>Ga0181574_10005378_pt1 | contig 10971 bp, 8 predicted proteins | sample 101ome_24_FD_145600 | JGI IMG/M metagenome (GOLD analysis project Ga0181574, IMG submission 145600) | Coastal salt marsh microbial communities from the Groves Creek Marsh, Skidaway Island, Georgia - 101410AT metaG (spades assembly) | ecosystem: Environmental > Aquatic > Marine > Intertidal zone... | reverse complement strand
CTCAGAATCTGGAAGATGCAAACCCATGCAGTCCTCCAACCGACGCGAAAAAACAAGCATGCTCGGTCAGGCCATCGATCATGTCCCGGATGACCAGGGTGTTCTTTATCTGGATCACCTGGATCAGTCTGGCCCCTCATCCGTGTTCTTTTGTAATGTGCACATGCTGACGCTGGCGCAATCAGACCCGGACCTCAGCGCTGCCATGACGGGGGCAGATTACATCTTCGCCGACGGCGTCCCTATCAAGTGGCTGCAACAACGTTTGACCCGATCACGCGCGGCCCGCGTTCAAGGGTATGAGGCCGTCCTCTATCTGTGTGGGAAATGCGCGAAAAATGACGAGCCCGTGGGATTTTATGGCGCCCGCGATGAGACCCTTGACCGGCTGGCAGACAGGCTGAGACATGAGTGCCCAGGTCTGCAAATACCCTTCACCCATTCGCCCGCCGCCATCGATGATGACTTTCAGGAGAGCGGCGAGCTGCTCGACCAGATCAATGGCCACAATTTGAAATACCTGTTTGTAGGCCTGGGCTGTCCGAAACAGGAAAAATGGATCATGCGCCACCGTTCATTTATCAATTGCTCACTACTGGGCGTGGGTGCCGCCTTCGACTGGCTGGCTGGCGTGGAAAGAATGCCTCCAAAGTGGATGGAGCAAAGGGGGCTTGCATGGCTGCACAGGCTATCGCACCATCCGGTCCGTATGTTCCACCGCTATTTCGTTTTCAATAGTAAGTTCGTTCTTCTCGCGGCGCTCGAACTGCGGCGGGCGCGCTCGACATGAACACCGCGCCACAACTCGCCTCCCTGTTCGCTGCCGCGTTGGCAGCTTACTACCTGCGTTTTGGAAACCTCCAACTGGAGCCGGGTTACCTCATGGCCATCCTGTCGGGATTGATCATCGCTTCGATTGTGATACCGGCCACAGGCGCGCTCAGACCGGCATTCAAACTTTCTCCCGCGCGGGTAGCGCGCCGGCTGCTGGCCGGCTGGTCGTTGGTGGTGACCGCACTGGTATCCATGGCCGCCATGCTAAAAGTCACCGCGGATTACTCGCGCATCTGGTTTGGCTATTGGGTATTGTTCAGCGCCGCCGCACTGGTGGTCGGGCCTTTCGCCAGGCATATCTGGACCACCCGGGTCAGGGCGCACCGCAGCGCGAACCGGCTGGTGCTTGTGGGCACAGGCCAGCCGCTGGACACCGTTCTTGACCGGCTCAACAGCACTGCGGGCTCTGAATACGAGCTTGTCGCGGTTTTTGCCGACGATGACGGCGTGCCCGGCGCGCTGTCCATTGGCGAGTTGGAACTGTTCGTCGCTGAAAACGATGTGGATGACGTCTGGATTGCCATACCACTGAAACGCTCAGAGTTGCTGGACGAGGTGCTCACCTGTTTGCGGCAACAGGTCGTGGATATCCATGTGATACCCGACTTCGAGCATTACCGTTTGCTGAACCAGGATATATCGGAATGGGCTGGACTGCCTTTCATTAACCTCAGCAGCACGCCCATGCACAGCGCCGAGATGATGCTGAAAACACTGATGGACCGGCTGGGTTCATTACTGGGTATTTGCTTTCTCTCGCCGCTGCTGTTGGTCATCGCCCTGGGCGTCAAAACCTCCGGCCCGGGTCCGGTGTTTTTCCGTCAGAAACGGCACGGATTTGGCGGCGAGATCATTGAAGTACTCAAATTCCGAACCATGCACCTGCACTCGGAGCAGGAAGGCATTGTCAAACAGGCAGAACCCGGAGACGAGCGAATCACGCGGATCGGTTCATGGCTGCGCCGGACGAGTCTCGATGAATTACCGCAACTGTTCAATGTACTGTTTGGCCAGATGTCGCTGGTCGGTCCCCGGCCCCATCCCCTGGAGCTCAATGATCTTTTCCGCAGCAAAATCCCCCATTACATGCTGCGGCACAAGGTTCGGCCCGGCATGACCGGCTGGTCCCAGGTGCACGGTTTGCGGGGTTTGACGGAAACGGATGAGAAGATGGCCATGCGTATCGAATATGACCTGTGGTACATCCAGAACTGGTCCATCTGGCTGGACATTACCATCCTGGCGCGAACGCCTTTCATCATGGTTCACCGCAACGCGCTGTAGCCTGGGTTCAAGCTTGGGCTCATGATCACCCTCAATGCCCCGTTGAACCCAGCCACTGCGTGTGGCGAAATGACCGCGGTCAGCGTCGCCCGCCCTTCTTGGCCGGAGTCCCCGCGACCACGTCACTCAGGCCGCTCTCATTCCCGCTCGTATCGAAGGCGCTCAGCGCGTAATAGTACGTCGTGCCGTTGCTCAAACCCGAATCCTGGTAGCTGACGCTGTCAGCCGCGACATCCGCCAGCGGCACAAAACCGCTTCCGGATGTCTGCGAGCGGTACACGCGATAGCCCGCCAGGTCCATCTCGCTGTTCGCGCTCCAGCTCAGATTAACCTGACGGTTCCCGTTGCTGGCCAGGAGGCCGGCGGGCACAGCCGGCGGCTCGGTATCGGGCCCGCCGCCATCGCCGCCGAAATCCTGTCCTGTATTGAGCGCTGCAGGCGTGGCCGCCATGGGCGCGCCCCAGGTAAATGCCGCTGCTTCAGTGCCGCTGCCCACGCGTTGAATGGAGAAACCGATGGGCGTTGTGCCGCTCTCAGCCACCCCGATGTCAGCCAGGGTTTGACCGGCCGCGGGCCCATCAACCGCCGTCAGGCTGCCTTCATAAGACAGCAGGTCGGTTACCTCACCTCCCGGGTTGACCAGCGCGATACCGTCAGGGCTGCCGTTTTGCAGGCCGGCAAAATCGAACGCGAGCACGCCATAGCCGTTGTCCAGGTCAGGCAGGCTCCCGGCCAGAGCCAACGAAGCGTAGACCGTACCGCCGCGCCCGTTGTACCCCAGCAGCTGCCAGCCAGCCAGGTCAAGGCCCGCCGGCCCGGCCACCTCGATAAACTCTCCCGTGTCGGTGCCGTCATTGTCGTAGTGGAACTCATTGATCCAGGCCATACCGGTGACCACCGGGCCGCCGGTCGGCATCGCGCTGACCTCCGCGCTCTGCGCCGACTCATTGTCATTGACGTCCACCGCGGTGACGACGTAATAAAAAACCTGCCCGTTGGTGAGACCCGTATCCGTAAAATCGCTGGCGCCCAAGGGGCTGCCCGTTATCCGGTCATACGGCCCGGCAGCCTGGTCAGCGCGGTAGACGTGATAACCGGCAAGGTCGGCCTCGGCGTTGTCGCCCCAGTCGAGGTCGACCTGGGCGTCACCCGCCACAGCCGCCAATCCCGCTGGCGCGGCCGGGGCTTCGAAATCGCCGCCGCAGCCGTCGAAATCCTGGTTTCGATTGGGCAGACCATAGGTGTCATTGGCAGGCTTCTGCCAGTTGAAATCTTCGACCATGCTGCCGGCACCGCCCAACTGCAGAGACTGTCCAACGCGCGTCCGGCTGGTCTCGGCCCGACCGATATCAGGAAAATCCTGCCCGGCTGCCGGCCCATCAGCGGCGGTGAAACTACCTTCATAGGCCAGCACATGGCGCACGGACCCTGCGTCATCCACCAGCGCCAGACCATCCGGGCCGCCGTTCTGGAGTCCTGACAGGTCAAAGGGCAACACCCCCATGCAACCCTGCTGATCCGGAATGATTCCGCTCAAGGCCAGGGTTGCGTACACCGTGCCATCGGCTCCGCTATAGCCCAGCACCTGCCAGCCGGTCAGGTCGGTGCCCGCCGCGCCAGCCACTTCCACGAACTCGCCCGAATCGCCGCCCTTGTTGTCGTAATGGAACTCGTTAATAAAGACAGCCGCCGTGACAGGCGGAGGACCGGGATCACAGGCCGTGCCGAAAATACATTCCGCCCATTCGGGATTGTCTATAAACGGGTTGCGGTTACCCTGGAACGCAGCCACGGCGTCATTCCTGGCCAGCTCGATCCAGTCCACCGGGTCCTCACGATGCCACTGCAGCAGCACCGAGACCAGGCCCATGTAGGCGATCGCTTCGTTGCTGCCCGTGTTGGAAGCCTCAATCAATGCCCGATCATCGGTCAGCACGAGATCGGGTTCATCCACGCTCGTCACCCCGTGTTTGCCCGCCTCGTAGCGGATATCCATGTAAAACATGGCGCGGGCGATATCGCCCCGGCGCGCGGTCCACACCTCCCAGGCGCCCGCGGCAAAGCTGCCAGCCGTCCAGTTGGAGTCACCCGGATAGCCGCCACCCAGCCCTCCACGCCCGTTGTTGGCATCCGTCGGCTTTTCGGTGCACGCAGGGCAGCTGTCGAAGGGCTTGTTGGAACGAGAACTGTTGTAGCCGGAATCCGCGATGAACAGGTGATGCGCATCCGTGTAGGGGTAATTGGTCGAGCCATCGGCGGGGAATCCGTAGGATTTCGGCCAACTGTGCTCACGGTTGTACAGCTCATTGCCGCCGCCCTGCTTGAGGTAGCTTGCGTTTCGATAGACGGTGATCACGTTGCCGGGCAGGTCGGGGTCCTGATCAGCAATCTCGAGGATGTCCCAGGTATCTGTTCCGGTGGCCGTGTACGGATAGCGGGTGTGGTCGTCGATGATGTCATGCAAGGTTCCCCGCAGCGTGGCGGCATTGCTGGTATCAGCCGAGTCGTAGTAGCCAGGCGGCACCTGGGCGCTGGCCATATTGGCGAGCGCCACCGCCATCACGATGATGACGCTGAGCCACAAAAACAACACGGTGAGTGGTCTTGGCCCCTGTGTTCGCATTTCCCCTTGGCACATTTCGTACAAACTGCTCGCATTTTGCCTACATTCACCCAACCTTTCCACTGCAAAACCACATGTGCCCCATGACGGGCCTGCCAATATTCGATGTCGGTCTCTGCGCCGTACATGGTGTACATTGGCCGAAGGGGATTTGCGTCACTGTGGTGTACACCCATGACTGAACTGAAACTGAGAGGATTGGGCCCAGACTGCCACGTGCTGGTCACCGCCGCCGCGCGCGGAATAGGACGCGGCATTGCCGAGGCGTTTCTTGCTTCGGGCTGTCGCGTACACGTTTGCGACAACGACCGCCAGGCCTTGTCGGATTTTCAAAGCACGCATCCGGGGGCCATCACCACCGATCTGGACGTGGCCGACCACCGGGCCGTGGATGCCGTATTCGATGCCATCGAGCGCCGCGGAGGGCATCTGGACGTGTTGGTCAATAATGCCGGTATCGCCGGACCGGTATCACCGGCGGAGGGCATCTCGCCCGAGGACTGGTTACGCACCACGGACGTCAATCTCAGCAGTCATTTCTATTTCGCCCGCCGCGCCATTCCCATACTGCGCAGTCGTGGCGGTGGCTCCATGCTGTTCATCTCCTCCAGCGCAGCCTTCATGGGATGTCCCATGCGCGCGCCCTACGCGGCCTCCAAGTGGGGGTTGATCGGACTGGTCAAGACCCTGGCTATGGAACTGGGAAAAGACGCGATTCGCGTCAATGCCCTCTGCCCGGGCAGCGTTGCAGGCCCGCGAATCGAACGCGTCATGCGTCGGGAAGCCCGGATCGGCAACATCCCGATTGAAGCTATCCGCCAAAGCTATCTGAAGCAGAGTTCCATGCGTGTTTTCATGCAGCCGGAAGATATTGCTAACATGGCGCTCTTCCTGGCTTCTGAACTTGGCGCGAGGATATCCGGACAGGCCATCGGCCTTGACGGTCACAGCGAGAGTTTTGCCCAGGATGGTCCATGACGGTAAAGGAGCGATGAAGCCTCAATGAAAGCTGCCTGGTTTGAATCATTTGGTGCGGCCAGGGAAGTGCTGCAGGTCGGCGAGCAACCAGAGCCCGAACCCGGAGCCGGGGAGGTCCGGGTGGCGTTACGCACCAGCGGGATCAACCCATCCGACGTCAAGAAACGGGCTGGTTCGATGCCCGAATTGCTCAGCGATGGATACGTCATTCCGCACAGCGATGGCGCGGGCGTCATCGACGCTGTCGGTGAGAACGTCGACCCGGCGCGTGTCGGCGAGCGGGTATGGGTGTACCAGGCGCAACACGCGCGCCGCTTTGGGACCGCCGCCGAGAAGGTCGTCGTTGATGGCAGCCGGGCGGCAACCTTGCCCGATGCCACCGGCTTCGCCATCGGCGCCTGCCTGGGGATTCCCGTCATGACCGCGCACCGCTGTGTTTTCGCGGGTGGCCAGGTGGCCGACCAGCGTTTGCTGATCACCGGCGGCGCCGGACGCGTTGGCCATTATGCCGTGCAATGGGCATCTCATGCGGGCGCGCGGGTGATTGCCACCGCCAGCAACGATGCAGATGCCGAGGCCTGCCGCGAGGCAGGCGCGAGCGCCGTGATCAATCACCGCGAAGCGGACTGGTCCGAAGCGGTCCTAGAAGCGACCGGCGGCCAGGCGATCGACCGCGTCGTGGACGTCGATTTTGGCGGAAACCTGGAGCAGGTACTGAACGTGATTCGCGTCGGCGGGACGATTGCGACTTATGCCTCCATGTCCGACATTGAGCCGCGAATTCCTTTTTACCGAATGATGTTCATGGATTTGACGATTCAACTGGTCATCGTCTACGACATGCCGGAATCGGCCAAACTGAGGGCCATTTCCGACATCGACCAGGCGCTTCGCAGCGGCTGGCTCAAGCACCGCATTGCGCATCGCCTGCCCTTGGAGGACATCGCACAGGCCCATGAACGGATTGAGCGAGGCGGCATACGCGGCTGTGCCATCCTGGACATCGATTGAAACGTTTTCCCCCACCGGGCGGGCTGGCGCGGGCCATCAAGCGGCCCACCGCAGGTGATGGGTTACTCACAGAACAACGCAGGCAGACACCGTCTGCCCTTGCGGTTCCAAAAATATCCGAGGCTCGGCCGGCAACGGACGGACGATGAGCAGCAGCCGGCCAAACGCTCGCGACCCGCTGTCCACGATCGGCGCTATTGTGGCCCTCGGCGCCGTGTCGGTGGCCAGCTTCAACATCCAGCCGATGTACCTGGGTGCACTGGCCGATCACCTGGGTTTCAATGCCGAGCAGCTGGGGCTCATCGCCGGTGCTGAGGTTGCCGGAAGCGCGCTGGCCGGCATCGCGGCAACGCAATGGGTTCGACGCTGGCCCTGGCGCCGCATGGCGCTCCTGGCATTGGTGGCACTGGTCACAGGAAATACCGTAGCGGCCCTCATCAGCGATTTCGGCACGCTGATCGCCATTCGGTTCATGACGGGATTTTTCGGCATTGGCACCGGGTACGCGCTCGCGATCGCGGCTTTGAGCGATACGGTGAAAACCGAACGTAACTTCTCCATCGCCATCGTCGCCCAGGTGATCCTCGCCATGATCGGCTTTACCTGGCTGCCGTCCGCGATCGGCGCCTATGGTGTCGCGGCCGTGTTTCTGCCACTCGCCATCATCTCGCTGTTGGTGATTCCCAGCCTGAGGTATTTGCCGCTCACTGGCCTTGGACGGGCAACGCCCGTCAATCGCGGGGCCGTTGCGCCTCCGGCGGCGATCTGGCTGGCGCTTGGCTGCCAGTTCGTCTGGTATCTGGGCCTTGGGGGTGTTTGGGCCTTTGTTGAGCGGATCGGCGCACAGGCGGGCATCAGCCCCCAGGAGGTGGGCAACGCGCTGGCTCTGGGCATGTTTGTTGGCCTTGGCGGCGCGCTGATGGCCGCAGTCATCGGGAATCGGTTTGGGCGAGTCCTGCCTTTCGCCCTCGCCATGCTGGGTCAGGTGATCGCCATCACACTACTGAGGGACCTGCAGAGCCCGCCCCTGCTGATCTTCGCCATTTGCCTGTACAACGGCAGCTGGAACTTCGCGCTGCCCTACCTGTTCGCGACGGCGGCCATGTCAGACACCCGTGGCAAGCGGGTGGTCCTGATGTCTACCGCTCAGGCCTTGGGCCTGACGCTGGGCGCCGCAACGGCCGGCATGGTCATCGGACAGTTTGGCCTGGTGGCGGTAACCTACCAGGGTGCGGGGTCCGCGCTGGCCGCGCTCGCCGCATTTCTCATACTCGCCCTCATGCTGCACCGAGCGCGGCAGCGCTGAGTCAGGGCTGCCACCGGGGCAGCCGGGTGATGTGGCCGGGATGGGTGGTTGAGAGCTTCTGAATCTCGATCACGTTGCCGAAGGGATCACGACCGTAGGTCACACGGTAGCCTTCGTTATCCAGATCGCCCACCAGCGGCGAATGCCACTTCACACCGGCCCTGCCCAATGCCTCGTAAACCTCGTCGATATCTCCGTCGACCTCGAGGGCGAAATGCGTGTAGCCATGGTCACAAACCGGCCGCGAAGGGGGCTGCTCCCTGACGCCGGCATTCCCGTATTCGAAAACCTCGACGTGCACATTGCCCGCCCTGAGCATCATGACCTTCGCACGGGCGCCGCTTACCCCGGTCACCCGTTCGCTCTCGTCATCCGGGCCAAATTCAAACGCCTCCGCGAGTTCGAAACCCAGGACGCCACAATAAAATGCCCTAGCCTCGTCGAGGTTGGGTACCGAAATCGCCAGGTGGTGGATACCACTCACGCCTTTCAACATGTTATTTTCTCTGACCTATGCGGTCTTCACTGGTCACCGATGAGCTGTTGCGAGCGCCGCTCAGCATGCGCGGTGAGCGGCTGTTCATTGAAGATTGTGACACCTTCAAACTGGCGGAACAATTCGGCACTCCGCTCTATGTCGTCTCTGAAACCCGACTTCGTCATAACGTCCGTCACTGGCGGCAGACCTTTGCGGCATGCTGGCAGGACGGACCTGTTCGCCTGTACCCCTCCCTGAAAGCCAACCCGGTGACCGCGATACGCCAGGTGCTGACCGCGGAGGATACCGGCTGTGACATTTTTGGCCCGGGTGAGCTCGAATGCGCGATCCGTGCAGGGGTGCGCGGTGATGACCTGTCGGTGAACGGGTCCGTCAAGAATCGGGCGCTCATCCGCAAGGCCCTGGAACATGACGCGCGTATCGTTCTTGACAGCCCCCGCGAACTCGACCTGTGTGATCAAGAGGCCGCCCGCCTTGGGACCCAAGCCCGTGTACTTCTGCGAATGAAGCCGGATTTGCGCTCCCTGGATCTCGAATCAGACTTCGCACCCGGATTGCAGGTCGGATACCTCACCCGAATCATCAAGTACGGTATCCCCACCACGGAACTCAGGGGTATGGCCGCACGCATCAAAGACTGCGCCCATGTCGACCCGGTCGGCGTCCATGTTCACATGGGCCGCCACAGCAAGCGGCCCTTGTTGTGGGATGCATGGGTTCGCGCCACCATTGCCCTCACCCGCGAAATCAGCGAGCTGATGGGCGGCTGGACGCCGCGCTGCATCGATGTTGGCGGCGGATTCCCGAGCCCACTGGACCGCGACCCCGACGTTGCCGTGGTCGATTATGAGACCCCGAAACTGGAGGTGTTTGCCCATACTGTGGCCCATACGCTGCGCGCGGCCCTGCTCGATCACGGATTCGATCCTGAGGGCATCCGCCTGGAACTGGAACCAGGCCGGGGCATCCATGCTGACACCGGCATCCACCTGTCGTCTGTCAGGAACATCAAGCAAGAGAATACGGGCATGGATTATCACTGGGCGGAAATCGATACGGCGGAGACCTTTTTGGACGGGCATGGTTTCAACCTGGAACGGCCCGTGTACGACTACTTTATCGCCAACAAAATGGGGCAGGACAACGCCGCGCTATATGACATTGTCGGCCAAACCTGCAACGCGGAGATTCTCACACACCGCCTGCCCGCCCCGATACTGGAGCGCGGGGACCTCGTCGCTTTTCTCAATACCGGCGCTTATGGTGAGCCGAGCGCGTCCAACTTCAACGCATTACCCAGGCCGGGCATGGTGCTGGTGAGGGGCGCGATGGCCGCGATGGTACGCCGCGCGGAAACGGTCGAGGATGTTTTCGTCCGCGACACGCTGCCCGACTGGGCATCAGACTGAGCCAGCGTGCAGCGGCGGTTTTTTGCCGACCCAGGGGCAGATCTTTTCCAGCTGACCGGCAATATTGAACAACCGGTCCTCGCGCCCCATCGGCGCCATGAAATGGGCGCCCATGGGCATGCCGGAGGCATCTTCGCACAACGGTAAGGAAACCGCCGGTGTGCCGGTGAAATTGCAAACCGGCGTGATCGGGATGAGTCCAAGCAGGTGGTCAAACCATTCATCCAGCGAGAGTCGCTCCCGCGTCAGGTTCAAGGGGCTACCAAGCTCTGGCGTGTCATCGAGCATGACCGGCGTCAGCAGCAGATCATGGCTTTCGAAAAAGGAGCCGAGCTGGCGCCCCATGTGGCTGAAAAACTCCGCAATGCCCAGGCGCTCCGCCGCCCTCGCCCGGCTGCCCGCCTCGTAAAGCTTCAGGGTGATGGGCTCGACGGTATCCCGCGATATCTCTCGCCCCATGTACGCCGCTTCGGACTCCAGCATGGCGGCAATGTCGATGACCCATAAGCGCTTGAACGCTTCCAGGTACTGTTTGTAGGCGAATTCCGGAATGGCTTCGGTCACCGAATGGCCCGCGCCCTCCAGCCGTCTCGCAACCGATTGAATCTGCTGGCCAACGTGATCCGGGATGGGAAACGGCCCCCACCGCTCACTGCACATGGCGATGCGCAAGCGGCCAGGTTCGCGATCGACCTCTTCCGCATAGGGCCGCTCCGGTCTCGCCCACGGGATCGGCTCACCCGGCGCCGGGCCCATGACGGCATCGAGGAATCCCGCCATGTCGCGCACGCTGCGGGCGTTGACGCCGTCGGAAAATAAGGGAAAAGACAGATCACACCCTTCCGGCATGTAGCTGATGCGCCCGCGGGAGTGCTTCATGCCCACATTGCCGCAGACACTGGCCGGAATCCGGGTGGAACCACCCCCGTCGTTGGCGTGCGCCATCGGCACCACGCCGGCCGCGGTGATGGCCGCAGACCCGCCGCTCGACCCACCCGCAATTTTCCGGGTATCCCACGGGTTGCGA
>Ga0181574_10005377_pt1 | contig 10972 bp, 7 predicted proteins | sample 101ome_24_FD_145600 | JGI IMG/M metagenome (GOLD analysis project Ga0181574, IMG submission 145600) | Coastal salt marsh microbial communities from the Groves Creek Marsh, Skidaway Island, Georgia - 101410AT metaG (spades assembly) | ecosystem: Environmental > Aquatic > Marine > Intertidal zone... | reverse complement strand
GGCGGGGTCGTTTGCGTGCTGGGCCTTGGCTGCCAGCAGCCTTGCGGTCCTCCACTCTGGATTCGCAAATGCCGACGCCAGGTTTGGATTTCCGACGGAGATCGACACTTCGGACGGCACCATACAGGAGGTGCAGTTTGCTGATATTGATGGCGACGGCGACCCCGATCTGATCTCGAATGCTTACCTCGACTCCACGATCTCTTGGTACGAAAACCGTGATGACGGGACGTTTTCGACTCGACAGGTAATCAATACGAACACTGCCCAGGCCGAAGAAGTGCATCCGGCGGACGTGGACGGCGACGGCGACCTTGACCTTGTCGTCTATAAAGCCGGTGAAGACCGAATCGTGTGGTACTCCAATACCGGGTCAGGCTTTCACGCAGACACCAACCAGCCAGGCATTTCGATCGCCACCACACCAAATGAGTCAATGAGTTTGGCCGTTGCGGACTTGGATGTTGACGGTGACGTTGACGTGATCATGGCGAGCATCGCTAACTCTGCGATCTCTTGGTTCGAGAATCCAGGTTCTGGGGGGGATTGGTCGCCCCATTCCATCGCTACTTCTTTTCCAGACTGGGGCTGGCGTCGGGTCACGGCGGCCGATGTTGATCGTGACGGCGACGACGACCTCGTGGCTGTGCATCGTGATGTCGAATCGAACGGGACGCTGGCATGGCATGAGAATGACGGAACTGGGCTGTTCGGGAACTCGCACATCATCGGCGAAGTCCCGTACAACACGCCTTTTGTTGCCGCCGACCTTGACAGTGATGATGATCTCGACTTTGCGGCCTTCACAGGCAACAACGGTTTTGATCTCAGCTGGTTCCGAAACGAGGGTGCCAGCGAAGCCTGGACAGAACACTACGCAGCCGACCTCGTGATTCCTCGTTCGCTTCAAGCTAGCGATTTGAATAACGACGGAGCGGTCGATCTTCTTGTCGGCGAGTCATCCAGCGTGCGGTGGTTTTCGAATTTAGGAAGTGGAAACTTTTCAGCTGGCCAAGAGATTGCCTCGACCGGATCACACGATCTCGCTACCGCGGATATCGATAGCGATGGCGACCTGGATGTTGCTTCCGCCGACTATCCGTCGGGATCAGTTTTGACCTACCTCAACTGGGGGATCTCTCCTGGCTACCGGACTGCGGTTGAGCCCTTTAGCTCAGATTTTGAATCAAAAGTCCCCAACGCTCACTCTTTCGCCATCGGGAAGGACGGCGACACAGTCATCGTCTTAACCTCGTTGCAGGCATCTGACGGCAGTTTCTCACGAGCGGATATCTGGGGTCTGTCAGAAGAAGCCCTTTGGCGTGCGGAACCCGGGTGCTTTCAAAGCTTTGTTCAAGATGACTACTTCGGGAGCGCCGTGGCCGTGCACCTCCCATCGGAACGCGTAGCCATTGGTGCACGTGACCGGGTAGAAGTGTTCGAGAGGATAGGAAGCAGTTGGACCGACGAAGGTTGCTGGGTGTCCGTTGCAGGGCCAATCCCTCTGGTCAGCAGGGAATCATCCGCGGTAGCACGGTCAATCGCCTTTTCGGAGGACGGCACTCGGATTGCGATCGGTCATGTTGGAGACTCCTCTGGGAACGATCTTGGAGCGGTCGTCATCTTCGAATGGGACGCGTCAACCGCTGACTGGGTTCAGGTAGGCGATGGTATTCAGGGGAACCATCTGGAGAGCTTTGGTACATCGGTTGCGATCTCAGCCGACGGCAATCGAGTCCTGGCCGGTGGGGATTTCCTCGGTAACTTTGCTTTCAGCAAGGGTGTAGCCCGGGTTTATGAACTCAACCCTGCAACGTCTACCTGGGTCCAGGTCGGAGTCGACTTTGAGGGTCAGCGGGACGGAGATCAATTCGGGGCCGGTGTAGCCATGTCGGCCGACGGCAACCGGATCGCGATCGGCGCCCCCGGATACGACGGAGCGAACGCCAACGAGGGATTAGTGCAGGTCTATGACCTCGCTGACTCCCAATGGGACTTGGTCGGGCAGCTACCAGGCGGAGGGGGGTCCGTCGAATTGACCAGCGATGGCAACCGACTTGCCTCCAGCAGTTGGTATCGCAGACCAGTAATTTACGACTGGGATACGACCGCATCGACCTGGCGCCAACTCACCCTCGAAAGAAGCGACTCCTACATCCCCTTGTCTGGAAACGTGGCGCTCAGCCACGATGGCGACATTCTTGCAGTCGGCACTGGTTCGGGAGTCGGTCCCCCCGTTTACATAAATGCGGTCCAGGACTCGGTTTTCATCGATTTCTTCGACGCAAACGGAACGTTCATGGGCCGTCAATTTGGCGAAGGGCGAAGCGAAGTGACGGCTGCCGTCACCCCTCCTGTTCGCGAGGGCTACACGTTCGCCGGATGGGCGGCGCAACCAGATGGATCAGGATCGGCTTACTCTGCCGATGAAAATGTTCGCATGCCTCGGAGTGGCAAGCTTGATCTGTATGCCCAGTGGGACATCAACACCGTCTACCTGAGCTACAACCCCCAAGGCGGCACCGGTGAACCAGCCGACCAAACCGGTGACGCCGCAACAACCATCACGATCTCCACCACCCAACCAACCCGCACCGGCTACACCTTCACGGGTTGGAACACCCGAGCCGACGGCACCGGCACCAACTACAACGCCAACGACACCTACACGCTGCCCCAATCCGGCACCAACACCCTGTATGCCCAGTGGCGTCTTGCCGCACACGGATTTACCGACGTCCCCACCGCCGGCTGGCAGAACGACGCCGTGGTCTGGATGAAGACATCCGGAGTGACCACCGGATGCGGGACGGAAACGTTCTGCCCCGATGTCGCTATGACACGCGAACAACAGGTGACCTTCCTGTACCGCTACGGCGGCGAACCCGACCCCGGCAACGTCAACCCATTCTCCGATGTCGCTCGCGGCCGTTACTTCTCTGAAGCCATTGACTGGGCCTACAACAGCGGCATCACCACTGGATATGCCGGCACGGGACGGTTCGGGACCGGCGACCACGTGACGCGAGCCCAAGCTGTCACCATGCTGTGGCGCCAAGCCGGACAGCCCTCTCCCTCGGGCGTGAGTCCATTCATCGACGTGGAGCGCGGCCGGTATTTCTCGGACGCAGTGGCCTGGGCCTTTGAAGCGGGGGTGACCACGGGGACATCATCGACCACCTTTAGTCCCGGCGACCCGGTTACCCGAGTGCAGTTTGCGGCGTTCCTTTCCTGCTTCGACAGGCTCGACTAAGCACACCAATTTGCTCTGACTGACGCCAAACGCCGCAGTCAAGGCCAAGGCGGCGCCTGAGGTCTGTCCCCGCAAGGGAAACGGGCTACCTCACCACTGTCCCGGCGAGAACAGCCGACCCGGTCGGGCGGTTACCCGGTGTAGGTGGGCGGGCCAGGTACCGGGTCGGCTGGATCAGCAGTGGGCGGTGCCACCACCGGTGGAACCGTCGTCGAGGACGGCGACGTGGTTGAAGGCGCCACAGAGGTCGTCGTTGAAGGCGCCACAGAGGTCGTCGTTGAAGGCGCCACAGAGGTCGTCGTTGAAGACGGCGACGTCGTCGTCGTCGAGGGCAGGGTTCCTACGGCAAAGGAGGCCCAGGAGCCCTCAACTCTCGTGCTGTAGTTCCCATCATGAAGACCAACCACCCGGAAGCAGTAGTCCGCCGGGTTTGTCAAGCCACTGATATCCAGCGAAACGGTCGACGGGTACGCGCCAAGAAGGACGTCTTCCTCTCCCGGGTCATAAACCCCGTCGTCGTCGGCATCGGACCAGGCATATGCGGACGAGAGCGAACCGAGACTTGAACAAGAACCCCCCGACGAATCGGTCGCCCATTCGAACAGAACCTTCGTGCTGGTCGAGTTGGCGTCGACTTCTCCATTGAGGGTTGCCGTCAGCAAGTCGCTACTGACATTGGTAGCGGTTGCCGTTGACACGGTTGGTGTTCCCGCCACTTGGGTGGTGGTGAATGAGAGCGTCTCGCCATCGGCGGTTTCGTCGGACATCGCCGCCAGTGGCGGTTCGGACTGGCCGCTGAGACGAAGGTCCCCTGATCCCGTAGCAAAAATGGCTGACCCGCCAATTCGAACCCGGAAGTAGTAGGTCGTGCCAGCGGTCAGGCCAGTGAGATTGACGCTACGGGCAAGCGAAGCATCTCCACTGGCGTCTGACGCTGTCGCAACCGAATAGTCCGACAGGTCGGCGTTCACGCTGTAGAAGAAGCGCACAGGAACGTTGGAGCGACCCCGTGAATTGACGACGCCAGGGAGTGTGGCACTCGAGGTTGTGACGCTGGTTGCGGGCGAAGTTGTCGCTTCGACGGGCGGGGTGGTCAGTGTTGTGGATGCTGTTGCTGCAGCTGTGCCGCAGGTTCCCTGAATCTGGGCCCCTCCGATCGATGCGGCGGTCGCGCCAATGCGAAGCGCGCCGATTCTCGCGAACGCCGTCTGGTTGTCGGTGTATCCGGTTCCAGCTGATGTTGTTGATCCGCATGGCCTCGTCACCGAGTACGTGAGTGTCTTCGTTTCACCGGCACCGATTGTGAAAGGACCCGAAAACACGAGATTTGCGCTGCCGGTCGCGGTCGCTGGGTCCGATCGTTCGAGGCCGTCGAATCGCGCCGACCCAGGCATGAACGTGTGATCGTCATCGGGGCTCACAACAACTTCGTCGATGGTGACCTCGGAGCCGCTGTTGATGAGCGTCACGGTGTAGTCAAGTTGTGTGGTTGAGGCCCCGACCAAGGTCGTTGCCGACACCGAGTGAGTCACCGCAAGATCAACTGATGTCGAACTCACATCGACCTGCAGCGCCGACGAGGTGTACTCCGATGTCGACAAGTCGGTGTGTTTGGTCTGCGTACCGCTTGCGATCTGCGCAATCGGGAACGCAGTCACGCTTGATGCAGCTTGACCGACCACCCGGAACGTGTACGTCGCGACGTAACACTTCTGCGTCGTATCTCCTGTCATATCAAGCAAGAGAATGTCGGTATACGTCGTGGGTGAACCGGTGCAGTTCTTATTCCCGTAGAGGGCAATGCTGGTCGATTCAAGCCGGAGCGCTTTCGTCGGCCAGTCCGAGCGAGCCGCGGGTGACAGCCAGATCAGTGACCCGTCAGGCGACGTGCCCGCCCCGATCTTGCCGGTCTGACCCTCAACCTCAATGACGTACGTTCCCCCGATCTCTGTGGACGCCGATGGACTTGAAATTTCAACGACTTTGTTCGCAGCGGCCTTGATGGTCTCTCGTACTTCCGAGAACGCAAAGGTGCAGGACAGCACTTCGGCTGAGGCATCCAACGAAGGTTTGCCGTCGAACACTTGGACGAGATGAGTCTGATCGGTTGTCGTCGGTGCTCCGGCTTTCACGAAGAAGAAAGCAGACGAGGACGAGCCGTTGGCAATATCGCCGAGCGGGCGCACATCATCGCCGCTGTCGGCAAGGGTCACAGAACCACCCGCAAACGAGCTGACCTTCACCCAGATGTCGTCGGCGTCCGATGCCGCAGTGACCTTGTAGCCGAGGTAAGCGGCGTCCGCAGACTGTCCTTGGCCCGTGTCGATATAGAAGACCTCGCCGTGGCTCGGCTCCAGCGTCAAGCCGTTTGCTGACTCGCCGTCATTGCACGAGTCCGAACTTGCGGCGATCCCAACCGAGCTCGCACTCCGCTCAACGGTGGCGCCACTCGTGGCGGCGCAAACGCCGACGACGACCAGGATTGAACACAACGCAGACATCCGAAAGCGTCGTCGACTTGGCATGAACATCCCTACCTCTCGCGGAGCCAGCGCAGGCGGTAGACCGCTCGAGCCCTGCCAACCGCCCGGGTAACAAACACGCCCGGACCCGGTAAAGCTTAACGCACATGCCTTCGAGTGGAGGGCCTCGCTCCAGAAGCGCCCTCATCCGAAGAGCTCGCAGATAGCCAAGCCACCGTTTTGTGCGGAACCGGCGAAGCCCTTGCGGACGCCAACACCAACACGCGAACTCGCACGAAAAGATTTTTCAGAAAAGCGTCCAGAAACGGGTCGGCGTTGATCTGGACTCTCGAACGGCAGCCACCCAGGCAGCCCCACCGAGGAAGTCTCGAACCATGAACAGCCCCGACCACCTCCCCTACGGCATCGACAAGAACCGCCTCCGCATGGGCGCTGCAGTCGGTGTGCTCGTCATCGCAGCTGGCTTTGGGCTCGGCTCGATCATGCATACCAGTTCGTCGTCGGCAAACGAACCGACCTCATCGGTCATCGACAACAACATCGCTGGCGAAGAAGCCTCAAATACCGGCGACGAATCGAATCAGATCCCTGACAACGCCAGCACCAACGTCGGAAACGAGCAGCCAACTGCAGACAAGGGTTCCGTGAACGACGAAAACGTCGAACCCTCCCAGGACAGCAACGAGACCGACACCAGCGACGCCGAGGAGACGAACACCCCCGAAGCGGACGAAACCGAGGAGGCTGAGGCCGACAACACCGACGAAGCCGAAGAGGCCGACGAGGCCGACGAGGCCGACGACGAAGGCAACGGCGTCGGCTTCGACTTTGAACTGGTCTATCCGGAAATCCCCGACTGGTTCATGAACCCGCTCCCCGAGGACCTTGGGCCGCCAGCGCCCATCGACCCGATCGACCCGATCGATCCCCGTATTCAGATGTGGGCCGAACTGTTGGGTCACATCAACTAACCAGCCCACTCTCCCTAACACGGAGACGGGAGCGGCCCTGCCGCTCCCGTCTCTGCGTTTTCAACCGACACGCATCCCGTCAGGAGAGCCCCCGAACGCGGCACGTGGGCGAGTTGTGGCGAGCGCAACCCACCCGAGCGCCTCTCGCGAAAACGAGCACTACCGTTCGAGGGTGATGAGCCCCCAACCCCCGCCCTCTGATCAGTCCGCGTACGCAGTCGGCACGTTTTTCGCCGGGGCCGGTGTGATGCACTTCGTTCGGCCGGATTTCTTCGAGGCGATCGTGCCTCGCTGGTTTCCGGACCCGAAGTTCGCCAACCAGGCGTCCGGAGCCGCAGAAATCGTCCTGGGCCTCTGCATGATCCCGCGACGAACGCGCCCGCTGGCGGCCCGCGGACTCCTCCTGCTGACGGCTGCGGTCTACCCGGCCAACATCGACATGGCGATCAACGACGTCGTCGTGAAACCAGGCGACGACGGTCGTATGGAGCGGGTTGAGGGGGTCAAAGCAGCGCGGCCCGTGAATCTTCTTCGCCTGCCGCTGCAGTTCGTGATGGCGTGGGCCATCCGCCGCCACCTCCGACCGCGCTGACTCGGGTCGGAGGTGGCTGACGTGGCTGGAACTCGCTAGTAGATGGCCATCAATTCGGCGGCCACGATCAGGCCGACGAAGACGACGTTCACGACTCGAAAGATCACGATCGGCTGTTTCGCCAGTCGCTGCCCCATTGCGCTGGTCTCGAATCCATCGAGATCGCTGAGCCCCGCCATCATGTCCTGCATGCCGTCGTCCATGAAGGCAAGGCACCAGACCGAGCCGAGCACGATGAACGTTGCGAGCGACAGCTGAATTCCCGAGTCGGAGAGCCCGTCGCCACCGAAACCCAAAACGATCAGCAATGCTGCGTGGGAAATGGTGAAGGACATCACGATCATTCGGATGTCTGCTGCGCGAGTGCGCACCATGTCGAGGGTCTTTTGTTGGTCCACTGGACGTCCCTTCTTGTGGCGATCTGCCATTCAGGAAGGTAATCCCCCTCGATTTCCGTGATGACGATCCCGGCAGTTTGGGACTCCGGCGCCGCGGGGCCTCGCTTGCTACTTCGGCTTGGTGACGATCCAGCCCCGACGTCGGACTTCCAGCACCAGCGATTTGGTGGACGCGGAACGCACGGCCCGCTCCATCTCGGCACGCTCCTCGTCGGTCATGCCGTTCCGTTTCGGTGCACCCTTGCCCTGCTCTGGCTCCTGCTTCCGCTCCACACTCCCCGTCGCCTGGGCCTGCTGGTCGGCCTCGTACTCGGCCTGCTGAAGCTGATCGATCAGCGCCTGCGCCTCGTCAGCGGTGAACCGACCGGCCGCCTGACGCTGGTTGAACCCCATCGGGCCCCGGGCATCTTTAAAGTCGGCGTGGCCGGCGTTCTGCAACAGCTCGAGCAACTCAGCCACCTGCCGATGCGATGCGGCTGGTCCTGCACTCTGCCCGAACGCCATGATCAGAGTCTCGCATCTCGCCAAAGCGAGCGGGGGCGACACATGTCGGAGGTTCCATGAAGGTCGGAGTTCAACTACCGGAGGTGGAGTGGGAAGTCCCGTTCCCTGAATACCTCGCAATGGCGCGTACCGCTGAGGAGGCCGGGTTCGACTCGATCTGGGTTGGCGATCATCTCATCTACGACCTACCCGACGGCGCCCGAGGACCATGGGAAGCATGGACAACCCTCGCTGCGATCGCGGCCACGACTGAACGAGTCGAGATCGGGCCGCTCGTCGCCAGCACCAGTTTCCACGAACCGCCGATGCTTGCGAAACAGGCGGCCACCGTCGACGCGATCTCGCAAGGGCGGCTGATTCTCGGACTCGGCGCCGGCTGGAACCGGCGAGAATACGACGCCTTCGGCTTCGCATACGACAAGCGAGTCAGTCGGTTCGAAGAGGCCTTCACCATCATCCGGACGCTGCTGCGCGACGGCGAGATCGACTTCCACGGCCAGTTCTTCGACGTCGACCGCTGCGTGCTGCATCCCCGATCGCCCCGACCGGGTGGACCGCCGTTGATGCTCGGTTCGATCGGCCCTCGGATGCAGTCGATCGCGCTCCCCCACGTCGATGCCTGGAACGTGTGGTGGTCCGACTACGGCAACACGCCGGAGGCGTTCGCCACCTTGAAAGATCGCGTGAACGAGACCGCCCTTGCTGTCGGTCGAGATCCGGCGACGCTTGACGCGACCGCCGCAGTGCTCGTGCAACTCGAAGGCGGTGGCGGTCGGGTCATGGGCGACTACGGCGCCGGCGCGACGATCGAACCGATCACCGGTTCTCCAGCCGAGATCGCCGATCAGCTCGCGGCGTTCGGCGATGCCGGCGCCTCGCACATCCAACTCGTCGTCGATCCGATCACGCAGCAGTCGATCGAGTGGCTCGCTGCGGTGCTGGACCTTCTGCCCGGGCGCTAGCGATCGAAGCGGTCAACGCCACGGGGCGTCGTAGGCCGGGTCGTGCTCGGCAAGGATCGACGACGCGATCGTGTTGAGGTCGATCGACCACTCGTAGCCGGCGTCGAACGTTGCGAGGTCGACGCCGTAGATCGCCTGGAGCCAGACGAGGCTGGCGAGATCCTCGAGGATGTGGTCGGCGTGGCCGAAATCATCGCGGAAGACGCCGCTGCCATTCGAGCCGACAAGCTCCGTCACGTCATCAAGTTCGCCGTCGGCGTATCGGGTGTAGAGCTCACCTGCGCTCAGGCCGTAGGGGATCGCGAAGATCGTTGTGTCGGGATATTCGGCCCGCAGCGAATCGATCAGCGGGTGGGCAATTGCCAAGTACGCGACGTCGAGCAAAGCGGCGTAGCTCGCTGCGGTGTAGCTGACCGGGTTCGTGATCCACGGCACCGCAACGAACACGATCGTGTCCGGGTTGGCGGCAAGGGCGTAATCGATCCAGTTCACATAGCCGGTGAGCGACCCATACGTCGGGTGATAGGTCATCCCGAAAAGATCAACATCGCCTTCGTCGAGCTCGGCCTGAATGGCAGCCCGCTTGGCGTCTTGGATCCACAAGCCCTCCGGTGAACCGGTCGCTCCACCCGAGAACACGACCTCTTGCGTGTGGGCATCGAAACCGGCCAACGGCGCAAGAACCGCCATCTCTGTAGCCATTGGTTTGAAGAAGCTGTGGCCGATGAAGAGCGAGTCGAAGCCATCGCCAGGACTCGGGCCCCCGCAGGCTGGCGACGAGGCATCGACCGTGACGACCGGCGAGCCCTGGTAGCGGTAGAGAAATGTCGCCATCTGGCCTCGGGTGACCGGATCACCCGGAGAGAACTCGGTGGCGCTCGTACCGGTCGTGATCCCTTCGGCGAAGAGCCACGACACCGCGTCCTGTTGCCAGTCAGCGACCACGTCGTCGAACGGGTGCGTCGGGGCATCCGCCGGCGGGTCAGCAAGGCGGTACAGCAGCGCAGCGAATTGACCGCGCGTGAGCGTGAGGTCCGGCGAAAAGGTGGAGGAAGACGTGCCCGTGGTGATCCCTTCGGCGAACAACCACGACACCGGTTCCTGCTGCCATTCCTTCTCGACATCAGAGAACGGATGAGGCTCGGCCGCCGGACGGTCTTCCAACCGCCACAGGAAAGCGGCTGCCTGACCCCGGGTGACGCTGTCCCACGGCGAGAAGCACGTCGGTGAGGTGCCGTTGGTGATCCCTTCATCCACCATCCATTGCACGGGCGCAGTGAAGTAGCGGGCGTCCTCGACATCACCGAACCCGGCCACCGACGCGCCGGGCGATGCCGGCGAGAGCAGGGCGAGGGTGAGAAGAGCAGCAACGAAGGCGTGGCGGGGGCGCATGTCGTTCATAATCGGCCGAGACCGGCGCTGAGTAAACACGGCAGGCACCGCCTTCATCAATCCCTCACAATTCGCCGGGAGGCGGCCACGCAAGCTGCGCCGTGGCAGGATCGCCCCCATGGCTCGCATTCTCATCACCGGATCCAACAGCGGCTTCGGCCTGCTCTCCGCTCTCACACTCGCCCGGCAGGGCCACGATGTGATCGCCACCATGCGCAACCCGGCCAAGTCGGACGCTCTCGACCACGCCGTCGCCGCCGAAGAACTCTCGATCACCAAACGAACGCTCGACGTGGCCGACCAAGCCTCGGTCGATGCTGCGTTGGCCGATGCCCACGACATCGACGTGTTGATCAACAACGCCGGCTACGAGGTGCAGTCGTCGGTGGAGCAACTCACCGACGAGCTGATGTACGG
>Ga0181574_10005371_pt1 | contig 10977 bp, 4 predicted proteins | sample 101ome_24_FD_145600 | JGI IMG/M metagenome (GOLD analysis project Ga0181574, IMG submission 145600) | Coastal salt marsh microbial communities from the Groves Creek Marsh, Skidaway Island, Georgia - 101410AT metaG (spades assembly) | ecosystem: Environmental > Aquatic > Marine > Intertidal zone... | reverse complement strand
GTTTTATACTTTCTGAAGCAATTAAACCAGCTATTTGTCCAATTTGTAATACTACTGGCTGTAATCTAGTTGTTCCATTAACTAGATTTGAAACTGAAATTGATTTTTCTGCGACTAGAAAATTTGAATTCTTTTTAGAAATTAAACTCCCAAATGGTAGACTGTAAGAGGGAATTGGATAGAATGCAAGTTTTGGTAATTTTCCTTTTTCAGGATGAGCGTCATGGTGATGATCTACTGGATAATCTCCCACTAAAACCCCTGTTCTGTATAACTTATGTTTTTGATCATATGGATTTTTAATATAATTAAGTGAAAAAGTAACCTGACCTTTCATTCTTCGAGCTTCTCGATAATAAGGAATTAATGGAAAATTATCATCTGTTTCATATTCGTCATCACTGATAGAATAATTATCAAACCCAAGCTCATCTTGTATATAATATAGATATCTTAATGATTTATTTTTAGCTTTTTCAAATACTACTTCTCTTTCTTCTGTACTCATCTCAATTAAATTTGAATAATAATCATTCCCATAAATCGGCCAATTGATCATAATCTTATCATTAGGCAATTTGCCATAATTCATCATTTGCTGAGGTGACCAAAGTGCTTTATCTGATTCAGGACAATCTTTGTGAGAAGTTGAACAGTAAAATTCTGAAGCATCATATCCTTCAGGCTCATCAATTTTTACTTTTTTATTATAATTCTTAAGAATCATAACAAAGGTTAAATCTTGAATAATATCATTTTTGATTTCAGGAGCAATATTTTCATCATACATTTCATTACTGTCCATTCCTACGTCATAATTATCATCTAGCATTGGAAGTAGATCTCCAAGTTCTGTTCCATCGATAAGTATTTTTGAAACAAAAGTTCCCTCTGAAGTTTTAATTTGATAATTAAAATTGTTTCCATCATATTTTGAAACAGACTGAGTTGAGGTAGAATATAAAGTTTTTAAGTTTTTTTCGTTTTTAGTAATTGATTTTAAAATTTCATTTCCAACTTTTGGCTCAAAAAGAACATTACTCACCCATCCTGTCTTTAAAGCTTCCAGGCTACCATAGTGAGAAACTAAACTATCTTTAAATTCACCCCAAAATCCTGAGGGCAGTTTATAATTACCGTCAATAGCACTTACACCAGCAGAAGTTAACATGCCTCCTAACCAATTTGTTTCTTCAATTAAAAGAGTTTTAGCTCCGTTTCGAGCAGACTGTATTGCTGCAGAAGTTCCACCAGCTCCACCACCTACAATAACGACATCAAATTCGGATGAATCATCACATGAAAATAAAAGAATTGTAAAAAATAAAATAATACTATTTAATCGCATCACTCAAAACGTTTCCAGTTGTTAAAATAGGAAAATTAATTCCCAAAATAGCAGCTAATGTTGGAGCAATATCCTTAACGTTATGTCTTTCATAGGAACTTCCAGGCTTAACACCTTTTCCATAAAAAATTATTGGGACATGGGTGTCATATGTAGTTGGTGTCCCATGATTTGAGGTGCTTGATGATCGTCTAACCCAAAAGGGGTTTACAAAAAAAGCAAGATCACCTCTGTATTTAGGATGACTGTTATTAAGAAGCATATTTAATGAATAATTTTCATAATTAGCAACAACTTCTTCAAGATCACCAAAATCATATACATCATATATCCATGGTTCGTTTAACAAAACTGTTTTTATTTTATTCTTAATTTCCTCAAAATCTTCATCCATTTCATTTATTTTTTCATGATTTAGAAACACATTATAATTGGAAATATTATTTATGAATTGATTTAGTTCTGGTGGAAATACCTTGCTTGAAGCTATTTTGTTAAAAGGAATCTTGTTATCTGCTAAAAAATCTGGAGAATGTGTTATTGCATGGTCTGCTGATAAATAAACTAGGTAATTATTTTCTCCAATTTTTTTGTCTAGAATATTAAGAAGATTTTCAATGTCTTTATCAAGCCTTATATAAGTGTCTTGCACTTCTTTTGAGTTAGATCCAAATCTATGACCAATGTGATCAGTACTGCTAAAGCCTATGTGAAGAAAATCTGTATCATTATCCGTTCCAAGAGACTCTTTATCTATTGCTTTTAGAGCAAAATCAACTAATATTTTATTTCCAATAGGGGAATATTTTATAGCATTATAATCAACTAATCCGTTCTCTTTTTTTGATAAATTGATGAGATCATATGGAAATACTGAGTTCTTTTTTCCTAGAATCTTACCCTCATAAGGATTTAAATCTGGGCCACTTTCAATATAAGTGTCTATATCATAATAGGTATCCCAATTCTGAACATAGCTATCTATATTTTTTTTTGAATTAAATTTTTCTACCCATTTTGGTAATTCATCAACGTAATAATTACTAGTAACAAACTTTCCATCGTCATCATCGAACCAGAAAGAAAGATTGGCAGTATGTCCACCAGATAAAACTGCAGAGCGGTCCTTTAGAGCAACACTAAAAGTCTTTCCTCTAAAGTTAGTAGAAACCCTATTTTCATCAGAAATAGTCGTGACCAATAAATTCTTTGGAGACTTTTTCCCTATTCTTTTCGATGTGCCAACAGGCTCAACATTTTTATCATCAACACAATAAATTGAATTATTAATTTTAGGATCGTACCAATCATTCCCTACTATACCATGATAATTTGGTGATGTGCCAGTGACGACTGTAGCATGCCCAGGCCCTGTTGATGTAACAGCATAACTATAATGAGCATTTTTTGCAGTAAATCCATTATTGATTAATCTTTTAAATCCTTTTTCGCCATATTTATTCCAAAACTTAGGAATATATTCATACTTCATTTGGTCAACTACGAGACCAACAACAAGTTTTACATCTGAACCAATCTCTTTCGATTTGTTTTGAGAAAGAGATTTAATTGAGAAAAATATTAAAATGATAACAAAAAAATTTCTCATAAAAAGTTGAAGCAAATTATGTATTTAATTCTGATTTAGTGTTAAGTTATTTGAAAATTTGAAGCCTATCATTATTATTAGCAACAATCGTAAGATCTTGATCTCCTAACTTCAGTGAAATTGCTTTTTTTGAATCGCCTGGGGTGAAAAACCCAGATTCTGAAATGGAAATATCTTTAAAATTACCATCACCAAGGCCTTTTAAAAGTAAGCCATTCCCCGCATCGTTTCTGGTAGTTTCAATTTCTGCATGATACATATTACCAACAATTAATAAATCATTGATTTGATCTCCATCATAATCTTTAATGATGATATCATTTATCGAGGAAAATTGAGCTTGAACAGGAAGAGGTTTGAAATCAAAAAAGTCTGTTTTATTAATCAATGCCGCACTTTCAAAAGTATTTACAGAAAGTCGTAAAGCATTTTCAAGGTTTTCTTCTCCATATACTTCTTGAACATCAAGTGATGCAAAAATATCGTACTTTTCAAACTTTCCTTTGAGCTCAGGAACTTGCTGAGAGGAGCATGAAAATCCTCTTAAAGGAAATTGTATTCCATAATTATAATAAGCCAATACAATATCTTTAGAACCATTGTCATCAAAGTCATCATAGAATACCTCGAACGGCTCTTCTACATTTGCTTTATATTTATAGTTCAAACCTAAATTCCCAACAACTATATCAGGCAGATTATCATTATTTAGATCTGAAACTTCAACGCTATACCACCACCCAGTTGAAGAACATCCCAAATTCGTATCTAATTCAGTTTTTATAAAATTTCCATTTTCATTTTTTAGGATTGTTATTGGCATCCATTCTCCTACGACTACAATATCATTATCTCCATCACCATCGTAGTCAAGCCATTCCGCATCAGTAACCAGTCCTAGATCTTTAAGATCAGTTTGATTCATAAGTTCAGAGAATTTTCCATTCTCATTGATTAGAATATAGCTAGATGCTGGTTCAGGATAGTTCCAAGGAATCATTCTAGATCCAACGAATAAATCCAAATCTCCATCACTATCATAATCAAAAGGTTTTACAGTAGACCCACTCTCATAAATTTCTGGAAGAAACGATCTTTCAAATTTGAAATTACCGTCACCATCGTTAATGTATAGCCTATCTAAGTAAGCACTTGAATTTGGAGCAAATTCATTACCCCCTGTTACAACATATAAGTCTTGATCTCCGTCATTGTCAGAATCAAAGAAAACAGCATCAATATCTTCTAAAGATCTATGTCTTTGAAATATCTCATTTTGACTTTCAAAAAATGTTTGATCTTCTAATTGAAGATATATTGAGGCATTTTGACCTGAAGCTCCACCAACAAATAAATCCTCCAACCCATCACCATTTACATCACCTTTACTAAGTGCTGGCCCAAGCTGTGATAACTTATGAGGCAGTAACACTTGCTTCTCATAGTCATCAAAATAATTTTCTTTATGTGAATGTTGTAGAGTCAGTTTATCTTCAGTGAATATTGTAGGCTTTATTAACTCATTTTGAGTTTTGATTTTAGCTTTCTTTTTTATCTCGTGAAGCTTATTTGTTTTTGGACTATAGATTGTTTGAATTTTCTGATCTGGCCACTCAATAATAATGCTATCAACTGAGTTGTATTTACCTAGTCCAAAATGGACTATGTCTTCGCTATTTGAATAAATTCCTCTGACATTGGTTGTTTCAAAATACTGAAAGTGATCGTCCTTATATAAAGAAACTTTAGTTCCGAAGGTAGGTTTATTGTCTTTTAATTTTAATCTTATAAAATTATTTTCACCCATTTCTGAGTTGTTTCTGTAAATAAATGCTTGTTCATTTACATTATTCACAACTATATCTAAGTCTCCATCATTATCTAGATCAACATATGATGCTCCATGAGAAAATGATGGTTGATTTAATCCAGAGTTTTCTGTAATGTTCGAAAATTCAAGATTTCCATCATTTTTGTAATAATAATTTTTAAGTTTTTGAGATGGCATAATATCTAATAATTCCTGTAAATCAACTACATCCCAAAGAGTTATATCTGTATCGTCAGGATTATTAATAATGTATTCATTAATTTTTTTTGATACGATATCTGATATTTTTTTATCTGCATCAGTATTTCTAATATCTCTCAATAGTCCATTTGTAATGTAGATGTCTTTATTTCCATCATTATCAAAATCAGCTACAAGACTTGACCAGCTCCAGTCTGTTGCAGCAGTGCCAGTTAATTGAGCAACATCACTAAAAGTATTATTTCCATTATTAAGCTGCATTGTATTAAACATATATTGGTAATGACCTCCGTCCTTTACTACATTCCAAAACGAATCGGGATTCATTCCGCTCATATTGGATTTTAACCTAAAATTATCTTCAGCAGTCATATCAAGAACCATTAAATCTAGATGAGAATCATTATTGATATCAGCAGCATCGACACCCATACTATAAAAAGATGTATGTCTTAAAGAGGATTCAGTTTTATATGAAAAAGATCCATCTTGATTATTGAAATATAAAAAATCAGGAGCATCAAAATCATTAGCAACATATATGTCTGCCCATCCATCTTTATTAAAATCGCCTATAACAGCTGCGTTTGGAAATCCAGCTCGATCTAATCCAGCAGCTACTGTCACATCAATAAAATGATCTCCTTTATTTTCAAACAATTGTAGATTGTACTCTGGCAGAGTCATATCAGTACCGAAAAAAGGAGAAAAATTTCCTGTATTTGGAGGATGATTTAAAAGATATAGATCTAAAAGACCATCATTGTTATAATCAAAGAAAACTGAATGCCTTGTTCTACGATCGACATCGACTCCCCACTTTTCAGCAGATTCTTCAAATTTAAAATTTCCCTTGTTGATGTATAGCTTATTTTTTCTAAGTATTGGAGCATCATCATAAAGTTCACAACTGATATATATGTCAAGCAAACCATCATTATTTACATCAGCAACCGTAACTCCAGTAGACCATGAACCATTATTTATTATTCCTGATTTTTCAGTCTTATCTTCAAATTCGAAATTGCCAAGATTCTTATAAATCTTATCATCTATAAGATTCGCAGCAAAAAAGATGTCATCTAAACCATCATTATCGAAATCTCCAATCCCTACACCGGCACCACCATAATAATTAGCATACAAAAAAATACTATGCTGTTTAGTATCAACTAAATCATTTGAAAAATCAATTCCAGTTTCAGAGTTATCTAACAATGTAAATAGAGACTCTTGAGCAAGTGTTATAACTGAAAAAAATAAAAAGAAAAATCCTGTCAGTTTCCTCATATTTCAAAAAAAAAGGGAGGATAAAAATCCTCCCTTAAATATAATTATAATAAACTAAAGTTTATTACTTATCCCACCACATTCTGGTCATCCAAGTATCTGCACCTTGTCTTGCGACAGCAGCAGCATAGTTTTCAGCATTAGTTGCTGATTCACCACCAGGATAAATCATTCTTCTCATGATTTGGTTACCAGAAACACTGTTCGGGTGCTGAGTTGGAGATAGAGTTGGATATCCAGTTCTTCTCCAGTTAGCATAAGCTTCATACTCGTTTAAGAATGTAGCTTTCCAGTACTCATTCATTAGCATTTCCCAACCTTTAGAACTATCATAAGCTCCAGGTCCAGCTAAGAAAGCGTCAATATCAGCTTGAGCAATTGGAGTAGAATCTGGGTAGAAATCTGCTAACATTGTCATGGCTGCTGTAACACCAGCATCATAATAAGTTTTAGCATCTCCTGAAACCCAACCTCTTACAATTGCTTCACCAATTAAGAAGTGTACCTCAGCTGTAGTTAGAAGTACCATTGGCACATCCTTTTTTCTTAATGCAGGATGTGTTTCAGCGTAGATCATTCTGTCAGCAACACCAGCGTAAGTAACACCGTCAGAGCCAACATAATCATCAGAAGTTCTACCATTAGGCATACCGATTATTTCACCAGCAGCATTTGAGCTACCAGGTGCGAATAATACTGATAATCTAGGATCTCCAGCTAAGTGAGCACCAAAAGTTGCACTCATTCTCATTTGAGAATCCACGTCGAATACTTCACCGTGACCATTTTTGTTGATCCCTTCAGGTCCATCAGTATGAGCAATCACAGCATTACCAGCATTAGATGCGATAATACCACCATTGATTGCTTTAACAGCCCAAGCTTGAGCAGAAGCAGGGTCAGCTTTAGTCATTCTCATTGCTAATCTTAGCATCATAGAATTTCCAAGAGCTTTCCACTTAGCACCATCTCCACCATAGATAACATCTGAATTACCAAGGCTTGAGTTACCAGAAATCTGAGCAACTGCACCTTCTAATTCAGCTAACATATCCATGTAGATGTCTTGTTGAGCGTCATACTTAGGTTTTAAAACACCATCAATATAACCTTTACCAGCTTCAGAGTAAGGAATATCTCCGTGAGTATCTGTCAATCTATGATAGATGATTACTCTTAGGATTCTTGCCATACCCATTTCTGTTCCAGAATTACCTTCATCTTTTAACTGATCAATGATATCTTCGATACCTTTAACAGCTGATGGGTAATATCTGTCCCATAAAGAAGTAGCATAACTATCAACTCTAAAGTACTTATCTCCAGACCAGTAACTAGCAGTAGTCGCATAGTGCTGAATTAAAGTAGAATTATAAATTAAACTATTTCTCCAGTTTTCATATCTACCACCACTAGTATCAAGAATAGTTTTAGCAAACTTATTCCCTACACCAATTTGGGCAGCAGCATTTGGGTTTACATTCATTTCTTCAAACCCCTTATCAAACTCACAAGAAGTAAGAGCAAATGCAAACGCTAAAAATGTAATTAAAATCTTTTTCATTTTTTATTAAAATTTAAGATTAACGTTGAAACCAATTGTTCTTGGAACAGGCATACCAGAGAACTCTAAACCTTGAGAGTTATTACTGTTATACGCTGATTCAGGATCAACATTTTCTACGTCATTGGATAAGAAGAATAAGTTCTTACCAATAAGTGAAACACTTGCAGATTGAATGAATGTACCTTCAAGAACGCTAGATGGAATAGTATATCCAATATTTAGCTGTCTTAATCTCATATAATCTGAATCTCTGATACCAGCTTCAGCTGCATCATTATATCTTCCCCAATATGCTTGTTGTTGAGCATAATCAAGTGAAGTAGTAATTACAGAACCATCTTCAAGAACTCCATCTGGAACCATACCAGCTTCTCTACCACCTGCAGGAACAGTCATTTTGTGAAGACCATATTCAATTAGACGGTTGTTAGTACCTGAATAGATTTGACCACCAGATTTACCTTCAATTAGGAAACCAGCATTAAAGGCTTTATATCTGAAAGAAGCTCCAATACCAATTTGCTGTGGCGGTACACCAAATCCTAAGATTTTTCTGTTATTTACGATTACAGGTACTGGATAACCTCTAGAAGTTTCGTGAACGATTCTTCCTTGAGAGTCTCTTTGGAAAGAAGTTCCAAATAAAGCACCATATTTTTCACCAACGATATGAGTAACTCTTAAGTTTCTATCTCTTGGCTCATCAAGTGAAATATTTCCACCTGTATCATTTGTAGCAACAACTTTACTTTCGTTATTAGTATAGTTAAGCGAAACTTCCATTGCGAAATCATCAGTAACTACAGGCTTGTACTTTAAAAGTAATTCAACCCCTGAGTTATTGATTTCACCTAAGTTTGCTAATGCACTTCCATATCCTGATGTTGCAGAAGCACTTACACCTACAATGTCACCAACAGTTTCATTGTCATAATAAGTAGCATCTAAACTAAGTCTATTATCAAGTGCTCTAATATCAAAACCAAATTCAGTTTCATTTTTCTCAAATGGAGTGATTTCTGTATTTGGAATCTGACCACCGTTAACTTGACCTAAAGAAGCACCTAAGTGACCTTGACCTACAATACCGTAAGTTAAGTTAAGTCTATATGGGCTATCAGCACCACCTGCTACCTGAGAGTATCCTGCTCTTAACTTTAAGAAAGAAATACCTCCTAAATCCATTGCATCTGATAATACTAATGAAAGTGTTGCAGATGTATATAAATCGTTGTTAGGAGCATTTTTTCCAGCTAAAGAAAGAGTTGAGAACCAGTCATTTCTAGCAGTTACCGTTAAGAACGCCCAGTCATTATATCCAAATTCAGCAGATCCGTAAGCAGAGTTAATTTGCTTTTCAGAGAATCCATAACCTGTAGACTTAGATTTCGTATTGTTAATAGAAACTAAACCTGGAACGATGAATTCATTACCTCTTTGACTCATTGATTGGCTTTCAACAATGTTTGAACCAACACCAACGAATGCAGTTAAACTAACTTGATCAGTTAACGATAAATTGTCTGTACCTAAGAAGAAGTCAGCATCAAACTGCTTAAACTGTAAAGCATAATGTGTGATTTGACCCATTGGAATATATGCTGTACCATAAGGCTCAGAAGTTGTTCTAAATAGATCATATCTATCAGTACCCACTCGACCTCTAATATATAAGAAGTCCGTTAAGTCTAATCTAGCGTTAATCGATCCTATAAATCTTTCTTTTTCTGCGTCGTTAACATAATAGTTTTGAGCAAACCATGGGTTCTGGATGTAGATACTTGGAGTTGCTGCGAACTCTGTTAAGTCATCATTTCTACCATCTCCGTTAGGTCCTTTTGCCCAATTTACGTCCATTGAAGGAGCATAGTTGTTAATAATCCAGTTCGCGTTACCAGGACCATCAGATAATCTTGGATTACCAGATTGATCTTCCAAACTATATTTTAAGTTAGCATCAACCTTAAGGTTTTTACCAAGTCTCTGTGATGTATTTACAGAAAGCTGATTTCTATCTAACGTTGAATTTGGAGAGATATCATCATTATCTAAGTTAGTAATTGAGAATCTTGTATTTCCAGTATCGCTTCCAGTAGAGAATGAAATTGTGTTTGATAACGTTGTACCTGTTCTATAGAACTTGTCTTTGTTGTCAGAATACACATAAGGTCTACTAACACCATCGAATTGTGGTACTAATTGACCAGACATTTTAGCACCCCAAGCACTCCACATGTTATCCATAGCAGAAGTTGAGTTTGATGGAGCAGCACCAAGTGATCCAGCACCATAAGTTGTCTGAGTATCCCACAAGCTAGTGTTCAGCATGTCGAACTGCGTAGTTGAGTTAATTTCGATACCTAGACCTTCTGAGCCTAAACCATTCTTAGTTGTAATAATAATTACACCATTAGAAGCTCTTGATCCATAAAGCGCAGCAGCAGCACCACCTTTAAGTACAGTTACAGATGCAACATCGTCTGGGTTGATACTTGAAATACCATCACCAAAGTCAGTTCCACCCCACATACCAGCGGCACCTAGGTTATCGTTGTTGATTGTAATACCATCCACAACATAAAGTGGCTGGTTGTTACCTGTTAATGAACTCGAACCTCTAATGACAACCCTAGATGAACCTTTCGCACCCATCGCACTACCTGTGATGTTAACACCGGCAACTTTACCTTGAAGGGCGTTGATTGCGTTCGTTGAAGGGTTGGCGCTGATTTCATCACCCTCGACATTGGTCACCGAATACCCCAGCGCTTTAGTGTTTCTCTGAACACCAAGTGCTGTTACAACGACCTCTTCTAAGGCATTGTCAGGCTCTAATGAAACATTGACGGTACTTGATGAACCAACTACAACAGATTGAGAGGAGTATCCTACGAAGCTAAACACAAGAGTATCCCCCTGTGAAGCACTTATAGAATAATTTCCGTCAAAATCCGTTGAAACTCCGTTCGAAGTTCCCTGGACTAAAACAGTAGCACCTGGAAGAGGCACACCATTCTCGTCTGTGACTGTACCAGAAATCTGCTGAGCATACGCCGACAATGTCAACGCAAAAAACAACACAAAACTTGTACAAATCCTCGTGAATTTTGTTTTCATAAGTGTTTAATTTT
>Ga0181574_10005369_pt1 | contig 10979 bp, 19 predicted proteins | sample 101ome_24_FD_145600 | JGI IMG/M metagenome (GOLD analysis project Ga0181574, IMG submission 145600) | Coastal salt marsh microbial communities from the Groves Creek Marsh, Skidaway Island, Georgia - 101410AT metaG (spades assembly) | ecosystem: Environmental > Aquatic > Marine > Intertidal zone... | reverse complement strand
TGGCACTTGATGCACTTACTGAGGATGACGCTAGCTTTACACGCACCCCAGCCGTTGTAACCGACGATGTGCCGGCGATAGTAGAATCTGCCAGCCTTACGCGGGTTGCGGCTGTTGTTGTCGTCGCTGAGGGTGTAAGTGCTGAGCTGCTAGTTCGTACTCGAACCGCCGCCATAGCGACATTGGCTGTTGGACCAATAATCGTGGCGGCATTTTCTAAGTCCGCAGTGGAGTATGCGGCGTAGCCATATTTCCACTGGCCGTAGTTCATTAGTCGAGCGTTATGTCGAGGTCACCCGATGGCACGCGGAAAACGTCACCAGACTCTACTGTCTTGCTCGCAGTAAGCGCGCCGTAAGCTAACAAGTTTCCAGATGTGAGGGCATCAAAAACGCCTATATGCGAGATTGTACCCCAGCTACTACCGGCAGTCGGGAACTCTACCGCCGAGCTGTTAGATGCCTCGTTACCAGATACGGTAAAGGTGATTGTCTGACGTGCATAGCTTGTACCGGTACACTCAGTACCGCCACCTGCCTCACCTGGAGCCGCTGTAAACAATGCAAGATAAAGAGTTGATGGCGCAGTATAAGCGTTGCCACCGAATACGTGATCGAGAATCTCAGTCTCGAGGTAGTTAGAAAAACTCATCCAAGTCCCCTATTTTTCATAACAAGGCCAACACCAGAGTAAGTGGCCTCTTCAGATGATTGGTTAAGACGCTGTAGCGCTGCGCCGTAAAGTTGTGCCCATACCGCCGTGCGAGCATCGTCAGCTAGATAAGGCGCGCTGTGTAACAGTGCCCCGTAAAGATACACATCAGGAGCCTCAGTAAGAAGCCAGTTGGTTGTGTTTGAGTCTGACAACGCAGGCACGCGCTGATAATACAATAGCTCTACACCATAAGAACCATCAGGCGTAGGGAAGAACTCAAATTGATTTTCTGAGTGCCGGTAATATCGCGGCACGCCAGACGTATCCAAGGCACCTGCACGCTTATCCGCCATCGTTTGCGCGCTTACTAAGTCTAATGCGCGCGTATTGTTGCTTGTCAGGTGGATTCGGATTGTCTCAAGCCAATCACTGGGCTTGGTCATAAACTGACTGTCCGCAGTTGCTGTCGCACGATTTTCCATCTTGTAATGACGTAGATCACGCGCCAATTGCGCCTCTGCTAATGAGATAAACGTCGGTATTACCGATGTCAGGTCGTCACGGTTGAGAAAGTCAGCAATTGAGCTTTTTAACTCTGAGAAGTTAGTTAGTGCCACTACTTACGACTCCTGCCCTTTTTCGACACTTTCTTAGCTGTCTTGGCCGCTTTCTTAAACGCTTTAGCGGTAGGCGCGCCTTTTTCGCCGGGCTTGCGCATCTTTTCGCCAGATCCTGCTTTGATGCGCTCACGCTTTGCATGGATGTTTTTGTACAGTCCCCGCTTACTTGCCGCCATATCGCTTGCCTCGCTTCTTGGCTCTGCACTTACCACTAGCCTTGCAAAGTGATGGTGTGGGACAGCCTGCACAAGGTTTAAATGCTTTATTTGCCACGCTTCTTCCCCTTTCTCTTCTTACCGTAACCACATGCCATTTACTTTCTCCTTGACTTAGTGCCGGAACACTCCCAGCGCTTACGTGAAAGCCTCAGCGGTGAATTAGGATTGGCAGCCGCTTTCGGGTGTTTCTTCATCTGACCAGCAGAGCGCGCGCAATAGGCATCACCCTTCTTGGTTCCGGGCCGTACTCGCGGACCACCATCCTTGGCCTTGCCGGCTTGTCCATACGAGACTTTTCTACCGGATGCCAGTTTCTTTACCTTTGCCTTACCTTTTCTCGGTGTCGCCATATTATATCACCGCTTACAATAGGAATTCAGTTGCGGCTGCTGGATTGTATATTCCGCGCTTTGCCTGAGTACTAAATTTAAGCAATCCTTCTACCATATCCTCAACGATTCCGGTGTATGCCGGGCTATAGCCGCCTAAGAGTCCCTCACGTTCTTCTGGGTCTTTTGACCGCTTGATCGGCAGTACATCGCTGTAGTTATACGCCTCTAAGTCTTTTTGCGGTAGTTGTGCAAGCAAGCCTTCTGCCTCTTGTCCTGCCGCTACGGCTGCCGCTGTGACCACCGGATTGGCGTTTACATTGACACCACGGGCTTCTAACCCACGCAATATGTCTTCCGTAATACGACCTGTGTAAGGCTTCATCTGCAACGCACGTATCTCTTGCGCAGTTGGTTTTTGTGGATCACCTACAGGCTTCTGCTGTCCACCGAACCTCGCATCAGTTAACAGCTCAAAAATGCCTACTTCTTGATCAGTACGCCCTAAGCCTTGACCAGGAACGCCTGCTGGATACGAGGGATGCCCACTAGCCTGCACGACATCCTTGCCTGTAAATATCTCACCAATGTTCTGTATCTGAGCATCGAGTGCATCTGCCTGACCCGGCTCAGTAACCGCTAAACGCGCCTGCCCTATGCTAAGACCGCCTTTATCACGGAACTGCACGTCCATCATGTTCATAAGCTCTTTACGCAAGGTATCTGGCGTATTGCGCCACACCTCAACAGAGCTAGGATCATCGACGCCTTTCCAATCTTTAATCTTCAGCCCAGCGCCTACACGCTTGCCTTGCACCATTGAGCCTACGCTTTCGTAGTCGCGAATAGCCTTGTCGAGCGCCTTCTTCTGCGTTTTATTCATGTTGCTAGACGCGAAACTGAGCATTGTCTCGCCGGTCATGGTAGCGAAATCACCGCCTGTAGGAGCCATGCGGAACGGTAGATAAACAGGGTTGTCGCCTACTTCGGACGCCGCACGCATGATCTGATTTACAACGCCGGGAGCTGACGCCCACACCATGCCGGGATTCTCAAACATGAAGCCCTGACCGCCTTGTAGGTTAATCGGTCTATTAAGAGCTACATCGTCAATGCCAGTCAGCAATCCGCCAGCCTGCGTGCGATCTGACATAGTCGTTACGAATGGACGGCCTTCTAAGTCAGCTAATGGTATGCGAGGTGCATCCTGCGTACCGCGCTCTTCTATCGTAAACGTAGTGTCTCGTAGCTTTTCCTGCTCTTTTACACGAGGATCGAAGCGAGGATCGAACGCCCGGCCAAATGTCTTTACTACGCCAGCCTCTGCCTGTTCTGGTGCCATCAATGCTGTGAGACCCAAAGCCCCCGCTGCGGAACCACCAAGAATGTTAGAGCCTTTGTATTCAGGGTCGAATGCGGCACTTAGCCTAGATCGTATGTTTTGTGGGTTAACTATTGCCGCTATATCAGATGGATCATTAAACAAGGGATCATAGTACGCAGGATCTACTAAATTACGAATTACTACGTCCTTACCTCCAGCGCCTGCTATCGCTCTGTCCACATAATCACTGCGATCGATTCGATCGTTAAATCGATCAACTTTGTCTAAAAATGCAAATTGCTGGTCTTCTGACATTTCATCGAAGTTTGCGGGTATTGGCTTACCACGCTCAACAAAATCCGATTTGATCAATAACGGCATTAAATTTGCGCCTTCGCCTTGCGCATAACCTTTTGCTACAAATGGCATATCAGAAGCAAAAATAGCATCGCCTTCTGATTTACTCAGACCCCTATCGAAATTTAAAACATTTCTATTTGTGCCGTGGTAAAAAACCTGCGGGTCGTAGCCTTGCTCTGCTGCACGCTCCATACGAGAGGCGTAATCCATCGGTAACTCGCCAGACGCGATTCTTTGCGCTACCTCTTCGGGATAGCCTGCTTTAATTAGGTTGCCTAATATGCCAGCCTCTGCCTCTTCAGGTGCAGCCAATAGTCCAGCGCCTACTGCCGCTGTAGCAGCTCCGCCAAGAATGTTAGAGCCTTTGTATTCAGGGTCAAAAGCGGCGAACAGAGAGCGGACGTTGCGAGGGTCGAACGTAGATCGCTCTACTAACGCTCCTGTTACATCTCTGACTTCAGCGCCCGCTTTTCCTGCGTCGAGCAGCTCCTGTGTAAGTTCGCTCGCTACTTCAGGGTTTTGCCGTATTTGATTTGCTAAATTGACTTTATCTGCTAGATCAAATTGCTGGTATTCACCAGCGCGCGTTAATAACGGCATCACATTGGGGCTTGAGTAATCGCCTGCAATGTTTCTTTCTCGTGGTGGAGCCATATTCGCATATGACGATGCAAGTCGCGCTTCTGGCGTTGTGTACACGCCCTGACCAACATAGCCGGGATCTCGCTCCCCTAATAAGCCTTTGCGGAACGCAACGATATCGTCTGACGTTCCATGAAGCTGCACATCAGTAGGGTCGAAGCCCATAGCCTCAGCACGCTGCATGCGAGAGGCTGTGTCCATAGGAAGGTCGCCGGTAGCAATACGCTCAGCTACCTCACGCGGGTAACCGAACTGAACTAATTCATCGACAGCTTTAGTTAATGCAGACAGCAGAGCCATAGAGCCTCCAATGTGAAGCCTCGATTATATCAAACAATACCCTGTAAGTTCCTACGGATAGGCTCACCCCAATCTGAGGTCTTCCTATACCCGATAGCGAGATAGCGGAATGCATCCGCACAGTGTGATGTCCAGTCGTGTAAAGGCCGCTCATTCCAGACCATCATCGTCTCGTTATACTGCCGGCGATACTGCCTGAGACAATCAATACCCTTCTCGCACTTATCTTTGTCGAAGTAACAAAGATCAAGCATCGACCTCACAGCCTGGATGCCATCATCTACGTTGAGCTGCGGAGCGATCTGTACCGGCCTAACACCTAAGTTATCCAGAACCTCAAGTCGTGACCGGCCACTGCCTAGCTCTCTTACTCGTACATCGTGCGGAAGGATGTGCTGGTCATACACGTAGCCTTTCTCTTGCAGAATGCGCGCGTAGTGATCCAAACCCACACCGGCGTTCTCGTAGTAATCAATGAGCCTGACTTCTGGGCCTACAAACTGCGCAAACCAGATAGCCGTAGAGTCGCCTACACCTAAATCCCACGCCGTCACCACGCCCACTGAGCGCTCGTATGGCACACGATCTATCCTGTTCTCGTGTAGGGCGTTAGCCATCTCCTGCGTGTAATACGCGCCTTCTGAGAAGATCCTGAAGTCACCTTCCCATATATGATCATAGACATCTGGGCGTTTTTTGAGGTCTTGTTGGCGTTCTTGTTCGAGTACATCAGGGAACCACGGATTATCCCGCCAGTTCATCTCAACAATCTTGCACTGCTCAGGTGTATTTACTCGGAACCTAGCGTGAGTAGCAGAGTGTTTGTTCTCAGGGTTCCACGTAACCCATATCTCAGAGTCGTCTTCCCGAACAGTAGGGATAAGCTTTTGCCAAGCTGTCTCAGTAACCGTTTCTGCCTCGTCTACCCAGCACAGAAGGATGCGGGCCTTAGACTTAATGCTATCGAGGTTCCTACGCAGGCCGGCAAAGACGTAAGTAATGCGGCCATCCTTAGACCGGATGTACTTCTCACCTATCTCGTAGTAATCATCTAAACATGGGACAGAGCGTATAGCTGACTTCACCTCTTCCATAGAGGATTCATCGAGAGAGTTTAGGTGTTCACGAGCACAGAGTATCTGACCTTGCTTGCCTGCTACGCCCCAACGCATGCCCCACACGGCAGTCATTAAAGCGAATGAGCGAGTCTTAGCGCTTCCCCGGCCACCGTATGAGCAACGGTATCTAGCCTCACCTGTAAAGAGGTCGGCTAGTTTAGGCGGTAGTTCAATCGAGACCTTTTGCGACAAGTTCAATCACCATTGGTGGAGTCATGGAACCATCGCTACTAGAGAGATCAGCGTCAACTTGCTTGAGGTCAGGTAGCGTCTTTGCGAGCATCTTAAGCCTTAGTTCGGCCTGAGTCTTCTTCTGCTGCACCTTGGCTGCGAAGTGCTCGTCTTTTTCAGGGTCCAGATCACCGATTTGATCAATTAAATCAAATATATACTCTGCCTTACCCCTGATGCTTAATGCGCGTCTGTTCTCTTCATCCTTAACAGCGCGAATCTTGTGCCGCCTAGTTGTTGCCACTGTTTCATTCCTCGTCTGGGTGCGGTATTGAGTCGGCCCAGTACAGCCCCATGCTGTGTCCTGCTCGTATCTCACCGTCCATAATGTCAGTAGCAGTAAGAGGCCACGACTCGACTGTCATATCGTCGAACGCGACCAATACGGTTTTTTCTTCTGCGGGCATGTTGCCTTGTTCGATAACACGCCACTCTATCGTAACCACTTGCAGCATTGCCCCCGCCTCACTGCTAATGACCCTGATATTTTACTCTATTCAGCGACCTCTTCAACATATTGTGGATTAGGTGTGTATATCGACTCACCATATAGATCAAACTGCCGCAGATACTTCCTCATGGTGTCGTAGTGAACACCGTATGCCTGTGACAACGACCACGCGTCTACACCTCGATCATAAAGCCTCTTGGCCTCCGACATATCTTCCTTCGATATCTTCACACTGCACCCCCAGGTTTTTGTAATCAGGCCACAAACCCTTACAAACCATTTCGTAGTAAAAAGCTTCTGCGGCCAACTCATCTTCGTAGTCGTTACGCCCCACTAAACCCAAAAGAAATACCACCAAAATAATAGCAGTGATAATAACTGCCCAACTATCTGTTGAAAGCTCTTTCATTTTTCTGCCTCTTTTATTGCCCTGCCAATCAACTCTGGTATTTGCCCCCAGCAAAAGGCCGCTTATGCGACTTGCTCCCACTTCGCCTCTGCCTCTGCATATGCAGCCTCGTAGGCCTTGCTGCCGCGACGACCTGCAGTCTTAGCGATAATCTCTAGCATAATTGTCACACCGCGACCTGATGGCAGGCGACCATCACGCAAGCCTTGCGCTACGTCTTTAGCAAAGTTGCCATATGCTTCACCTAAACCATCGATAAAAAAGCCATATCGCTTCTGGTTAGCGATACGCTGCTGCTGACGCTCTTCCTCTGCGCGCTGCTGTGCTATCTCTGCATCAGTAAGGCCGCCATTGCGCTCACGCTCTGCCGCAAGCCTAGCCTGCAACTTAGCCTCACGAGCAAGGCGCTCCTGATCGCGCTTAGCCTCTGCACGCGCACGTCGAAGCTCACGCTGACGTTGGCGCTCTGCGGCCTCAGCATCAGACAGGTTAAGGACATTGCCCACCTTGGAGATACACGAGCTACCTACACAATACTTGTCGCCCTTAACGTCACGCAGTATGTAGTGATGCTCAATCGCCGTGCCACAGTGATCGCAACCAAAGTGACAAAACTTAGGCTTGGCTTGCATCTGCAGGTTATAAGCCGATGGGTTTTGCTCTAGTAATGAGCGAGAAGGCGCAGACCACACACCAATAAAACGAAATGGCGCTTCGCCAAACTGAAAATTTTTATGTACACACTTAGTCATAGCCGATTCTCCCGTTAATGTCGGGACATCCCCGACACAGTTAAGATAACAAAGGATGTTATAGTGTACAAATGTTTCAGGCGTGTTTTGCCTGTTTTGTCACTTTCTTTGAGGGGCAATAGTCTGGGGTGCGTCACCCTGTAGGTGCTCGCTTCGTTATCGAGCTGGGTAGTGTTTTGCCATCTCGAGTGCTCGCGCGTTTTCCAGCTTGTTGATAGCACACAGATCGAGATACTCAGACTCTGTGAGTCCTTTCAGACGCCCAACAAGAACACACACTGCTTGCAGGTTCTCGATGTGCTTGTAGCCGTTGCGAGTACAAAACATGGCACGCTTTACTGTCGCACACATAGTCACCTCCCATAAAGGCAGCTCTATTATACTACAGTTTATGTTATGGCTCTAAGCCAGCCAGGCGTTGCTCTTGCTCTTTGATCCGCTTCTTGTAATCAGCAATCAAGTCTTCTAGCTCTAGCGCTGTAAACTTGCGAGGTTGGTGCTTTGAGGCAATTAGCTCACGCATTGCGTCAAGACCGTAGGTGTCGATCATGAACAGCGAGTAACTATCAATGTTGCCCTTCTTGTAACCGTTACAGCCTTTGCATTGAGGGTGGATATTTTCCTCAACCAGCAACGTAGCATTATGACTTCGGCTAACAAAGTGCCCGCCGTCCATATACTTATAAAACTCTACCTTGCCGCACGTCACACACTCGCACATGCCCTCGTCATTGGCATACTTCATGCGTACAAGCTTCTGAAGCAATGTTGCCGCTTCTTTTTTAAGCTGCGCCGTTGTCTTTGGCTTTCGCGGTGGCAATGGTGAACTTCCTTTCTCGCAGTATGGCCTTCTCAAACACCCCGCACTTACAAAGCCAGCCACGTAGGTAGTTTGGCTCTGCCAGGGTAAACAATGGCTCCATACGCTCGTTGCATTTAATGCACCGCTGTTGCGGGATACGTGTGGTACTCATCAATTAAATCAGCTTCCCCCGTGAGCGCCGTAAACCACAGCTCCCCAAACGCGTCGACGTCCATGTCTATGGTTACTGGCTCAACAAATGGCTCAGCGTAAACGTCTGTATAGTCTGGGTTTTCTCTGTTTGTGACGGCACCGCCTATTTTGTTTATAAGTAATACGACCGATCCCCCTCTTGCCATAGGCACAATGATTAGATCGATCATAGGCAGTCTCACTTTGTAATCATTTTATATGAGATCGTATTATACGCTACTTGACCGTATTCTTTATGGTACGTGATGACATTTGCTTCACGACCACTCAACCAGCCGCCACGGCTGCTGTAAGCATCGGCGCTTGCCAGTGTCCTGTGTTGCTCCACGACCATTAGGTTTGTTTCCTTCTTATCAATTGAGTGGTAATGGCCCATGTGTGCATATGCGTGCTCTGTCCTTCCAAAAACCTCCCGGTACTTTGCCGCAAACACCGTGTCTACGTTTGCCACCTTGCGTTTGTGGCCGTGATGAAAGAACAGGGCCGTCTTGCCAAACTCAAAGCAATAATAAGTGTCCGCCGTGTTATCGATAATTACCCGTGGCTCTTTCTCGTACAAAGCCGTTAAAAGCTCTCGCATCCAAATAGCAGAAAACGGGTCGTGGTTAGCATCACACCACTTGATGTGCACGGTCTTGTGCTTTTCTAATAACATCTTGATGATGTGCCGGGTCACCCGAATGGTAGCGCGTACAATTTTAAAGTTGCGCGAATCACTATCTAATAGATGCTTAGATGCCTGGGTCAATGGCTCGTAGTCGTAGTGCGCGAAGTCACCAAGCTGCGCATACACCGCCGTGTCTGCCTCTGGGCTAATCCTAATGGCCTCTGCAAACCAGTTAATCAGCGTTTGCTCTGCAATTTTTAAGTCCCAGTCACCATTCTGCGTTTGCTTCGAGGCATCTACCTCGTCTTTATCGGCAAGCATGCCCATGTGGTAATCGGTGATCACAAAGCAGTTACACAGGTGGCCGGCTTTTATCTTAGGAGCCTTAACGGGTTTTGCAGGCTCAATCTCGTCGGCCATGCCTTTGACAATCTCGCGCATGACCTCTAACTGCTTCTCAGTGTCTGCGCGTGTCTTAACCCACGTCATTACCGGCTTATTGTCGGCGTCGTAAAGGATCGATTCACCCCGGATAACCTGACCCTCGGGCACGGGGTTTACTTGGTCATGGCGCGGTGAAAAGCCCTGTAGCGCACTCTTCTTTACGACTGTCTGTAGACGCTCTTTGAGCGTGCCGCGATTTACATGAAGCAGCTCAGCGGCCCTATGCAACGAATACCCTTGTATCCAGCACATTTCTGCGGCCTCTTTTTGTTTTTCTGTAAGTTGTATTTTTTCTAAAATCTGCTCTGTTTCATTAGGCGTAAACGCTTTTGCTAAATTCCGCATCATCTCCCCCCAGAGAAATCAGCGACCAAACCTCACATCGATATCTTTTGTTTCGGCTAGGTGCTTAGCAATGACTCGATACACGTCGTCAACGTCGTGCATCTTTAGTTGCGTCACTGATTTTTTGTTAAACATCGCCGTTTGCACAGGACGCCAGATAATCTCCTTTACTAGCACGCCTGTCGGCTCTATCGGCAGTGTTACTACCTGTTGCATGTCATGACCACTAGCCGCAAGAGCGCGCGCTATATCATCACAATATGCATGGATGGCCTTCATCTGTTGTGAAGTTAGTTTAGGCTCGAGGATCTCGTAAACCTTGCCGGCATCGCGGTGCTCCATGATGTACTGGCAAAATTGCTCAGCCTGGTACTTGTTGTTAACAATCCAGCGCTGGCTCACGTTCTATCCTCTCACCTTTGTTAGTAAAACACCGGCCAAACTTATTCAAAAAGTGCTCTTGGTGCTGGCCTGTGAAGTCGTGAGTAAGCTCATCATCGAAGCTCATATCGCGTGTTCGCTCGATTTTACCATCTTTTGGCGTACTTTTGCCGACAAACGGTGAGCCGCCACTATCGTTAGCGCGCTTGAGCCAGTTCACACAGAAACGAGCGCCATTTATTTTTCGCTTGCCAGGATTGGCATCAGCCCAGTTTGCTATCGCCTCCAGCTCTTTATGCACGTCGATCTTATCGTAGGCTCTCTGCCACTTAATGATTTGCTCATCGCTTGGCTCAAAGTACGAGCCGTCTTTTAAAATGATCAATGGAACCTCCCCTCAAACGCTTCAGCTAAAATCTTTATTGCCTCGGCTGGCTCTTCGATATCGGAAACGTTTATAAACTCGATACAGACAGCCTCACCCCCCATTTGTTGCCAAGCTTCGCTGTACAATTCAGTTAATTCATAAATCCAATCTTTAAGAACATCAGCACGCAGCATCGGATGCAAACTGTCCCATCGATCGCTAGTCAATACCTCGCCTTCACCATCAAACTCGTCGAGTCTTAATCTTATGTCTTTTGTAAACTTCATACGCTTTCCTTTTTTTAGACAATAAGGATCATTAGAGGGCTATGGGTGACCCTACATAAACCATAGCGCGCTTTGCGCCAACTCATTTCCCAGTACAACAACAGTCATCAGCAAACATTTTTAAC
>Ga0181574_10005368_pt1 | contig 10980 bp, 10 predicted proteins | sample 101ome_24_FD_145600 | JGI IMG/M metagenome (GOLD analysis project Ga0181574, IMG submission 145600) | Coastal salt marsh microbial communities from the Groves Creek Marsh, Skidaway Island, Georgia - 101410AT metaG (spades assembly) | ecosystem: Environmental > Aquatic > Marine > Intertidal zone... | reverse complement strand
ATGGTGATGTTCTGTACTAATCAGAGGGTACCCACTGCTTTGATGCCTAATCAGAGGGGGCCCTTTGATGTATGTCCAATTTCACTTTTGCTTTTTCATCATTCTGCCACAGCAATTTGGTCCGCCAACTATGCTTCTTGCACTTCTAACAGATCCGCAATTTTTGCAATAGAATGTTTTACGAGATCCGCCCAAAAAAAATGTAAACAACCATTTCATGGTTTCAACAAAGTAAACCTGGTGTTAAATATTTTCGAATGGAATGTGCCGATGTGATGCTTTCTTTGCGCTTATTACTCAACCCAATGAGTAGGTTTAACTTAGTCAAAAAGTCTGAGCACAAACCCATTGATTCGTTTTGACCCAATCAAAGGGCTTGCAGTGGGTCAGGCGCTACCCTTCCTTCAGATACTGGGATAGGGTGTTGGATGGGCCTAGACGTAGACGAAATCGTTATTTCTGACGCTTCATGCTGACCCCGCAACAGATCTTGTTTCCTTGGAGGGATTTTGCCGACCGCATCGAGCCACATTTCCTGCAATAGTATGTGTAGCGTTTTCCTCCCATCATAAATGTACCAAGTCCTTTGGCCATCGAGCCAGCAACACCACTTCCTTTACCAACAGATTGTTGATTACTGCCGATAGACTTCATCATGGTTTGTTGATGTGTTCGCTCGGCAGCAGCCTGCTTTTGAGCAGCTTTAATTTGCATCTTCTGCAATCGAACGGCTTCATCATGTACTGCTGCAGCAGGTTCTACAGACGCAGCAACGGTGTTGAATATGTGGTTCAAAGAATCTGAGTTCAAAACATCATCGCGCTCCAGTCCAATGGATGCTCCTTCATCCGTGGTCACATAACTCATTAATGGACTGCAACAAGCAAATAGATCGTTCTGTAACTCAAGCAAATGCTCCTCAGTCGGGTTGTTGTTGACAAGTTTCAGCAGCCGCTCTAATCTCATGTAGTTCTTAGCACCGTGCGCTCCCATGACAACTGTGAGGGTTTTTCTACGCTTGAATTCGAAAAATCCACGCACAGAGTAAAAAATTGCAGGAAACATCAAAACAATAACTGGCGACATGAGAATGTTCGAATAGGTTTCATAGTCATCGCAATTCGTTACAGTAACTTCTCCAGTGAAGTTTTGTCCACATTGTTCGACAGTTTCCTCACCAAGGACAACACCTAGAATTAGCGCAGAAATTACCGAGACGCCAACGATAATTCCCCAAAAAACTCCAGTTTTAAACAAATTAGAGGAACCAGCAGGGAAGATTTGCATGATAATGCGTGAATTTTCCTTTTTTTTTAAATCAACCGTTGATTCAAGCCTTATTCTGACGAATCAAAGGGTTCATGCACAAACCCACTAATATGTTTTGACCCAATCAAAGGGCTTGCAGTGGGCTTTGTCATAGCCTACCCTCTGCTGGAGTTCATCGCAACATCAAGTGAGCGCATCCATGAGGTCGTTGTGAAGTGAATTGAGCAAGGCTTGGAAGGGCTTGGGTTCGAGGCCAGGAGACAGGCGCAGGGACAGGCTGGTCTTCGCTTGCGTGCCGCTGTTGCGAACACCCAGTGACACCGTTCCTTCGGCGTTCATTCCTTGCACCAGCAGAAGGTTGTCTTCGCCTTCCACGGTTCTGGCTTCGGCTTCGAAACCGCCGTCCCTCATCCATGCAAGCGTTTGTTCCTTGGTGGCGTTGAACAGGGCGTTGTCGGCCTGCCATCGTTCACGGTGGGCGTCCTTCACGCTGACGCGGGATTTCCATCCGCGAAGGAAGGCTCGGTTAGAGGGTCGGTGAAGGGAGCACAAAAGGGCGCACAGGGTGGCAGCACCGTCGCCCACCAATGCCCACGTGCCGTCCCGGTTGGGGTGCGGGCTCGCCATGACCACGTGACCGGAGTCCTCCACGCCAAGGAGCGCGGGCAGCTCGGGGGCCTTCCACCACCCGCCTTCCGTGGGTCGCAAGCACATGGACAACCACCGATCGCCCACGCCGGTTTCGTGCGTGACCGTTCCCGAATGGAGCGATTGGACGTGCCCCATCAGCGCCACATCGGATTCAATGCTGGCGGCGAAGGTCCAGGGCCGGTCCACCGAACCTGCGCCCAGCAGGGCAGCGGCCATGGCGTCGCCGTCGACGACCTTGAAGCCGGTGTCGGTCGATTCGATGACCAAGCAGCGGTCGCCGTCACCGTCCAGCGCCGCACCCATCCACCGCCCTGCCGGAGCGGGTTGCAACCTGCTCACAAGGGCGTGATCGGATGCTGCGGCTTCCTCAAACGTCCAGGTTTGGGTTGGGGAAAGGTCGCCTGCACCGCATCGGTCGTTGAGCGCTGCGGCCGAGGAACTGACCTCCTGCGCGTTGAGGCCTTGCTCGTTCAGGAACGCCGCCAACCAGGTGGAGGCGAAGCCTTTGGCGCCGTCGATGAGAAACGGGCGTTGGAGGCGTGACGAACCGGCGTTGAACCCACCAAACGCCGCCTCAAACGTCGTCCAGCGCCGTTTTATGAGCGCAGGATGATGCGCAGCGGGCCAGTCGGTGTGGGATGCGTTCGGTTGCGATGCCGCCAAACGAAGGTCCTCGTCGACCTCACGGTCTTCCTGTGACAAGCCCCACACCGCTGAACTCACATCCCGCTCGAAGGGACGGGTGGATTTGTAGCCGTGACCATCAAACACTTTCACGCCCGAATCGGTCACTGGGTTGTGACTGGCGGTGATCATGCACCCCATGCGGGCGTCAAAAGCCAGCGTGGCGGCGTGCAAGGTTGGCGTGGCGCACAACCCGATGTGCACCACCGTGGCTCCGTTTAGGCGCAAACCAAGCGTGAGCGCTCGGGCCAGGGTGGCGTTCGCCGGTCGGTCGTCCCAACCGATGACGACGGTCGAGCCCTCACCGGCCAACAGCGGCATCGTGGCGCCAAGTGCCTCGCCGAGCACGCGTACCAGGGCGGGTGTGAGCGTTCGTTCTTCCGCCAGCAGCCGAACGGCTTCTTCCTCGTCGACTTCAGCCAGGCTGACCTGCCCTCGAATGCCGTCCGTTCCGAACAAATTCTCGCTCACGGTCATCCCTCAACGGTGCTGAACGTTGTCGCCGTGGACGCCGGTGACGGTCACGTTGGGCCACACGACGTTGTTGCGTCCCAACACAACACCGGGATTGGTGACACTGTTGCAGCCCAACGCACACCCTTCACCCAACACGGCTCCGAATTTTCGAAACCCGCACCCCCTTCGTTCGCCGTTGATGCGGAGGTGAACCTCACCACCGTCGTTGCGCAGGTTGCTGAGTTTGGTCCCTGCACCGAGGTTGACGCCCTTGCCGAGGATGGAGTCGCCGACGTAATTGAAATGTGGAGCCTTGGCCCCTGGCAGCAGGATGGAGTGCTTCACTTCGGTGGCGTGACCGACCACGGCATCGGCGCAAATCCACGAATGTTCGCGTACGTAGGCACCGCTGCGAACCACGGCCCTTGGACCGATGTAGCACGGGCCGATCAGGTACGCGCCCTCTTCCACGGTGGCCGATTCGTGCACCATCACGCTTTCACCTCGGTGGAAGAACCCCTCGAGCGGCGCTCCGTCTTCAACCGCCAAGGTCGCCATCTGCGCCTTCAGGTTGCGCTCAAAGCTCGGGTCGAGCAAACACCACGCCGGGCGGTCGCTTGGGAACATCGGGAGAGCCCCGTCTTCTGAACCCGTGAACGACGGGAAAAGGGCCGAGGCGACCGTGCTGTCGGGCCAGTCCATGAGGTGGCCAACCCATGCCGGAGCATGAAGGTGATGCTGCTCAGGCGGTGGCGTGGTAGATGCGCTTGCCGGTGGCGTTGCAGAGGTCGAAGTTGATCCGGTGGGACAGGTGACGGGGAATGAACAGCCCGATTTTGCGGGTGGTCAGACCGTGGTTCCTCATCTTGCGTTCGTTCGACAGGTGGGAGACGATGTCCGCCGCCGACACCCCTGGCGTGGTGCTCACGTAGTCCACGATTTCCGTCTTGAGTCGTTCAAGACGAGCTTGCTTTTGCGATCCTTTTCCGCGCATGTTTACCTCATGATTACTACGACGCCAAACGGCATAAAGGGGGTCCGGGAAGCCCCGGGGGTCCCATGAATATGGCCAGCGATTCCACCATTGTTCATTCTCAGCACCGCATGGGCCATTGCCGCTGAAGGTTAATCGCTGGAGCAGCGTTCTTTGAGGTGCGGACGGACACCGTGCTCGGGGTCCATGATCACTAAACGGCCCAGGTTGGGGGTGTTGCACGGGCCGTGGTGAATCAAGGGGGCGCGCACGGTGTCGATGTCAGCGTTCATTCGGCCGCGACGCTCAACAGCATCGGCGGAGGCATTCAGCCGTGCATCGTTGCGATGAAATTTGGAAAACGCCACGCGTTGCGGCACGGTGATCGACGGGCTGAAGACGGCTTGGCCGTCGAGCAACAGGTTGGCATGTAGCCATGTTGTCGCCTTGTGCAAGAGAGCATCCCAAACGGCCTCCAGCGGTGCCCGGACATCGGTCACCAGCGCCTGAAGTTGCCCGGTCATGAACGGCATGTTGCCCGTGTTGTCCGTGCCGAGGTCGATGCAGACCACATCGCCAACTCCTTGCACGGTGTGACAGCGTTGTATGTTGAGCGGACGGCCGTTGAGTGTCACACTGTTGAGCGGCACATGGGGCGCATCAAGGACCACACCGCTGTTCAAGACGTCCGCCATCATTTCATGGTCTTGATGGGCGTTGAAGGGCGTGGTGCCGTCCACACCGATGCGTTCTCTGAGTTCGTGTTCCAGGGCGGTTTTCCCTGCCAACAACACCGTTTGGAGAACTTCGGAATAGGAGAGGTGGCGCTCAACGCGCCAGCGACGACCGTAGACGATTTCTTTGCTCCGCTCGGGTTGGTAATTGTCAGGGCCCACCACCCCGAGCACGATGTGGGGCAACCCGTCGATGTCTTCGATGAACAGCAACAGCGGATCGGGAAGGGTGATGCGGGCGCAGAAGCGCTGCACGTCCCTTTCGGTGAGGTTGAAGGAACGAAATTGAGCGGGTGTTCGTTTGACGCCGGCCTTGACCGTGATGACCGGTGAACCCGGCAACGCAGCATCCCCCTTTGGTAGGTTGGTGAGGTGGTTCTCGGCACGTTGGAGCGGCGTCAACCGACCATCCAAACCGAGGGTCATGATGTTACATTCCGCTGACTGAAACTTAAGCGTTCGTTTTTGTCACCGCGGGGCGTTCGTTGCACTGCGCCGCTGTTTCTTGAGTGTTCGTGGTTCAAGGTCACGCTCAGGTGGCGGGCGATGGAGGATTCGAACCCCCGTCTCCGGCTCCGAAGGCCGGAAGGATATCCAGACTACCCTAATCGCCCGTGTTTCCCCCGAGTCGCCCCCCCTTCTTGAAGAAGGCGGGTCGTTTGGGTCGGTTCATGGTGCGGTCCCTTCCCTGTGTGCCGATGGGTTGTTCGGCGTGCTGCCGGGAGACGACGATGCCCATCACGCGCGCTGAAGCTGCCCGTCTTGCACGGCGAACCGGCATGGCCGTTGACGATTTTTCGGTGAACAACGACGGGGTGCGCACCCTGCTCAATAACGCTCACACCCGGGCGTGCGTGTTTCTGCTGACGGACACGGCCGATCTCAACGGCGAGGGCATGTGTTCGGTGTACGACATCCGTCCAAAGGGTTGCCAGACCTACCCCTACGTGCTCAACGACCGCGATGAGGCGGTGTTGGACGAGGGGTGCCCCCATCGGGATGCGTTCGATGCCCCTGCTGATGACGTGGCGACGACCTTGCTCAACCTTGAGGAGCGCATCGTGCGAGAAGGATCAGCCGACTGAGACTCCGGTGAACCCGCTCAACATGGGCATGCTCGGGCTGCCAGCCCTCCCGACGAATCAGGTCGAGAAGTTCCGACCAACCGCCGTGCAAGGGCTGCACGGGTTCGTCGAACGCCACGTCGCGGTTCAGCCGTTCGCCCATCGGCTCAACGGGCACGATGAGCACAAATGCACCGTCTGGCTTGGCCGCCCGCCGTGCGCTGGCGAGGGTGTTGGACAACAGCGGCATGGCGCCCTGTGTGCCGTGGGAATTTCGACCGTAGGGCGGGTCAAGCACGAACCCGGCCACTTCACCGTGCCACTCCTCGGGCAACGCATCTTCGATGCGCGTGGCATCGCCACGACGAATGCTCGCGTTGGCGGGCACTTGCCCGTCGTGCGCCCACGCTAAGTTGGCGGTGGCCCCGGCCACCATTTCGGAATGGATGTCCAAACCGAGAACGGATCGGCCCGACAGGGAGGCTTCGATGACAAAGCCCCCGGTTCCCGTCATCGGGTCCACCATGGGCCCGCGGCCCACGGGGCCACCGGCGAGGTTCACCACCAACCGGGCGAGTTTGGGGTCCAAACTGACGGGTTTGAAGAACGGGCGTTGCGTTGCTTGGCGGGCACGGTGCTCGAACGGTGCGGGCCCATCGCCCTCCATCCAACCGAAGGCCAGGGTCCCGGTCGGGCCGTCTGCCACCAGGCCGAGCACGTGCTGAGCGTCGTGCAGGTCCACCGACCAGCCTCGCGCCACCATCAAGCCACCCATGGACGCTGCAAGCGCACCGGTCGAAACGCCGGGAATGCGTTGGTCTTGCCGCCATGCTTGGACACGGGCCGTCCCGTCCACCGGGTATCGGTCGAGGTACGCGGCCACGGCGTCCAGCAACGGCTGTGCATCACCCGACCACGCCACGGTTTCAGCGTGGACCAAGAACGCCTGCAGGCCAGCGGCCACGGCCAACGCTCCCGCGCGCTCCGTGGCTGTGCTTTGGTCCACCCGAACCCATCGCGGGCAGGCCGTGGCCGTCAGCACGGCGTCGGGCAACAAGGCGCTCAACTCGGCGGATGCCAACGCCGGGTGCCACCCGCGCAGGCACGCCAAAGCATCGCTCATGGTGGCCGGTACGGCGTTGGCTTCTTCATGCGTTCGCAGGCGAACCGCTACATACGGTGACTTGGGGTTCGGTTCATGGGCTGCAATCTGAAGGACATCGCTCCCAAGGAAACCACGAACCTGAAGGCCTTGTCCGGCAAACGGGTGGGCATCGATGCGTTCCTGACCGCGTTCCAATTTCTCACCACCCTGCGGGACCGCTCACCGCAAGGCGACGGCATGCCGCTTCGCGACGAGAACGGTAACCCGGTGTCGCACCTCATGGGTTTTCTCCATCGGACGGCCACGTTGCTGGAGCACGGCATCCATCCCGTTTACGTCTTTGATGGTACCTCGCCCGAACTGAAAGCGGACGAAATGGCGGCTCGGCGTGAACGACGGTTGGAAGCAGAAGCCGTGCACAAAGAAGCACTGGAAGCCGGCGACTTCGCACTGGCACAAAAAATGGCGGCACGCATCATGCACTACTCTCCTCAAATGGTCGAGGAAACCCAACGGCTCCTCGACCTGATGGGCGTGCCGTGGGTCACGGCTGCCGCAGAAGGGGAAGCCCAAGCGGCGGTGATGGCGGCCAAAGGGCAGTTGGACGTGGTGGCGACTCAGGATTGGGATGCACTGCTCTACGGTGCGCCCGTGCTGGTGCGCAACATGATGGACGACGGGACGAAGCGCTACGGTCGGGTGATCCATGCCGAATCGATCGATCTCCAAGGCATGCTGGAGGCCAACGAAGTGAGCCGAGAACAACTCGTTGACTTGGCGATCATGATCGGCACCGATTATCACCCCGGCGTGAAAGGCATCGGGCCAAAGACCGGCCTCAAACTCATCAAGCAACACGGGACGATCGAGGCGGTGTGCGAAGCCAAAGGGAAAGACGTCCCCGAGCGTTTGGACGAAATCCGTGAGATCTTCCTCAACCACCCGGCGGTGGACGTGGCTGACGACGACCTTCGGCCCGGACAGGTGGACCGCAAGGGACTGGTTCAATTCCTTCAGGTCGAGCGCGGGTTCAGCCAGCGTCGCATGGACCAGGCGTTTGAGAAACTCAAGGAAGGCGGTGTGCTTCGAGAGGGCGGTCAAACGTCCTTGTTTTCTTTTGATGCGTGAAGGCGAAGGGGGCTGGTCAGCACCCGCACGCCTTTGTGTTCGTGCACGGAACCGCGAGCCAGCGATTGAGGATCGTTGAGGGCTTCCGACACCGAATTCACCGGTGCGCAGGGCACACCGAAGAGTGCGTTCTCCAACTCGGCTCGGTTCATCCGATGCACGGCTTGTTGGACAACCGCCTCGACATCTTCGCGGCAGCGGATGCGTTCGGCGTTGTCCCTCCAAGCATCGGGCACGTCCAACGCCAAGGCGGCCACCAGCTTGTGCCACTGGCCTTCCGAGCCCACGCCGATGGCGAACCAGCCGTCCTTGGCTTCGAAGGCGCGATACGGCACAAGGTTGGGGTGGGCGCTGCCCATTCGCGTTGGCTCGTGGCCGGCCAGCGCGTTGTGCGCTTGGTTGACCAAGGCCGCCACAGCCGTGTCCCACAGGGAGATGTCGATGCGAGCACCTTGGCCGGTCTGTTCGCGCCGATAGAGGGCGGCCAGGATGGCGCTCACGGCGTTCATGCCGGTCATCACGTCAATCCACGCCACGCCCACTTTGGCGGGCGGACCGTCGGGTTCGCCGGTGATCGCCATGATGCCGCTTCGGGCTTGCATCGTCAAGTCGAATGCCGGCTCGTCGCGTCGCGGCCCATCTTGGCCGTACCCCGAAATGCTGCACACGATGGTGTCCTCGGGGAGTTTGCCCACAAGCCGCTCCAACGTGCCGGGTTTGAAATTCTCAATCACCACGTCTGCGTAGGCGATGAGGGAGACGAGGCGCTCCCGCTCGGCTTTGATGTCGATTGCCTCGATGCGTTTGCCGCGGTTGCACGACAAAAAGTACGATGCCACTTCGTCGCCATCGAAACCCCCCTGGAAAGGCGGTCCCCACGCACGGGTGTCGTCGCCCCACGGGGCCTCGAGTTTGAGAACCTCGGCCCCGAGATCGCTCAAGCTCTGCGCTGCATGAGGGCCTGCGAGAATCCTGGACAAGTCGAGGACTCGAACGCCTTCAAGCGGAGTGAGCATGGCTGTCGCTCATGCCGTCAACAATTGAATCTGTTGGCCCTCAGTGGGCCGCTGGATCGACCGTTGAACTTCAGGCGTTCTTGTCGTTCTGCACCTTGACGCGAACGTCTTGGGCAGCGGCCTTGGCAGCCTGCATGGCCTTGCGGACACGGGTGCCTGCGGCGCTGTTGCCCTTGTCGTGCTTTGCAGCGTCGACAAGTGCGGCGGTCAAATCATCAATCATCTTCTGAACCATAGCCTCAACGGACATGTTTCGTGGCTCGGAAAGTCGGTTCTAAACCCTTGCGATGGCTTTCCCTCCTCCTTTGTCCGCATGTGCAACCGCACTGACCGACGGCGGGCGGCTGCGCACAACGGTTTCACCGTCAACTTACCTTCAACCAGAAGAGGCACATCGGTGCGCTTCAGCGAGGGATTGAAAACCTCCCCAACGGACCGGTGGACGAGGGGGGCTTCCAATCGGTTTCAATCCAAGGTCCACATCACCCGACCCAGACCCGGTGGCCACGCAGGAGTGGCGCGATTCCATCCGTGCGGTGGAGCGTGCTCACGGACCGGAGGAAGCCCGTCGGTTGTTGCTGGAAACCGTGGCAGCCGCCAACGACGCCGGCGTCGACGTGGACGTTGTCAACACCGCTTACATGAACACCGTTCACCCCGACGACCAAGGTGCTTACCCTGGCAATTTGGCTCTGGAACAGCGTCTTCACGGCATCGTTCGATGGAACGCCATGATGATGGTGACCCGGGCCAACAAACGCTTCGACGGCATTGGCGGCCACATTTCCACCTACGCCTCCACATCCCACGCTTGGGAACTGGGGTTCAACCACTTCTTCCGTGGCAAGGATGGCGACGGTTCGGGGGACCACCTCTACTGGCAGGGCCACGCTTCGCCGGGCGTGTACGCTCGAGCGTGGATGGAAGGTCGGCTCTCCCTTGAGCAGGTTGAAGCCTTCCGCCGCGAAACCGGTGGGCAGGGCCTTTCGTCCTACCCACACCCGCGCCTGATGCCCGAATTCTGGGAGTTCCCCACCGTCAGCATGGGCCTCGGCGCCATGACGGCGATCCACCAAGCCCGCTTCAACCGCTACCTTGAGGATCGCGGTCTGGTCAGCACCACGTCCTCCCGCGTGTGGTACACCATGGGCGACGGCGAGTCCGATGAACCCGAGTCCCTGTCCCAATTGTCCTTGGCGGGCCGGGAGGGCCTCGACAACATCGTCATGACGATGAACTGCAACCTTCAGCGGCTCGACGGTCCCGTTCGTGGAAATTCAAAAATCGTTCAGGAACTCGAAGGACGGTACCGAGGCGCTGGCTGGAACGTCATCAAGGTCCTGTGGGGTTCGTCGTGGGACGGATTGTTCGACAGGGACACCACCGGTGCCTTGGCCGCTCGCCTCGAAGCCCTCGTCGACGGCGACGAGCAGCGCATCTTCACCGCCGACGGCGCCACCATCCGCAAGGAACTGTTCAACACCGACGTGTTGGCCTCACTGGTCGCCGATTGGAGCGATGACGACCTTGAAGCGCTGTGCGCCGACCTCGGCGGTCACGACTTTGTCAAACTCCACGCTGCTTACGCTCAGGCCACGGCCCACAAAGGCCAGCCCACCGTCGTCATCATCCGCACCATCAAGGGCTACGGTTTGGGTCCAGCCTTCGCCGGTCGCAACACGACGCACCAGAAGAAAAAGGCAGACATGGAAACGATGCAGTACATGCGCACGGACCTGAGCCTCCCGTTCACCGACGAGCAACTCGAGGAGTACCCCTACGTGCTGCCCGAGGACGTGCCGGCGCTGGCCGACTACGCCAAAGCACGTCGTCAAGCGCTCGGGGGGCCGGTGCCCAAGCGGACGGTGCCCAGTGAAGCCATTAACATGCCCGACCCCAG
>Ga0181574_10005365_pt1 | contig 10986 bp, 11 predicted proteins | sample 101ome_24_FD_145600 | JGI IMG/M metagenome (GOLD analysis project Ga0181574, IMG submission 145600) | Coastal salt marsh microbial communities from the Groves Creek Marsh, Skidaway Island, Georgia - 101410AT metaG (spades assembly) | ecosystem: Environmental > Aquatic > Marine > Intertidal zone... | reverse complement strand
GGTTGCGACCACTGTGCCAAGACTTAATCTGGTCATTTTGCGGGGTTCCGACGTGCCTACGTATGTCCAATATGGCTCAGCGGATTTGGGGATCGCAGGCAAAGATGTCCTGCTCGAGTCGGGCGCCGCAGGGATCTACGAGCCGCTCGATTTGGGTATCGCGAGATGTCGATTGATGACTGCTGGCCCGCAAGCTACCGATTCAGAGGTTGAGCTGAAACGACGAGTGAGGGTGGCAACCAAATTCGTTAACGTGGCACGGGCCCACTACGCCAAAAAGGGGCTGCACGCGGACCTGATCAAGCTATACGGATCGATGGAGTTGGCACCGCTGATGGGGCTGGCCGATGAGATCGTTGATATCGTCGACACGGGAAAAACCTTGGCGGAGAACGGCATGGCGCCCAGAGAGTTGATCGCGGACATTTCGTCGCGGTTAATCGTTAACAAAGCCGCTATGCGAACGCGCCACGCCTCGGTGCGCGCGATCATCGATGCATTGAAGAGTGCTGTGACGCAGCAGGGTTCTGCGTGATGAGTCGGCTTATCGCTCGTCTGGACAGTTCGGACCCCGATTTCGATGCGGCATTTGCCCGCCTTCTCGTGACCCCCGCCGAGTCAGATTCGGCGCTTGTGGAGACGGTTTCAAGCATCATTGCAGCGGTCGCTGTCGAGGGAGACGCGGCGTTGTTGCGCTTCACAAACCAGTTTGATGGTCGCGCGTTGAGTGACCCCGTAAACTTTAGAGTGTCTCCCTCGTCCTTGGTATCGGCTCTGCAGGAGATTGATCCTGCGGTTCGCGCGGCGTTAGAACATGCCGGCGCCAGAATCCGCGATTTTCATGAGCGGCAGTTGGGTCAAAGCTGGCAGTACCGCGACGATACGGGCAGCGTGCTGGGGCAACGTGTCTCGGCGATGGACAGGGTGGGTCTCTACGTCCCGGGGGGTCGGGCCAGTTACCCTTCATCGGTGCTCATGAATGCGATTCCTGCAAAAGTGGCCGGCGTGTCAGAGGTCATTATGGTGGTTCCGGCGCCGAGCGACGAGATCAGTCCCGTCGTATTGGCCGCCGCTCAGCTGGCGGGTGTCGACAGTGTGTTTACTATCGGAGGTGCGCAGGCAATAGGAGCCCTGGCTTACGGGACGGCGACGGTGCCGCGGGTAGACAAGATAGTGGGGCCCGGCAACCGTTTCGTCGCAGAGGCGAAACGACAGGTTTTTGGCAGGGTAGGCATAGATATGGTGGCTGGGCCCTCTGAAATCCTGATCATCGCTGACGGTTCAGTGAAACCGGAGTGGGTAGCGATGGATCTCTTCGCGCAGGCTGAGCATGATGAGTATGCCCAGGCTGTCCTGATTTCCCCGGATGCGACTTACCTCGATGCCGTCGCTGCCTGCATTGCTGATTTGCTTCCCTCTCTGGCTCGCCGAGACATCGTGAGTGCCGCACTAAAAAATCGAGGCGCCCTGATAAAGGTGCCAGACCTCGAAGCTGCAGCGGTGTTTAGCAACAGGTTAGCGCCCGAGCACCTTGAGCTAGCGGTTGCCGATCCACAGTCGTTGATAGAAAAAATCGGTCCGGCAGGTGCGATTTTCATGGGAGCGATGTCGTCGGAGTCTCTCGGCGACTACTGCGCAGGGCCCAATCATGTGTTGCCCACTGCAGGGTCGGCCCGTTTTGCGTCACCTCTTGGTGTATACGATTTCCAGCGAAGAAGCAGCCTGATCGAAATTTCGGCGGAGGGCGCCAGATTGCTCGGTGAAGTTGCCGCAACCTTGGCCGACGCCGAATCTTTAGAGGCGCATGGTCTGAGTGCCCGCCTGAGATTGCGTGACGGCGATTAAGTCATCCACTACTGTTGCGCGTCCCCACCACTGCCTCTAGCTCGAGAGGCGTCCCGTCTCTGTCGACATTCACGCGAAGTAAATGACCCGGTCGCAACCGCGCAATTTGAAGCATGGCCGCTCGACCATCGACTACAGGCTCTCCGTCCATCGCGACAATGATGTCGTTTAACCGGATGCCGGCGCGCTCCGCTGGCCCCCCCGCGGCAAGATTTGTGACGATGAGTTGCTGCACAGGCGGCGTGGCCACGCCTTCGCTAAACAGTACTTCGACGCTCACTCCCAGCCAGCCTCGAATGACCCGTCCATATTTGACGATGTCCTCGAGAACCGACGCAGCAAGATCACTTGGTGTCGCCAGATTGATACCGATCCCGGGTGTTTCCTCGCCGCGTTCTGCTCCCGCGGTATAGATAAGCGTGTTAATGCCGACCAACCTTCCTTGACTGTCAATTAACGCGCCACCAGAGCTGCCCAAATGCACCGTCGCGTCGGTTTGAATATAACCCTCGTAGGTTGAGAGTTGCAGGCCAAAGCGGCCGAGCCCTGACACCACGCCTTGCGACACCGAGTGCCCGAAGCCGTAGGGGTTTCCGATTGCCAGCACGATGTCGCCAACGGCGATATCGGATGTCTGCGCCAATTCGATTGGTGTTAAATCGGGCAGATCAATCTGTAATATCGCAAGGTCAGTCTCGGGATCGTTCCCGACAACCGACGCGTTGGCAGACCGACCATCTGCCAGCAGGACCTGAATCGCATCAGCGCCGGCAATCACATGATTGTTGGTAATGATAAAACCACCGCTACTCAAAATAACGCCAGAACCCAGAGAGCGCTCGATGCGCTGAGCGCCACCGCGGTTGGCTCTGAACCGCCGCAGAAGAGGGGAGTTGAGGCGGGGTTCGTCTCGAGTATCCACCAGCTTGGCGGTATAGATATTGACTACTGAGGGCGTCGCGCGAGCCACGGCCTCCCGATAACCGCCGTCGGTGGGCAGCGCGTGTCCCTCGTCGGCGGGCAACACCCATTTGTCGAGTATCAGCGCGGCGGCCAATACCCCGACAAGCGCCGGCCACATCATGCCAATCAAATCGTATTTCACATCATTCTCCTGCGCCCATTGTAAATCATGGTGCGCTGGTTATTCTCCTCACAGCATTGTAAAGAGAGGGTAAACAATGGCCTGCTCGCGACAGCAACTCAGCGAATTCTTGAACAACTTGCTCGAGCCAGAGCGCTTTCAAGACTATTGCCCCAACGGTTTGCAGGTCGAAGGGAAAAATGAAATTCACCGCTTGGTCACAGGCGTCACCGCCAGTCAGGCGCTCATAGATGAGGCCATAAAGCGTGGCGCGGACGCAATCCTGGTGCATCACGGCTATTTTTGGCGCGGCGAGCACCCTTGCTTAACAGGTATGAAAGCGACGCGCATCAGGAGTTTGCTGAGTGCTGACATCAACCTGTTCGCGTATCACTTGCCGCTGGATTGGCATCCTGCGGTCGGAAATAACGCCACCCTGGGCGAACTGATGGGTGTGGATGGTAGCGGCCCGTTGAACCCCGCGGACACAAATACGCCCGTATTTAAAGGCTACTTTAGTCCCGAGATCACCGTCCAAACGCTGGCAGCCCGGCTGTCAGACGGCCTGGCGCGTGAGCCTCTGGTGATTGGCGAGGGCAACGTCAATTCCATTGCCTGGTGCACCGGAGCCGGTCAGGGTTACCTGAATGCGGCCGCAGATGCGGGGGTCGATGTGTTTGTGACCGGAGAAGTCTCAGAACAAACCGTTCACACCGCACGGGAGCGCAACATTGCCTTCATCGCCGCGGGACACCACGCGACGGAGCGTTACGGCGTGCAGGCAACAGGTGCTAAAGCTTCGGAGTGTCTGGGCATTACCCACGAATTTATTGAGATCGATAACCCGGTCTGAGTCCGCTCAGGCAGCCGAGGTGTTTGATTTATCGAGTCCAAAAGTCTCGGAGAGTTGCCCCTGTTCGTCGGGCTTTTTCGGCGCGTAGTCAAGCGGTTGCGCGACCTCGACAAGGTGGGGTTTCGCCTCTGTATCAGGTGAGTTAAGTGCCGCTTCCGCCATGTTCACCTGATCACCACACAGTTGCTCAGCGCCTTCAGCCAAGTGCGTGTAGACGGCTCGGTAGTCGTCTGTGAGCTTGTGCAGCAAATCAGCGGTCTTGGCGAAATGCTCGGAGACGCCGGCCTCATAGTCAGCGCGGCTTTGTGCGGCCTGGTCGAGCTGACTTTCCAAGTCCAGTATCCGTTTACGTTTGTTATCCCCGCGGGCATTCATCGCCAGGTACCAACCCGCGACGCCACCTATGCCGCCGCCAACGATCAGTGCAAATAACAGGTTCACAGTTGAATACATGGTAGTCAGCACCCTTTCTAATCAGACATCTCTGCGAGTGGAGCAGTCGGTGCGCGATCTGCGTCTCTGGAGCCTCAGAGCACGCACCTCCGTGGCCTAGTGTACTGCAAGCACCTCGTGCGTCGAGAGTGACTTTTTGTCGATCCCCTTATCTGTCGGTGCCCTTGGGTAGAGCGCCATTATCTCCGGGATCTGCATCGGCGCTGTTGGTGCTGCGCCCGCCCAGCGCCGTCGAGAGACGGTCTGAGAGCAGCGCATTGATCTCGTGCTACGCTTCGCCCGGTTTTTTTCCAGACATTTCCTCAATGACAGAACACTTATCGCCGCTGCAACGCTATGAGCGCGAGCTTGCCTCGGGCGCGCTGCTGCCCGACGTCGCACAGGCTGCCATTGTCCGCGACCTTGACGATTTGCACTTTAGGTTGGTGCAACGAGCCGGCCGTGACGAGGGTGTCTGGGCACGCGCGCAGCGTTGGATAGGCCGGTCGACAGCCCCAGAACGTGGGCTCTATATATGGGGGGGCGTGGGACGAGGTAAGACGCACTTGGTTGACGCTTTTTTTGAGAGCTTACCTTTTCGCCGCAAACTCCGAGTGCACTTTCACCGGTTCATGCAGCGTGTGCACAACCGATTGACGGCGCATAGTGGAGAAAAAAACCCGCTGGAAAAGGTCGCTCAAGAGATTGCCGAAGAAGCGATTGCCCTGTGTTTCGATGAGTTTTTTGTCAGTGACATTGGCGATGCCATGATACTCGGCGGGCTCATCGACGCGCTCTTTCAGCGTGGTGTGACGTTGGTTGCAACATCCAACATCCCGCCCGCAGACCTCTATCGGGATGGTTTGCAGCGCGCCCGATTCCTGCCAGCCATCGGGCTGATTGAGTCCCACCTTGATGTGGTGTGTCTCGACTCGGAGACCGATTACCGTTTTCGCACCTTAAACCGCGCTGACTTATGGCACGTGCCCCACGACCAGGCCGCCGCTGCAGCGTTGGGAGAGTATTTTTCATCTCTTGCGGGTAATGCATCAGTCGAACCGGCGAGCTTAGAGGTCAACCAGCGGAGAGTCGCTTTGGTTGCAGCCGCGCCGGGGGTCGCTTGGTTCCGGTTTGACACTCTGTGTGAGGAGGCCAGGAGCGCCGCTGATTACGTCGAGATTGCCCGAGAGCACCACAGCGTCCTTTTGGAGCAAATCCCTGTCATGACTTCCGACAGAGAGGATGCCGCCCGCAGATTCATCAATCTTGTGGATGAGTTTTACGATCGCAACGTTAAGCTGATTACCACGGCGGCGGCGTCGCCAGAGGCCTTGTATGAGGGGACGAGGCTGAGATTTGAATTTGATCGCACTGTATCGCGGCTCCAAGAAATGCGCTCGCAAGAGTATCTTCGGGCTGAGCACAGGCCTTGACACGAGGGCGGCAAATTAACGGTTGAAAGCCCTTATGCTCTCCAGTACCATCCGCGCTCCGTTTAGAACGCCCTCAGGGCTTCGGTTATGAAAACTTACAGTGCCAAGGCAGACGACATCCACCACGATTGGCTGGTCGTCGACGCCGAAGACAAGACGCTTGGCCGATTGGCCACCGAGATTGCCCATAGACTTCGCGGCAAACACAAGCCTGAGTACACCCCTCACATGGATATGGGTGACTACGTGGTTGTTGTGAATTGCGAAAAGGTGCGGGTGACCGGTGCGAAGCGAACCGACAAGATGTATTACCACCACACTGGTTTCCCCGGAGGAATCCGGTCAGCTAGCTTCGAGCAGCTGATTGAGAAGGCACCGGAACGCGTTATTCAGCGCGCGGTCAAAGGCATGATGCCCCGCAGTCCCTTAGGCCGGGCGATGCTTAAAAAGCTGAAGGTCTATTCAGGACCCGCACACCCGCACGCGGCCCAGCAACCGCAGCCACTGACGATCTGAGGACAGCCTGATGGCAACTGCACAGTATTACGGCACCGGGCGCCGAAAGACCTCGACAGCTCGCGTTTTTCTCCGCACCGGGAACGGTAACATCACCATTAATGGTCGTCCGATCGATGAGTATTTTGGTCGAGAAGTAGCGCGGATGATTGTTCGGCAACCTTTGGAGTTGACCGAGAACACCGAGACCTTTGATGCCAACGTGACGGTATCGGGTGGTGGAAGCTTCGGTCAGGCAGGTGCCATTCGCCATGGGTTAACGCGTGCTTTGCTCGATTACGACGAAAGTCTTCGCGCTACGTTGCGGGCTGCAGGGTACGTCACGCGCGACGCGCGAGAGGTAGAACGAAAAAAAGTCGGACTGCGCAAAGCGCGTCGTCGCCCCCAGTTTTCCAAGCGCTGATCGATCGGTTGCTGTTCCAAAAAAAGGCCCGCCAACGCGGGCCTTTTTTTGGCTTGTGTTTTTTTTTGGCTTGAGTTCACGCTCGGAAGTGCTGCAGGCTTTTAGGTGGCGACCCCCGGTAGATGAAGTTAGATTGACGCCCTGACTAGGAGCCGCGAGAACGGAAAGCAAGATATCGTGCACTACCTGTTTTTACTGATCGCGGTGGCTTTAGAAGTGTCCGGGACCATGCTGTTGCCCGTGAGCCAGAACTTTACCCGCCCCATACCCACCCTGGGCCTGATAGGGTGCTACGCGGCCTCTTTCTACTGCTTGACCTTCGCCCTGAACACGCTGCCGATCGCGGTGGTCTACGCGACGTGGTCGGGTCTGGGGATTTTTCTCATTACGCTGTTCGGATATCTGGTTTTTGAGCAGACTCTGGATTGGCGCGTCGTTGTGGGTCTGCTGCTGATCGTGGCGGGTGTGGTGCTGGTGAACAGCTTCGCTCCCCCTAAGTAATGGGTCGCCCAATACCTGGCTGATCTCTGGACGCAGGCGTTACGTATTTCAACTTGCTGGGGGCCTGCGTGACCATTACACTTCGCGCGCTGAATTCATCTTGTTCGCCAAGGCCAACCCGACTGCTTTTGACCGCCATGTGGGTGGAGGCAGGTGTTGGCAGGCGACTCTGTAGACCGGGAGAGTCTCAATCATGACGGATACAACAGATGCGCACGATTCGGTGGCTGATGACAATCAAACACGCCGACGCTTTTTGACGGCCGCAACGTCAGCGGTGGGCATGGGCGGTGTAGCCGGCGTGGCGGTGCCTTTTCTCGGGTCATGGAATCCCTCCGAAAAAGCGAAAGCCGCGGGCGCGCCGGTTCGCGCTGATATTAGCAAGCTTGAACCGGGCCAAATGGTGGTGATTGAGTGGCGAGGCAAGCCGGTCTACGTGCTGCGCCGAACCCCCGAGCAGGTGGCGGGTTTGGCCACCTTGAATGACGACCTGAAAGATCCCTCGTCTGAGTCATCCGCGCAGCCCGACTACATTGAGGGCGATGGAAGAGCCATCAATGAAGAGTTTCTCGTGATGGTAGGGCTCTGCACTCACTTGGGTTGTGCTCCCAAATTCCGCCCGGAGGTCGGCGCAGCGGATATGGGTGGAGACGAGTGGTTGGGTGGCTTTTTTTGCCCCTGTCACGGCTCCAAATTTGATCTGGCCGGGCGCGTCTACAAAGGCGTACCAGCGTCAGCCAATCTTGAAATTCCCCCTTATTCGTACGAGAGCGACAGCGTGTTGGTGATTGGCGTTGACGCGGAGGCAGTCTGATGGAAAAAGCGTTGACAGGTTTGATGTCATGGATTGACCAGCGGTTACCACTGACCCGCACGTGGAACACGCACATGGGCGAGTATTATGCGCCCAAAAACTTTAATCTCTGGTACTTTTTCGGCGTGTTTTCTCTGCTGGTGCTGGTCAATCAGTTGTTGACCGGTATCTGGCTTACCATGAACTACACCCCCTCCGCAGAAGAGGCTTTCGCCTCTGTGGAGTACATCATGCGTGACGTCGATTACGGATGGATGCTTCGGTATATGCATTCCACCGGTGCCTCTGCTTTTTTCATAGTGGTTTACCTGCACATGATGCGAGCGCTGATGTATGGCTCGTACAAGAAGCCCAGAGAATTGATCTGGATTTTCGGCATGCTGATTTTTATCGTGCTCATGGCTGAGGCTTTTGTGGGCTACGTTTTGCCCTGGGGCCAGATGTCCTACTGGGGCGCCCAGGTCATTATTTCCTTGTTTGGTGCCATTCCTGTTGTCGGCGAAGATATCGTGACGTGGATCCGGGGAGATTATCTGATCTCCGGTATTACGTTGAATCGGTTTTTTGCCTTGCATGTTGTGGCACTGCCGATAGTGCTTCTCGCCTTGGTTGTGTTGCATATTCTGGCGCTGCACGAGGTGGGTTCTAACAACCCGGATGGCGTCGAAATCAAGAAGAACAAGGGGCCGGATGGCGTGCCGCTCGACGGCATTAAATTTCATCCATACTACTCGGTGCATGATGTGCAGGGCATTGCGGTATTCTTGTTTTTCTTCTGCGCCGTGTTGTTTTTTGCCCCGGAAATGGGCGGGTTCTTCCTCGAATACGCTAACTTTGAGGAAGCCAACGGGCTGAAAACCCCGGAGCACATTGCCCCGGTATGGTATTTCACGCCTTTTTACTCGGTGCTGCGTGCCGTACCTGATAAATTTTGGGGCTTTGTGTTCTTCGCAATATCGGTCGTGATCCCGTTCGCGCTGCCGTGGCTGGACAGAAACCCCGTTCGCTCGTGGCGCTATCGCGGCATGTTGAACCGAGTAATGCTGCTACTCTTTGTTGCCTCCTTCATCATCCTCGGTGTGCTGGGTGTCAAGTCACCCACTCCCGAGAGAACGGTGCTCGCCCAGATTTGCACGATTTTTTACTTCCTGTTCTTTTTGGCGATGCCCTGGTGGTCCCGTTTAGATCGAACCAAGGCAGAGCCCGAACGGGTCACAATGGATGGGGGTATGGGTTTCTGGAAGGGGCTCGCTACGGTGGCCTTTGTCGGTGCGCTGGCCTTCGTGCCGCTCAAGGTGGTGGGTGCGGAGTCTGCCTTCGATTGCGGCACGATGCCGTGTGACGCCTTTGAGGCCGACCCGTCGGATCAGCCTTCGTTACAGCGAGGGGCCGCTCTCTATGCAAGCTACTGCATGGGGTGTCATTCGCTGCAGTATTCGAGACACAACCGCGTGGCCCGCGATCTGGGCATACCCGAGGATCTCTACAAGGCGAATCTGGTCTTTGATCCGGAAATCAAGCTTGGCTCGCTGATGTCGAACAGCATGGACAAGGGCGAGGCGAAAGTGTGGTTTGGTGCAACACCTCCAGATCTGACGCTGGTCGCGAGGTCAAGGCAGCCCGATTGGCTCTATACCTATCTCCGAGCCTTTTACGAGGATGAGTCGCGTCCTTATGGCGTTAACAACCGGGTTTATCCCAACGTAGGTATGCCCCATGTGCTGATGGAACTGCAAGGTTTGGCCGCTTGCGCTGATGACGCTGGCCTACCCGTGGCCAAGGCGAGCCAGTGCAAGACAGTGAGCATGGCCTCAGCCGGCGCTATGTCCGCGGAACAGTTCGACAGTGCTATCTACGATTTGGTGAATTTTCTTGCCTACACGGCCGAGCCGTTCAAAGCTGATCGACAACGGATTGGCACGTACGTGTTGCTTTTTTTAGTGGTCTTTTTCATTTTCGCCTGGTTGCTGAATCGCGAGTACTGGAAGGACGTCCACTGAACACTCGCAAACTGGCCGGGGGCATCCTCTGCCCCTAATAGAGTGGTACACTCTGCCACCCGTTAGTTAGTTGAAACCTTATGTCAGATGATGCCTCAGGGATCGTTTCCAAACGATCCTCAATGACCCTTTACTCAGACAACACCAGCCATTACAGCCATCGCGTAAGACTGGTTCTTGCGGAGAAAGGCGTGACGGTAGAACTCGTGGAGTCCGAGTCGGGAACTGTGCCCGCTGAGTTGGGTGACCTCAATCCCTACAATACTATGCCGACTCTAGTGGACCGCGAACTGGTCCTGTATGAGTCAAAGGTTATGATGGAATACTTGGATGAGCGCTTTCCGCATCCGCCCCTGTTGCCCGTCTACCCCGTTGCCAGGGCCGAGAGTCGCCTGTTTGTTTATCGCATTGAGCGTGATTGGGCAGCTCTGGTTGATGCGATACAGTCATCTCGGAGTGATAACGTCGTCAGTAAATCCAGTAAGGAACTTAAAGAGAGTCTCGTAGCGGTCGCGCCCATCTTCTCGGAGAAGCCCTTTTTCATGAGTGAGGAATTTTCCTTGGTTGACTGCTGTGTGGCGCCGATCCTTTGGCGACTGCCGTCGCTGGGTGTCGATATTCGACCGAGCAAGCAGTCCAAACCGCTTCTGGACTATATGGATCGATTGTTCAGTCGAGAATCTTTCCAGGAGAGTTTGTCAATACAAGAGCGAGAGATGCGCCCCTAGGGCCTTGTCCTCACTTGAACTCCAGCCGCCCCTATATCATCCGCGCGATTTACGAGTGGATCGTGGACAACGATTGCACGCCGCATCTTCTGGTCGACGTTGAGATGGAGGGGGTGGAGGTCCCACAGGCTTATGTCAGCGATGGGCAGATCGTTCTGAATGTCTCTCCCACGGCAGTGGTGGGTCTGGATATGGGTAACGACTATATTTATTTCAACGGGCGTTTTGGCGGAGTCGCCACTGATATCACCGTGCCGATCAAATCTATTTTGGGGATATACGCGAGAGAGAATGGCCAGGGTATGGTGTTCGATACCGCGGAGGAGCCTGACACCCCGCCCGACCCCCCAGCGAGCCGAAGCAGGCCCAGTTTGAAG
>Ga0181574_10005364_pt1 | contig 10987 bp, 10 predicted proteins | sample 101ome_24_FD_145600 | JGI IMG/M metagenome (GOLD analysis project Ga0181574, IMG submission 145600) | Coastal salt marsh microbial communities from the Groves Creek Marsh, Skidaway Island, Georgia - 101410AT metaG (spades assembly) | ecosystem: Environmental > Aquatic > Marine > Intertidal zone... | reverse complement strand
TTATTCTTTCCGAATGTTCTTTATGGTTTTTCATGGTGAAAGTAGAGTTGATAAACACACTGAATCACACCTTCATGAGTCACCTTGGTCTATTACCATTCCACTAATTGCATTGGCTATACCATCTACATTTATTGGTTTTTATACTATTGAACCAATGTTGTTTACTGGCTGGTTAGAATCAGCAATCACGATTGACCCATCTCATACTTCTATGGAAATCCTGAAAAGCCATTTCATCAGTGCATTGGAATTAATTTCCCATTCAATAGTGACCTGGCCGTTCTGGATGATGATTTTAGGAGTGATAACTGCCTGGATATTCTCACTGTATAGAACAGAGTGGGCTGATTGGATTAAGAATAAATTTAAAGGAATAAACTACATTCTTGAATCACTATATGGTTTTGATCGATTCAATGAGATTTTCTTTGTCAATGGATTCAAAAGACTTGGTGAATTCTTCTGGAAGGTAACAGATGCAGGATTAATCGATAAAACTTTGGTTAATGGAAGTGCTAAGTTGGCAGGTTTTTTTGGAAGTCTTATTCGTCCAATACAAACTGGTTTTGTATACCACTATGCATTCTTCATGATTTTAAGTTTGTTATTTATTTTGACTTGGGTTTTATATTCAGGAGAAAACCCTTTATTAGGATTACCTTTCTAAAATGGAACAAGTGTTGTTAAGTTTATTAGTATGGATGCCAATTTTAGGAGGTTTCGCAACCCTTATTGTTGGCAATGAAAGAGCATTGTCTGCGAAGTGGGTTGCATTGTCTTTATCGGTCATCGTATTTATCCTATCTCTTGGTCTTTACACAGGGTTTGATAACACAACTCATTTGATGCAATTTGTTGAAAAGTCTAGTTGGATCTCACAGTTTAATATCAATTATCATCTGGGAGTTGATGGCATATCAATGCCTCTAATTATTCTTACTACTTTCTCAACTATTCTGGTTATTATTGCTGGTTGGGAGGTTATTCAAAACAAACCTGCTCATTACATGGCGGCCTTCCTAATGATGGAGGGGCTTATTATTGGAGTATTTTCAGCATTAGACGCCATGTTATTTTATGTTTTCTGGGAAGCGTCCCTAATACCAATGCTTCTTATCATTGGCATTTGGGGCGGTGATAACAGGATCTATGCCTCTATTAAGTTTTTTCTATACACTTTCCTTGGATCGGTTTTTATGCTGGTATCACTGATTTACATGTACAACATAGGCGGTTCGTTCGGAATTTTAGACATGCATGCTCTTAGTTTAACTATGACTGAACAGTCATGGATTTTCTGGGCATTTTTCTTGGCTTTTGCAGTTAAAGTGCCTATGTTTCCTGTTCATACTTGGCTACCAGATGCTCATGTTCAGGCACCAACAGGAGGTTCAGTAATTCTTGCTGCAATTATGCTTAAGATGGGCGGGTATGGATTTTTTAGGTTCTCATTGCCCATTACGCCAGACGCATCTCTTAATTTCTCTGATATTGTGATTATTATCTCTTTAATTGCAATTGTATACATTGGATTCGTTGCATTGGTTCAAAGGGATATGAAAAAACTCATTGCATATTCTTCGATATCTCACATGGGTTTCGTTACCTTAGGACTTTTTGCATTATTTCTGGCGGTTAAAAATAGTTATGAGGGCGCATTACTTGGATTGGAAGGTGCAATGGTGCAAATGATCTCTCATGGTTTTATTTCTGCAGCAATGTTCTTAGTGGTTGGAGTCTTATACGATCGACTTCATTCAAGAGAAATTTCTACTTATGGCGGGGTTATAAACTCGATGCCAAGGTTTACAGGGTTTGCAGTTCTATTTGCTATGGCTAATGCTGGCCTTCCTGCTACATCAGGATTTGTAGGTGAGTTTATGGTGATTCTTGGCGCAATGCAGGCAAATTTCTGGATCTCAATGCTTGCTGCCACAACCCTTATTCTAGGTGCTGCATATACTCTTTGGATGGTAAAGAGGGTTTTTTGGGGTCCTATTCATAATGATGCTGTTAAATCTCTAAATGACATCAATTCAAGAGAGTTTTTAATTCTTGGAGTTTTAGCATTGGCAGTCATTGCCATGGGTGTATACCCCCAACCGGTTATTGAAGTTATGAACAGCTCTATTGAGCATTTATTGAGTCAAGCACTTACCTCCAAACTGGCTATATGATGGATTTAAAAGATGAGTAACACTGCACAAAATTTATTTCAATTTGACACATCGACATTGGTATTTGCTTTACCTGAGATTTTTTTATTATCTTCAATAGTTGTCATTTTATTGATTGATGTTTTTCTTAAAAAATCATTCAAAAATATTACTTATTATTTATCACAAATAGCTATTTTCATAACAGCATTACTTTCATACAGTTTGATTGGAAATGGCGAACAAATTATCTTCTCTGGCTCATTTATCCATGATGACTTAGCGGCAATTTTTAAGGTAGCCATGATGGTTGCCTCTATTGTGGTTCTGGTTTATTCGCGGACGTATTTAAATATTCATAATTTATTTAAGGGCGAGTATTTTGTTTTGGTTCTTTTAGCTATTCTGGGAATGATGGTGATGGTTTCCGGATATAGTTTGCTTACCCTATATCTTGGTTTAGAAATTCTATCATTGTCTTTATATACGCTAATTGCGATTGCAAGATCAAGAGCCAATGCTGTTGAGGCGGGTCTGAAGTATTTTGTACTAGGCGCTATCGCTTCAGGTCTATTGCTTTATGGTATGTCAATGATCTATGGTATCAATGGCTCACTTAATATTTCTGAAATTGCCCAGTTTGCATCAGGAGCCTCTTTACAATCTAGTCAACAGTTAATATTGAATTTTGGACTGGTATTTATTGTTATTGGTGTAGCTTTCAAATTAGGCGCTGTTCCATTTCATAATTGGGTTCCTGATGTTTACCAAGGCTCTCCAACTTCAGTTACCATGTTTCTTTCTAGCGTTCCGAAAATTGCCGCTGTTGCAATGTTAATCAGACTTTTGATAGAGGGCCTTGGTCCACTTCAGGATTATTGGTCAGACTTATTTATAGCTCTAGCAATTTTATCGATTGGTGTTGGTTCATTGGTAGCTTTAATGCAAAGCAACATCAAAAGAATGCTTGCTTATTCAACAATTTCACATATTGGATTTATTTTGCTTGGGTTTGCAACAGGAACAATGACTGGATATGGGTCAGCAGTTTTCTATGTTTTTACATATGTTTTGATGAGTATTGCAGCATTTGGTGTAGTAATTCTTTTAAACAACAAAGGCTTTGAATCTGAATTGATATCTGATTTTAAAGGACTTGGTAAGAGATCTCCATGGTTTGCATTAATGATGCTAATTATTATGCTATCTATGGCTGGCATACCTCCATTTATAGGTTTTTATTCAAAATTCTTTATCCTTCAGCAAGTTGTGAATTCAGGGTTTATTGAACTGGCAATTATTGCTGTTATATTTGCAGTTATTAGTGCCTATTATTACCTTCAGATTATTAAGTCTATGTATTTTGACGAATCTGATAATACTTCACCTATTTCTTCATCGATGGATACCCAACTGGTTCTATCCATAAACGCAGTGTTAATTCTTGCAGTGGGACTGTTTCCAAATTATTGGATGAATATAGCTTTATCTGTTTTCTAAGTTAATAGGCGAAAAATTATCAGAAGCTGTCCAGGCGTGACCATAAATCACTTCATAGGTAGCTGGAATTTTTCCATCAGTTCGATAAGATTCATACATGTTTTTCATGCTGGTAAATTTATTTTTACCAACCAGTCCTTTAGATTGATTGAAAACCTTGTTAGCTCCAAGAGATTTTAAATCAAACATGAGGTCTTCTACTTTTGAGTAGGTGAGCGTAATTTTTTCCATTTCCATGACTGGGGATTGAAAACCACAGCCAGTTAATTGGTCACCTAGATCATGCATATCAATAAAGTTATTTACATGATTATCTCTATCGACCACAGCCCAACTAGATTTCAACTCATTGAGTGTATCAGGGCCGAAGGAGGAAAAGAAAAATAATGAATTTGGCTTTAAAACACGATTTATTTCATTAAAAACTAGAGATGGATCTTGAATCCATTGCAACATCAAATTAGAGCACACAAAATCAATAGAGCTCGTTTTAAAAGGCAATTGATTGGCATTGGCACATACCTTGAAATCAGCATTATTACTGGTTATAGAATTTATTGCAAAATCGAGAGATATGATTTTTGCAGGAGAATATTTGTTTGAAACAAGGTCAGAAAAAATTCCCGTTCCAGAACCAAGATCTAAAATAGATTCTGGATTAAGTTTAAGCGGATTAAGTTTTTCTAATAGGCGATTAGCGATTTCTTTTTGAAGAAATGCTGCATCATTATATGATTTGGATGCATTATTAAAGATTTTTCTTACTGAAGACATGTGGAAAAACGTTCAGAGATTGATTGAAAAAAATCATAAAAATCTTTAGTATCATGACCAACTATATCGACAAAAACAAGTTGGGTATTCAGTTCTTTAGCCAAATTCTTCAAGACATCAGAATTGGAATTATCATCAACAACCAAACAAGCTATTTTGTTGCCTTCAGATAGCGTGATTATCTCATTGTATTTTTTCATACTAATATTTCCCTCATGATTATTCGAGATAATCTGAAAATCTTTAATGTTGAAATCATTTAAAAAATATTCGGCACTATTAGATTGAAGAATAACTATTTTTTTATCATCATTGGATAAATTAATACGACTTACTTCTGAAAATTTCCTTAGAAATAGATCTAGATTTTTTTGAAATTGTTTTTCATTTTCTGGGTCAATTTCCATTAGTTTATTAGATAAATTGTTTTACATTTTCTGGGTCAATTTCCATTAGTTTATTAGATAAATTTTTTGCGAAATTAACTATGTTTTCTCTATCCAGCCAAAGATGAGGATTTAAAATTTCTTCATCATGTTCATCATGTTCATCATGTTCATCATGATTTGAATTTATTATTTTTTTCGAGGTATCAGAAAAATAAAATATTTTTCCATTTTCCAAATTACTGGTAATTTTTTGGAAACCTTTCTCAAAATTTTTATCCACCAGAACAACTAAGTCAGAGTTAGTAATTTTTCTTGCATGAGAAGGTCGCATGAAGAAATGGTGAGCTGTTTGGTTGTCATTAATTAATAAATCAGGAACAGTCACGTCCTCAGTTAATAGGGCAACAATAGAGTGGATTGGCTTAATTGAGACGGAAACCTTAACTGAGGCAATCACATTCAAAGAAAGAAATAGAATTAAGATTAATAATTTCATAATATTTGTCGATTAATTTTACTTTCTTAGTTGCAGAGAAACATTGCTCTTTTGGGGGCGGGATATCCTTCTATGGTTTTATTGGAATCATATTTGTCTAGAAAATCTTCTAATGATTCTGTTTGGTCACCAATCCATAAAGTTTTTCTTTGTTCTATGGGTTTAGTTTGATTTACATCAATAAGTTCAATATTTTTAAAGCCAGTTTTTGCAAGCCATTTCTCAATAACATCAATAGAAGGTATATTGAAAACATTACGCATTTTTGCATATCTATCTTTTGGTAGAATAAGTTCATTTTTCCCATCAACTATCAATGTCTCAAGTAACAAATACCCATCGGGTTTTAATAGATTTTTAATTTTACTAAGATGAGATAAATGATTTTTTTGATGGTATAAAACTCCCATAGAAAAAATAAAATCAAATTCTTTTTGGTTTGATAATTGCTCAAGCCTAAGTGGCGCCATGGTAATATTAAGAGGCTCCTCAATTAGAGAATTTATTGCATGAAATTGATAATTGAAAAGCAAAAAAGGCTCAATAGCTAGTACATGCTTTGCACCAAAGAGAGATAGTAAAAATGAAAAATAACCATTTCCAGATCCAATATCTAAAACCTCTTTATCTCTAATTAAATGAAAAATTGATTCAAGTCTTTTCCATTTTAGAGAGCCATCCCATTCACTATCGATAGAAATATTTCCAACCTGATACGGACCCTTTCTCCAAGGACGTAACTCCAAAAAAGAATCGATCGAATCCTGGGTAGTTGAATTATCTATAAGGATATATGGGTCAGTAAATCTAATCTGACCTGTGCCATATTGTTTAATGCTTTCCAGGGATCTTTCCCATTTAGGTATATTGCCATTCTTTTGTGAGAGAACAATTTCTGTCTCTCTTATCAAGTCCTTTTTGATAGGATTAATATTTGCATTATTTGCTATCAGTTTTAGTATCTCTTTCATAAAATAAATATAGGACTTAATTAAATAGATTAAAATGAACTTACTTTATTAAACACTTTAAAAGGACAATTGAAAATGAAGAAAATTTTTGCACTATTTTTTGCTCCTGTTATTTTATCAGCGAATGTTTTTGCTGGTGGAGACGATAGGGATGCTGGCCCAGTTGAGGCTTTTGATAGCATGGCTCCTGTTACTGAAAAAGTTGTAGTTTCTGATCAAAATCCATCAACCATGACACTTTCAGGTGTTAATGTTTCTTCAGCGGCTCATAATGCATGTAAAGGGGAACTTGGTTTAAGTGAATCTAATATCGCGAGATTTGTTGCATTAATGAAATCTGGTGGTCTATACAATACTGGTCCAATTGATGGCGGTACTGACTTCACTCCAGATCGTTGGGAAGATTACCTGAACTGTGTGAAGAATTACTAATCATTATTAACGATTAAAAAAAAGAGGACTTAAGTCCTCTTTTTTTTCTTTAAATTTCAAGGAGTGACGTTTCCTTATCTTTGAGTTTTTCATCAATAAGAGCTATATGAGAGTCAGTAATTTTTTGGATTTCATCTTCTGATTGTCTCGCCTCATCTTCCGAAATTTCTTTTTCTTTCAAGAGTTCCTTAAAGTCCGAATTTGCATCTCTTCTAATGTTTCTTATTGCAACTTTGGATTGTTCAGCTTCGTCCTTGACCACCCTAACTAAATCTTTTCTTCTCTCTTCGGTAAGAGGTGGAAGTGGAATGCGAATAACTTCTCCAGCAGATTGAGGATTAAGGCCTAAATCTGATGTCATAATGGCTTTTTCAATCGGTGCCACCATCTCTTTTTCCCAGGGAGAAACTTTAAGCGTGCGCGAGTCTTCTGCCACAACATTGGAAACCTGAGATATGGGAACTTGAGAACCGTAATACTCCACATGAACTTGATCAAGCAAACTGGGGTGTGCACGTCCAGCACGTATTTTTGTAAATGCGTTTTCTAAACTTTCAACAGTTTTATCCATTCTGGATTTTGCATCACTAATAATTTCATCTAACATATTAATTCCTTACTATTGTTCCCAATTCTTGACCTTGAAGGATTTTACTTAAAGTATCCTCATCTTCAAGCATACTAAAAACACAAATATCAATGTTATGCTCTTTACAGAGTGCAAATGCGGCTGTATCCATAATTTTTAAATCATTTTTTATCGCCTCTTCAAATGTAAGAGAAGTGTATTTAGTTGCCTTGGGATTTTTGATTGGATCATCTGTATAGATCCCATCAACTTTAGTGGCTTTAAAAATAATATCTGCTTCAATTTCTATACCTCTTAGAACTGCTCCCGTATCAGTAGTAAAACAAGGATTTCCAGTGCCTGCGCAGAAAATTAAGACTTGCTTATTTGATAAGTTTTCTTTGGCTTGATTATGATCAAAATTTTGACAAACACCACCGCCAATTTCAAAGCCAGACATCACTAGTGAATTGATACCATTTCTTCTAAAGGTGTCGTTTAGAGCAAGTGCATTCATTACAGTTGCAAGCATACCAATATGATCACCAACCACTCTATTCATTCCAGACTCTTGAAGGGCAGCACCACGATAGATATTTCCTCCGCCAACTACTATACCTATTTCGATATTTTGAGCTAGAACAGAACTAACAATTTGAGAGACTTTTTGAGTAACCCGGGGGTCAATTGAATTATTTTTTGAAGAGAGAGCTTCACCGCTAATCTTCAAAAGAATTCTTCTGTAAGTTTTCATAACAACTTAATAAATAAGAAAAGATTTTACTATGATTGATAGTTATAATTGACTATTTGTCCAGCGTAAAAACAGTGGAAGACTCGGTTAAAAAAATTTCTATAAGAGGTGCTAAGGTTCACAATCTTAAGAACATTGATGTGGACATCCCAAGAAATAAATTTGTAGTTATAACTGGGCTTTCAGGTTCAGGTAAATCATCACTTGCTTTTGATACTATTTATGCCGAGGGTCAGAGAAGGTATGTGGAATCTTTATCGGTATATGCAAGGCAATTTCTGTCTCTAATGGAAAAGCCCGATGTTGAACATATTGATGGCCTTTCTCCAGCAATATCGATTGAGCAAAAGGCTACTTCTCATAACCCTAGATCGACTGTTGGAACCACGACCGAGATATATGATTATCTAAGGTTGCTATTTGCAAGAATTGGCTCACCGAGATGTCCAGAGCATCAAATTGAGTTAGATTCCCAAACCATCTCCCAGATGGTGGATGCCGTTCTTAAGCTTCCTATCGATGAGAAAATTATGATCCTTGCGCCTATCGTTCAGAACAGAAAAGGAAGCCACCAGAAACTTTTAACTGAACTTTCACATCAAGGTTTTTTGAGAGCTCGAGTAGATGGTGAAATTCTAATGCTAGATGAAATGGAAGACCTGGATGGCAAGGTTTTCCATACGATTGAAATTGTTATCGACCGCCTCAAGATTAGAGAAGATATTTCATCTAGACTTACAGAGTCAATTGAAACAGCTTTAAACCTTTCTTCAGGAATTGTAAAAGTTGCTTCTATGACTGACCCTGCTTCTTGGAACGAAAAAATCTTCTCAGCAAAGTTTTCTTGTGTTGAATGTGGCTATTCTCTTCAAGAAATGGAGCCAAGACTTTTTTCATTCAATAATCCAGTTGGGGCTTGCCCTGCATGTGACGGCCTTGGTGTCAAAGATATGTTTGACGCTGATAAAGTTGTATCTCACCCAGAACTATCCTTAGCTGATGGAGCAATTCATGGATGGGGACGAGCTAATGCTTATTTTTATCAATTGCTTTTCACGCTATCCCAGCATTATCAGTTTGATATTGAAACACCATTTGAGGAGTTAACCGACCAACAAAAACAAATTATTCTTTACGGTTCTGGTGATGAGGTTATTGATTTTTCACATGTCAAAGGAAGAAGAGGTTGGAAAAGCAAAGCTAAACCTTTTGAAGGCGTAATTCCTAGAATGATGAGACGCTATGAAGAGTCAGAGATTAAGTCTGTAAGAGAGGATTTGTCAAAGTTTATAGTTAGCAAAGATTGTGCATTATGCAATGGAGAGAGGCTTAATGAATCAGCGAGAAATGTATTTATAGAAGACTCAAATCTCTCTGACCTTACAAAACTGTCTATTGAAAATTTATATGATTTTGTGTCATCGCTTCAAATTGAAGGAGCAAAGCTTAAAATTGCAGACAAGATTCTTAAAGAAATCAAGCAAAGATTAGAATTTTTGATTAATGTCGGTCTTGATTATTTAAGTTTAAACAGAAAAGCCAATACATTATCTGGAGGAGAGTCTCAAAGAATAAGACTTGCCAGTCAGATTGGAGCGGGATTGATGGGAGTTCTTTATGTTCTTGATGAGCCGTCAATAGGTCTTCACCAAAGAGACAATCAAAAACTGCTTAATACTCTTCTTTATCTCAGAGATATCGGAAATACAGTCATTGTTGTTGAGCATGATGAAGACGCTATAAGGCAAGCAGATCATATTATTGATATTGGACCTAATGCAGGTGTTCATGGAGGTGAGGTTATTGCCTCAGGTGATTTAGATTTAATTTTATCTACTAAAAATTCATACACGGGAAAATACTTAAATGGTGAGTTAAGAATTGATATTCCTAATCAAAGAAATACTCCAAAGGAATGGCTGTTACTATATGGAGCAAAAGGCAACAATCTCAATTCTGTGAATCTTGAAATTCCAATTGGTCTTTTAACTTGTGTAACAGGAGTATCAGGTTCAGGTAAATCAACCTTGATAAATAATACTCTTTATCAAATTGCTGCCAGAGATTTAAATAAAGCTCAAACAGATCCCTCTCCCTATGAGAGTATTTCAGGTTTAGAAAAGTTTGATAAGGTCATTAATATCGATCAAAGCCCAATTGGTCGAACTCCAAGATCGAACCCTGCTACTTATACCGGTGTTTTCTCTCACATTAGAGATTTGTTTTCTCAAACTTTAGAAGCACGATCAAGAGGGTACAAATCGGGAAGATTTAGTTTTAATGTTAAAGGTGGAAGATGCGAGGCCTGTCGAGGCGATGGATTAATTAAGGTTGAGATGCATTTTCTCCCTGACGTCTATGTCCCCTGCGATGTCTGTGAGGGTCATCGATACAACCGAGAAACTCTAGAGGTTCAATATAAAGGTAAATCAATTTCAGATGTTCTTCAAATGACTATAGAGGATGCCTATGAATTTTTTGAAGCCATTCCAAAAATAAGACAAATTCTCAAAACGCTTCTTGATGTAGGTCTTTCATATATTACATTGGGTCAAAATGCCACAACATTGTCTGGAGGAGAGGCACAAAGAGTGAAACTTGCAAAAGAGCTTGCTAAATCGGATACAGGAAATACTCTTTATATTCTAGATGAACCAACAACAGGACTACATTTTCATGATATTAATCAACTTCTTAGAGTGATTCGAGAGTTACGTGATAGAGGAAATACCATAGTAATTATTGAGCATAATCTTGATGTCATAAAAACCGCTGATTGGATAGTTGATCTTGGTCCGGAAGGAGGGAATAAGGGTGGTGAAATTATTGCAAAGGGAACTCCAGAGGAAGTCTCTAAAAATTCAGACTCTTACACTGGAAAATTTTTAAAAGATTATTTGTAAAACTCTAGATTTTCTAACCTATACGAAAACTTTTTATTCTT
>Ga0181574_10005358_pt1 | contig 10994 bp, 10 predicted proteins | sample 101ome_24_FD_145600 | JGI IMG/M metagenome (GOLD analysis project Ga0181574, IMG submission 145600) | Coastal salt marsh microbial communities from the Groves Creek Marsh, Skidaway Island, Georgia - 101410AT metaG (spades assembly) | ecosystem: Environmental > Aquatic > Marine > Intertidal zone... | reverse complement strand
GGAGACCAGAACCGTCTCGCCGGCTTTAGGTTTGCCGAGGTCTAGGAGTCCAAAAAATGCGGTCAGTCCGGTAACGCCCAGCACCGACAGCATCATTTCGGGAGGAATGCCAGCGGGCACCTTGTTGAGGCCCATCACTCCCTGTCCGGGGGCGGTTATGATGAAATCCTGCCAACCACCGGTGGTCTGAACGAGTTCGCCAACGTGATAGTCCGGGTGGTTGGATGCCGCGACCTGTCCGATGCTCCCTGCGCGCATGGGTTCACCGATTTGAACCGGAGGGAGGTAACTTTCTCGGTCTTCCATCCAGCCTCGTTGTGTCGGGTCGAAAGAGAAGTATAGGTTGCGGACCAGTACCTCGCCGTCTTTGGGCTCGGGTATGGGGGTTTCGACGTACTCAAAATTGTCTTTCCCCACCATGCCATGGGGACGTTTGGCCAGTAACCACTGTCGATTTGTATTCATTGTGTTCCTTGTTGAGTGAATTGTCTGTTTGGGGTGGTGAGCTCTATTGGTCGTACACGCGGTCTCTCGCTCTGCGCCGGTGGTGTACTCAGGTAAGATCCAATGTCTGCTGAAACAGGCCTGCGCGTTCAAGCTGTCCCGCCAGGGAGAGCAGCAACCCTTCCTGGCCCATTCCAGCGATCAGCTGTACGCCCACGGGCAGACCGCTCTTTGAGCTACCCATAGGCACGCTGATGGCAGGCAGGCCGGTGTCGTTGAAGATCGCAGTAAAGCCGATCATGGCGTTTAACAGCGACAGGTAGGCATCCTCGTCTTCCCCCATCATGTCCAGCTCCCCCAGACGCGGCGGCAATGTAGCCATAGTGGGCGTGATTAGCACGTCAATGCCGCGTGCAAAGTAGCCTGCGAACGACTGACCTTCAGCTCGAATGTGATTTTGAGCCCAAGCGTATTGCGCTGCGCTCATGGCCCTGCCCGCGTGATAATTGCGCTCAGTAACCAATTCAACGTCTCCGGGCTGGAGTTCGCGCCCTAACTGCTGCAAACGTTCGTCGATCGTTGCGGCGACGTGCGCCAGAGCAAGGATCCCATGCGCGTCTGTAAACGTGTCCGGAGTAATCTTTAAAGCATCAAGATGAGTTGGGCTGATGGTATGCCCAAGGTCAGTGCAAGCCTGAGCAGCACTTTCGGTAATTAATCTAATCTCCGGATCTAATGCAGCGCCGGAAAAAGGTTCGAGTAACAAACCCAGTTTTAGGCCAGCGGGCTCGGCTGCTGCCATCGCGTGGAAAGAGTTAGGCGCGCCGGGGGCATAGTAGGGGGCGCCCAGTTCTGGCCCGCTGGAAATGTCCAGTAAGAGTGCGCTATCGCGCACACTTTTGGTGACTGCGTGTGTAGTCGATAATCCACCCCAGCCTTCCACAGCGTAGGGACCCAGGGGCACGCGTGCCCGGGTGGGTTTGAGGCCAACCAAGCCGCAGCAACTGGCTGGAATGCGGATTGAGCCGCCGCCGTCGGAGGCATGGGCCATGGGTACCATGCCACTGGCGACCGCGGCGGCGGCGCCGCCACTAGAACCGCCGGGGGTATGTTCGGGGTGCATTGGATTACGCGTTGGGCCGAACAATACGGGTTCGGTTGTCGTAGCCAACCCGAGCTCCGGGGTGTTGGTTTTCCCGCACAGCAGGAGACCGGCCTGGCGATATCGCCCAATGAGCGTGGAATCGTACTGCTTTACGGTCCCTTCAAACAGCCGGCTGCCGCCCGCGGTAGCCACACCCGCAAGGTATTGTCCCAAGTCTTTAATTAAAAAAGGTACGCCATCAAACGGACCCTCTGCGGCGCCCGGTTGGATGCGCTCGGCGGCCTGGGCGGCCTGGTCGAACAACTTCAAAATGACCGCGTTGATTTCCGGATTACGGTGCTCAATGCGTGATATAGCGGCACGTAGCACCTCGGGGGCGCTGACTTCACCCCTCTGAATCAGTTCGGCGAGCCCAATGCCGTCAAATTGCGCGTATTCGGTAAATTGCATAGATCGTCTCGCCTGGTAGATACAGAGGGTTAGAGGCGCTGTAGACGGAGGATAGAGGCATTTCTTGATGAGGTGAAGTGGTGCGAAAAATGGCGTAGAGTCAGGAGTTGGGGATATTGGTGGAATAATCAGGGGGTTATGATGTCTGAAGCAGTCAATTTAGATAGCAACAATGCAGCAGGGCAACCATTGGACCAAGTGGATGTGAGTCGGGCTGAACTCATGCAGAGCGACACCCATTGGGCGATATTCGAACGAATGCGGCGGGAAGACCCGGTTCACTATTGCAAAGACAGCCCTTTTGGCCCGTACTGGTCAATCACCAAGTTCAACGACATCATGGAAATTGAGAAGCGGCACGACCTCTTTTCTTCGGCTCCGGGAATCACGCTGGCGGATCGGCCGGAAGATTTTGAAACGGTGAATTTCATCAGCATGGATCGACCGAAGCACGATGTGCAAAGGAAAACGGTCCAGGGTGTTGTGGCTCCTGTTAACTTAGCCAATCTGGAGAGCACCATCCGGGAGCGAGTCGCTACGATTCTGGATTCGGTGCCCATTGGTGACACCTTTAACTGGGTGGATCTCGTCTCGATCGAGTTAACGACGCAAATGCTGGCGACGATTTTTGATTTTCCTTTTGAAGACCGAAGAAAGTTGACGTATTGGTCGGATATGGCGACTTCAGGTGAGCTTGGGGTTGGGCCTACTCCAGAACCGGTACGCCGAAAAGCGCTGCTGGAATGCCTAGATTACTTTACGCGGTTGCGCAATGAACGGGTTAATGAACCAGTGAAAAGTGACCTTCTGTCTATGCTCGCCCATGGTAAAGACACTCAAAATATGCCCCCCATGGAGTTTCTCGGGAATCTGATCCTACTCATTGTCGGCGGTAACGACACAACTCGAAACTCGATCTCAGGCGGGGTGTGGTTCCTCAATCAAAATCCGCAGGAATATGAAAAGCTGCGAGCTAATCTAGGTCTGATACCGAACATGGTGTCGGAAATTATTCGCTATCAAACGCCACTGGCGTACATGCGTCGCACTGCCAATGAAGATATCGAATTTCGTGGCAAGCAAATTAAAGCGGGTGATAAGTTGGCTATGTGGTACGTCTCGGGGAATCGGGATAGTGAAGTCATCAATTGTGCTGATGATTTTGTGATCGATCGGCAGAATCCACGGCATCACCTGTCCTTTGGCTTTGGCATCCACCGTTGTATGGGTAATCGCCTGGCGGAGATGCAACTGCGTATTCTCTGGGAAGAAATCATGCAGCGGTTTCGGTTTGTAGAGGTCGTGGGCGAGCCGCGTCGAGTCCAGTCCAGTTTTGTGCGCGGCTATGATGAGCTACCTGTAGTGGTGCACCCCTGGTAGCTCTATGTGAACCTTGGATATCTAGTGACTGTATTGATCTAGGTTTCTGAGCATATAGGCGGGTCCATGAACATCATTGATGGCGGCATGCTCTCCATAAATGCTTTCCTTTTGACCCCCGTAGTTTTCACGATTGGCGGCGAGGGGTGCTAGCTGGCCGGCCAACTCAAGACATTTTTCCAGCAGACCGTCTACCTCGCAGGTTTGTTGCACGATCCCTGCCTGCAGAGCTGAGGGACCGGTCCAGCGTCGTGCCAGTTGGACGGTCTCAAAAAAGATGGGCAGGGGCAATTTGTGCCGAAACAGGGCCAGTTCTGGATCTGGTATACGCATGCCCAGTTGCATTTCATTGGCGCACAAGAACCCTCGGTCAGCGCGCATGACTCTGACATCATGACAGAGCGCGCTCATAAAGCCTGCGCCGAACGCGTGGCCATTAATGGCGGCGATTGTAGGCATTGGAAAAGTGATGAGGCGACTCATCAGCTTCATGAATTCGTCACCAAAAGCCAGGCGATCTCCACCTTCCGGGTGATTCTCGGGTGCGCTGACCCAATCAAGGTCTAAGCCGTTGGAAAAAAATTTTTCGCTGGCTGAGCGCGTGATCAGGGCTGCGCTGCCTGTCGAAGCCTCTACCTCATCCAAAGCGTTGTTCAGTGCTCTTACGAAACTGGTGTTCCAGCGGTTTTCTCCCGCATTCATCGTAATAATAAAAACGTCGCCCTGGCGCTCAAGATCGATCATGACAGTTCTCTGTGGGGTGAGCCGCACATGCTACACGTATTTTTACAATTTGAGCATACCGACATAGAAGAGGCCTGAGGGAAACGCAGACCCGGTTAGACGAAGCCGGTCGGTTCAGGGGCCAGGGACGTCAAATTTGTTACGTTCGCTATGACGTCGCAGCAGCTGCCACACCGATCGATTAAGCGCCGGGTCATGCTGTTCCGCCCAGATGTGAATGTCTTCCAACAGCTGCAATGCGCTGGCGTGCAACTCGATAACATCTGCCAACCTCAGTGAGCTGGGTACCCGGTCCAGGAAAGCTTCGCATTGGGAGACCCCGGGGAAGTGATGTTGCGCTGTTGATTGGGCTTCGAGGATGTCTTTACAGAGCTGTTTGATTTCATCGATATCGGTCATCGGATTGTAAATTGAGCGTTCATAGTCCTGCGCCATACTCAGGAGTAGCCCTGCTACGAGCGCGCTGTCTGCCTGAGAAAACGGGTTGTTGGTGGTTGGAGCGATATCCCTTGCGACGCGCATGGCGAGGTCAGCAAGCGTATTGCTGGGATAAGGAATCATAGTATGGCCTCGGCATAACGATGTTCTGTTTCAGGTGATAAGCGGTCAAGGAGTATGCGATTCTGCCGGTCGATCATTGGCCAGCCTGCGAAAGCAAGGATAGGTTCCTTAGTAGTGCCATTAACGAAGTTTTCCGCTGACGAAATCCAGATTGCGATGGCTTTGACGGAGGCGAATATCTGCCACCACTGAAAAGCCTTGCGGTCGACTGGCTGACCGCTGGCTCGCTGCCAAATGGACAATGCTTCTGCCCGGGGCAGCAGTCGGCCCGCGAGCGCCGTGGAATCAGACCATAAGGGATCTAGAGACCAGGCGAGATCTTCTAGCGGATCTCCGATATGGGCCATTTCCCAGTCTAGCACCGCGGTGATCTGGCCATCCGGTGTGTACAAAAAGTTGCCGGTACGATAGTCACCGTGCACCAAGGTCAGTGTAGGAGAGGGTGCGGGTAGATGCTGCTCCAACCAGCGCAAAGCCGCCGCCGCAATGGGCTGGGGGTGGAGTGCGTCGGTCTCAATCACACTTTTCCAATAGGCTAACTCGTTGGCCGCGGGGTGATCAGGCGTGTTCATAAAGCTGTCGACGCCTAAATCCGCTGGTGTCAATCGAGCCAATTGTCCTAACAAAGACCACTTTTGCTCCCCGAGCATCCCGAGATGTGGCTGCATTGAAGGTTCTGACAATCCTGCCGGAGAAGCCTGGCCCTCCTCGATCAAGGACATAATCGAAAATGGTCTCAGCAGCCCGTTGCGCAGAATCTGTGGATCCTCCTCAAGTGCAATGGGCCTCGGCACTGGCACGACGCCATGCGCGTGCACGCACTGGTAAGTGCGGTATTCATGAGCGCGCTCGGTATCAATGAGACTCGAGGGTGGGTCTCTGCGGACGACGACCCCAATTTTCTCGCCTGAGCGATCCAGCCACACCCGATAGGTTTCGCGAGATGCACCACCGGGAATCTGTTCGATCGCCACCAATCGACAATCGCATGACCAATGTTTTGCCAAATAGGCCGCAATTGACGCACCAGTATGTTGCAGTTCAGACATTAGGTTTCCTCCCTCCCTCCCGACAGTACCCGCTCCCGGCCGTGCATTGCAATACGCGGCAGACCCACCTACATTGCGGGTTGTTAACATTGTTTTACGATTGATGGGGGAACTGTCTTGGCACTAACGAACTTAAGTAGATCCGTAGAAGGCTATGTTGCCGTGGTTACCGGTGCAGCGTCGGGTATGGGCGAAGCGACCGCAAAACTGTTCGCCGACGCAGGCGCGAAGGTGGTTGCGATTGATTTGAATGAAGCAAGTCTAAATCGTGTGGTCGGTGAGATTGCGGCTGCCGGTCGTGACGTGCGCGGCTGGACGCTTGATTTGTCTGATGGTGAGGCAGTCACACAGGTTTTTGAGGAGGCCGCGGCTCATTTTGGAGGCCTTGATATGCTGGTAAATAACGCCGGTATATCAATTTTCTCGCCCATTGACGCAGAAGACTATGAGCCTGCTTGGGATAAAACGCTGGATGTATTGCTGAAGGCGCATACGCGCACGATTCGAGCCGCGCTGCCCCACTTGCGGCGCTCTGAAAACCCCCGCATTGTGAATATTGCGTCGACCGAAGGACTCGGAGCGACAAAATTTGGCAGCCCCTATACCGCGGCCAAACACGGCGTCATAGGACTGACTCGATCGCTGGCCGTGGAATTTGGTGGCGAGGGTATTACGGTGAATTGCATATGCCCGGGACCGATTCGCACAGGCATGACGGATGCCATTCCGGAGGAGCAAAAACAGACGTATGCACATCGTCGGGTGGCACTACGGCGCTATGCAGATCCCGAGGAAGTAGCTCATGGCACATTGAACTTCTGCTTGCCGGCTTCGAGTTTTATGACCGGTGCAGTACTGCCTGTAGATGGTGGTCTAACGATTAAGAACGCCTGATGACGCAGATGCCGGCCCCAAGTCAGCGGGTGCCGTGGCGTATGGTGATTGCTTACGGAGCACCAGCGATCGGGGCGGGATACATGTACTTGCTGCTGAGTCTGTACATGATGAAATTTGCGACGGATGTTCTGCTCATAGCGCCTGCAGCGATGGGCGTCATCTTCAGTATCTCACGCATTTGGGATGCCGTTTCAGATCCCCTGGTCGGATATTTGAGTGATCGTACAACGACCCGTTTGGGACGTAGACGGACCTGGATACTCGCCAGCTGTTTGCCTATCTCTGCGGGATTTTACATGGTGTTCGCGCCACCCATGAGCTTGGATGGCGAAGGTTTGGTGATCTGGACGGCCGTTGCCGTGATTGGGTTTTATTCTGCGATGACCCTTTTCTTTGTGCCGCACCTCTCGTTGGGCGCGGAACTGTCCAATGATTATCACGAGCGTAGCCGCATGTTTGGTACGCGTCACTTTGCTTATATTTTGGGTTCAATTTTGTCGTTGGTGAGCCTGTATTATCTGCTGACTGAGGAATACAAACCGCAAGGCGATGTGCGGGCATTAGCGTCTGATTTGGGCGCGTTAGCCGTGGTCATCATGTTCGCCTTAGTCATTTTTGCGGTCATAAGACTGCGCGAGCGACCCGAATATCAGGGGCGGATGACGGCGAGCCCGGTCAAGGCATTTGCAGATGTATGGCAAAACTCCCATGCGCGCCTCCTGCTGGTGGTGACGTTCATCGAGCACGTAGGTTCGTCCGCGATTGCGGCGCTGACGCTGTATGTTACTCACTATGTGGTTGGGGCGCCGACTTGGGCGCCCCTGATTATTTTAGCCTACATGTTGCCCTCCAGTGCTTCGGTGCCGCTGTGGCTTCCGCTGTCGCGCCGGTTTGGCAAAATTAAAGTTTGGCTCGGTGGCATGCTGCTCACGGGCGTCTCTTTTGGTTCTATGTTCTTGTTGCCTTTTATCGAGAGCGTGGAGATGCGTTTAACGTGGATCACGTTAATGGCGGTTTTTGCCGGATTGGCAAATGGCTGTGGAGGGACCATTGGGCCGTCAGTGCAGGGCGACGTTATTGATTTTGATGAGCATCTTACGGGTGAGCGCAAAGAAGGGGCTTATTTCGCTGCGTGGAATTTTGTGCAGAAAGGCGCATTAGGAGTGATGCTGTTGCTAACCGGTTTTGTGCTGGAGTTTTCGGGCTTCGTGCCTAACGTGGAGCAGACGATGACGGTGAAGTTAGCCATGGTGACGCTGTATGGATTGTTTCCGTTAATTTGTTACGGAATTGGTGCGCTGATGTTCACTCGCTTTAAACTAGATGAGCAGGCGCACGCGGAAATTCGTGCGGCGCTGGACAAGAAATCAGCACTTCGTGATCACCCGAACGAAAGCAGTTCAGCGCCTTCGGGCTGAATCTGTGACTGTCAGAGTAACCAAGATAAGACCCAAAAGGGTGTAGGCGGTTAAGCCCGTTTGATGCTCACAAACTAATTTTCATGAATAAAAAATAGCGTGGATCAATATGTTGAAGTGGCAGGTAGGTGATGTTCGAATCACACAAATTGTTGAGTTAACTACGGCTTCGCTGGGTCCGCACCTCCTCCCTCAGGCAACGCCCGAATTAATGGGGGCGATTGCGTGGATGCACCCGTTTATTGACCGGAACAACAAAATTGTCCTCAGCATACATTCTCTGGTAGTGGAATCTCAGGGTCGTACGATCATGGTAGATACCTGTATAGGCAACGACAAAGTGCGAAACTATCCGCGCTGGAACAGGATGCAAGGTGATTTTTTGGAGCGGTTTGGACACGCCGGGTTCCGCACTGACCGGGTAGATACCGTGCTTTGCACGCACATGCATGTAGACCATGTGGGTTGGAATACCCGACGCGTGAACGGGCGTTGGATACCCACTTTTGACCGCGCAGAGTATTTGTTCGCACAAGACGAATGGGCGCACTGGAAGACGCAGGAGCAGGAATATGGACCGGTGATCGAAGACTCTGTGCAGCCTATATTCGATGCCGGAAAGGCTGTGTTGGTCGCGCCTGAACACCGTGTCACGGATGAGGTGTGGTTGGAATCCACACCCGGTCATACACCTGGACACGTCAGCATCCATATTGCGTCTAAGGGTGAGGAGGCCATTATAACGGGCGATATGATCCATCACCCTTGCCAGATTAAACATCCCGATTGGTCCAGCACCGCTGACGACGATGCGATGCTGGCAACCCAGACCCGAAGTCGTTTTATCACCCGTTATGCAGACCGCCCGGTTTTGATTATCGGTACTCATTTTGCCGGGCCCACCGCGGGCCATATCGTCGCTGACGGCGATACCTATAGGCTGGCCTACTAGATCACTGGAGGCCTCCGTCGAGTCGTAGGTGTCTGCTGGCCCCGGTGATGAAGAGATCGGCTTTGTTTCAGTAGAGGGCTCCAGTGCACTAATGCAGGGGGGGCGGGGCACTTCTGCGATATACCGTTGTGTTAAAGTATGCGCCCACCTGCACATCAGATAAGACTTGGCTACTAAAGACATAAGACACACGCTCGCTGTTCGAAACTTTCTGTGGCTCTGGGTGGGTAGTCTGGGTTCTTCTTTTGCGATGAATATGCAGATCATTGCGCGGGGCTGGTTAGTTTACGAACTGACTGAATCGCCGGTAGACCTGGCCTGGGTGACCATGTCGTTCATGTTACCCACGGTTTTATTTTCTCTGTATGGCGGTGTATTGGCTGACCGCCTGAAGAAAAGAACAGTCATTATCTGGGCGCAATCGCTCAACTGCATTGCAACGGTTGGCATGGCGATCATCATCTTCTCGAATCAAGTGTCCTTTTGGGACTTTATCTGGTTCGGCTTTTTTAATGGTTCAATACTGGCTTTGTCGATGCCCGCGCGGCAGGCTTTTGTGCCCGAACTGGTGCCGGACCACTTACTATTCGCGGCGATGGGGCTCAACACAACCGGTTGGAATCTGGCCCGAATTGTCGGTCCTGCCCTGGCTGGACTGCTGATCGCGTTAATTGCTGACGGTGACAAAACCTCGACTTTCGGTGTGGGTGTTGTGTATATCGTGATCGCGGTCTTGTACGGTGTTTCAGCCGCCACCATGCTGCTCATTGATCGTAGCGGCCGTGTATCTCAAGACGGCAAGGCCAGCGCCTGGGCAGACGTCAAAGAGGGTTTGCGCTATGTGGTGGCAAATCCGCCGGTGTTAGGGCTGATTATCCTATCGATTATCCCCTTTTTGTTTGGGATGCCCCTAAACACGCTACTGCCTGCGTTCAATGAAAGTGTTATGGGGGGCGGCGCTGACGATCTTGGGTTTTTGGTTTCTGCTATGGGTGCGGGAGCCATTATCGGCTCTCTAATGATGGCGACTATGGGCCGATTGCGGAACAAAGGTATGTGGTTAATCATTACCTGTGTGGCCTGGGGCGCCGCCACTGCGGCGTTCGGAATGTCCCAAACAAGCACTCTCGTATTCGGGTTGATCGCCCTGATTGGATGGGTCAGCAGTTGGAACATGTCCTTAAATCGGGGTATGTTGCAAATGCAGGTTGATGATCAAATGCGCGGACGCATCATGAGTATTGACATGATGTCGCACGGCCTCATGCCACTGGGCGTATTCCCGATTTCTTTAATTGCAGAACACTATGGTGTGGGCATGGCGTTGGTTGTAAGCGGTTCAGCGTTTATGTCGTTAACCTTGTTGTGTGTGATATTTGTGCCATCGGTACGAGTGACTGACCGCGAACGTCCAAGCGCGGTCGGTGGATAAATGCGGCGGTTTAGCCATACTTGATGGCTCAGACTCGTTCGTGTCGGGGATGGTTGAACGTGCGCGTCTTGTGTTTTCGCAGACTGGGGGTGTCAGTGGCAGAGGCTATTCGAGGCGGATGTCTGTGTGGGTCAATTCGTTATGAAATCACGCGGCGATATCTGAGCGCGCTGCATTGCTATTGCGCCATGTGTCGCAAAGCACATGGCGGTGCGTTTTCAACCCATGTCCCGATGCGCGCTGATCAATTCAAGCTGACCCAAGGCGCCTTAAAAACCTATCCCTCGTCCAGTGAAGGCGTGCGCGAATTTTGCTCAAATTGTGGCACTCACATCCGGGTGCACGGCCAGACTAAAGACGGCTCAATTGCAGTGCCGCTGGGCACCTTCGATGATCCGTCGTCCGTTACTATCAGTGGACATATATTTGTGGCAGAGAAAGTGGCTTGGCATGAAATCCGCGATAGCTTGCCTCAGTATGGTGCTTGGCCGCCCGGAGTTGAGGCGACGCACTTACTGAAGCAGCCGAGTTAGCTTGGGTGAGTGTCCGCCCGCTGTAATGC
>Ga0181574_10005349_pt1 | contig 11006 bp, 11 predicted proteins | sample 101ome_24_FD_145600 | JGI IMG/M metagenome (GOLD analysis project Ga0181574, IMG submission 145600) | Coastal salt marsh microbial communities from the Groves Creek Marsh, Skidaway Island, Georgia - 101410AT metaG (spades assembly) | ecosystem: Environmental > Aquatic > Marine > Intertidal zone... | reverse complement strand
GCACTCGCATTCAACACCGCGGGTAATACGGCCTTGATGGAATTTGACCCAGCCATGTCGGGATGCCAGAAGTAGGTGCGCACCATTTCAGCCATATCCACCATTACGCGTCTTGATTCCGGCCATATTCCGTACGCCTCATCCGTAGGCCATGTCAGTGATTCTAGAAATCGCAGCAACTCATTCGTAAAACTCTCATCGAAAGGAGAACTCTTTCGCAACAAGCGGTGGGCGTAGTTGAGGTAGCTGTTTTCGTGGTGAGAATACATGAATACGGATCCATCGTCCCCGCTGAGGTTATCGTATAGCGACCTGACAAATGCGTAGGTAGGATCTTCCCCTTGGCCTAAGCCAAGAAATTGGCCGGCGTGTTCCAGCCTTCCATCGGCATGTAAGACATGGTGGGAAAATTGAAAACTCACCCCTTGATAAGGAGTGTACCCTTCATAAAACGGAATGGCCGGCGCCGTCGTTTCGAAGTCAATGAAGTGCAAGGGCCAAGTGAACTGCTGAACTTCATCTTGGAGTCCCTGCTTATCCAGGTAGGTCGAATTGAATGTACCCTTGGCCGCACAGATTTGAATCCACTGCCGCTGTGCGTTGGGAAGTTCTGACTGCCCCGAAAGTTCTTCAGGATGGGTTAATTCAGCTTTGAAATCCTCTTGCCCCATCTCATCCATGAACCACCTTCCCTCCTCAATGATGCGCTTCTTGGACCTCAGGTTCCATACATCCCAAACCTTGGGACGATCGAATTCACTTTGCTTCCATCCCAAAGCAAGCTCGAAGCAGGCGCGGCGACCGGATTTCATATCATCCACATCCAACTCACGTTGGGTCCGGAAAGAACACGTTGCGCAGTGCACACCCACAGGCATCATAGGAATGGGAAGCCCACGATTATTCATCCTCATTAACTCCTCAAGCCACTTGATGGCTCCTTGAAAGGATGTGCACTCCCAACCTTCCCGGACATATGAATCTTGATCGTCTTCGACGGCTTGAATGCCTGGACTCGCATCGACCAAGGTCATCATCGACTCACCGAGGTCTGCGAGCAAAACTCCTGTTTTGACTACGCATGATGCACGGTTTTTCTCGTCATGACGAATAACGAAATATTCATGCAGTCCGTCAATGGTGGCATTCTTCTGCTTGTCCGGACAAAACAAATACCCCCTCACAGGCATGTCCCAACCCAGCCTGCCAAAATATTCTTTTGCCACTTGCACTTGAAAAGCAACATCTTCGAAATAGCTCCGCCATGTTGAATCTAAGCCCCTTCTCTTACCGAAAAACTGACCGCTATCCGCCCCAACAACCGATTTGGACTTGACTTCAATCACCCGGATTTCGTGCTCGGTAATCTGAAGCACATCCACCCGGATGTACTTGAACCCCGACCTCAACGCCGCTTCAAAGATGACGGGTTCGCCCGCTTGGAGCCAAGAGGCTGTATCAGCCATTGCTTGTTCATTGTCCTTTGTGACGCAGTCCTTACCCGACGGAAAGTGCAGCTTTGCCCATTCTCCAACCTGAAAACCGCCCTCTGCCAAAGCCAACAGGAAAGGATTATCCGCCTTTTGATTTTCATAAACCTCAGGCTCCAAGTCAAAACGAACCCGTGTGGGGCATTCCAGCGCCAGTTTAAATCTTGACTTAGTGAGGTACTTTAGTTTTGTCATGGCAATTTATATTACAACAACAACATAAATACATCAAGAATACTGCCGAAACAGATAAATAGGTAAATTCCATTTAAGTTTTTAAAAACTCAAATATTTACATTTCATATGTATGTTTTTGTCTTTCAACTTAGAACTATAAACCCAATCTCTTTCCTCTTCCATCACCATGGTAAAAACATTTGGTGTCATTTCCAAAATGAAACATAAATTGGTTTTATCTTCTGGGTTTCCGACGATTTTATCATCAACTGTTTCAATTGGTTGTTGAGGTAATTTGTATCCCTTCTCATCATATATAAATATCTTTTTGACTTCATAATTGTCTCTAAAATTAATCCTCACATCTACACCAGCAGCATCCCAAGGACAATAACCTCCACTTTCAATAGTCTCAACGTGTTTCTGATAATCATTAGACTTATAATCCCAAAATAAAGATCCGGTTATTTGAAAAGAATAATGGGTTTCCTTTTCATTATCCTCTAAAATCTCTAGAAGTTTAACTTCTAATTTTGAATCTTTATTGTACAGTGGTGTATAAACAACACCACCTCTATCCCCTCCACTATATGATAATTCAACTTCAACTAAAAATAATGGGTCAATTTCTGGATTAGCTCGATACTTTTCATACCTACTCCCGGCACCAGGGCGAGGGTTAGACACCCTAACATCTCCATCATACCATTTCAATACATACCTGTCTAAAAATTCATCACCTAGAAGTTCTGATCTTGATGATACATTCGTTTCAAAGAAATGTCTTACGAATTCAGGTATATTTCTTTTCTGTGCTTCATGACCAGCGGTGATTTTGTACCAAACAAAAGTGAACCTATCATCTATTTGTAAACTTGCTTTTGGCATATTTTAAATATTTAATAAATAATTGTCAATTATTTGAGGGAAACTTTTTGATAGTCCCCATATATCAGAATTAGTAATTTCCAGACACTCCTCATCCCAATACTTATTATAATAGCATTGAGAACTATCTTCAAATAGTATAAATTTTGAGGTGTCTATTCTTTTTAATTCAGGAAATTCATACTCCATTTCAGTGTCCTCATCATATCCATAGTAAATGTATTTACTATATTCCTGAATGAAATCAAGTTGGATTTTTTCATCTTCATTACTCATAAATTTCTCAACGAATTCCGTTTTAATATCGAAGAATTTTCTATCGCTATTAAACGTGACTGAGTTTATTTTATCCTCCCACAATCCCGATCCAGTTGATCTTGAATAGAACCCTTGAACATCTCCTGAAAAGAAATTAAGTGGTCCCCCAGAATTATTCCAGAACTTACCATAAAATTCATCATATACTCTCCCACCAGCATATCCTATTGAAAGAAAAAAAGTAAATCTTCCTATTTTCTTTTTTAATATGATTGTGTGAAAACTGAAATCCTTTCTGAGTCCAATATATATTCCTACATCCGTCATCCTCAAATTTAAAAATAAATCTTATAATAAACCTTGGACCCTCGCTTTCAAGCCCGTGAAAAAAAACCAGTTTCATGATGAAGAGTTGCAATTAAAGGTAAGATGAGAATCGGACCACATCACACAATGCAAAGCCCCACCTTGGCGTGCACATTCATCCGCTGGAATTTCAATAATTTCTAATCCCAAAGCTTGCTGCAATGCCTTCAAGGCAAGCTGTTGTCGATTAAGATCCACTTCAGTGGACACCGGCACGAAGGCGCAATTGCCTACCAACATGTAATTGAGGTACACCCCCTGCGCTGAATCGTCTTGCCCCTCCATGACGGCACTCGGAATTTCTACAGGCTCGTAACTCAGTTCTGACATCCGTTCGCACATGCTGTTCCAGCTGGGAATGTCCTCCCAGGCATAATCGTGGAAGAGAAACTTTCGACCGTGAAGACGGCACAATCCGTCCAAATGCCCTGTGAAGTCCTTGGTGCTTGTCGGGACCGTAAGGACGGTTTTCCCTTCAAAAATTTTGAGCATTGTTGGGGCTGGCGGGGGAAATTTAGCACTCAGCAACACCACGCTGTCATCCGCCAACACTCCCCCGCCATCCATCACCCAATCCAACTTGAAACACTCATTGCTGAGGCGCTTCGGAACATGAACCACCTCCGATTCACGGTACCGAGATTTCCGATGGTATTCGGGAGCGTAAAGGAATTGAAACAACCCGAGGTCGGGAATCCTGACGGGCATGTAATCGCGTATCCATGGATTCTCTCCAGGTATGATTTCACACTCTGTCTCTAATCGTGCCAATTCGCTTCTTAAGCTCCCCCATAAAGCAGGAAACCTGTCGACGAGCGCTTGGCAAATAAACAACATGATTTTTTTCTTAGAGTTTGATGTGCTTAAACCTCTTCCCAGCTGATGTCTGTCCCTTCAACGAGGTCTTCGTACACCGTCCAAAGAGAGAGCAATTCATCATCGCTGATTCCACCTCTGTACTTTCGACTACAACCGTCTCACCTCCACTATACCCCGGCTAATATCCAGCGATGACACGACTTCCTGACTCCTTACAAGCGACATCAGGCACGTACTCCCAGAGGTAAAACCACCGGCACCTTGCCGGTGCGCTAGGTTTTTTCCACTTGGGCAGCTTAAACTCAAAACCCACTAAATAAGGTCTCTCGTTGTCGCGAAATTTCAAGAGCAGATCCAAGAATTTTCCTCCCGAAAAATCTTCAAAAAGTCGTGTTTCAAAATCCACCTGCTCCAAGACATTTTCAAAAGCTTCTTTCATTGCCCACGCGAAATTGAAGACAAAGGCATTCTCTGACGAAAAACCGTCTTTATGCATGTTATTTAAGAGAAGTTCGATCTCGGATGCGACCTCATTCACTTTTTGCTCAATGATGAATTTCATTTTGTTATCTCCAATTAAATCTAGGGTAGTTTTCAGCCCCAACCATAACGCGTACCGAGCCCGACTCAAGGCGCTCACCAGATTGCACGCAAACCTTTTTGCATCACCAAGAGACCGAGAAGGGCCAAAACGCCTGTTGAGCGAGCTTGACAACTTCAAAGTCCACCCCACGGTCAACAAAGAGTGCCTCACCGAGTGCATCAGCTGCGGCCAAACCGGGCAGGAACACATCCTCCTCCTCGGCGTAGGTAAGCCACAAAGCTTTGCGTCGCTCGTGCAAATGGACGCGCAAGGCATCCTCATCCCCTTCATCCAATTCCGGAACAGCGATAGACTCGATACCATCCGAACCGACCTGGACACACCCTTCCCAGAACCCAGAGAATGATGGGCCCCAACATACTTCTGCCGTCCGCGCATCATGGCGGATAACACGATAGGTCCAATCCTCCTGAATACCACCGCCGGCATAACCGCAGACCGTCAAATAATGCACCTTAGGCAAGACCCCTTCCCGCTCAACTTTGGTGTGGCCGAGGTGGATCCTGAGCGTGCGCGGACCAATCATACCTCGCCATCCCTCCTGGACTTGGATGGCGTGCATCATGCTAGGCATGAAACTCCCTGTACCCACTGATTTTCCGGTTTCGCGCAAATACTCGCTGGATTCTGGCAATACGTCGTCAACTATTCCCAGAGGGAGGTATGGCTCAACAGCACTCGCCCAAAACTCTTCGCCACGGTTTTGCACTACCCAATCGGCTTCCTCATCGTACCAGTAACCCTTACGGATCGTCTTTCGCGCCTCGTCATAGAGTAAAACGTAGAGTTCCTCTTCGCGCGCTATGAGTTTGACTTCGCTGAGCATGTGCTCATCACGAGGGTCATACCCCTCGAAAGTTAGCACGAGATCTTCCCCATCGATGGCCCGGCTGGCAACCGGCTCTCCGAGCAAATTGGTCAGGCGTTCTGTTATGGAGTTCATCTTGACTTCATCTTCCCAGAAGCCAGAGAAATGCAAATGAAATTTCATGAGGACAAAGTAACAATGGAATCTTGGCTTAATGTTAAAAGCCCCGGGGCAAAAAACGCGAAGTAGAACATCGTCAATCGACCCCAACTCGTGCTGACTTTGAGTAAGTTGGATTTACCGAGCAATTCAGGTCGATTCATGACTCAAAGGGATAAGAATCTGTGGAATTTATTTAAAAATACCCAATCCACCGCGTTGAAGCGTCTTCGTCGACCAGAGCGTGGACTTCGAGATCATGAAATCGCCCAGCAGGCTTCTGGCGTTTTTCGATTTCTTGTCATTCTGCTAGGCTCCGGCGTTGCTCGCGAATTACTTAAATAAGCATGCAGAGCATGAAACGTTCGCGCAAATCGAGCTCGTCCGAATTGTCATAAATCAGCTCCAACTCTCCCCCCGAGTTGCTCACCGGAGGGTCAGAGTATCGGATTACCTCCAATACCCACACCTGTTTTCCTTGGAGTTCCTCCATGTACGAGAGGTCGATGATCTCACAATCCTCGAACACATGGATCACATCGCTTTCCAATAAATCAAAGTCCTCCGCATCATAGGACTCTAGCACAATTCTTGTAAACACATCGCACAAAAAATCCTTCCAGTCCGGTTCCGGCTGGAAGGACGCGATGGCATCCTGGATCACCTCCAATCGAAGAGACTTTTGGAACACCCCCGTCAAGGTCCACCATATATGCAATGAGTCGGCGTCGTAAACCTGAAGGACCCCATGCTCCCAGCTCACGGGATTAGGCAACATAGAGAAAAAACGTTCCGAATCCCAAAAGGAAACCGCATCCATCTCCTCAGGATCGACATCCCTTTTGACTTTACCAAAGAAAATTTTCGTGAGCTGTTCCATAGAGATTCAATCGACCTAAATATCGAATGCCACGAGGTTCGATATGGTGTTGCATGAGGGACAAGATAAACAAGGCCTTTCGAAAATTGCGTGCGAACCACAGAATTCTTCGCAGCATGAGCCGCAAAGGCGATTGTTGGGACAATGCTGTGGCGGAATCTTTCTTCAAAACTTTGAAATCAGAGGCCATTTTCGGCATCTCATTGCTCGAACTCAACTTCGCTCAACGTGTTCTCTTTGAGTGGATTGAAATCAGCTACAACCGCCGCAGAAAACATTCCGCCATCAATCACCTCACCATCCCAGAATTCAAACAATCATTCATAACTTCGAACATGGCCGCTTAGGCTTATCTGAGCCTCCGGTTTTCGTGGGGAAGTCCAGATCCCATCCGTGTTGGATAAAAGGAACCATTAGGCAGACCCTTCAGCTCACAATCAAGTTTTTGAAGCCGATCGAAAAAGAAAAAATTTGCACCTTGCCCTCCGGAAAATTCGGCGTTTGGAATACCTCAGGAAATTTCTTCATCGAAGTATTTCTCAGCTTCTGGATCCCAATCGCGGAAAAAAACCACTGAACTGCCCTCACCTGTTTCCGGGTCGATAACCCATTTTGAGTCAGGCAACGGCAAATCTGCCAGCCAATCACTCTCAATAGAAATGAGAAGTTTGGCCAAAATTGCATTGTCCTCTTTAGAAAGTTTTGCCTCAAACAAAGGCAAGTGGTTGGCTTTAGCCATTTCTGTAAACGTATCAGCCCACTTGAACGGAATGATTTTTTGAATATCAATCTGCAAATCACTGAAGTCCACTTCTGCGCTAGTGTTTTCTTCTATCACTTGAATGAATTTCTTTGAATACCAATCCCCTCCCGGCCTTTTCCAAAATCGTCGGTCTTTTCGCAACAATTCGAGTCGACAGGCGAGTACTATTTGAAAATCGTTGAAACCATAATTGCTCATATACCGAAGCTGGTCGTAGGATGGAGCATCAGCTCCTTCTTTTTTTCTTGCCATGTTGTTCTGTTCGTGAATTAATCTTAGTTCGAAAGACAAACTAAAATAAATCGAATACCTCGTCCAACCATGTCCCCAGCTTTGCCACACAATTACGCATTGCTCTATGTTGAAGGTGAGTCGATTTTTCAAAATTTGACAATTCCCCTCACAGGCAGAAGGAATAGCGCCGGTATCTTCGCAAGAATAAACAGTGACAACCTTTTCCTTGAATTAGCACAGTAGAATGAAAAGAATAATAGCACTTGCGGCAATAGTAATTTTGTTTTCTGTGGGAAATGCCAAATCACAAGACACCCTTGTGTCGGCTTTTTTTGGACTTGACAATGCACTTCCAGGTATGTTGTGCAATCAACCTGGAAGCCTGTTGGATGGGATGCCCGTCAATTTTCAATTCCCACTGGATGCATCCAGTTTGTCAGAGACTGATTTTGAAGTTTTAGATGGCCTTGGAAATGTGCATACCCCAGTCTGTGCTTTGTTGGCCCCGGCCAATGAAAACGGAGAAAATCGAACAGTGCTTCTACTGGGTGAATTTGGCACAGCCGTTTCCAACCCCCCTGTCGAGGTAAGCGTTGTAGGGGAACTGTTTACAACGGAAACTTTCTCCGGAGAGTCCGCTTGTTCAGACATCATCAACTTAAACGGAATGACCACTACGAATGTGATACCGCTTGCAGATGGTCCGAGCCTCTTTTTTGCCCAAAAAATTGAGGGTGATCTGAATGAATGCAATTCAGGTTTACAAACGATCCAAGTTGCTTGGGACGGTGGCGTTACACCCTACATAAATGGTGATGAAGAATCTGACTTGTTCCAATACTACACTGGCTATTCTGACAGTTCTGGAGTTCTGGTGCCGCATTCACCGATCTCTATCGCAGACATCAATGACAACGACAACTTTCACCAACTGTGTTTTTCTACAACTGATGAAATCGTCAAAATCTCAATGATGGCCAACACGGTCGAAGACCCAAACCACGATCCCAATTTGTACAGCGAAATTGATGTCAGTTACTGCACTCCTCCGACCACTATTGAAGATGACCTTCTCGGCAAAGGGTATCAAGTTTACCCGAATCCGTTCTCAGATGAAATATTCGTTGAGAATCTGAGAGGCGATGAATACTTCATCGTGTATGACTTCTTGGGACGAAACGTCATGGAAGGGAAATGTTTAAGTCCTGTAGAAATGCCTGCATCAACCCCAGGGATATACTATTTGACCATCCTTAGCAAAACCAATCAAACAACCTTCAAGTTGATCAAAAGGTAACTGCTTACTTGTAGAGCCGGCAGGACAGAAGCCGAACACCATCAACCCCAATTTGGTCAAGTAGACTTTACAAATTCAGCTGGGATGTCAAGTCCGCTTTCCAACAAGCCTTTTTTGAAGGTCTTTTTCCGTTGACGTGAGCAACCCTGCGCTACAATCTTTAAGATGCACCGCGATTAGTAAGCATTTCGCTTACTGACTCAATGCGCGAAGAGGTTGCCAATCAGCATAACATAAGGTTTTTTATGTGAGCTGAAATTTTCTCAAATATTGATTTATCTAATTTAAAATCATCATCCGTATATTCTCCTGGGCAAGAAAAGGTTTGTGGTTCAAAATCCCATTTCTCTCCGGGAGTAATAGCGATTTTATAAGGGGATTCTCCATTCGCGTAAAAACATTCAAGTAACGATGCTTCATTTTCTTCATCATATGGAGCATCGATATTTGTAATTACAACTATTCCCTCGTCATCTTCTCCATTCAGATTAATACAACCAATTGGTTCACCAATCAACTTAACGTTAGCGCCTTCAAATTCTTTTAAATAATCATCAAAATGACGACTTGCATCAAAATAAGCGTTTAAAACTGTTATTCTGATTTTGTCATTGGGAACATTTAGTTTTTCGTTGATTTCTAGAATCCAAGATGATGGCAGTTGATCCCTTAAATCATCAAGTTCCCAGTCATAAAAGAACGGTGCAGCAACAGATTCATCTCGATGTTGCAACATTAACTCTTTAATTACATTTTCCAAGTTTTCGACATCTTGATCAATATCTCGGTAAACAAATCCTAGGTCATTTTGAAGCATTGCTTAACGATTTAAAAGCACATGTAAGGGTGCTAAGTTTATAGTAAAGATAACGGATGCGGTTCTGCTCCGGTGATCAAAACACCCCGATTTGTTTTTCAAGGAAAGTCCAAGCAATGATGCGGGATGACTTATTGCCAGTTGTGAGTGGAACTTCTTCGATTTTCATAGCTCCGACCCGTTGGAGAGCTTCACGAATTCTTGGAAGGTGACTTGCCTTGGCTACGAGGATTGAGAACCAAAAGACCTGCCGGCACCACACAATACTTTCCTTGATCATCAGAATGATGAAAGCCAGTTCCCCACCGGGATATATCAACTCGTTTTGAAGGCCAGCAAAATTCAGCCTTAAACAATTTGAAACATTGAATCAATTGCAATAATCCTTTTTCATTTCTTCAAATTCCTCATCAAATGTTATGTTATTATCAATATCGTCTATTGAATATGCACATTCCTTTTTTGAATTTAAGAAATAGACAGTTTTATTTTCATCTCCATAAGACTCGGATTCCAAAAATAATTCTGTGCCATCATTAGAAGTTATAAATTCAAATGACTGATAGCCCCAATCGGACATACAACCATATGTATTCCCCTTGAGATTCAATGTTACATTTCCACTTAATTCATTTAGATCAGCATTTACATTGCACTGTTCTAATTCTTGCCAAAAGACCAATCTCACCATTCCTTCTTTTACCACTGGGGTAGAATCAACCCCTTCATAACAAACCTCAATACTAAGGGCAGAATCAGTTTCGAAACTATGTTCATCATAAACATAAAGTAATTGTGAACTTTCTAGTAATTTATTATTGATTAATTCTTTTAATTTTATTGATGTTAATTTGCCTAAATCTGCTTTTTCCAAATCATGAGTGCAAATCATTATTTCTTTTATTCCTTTAATTTTTGCCATATGCACTTGTTTTTATGAATCTAAACTACTCAAAAAAAAAAAAAATTCTAAGAAAAAATAATTTCTAAGAAAAAAATTTGTTCTTAGAAATAAAAAGTGGAGCCGGCGGCTTTATGGCACCCCCTGGATTCTGCAGCATTGACGGGGGATGCAGAGATTCGGGAAGAGTTAGAACCTCATTTAGAACCTGCACCTTGTCAACACCGCAGCCCCGCTTCACATTGTTGCTCAAGGTAACCATCTGAGCACCTTCCCCTGGGCATCTTGGTGCCGTGAATCAATCACAGAAGCCCTGTTCCGATTCTACCATCGTAAGGGATGTTGATCAATCCTTCGACCGGTTTGAATGGGTCGTCATACCAAGATGCCATGTTGGTTTGAGTCTCATGAAGGAGGATGTCAGTGACCATTAGTTGAAAAGCGTCTCCAATGCTTCTATTCCTTTGGAAGTAGTCAGTTCCGAACCAAAGCCGTCAGGTGTTCCCACGGGCCCATCGTTACACTCCATCATGATGGTGAATGTA
>Ga0181574_10005332_pt1 | contig 11029 bp, 6 predicted proteins | sample 101ome_24_FD_145600 | JGI IMG/M metagenome (GOLD analysis project Ga0181574, IMG submission 145600) | Coastal salt marsh microbial communities from the Groves Creek Marsh, Skidaway Island, Georgia - 101410AT metaG (spades assembly) | ecosystem: Environmental > Aquatic > Marine > Intertidal zone... | reverse complement strand
TGGAGGTGATGCAATATTCGCAACTTGGGTTGCAAATGCCAAATAAGATGCATGACCATGGGCATCAATGAAACCTGGCAAGACCGCTTGATTACCGAAATCAACATGCTCGCCTTGAATATTTTTTGCATCTTCGTGCGAACCAATCCATATTATTTTTTTATTTTTAATGGCTACCGAGAGTGGTTGAGCACTTTCTTTCTCTGTCATTAAAATTACTTTGTTTGAGCTAATAATTAAATCAGCTTCCTCAATTGCTGCAAGGAAGAGATGAGAGCATAAGAGAGTCAAGGTAAATAAATTGCGCATATAAACAATGTCTATAAATTGATCATTGTAGTACTAAAAATAATTTTTGGTCCATCAGCTATTTTTATTTACCAATTAGTAAAAAATATATTTTTTTTATTGCATTCATGCAATTTATTATGTCTACTAGTAATTATATAAATTATCTATGGCTGACCATTATTTTTTATGTACATTTTTAACTTTATTAGGGGGAGTTAAAGTTATGAGAATTACTAATCTGATTTATGGTCTAAAGACTGCTGCAATTGCAGGAGGTTTATTCCTTTTAATTAATCCAGTGGCTGCACAAGATCAAGCAGTTAACTCAATAGAGGAGGTGATCGTTACCTCTCAAAGGGTTGAGGAAAGTCTGCAAGATGTGCCTATTGCGGTTACAGCGCTTACAGCTGAAATGTTGGAAGACCAACAAATTCAGTCAGGATCCGATTTACAACTTGTCACTCCAAGTTTAAATTTCCAAGGGAATGATGCCCGAGGAGGAGCATTTAATATTCGAGGCATTACTAACTTAGCTGTATCATCAACTGCTGAGTCTGGTGTTGAAATTCATCTCAATGATTTACCTGTTGGCTCTACGACTATGCAGGATGGCGAGTTTTTAGATATGGAGCGAATTGAGGTTCTTCGAGGCCCACAAGGAACACTGTATGGTAAAAATTCTGTTGGAGGCGCGATCAACCTTATAACAGCCAAACCAAAATTTGATGAACTTACTCAAAGGATTTCAGTAGATTTAGGTGATTATGATTTAGAAAAAATTAGATACACGGTTAATTATCCTTTGAGTGATACCATGGCCGCAAGGTTTGCCTACATGTCTATTAGTCGTGATGGAGATATTGAAAATATCTACTCAAAGGCTCCAACCTCTCATATTAATGATAGAGATTCATCTGCCTATAGATTTTCGTTTGCATGGCAGTTAAGCGATAGCACAGATTTTTTATTTATTCATGATCATTACGAGGAAGATTCCACTCGACACTATGTAAATAACAGATATTGTAAACGTGATCCCTCTGTCGCAGTTGGATGTACTCCTGGTGCTCCTTTGGTTCATGAGTTAACTCATCCCATGGCTACTTTTGTAGAAAATCTAGCTATTTTAACTGGCATTTTAGATTACACACCTGTGACTGATATGTCGGGTGCACCTAAGGGCTTTTGGCAGTCAAACAATAGAGGCAATCCAAGATACATCATCGATCAAGATATTACACAGTTCATTATCAATCATTCGATTAATGATAATTGGGATATGACCTTATCTCACTCTAGAAAAGATAGACTCTATGACCGCACAGGGGTTTATGAGTCTGAAGAGTATGATCGACTCCGATTTAAGGACAATCCATATTTTCCTGGTGGGTATGTGCCCATGACGGGCTATGGTCCCAACTGTAATCTTGATGATGGAACCTTGGGTACATATGGTGGTTGTATTACGGATACTATGAACTACCCAGATGGATTTGATCGTCAGTATAACCCTGAAGGTAAAAACGAAGTTACCGAGGTACGATTTCGATCGAGCTTAGATGGAAATTGGAATTATTTATTGGGCGCAATTCACACAGAATCCTCTGGAAAAAGTGTCTACGATATTGCCGCAAATGGTTTAGATGCATTGGCGTTATTCCCACCCGCAGTTTTAACTGGCGGCCTCCCTCAAGGATTCGTTCAACTCTACGCTCCTTTATATAGAACATCGAGCATTTCTGCTACTAGAAGCTCAGCTATATTTGGCGAGATATACTATCAAGCTAATGATAGGTTGAAATACACCCTTGGCCTCAGAAGAACTGAGGACTATAAGGAGCAATATGGTCGCTCACCCTTCTTAAGTGTTGTAGGTTTTGGTAGTCTGGGTAATGGTTTTACAGCATTACCTGGACAATCTATTCCTGAATTTGGTCAATCGTGGTATGCATCAGGTGCTCCTGGTGATCCGGAAACAGAATTTGGAAATACCACAGGTCGTTTTGTTGTTGATTATGTTTTAAATGATAATACTCTTGTCTATGGATCAATTTCAAAAGGCTTTAAGGGGGGAGGGTTTAATCCAGCCTTGGATCCTGCAAAGTATCCTGATACGCCACAAGTATTTCCATCTACTGAACTTACTGCATTTGAAGTTGGTTTTAAAGCTGATTTCCCCGCACAAGGTATGAGATGGAATGCTGCAGCTTATATGTATGATGCGCAAGATTATCAAATTACCAAAATTCAAAATAAAACTCGTGTCAACGAGGGCATCGATGTTGACATGATGGGCTTTGAAAGCGAATTCATCTGGGTGCCTGTTAATGCTCCTCAATGGCAGTTTAATATGGGTATTGCTTGGGAAGAATCAGAGATTGCCAGCGGTGAAATGATCATGAACCCAGCTAATGCTGACCTTTGCCTCACAACAGGTTGTGGCAATTGGCATTTAATGAAAAATGCTGCAGATGGTGAAGTCTTTGTCGTAAGAAAAGATGTTGCAATGGTAATTTGGAACATGTGGCAAGGCGGTCTATGGGGTCCAGCACAAGCATTGATTGTTCCAGCTGAATTCCATGGTGATAGAACAACTGGACAACCAACGCCAGTAAGCTTCTTACCAAACGTTGCTCCAGGTCACTTACCCTCACTAACAGCTTCAAGAGACCTTTATGCATCTGTGATGGTTAATACTGCATGTGCAATTCTTGGTTGCAACCCAGCGGATGCTATAAAAGATGGATTGCTTTCAGATGTTAGTGGTAATTCATTAACACATCCTGAACTTTCAATGAATCTAGGCGTTCAATACACCATGACCACTGAAAACTATAATATTAATTTTAGATTGGATGCTTATAAGCAAGATGAACGATATACATCTTTATTTGATCTAGAATGGGATAAAGTTCCCTCATGGACTGAATACAATGCCATGATTTCTATTACTCCATCTATTGATGATCCCAAATGGCGTATTGATATTTACGGCCAAAACATCACTGATGAAGAGAATATTATGCACATCGGTGAGGCTACAGCGCCCCTAGGATTTAACAAGAGTATCTGGGCCAGAGAACAAGCAACTTATGGAGTGAGATGGACTTATAATTTCTAGAGTATTTTACCCAACTTAAAAAGCCTCGATATTCGAGGCTTTTTTTTAATTTTCCATAAAAAAACTATTTATTTTTATACATATCTTGCATACTAATACTTAGAGACGATCACAGAAAAATACTCTTAAGAGAATGCAAGAATCTGCTCTGAGACTTTAATTAAATAAATAATTTATAAGGAAAAATTATGAAAAAGTTATTACTTTTACCTCTGTTATTAACAATGTTTGCTACTGCAGAAATCTATGAAGATTTCACTCCCTCTCAACAGCCAATGGAATTAACTGTTGTTGCAGTTCAACCTAACTATGTTGATACATATCTCACCAACCTTAATAGAACATGGGTTCGAGCCATGAATGCTCAAAAGAAGCTAGGTTATGTTGAGGATTTTAATGTTTGGACTTCTCTTAGTGTTGCCGATTCTCCAAATGTTTGGATTACGGTTCAATATAAAGACTTAGCTTCTATGCAGCCAACTGAAGAAAAAAACAAAGCAGTAGAAGCCGAGCTTGAGAAAATGTATGGAGATAATGAAGTTGAGCTTGAAGAAATTTCAAAAGGTTATGAAGAAATTCGTATGATGATTGATCACGCAATTATCTACAGAGTTGATTTTAAAAAATAGAATTTTTAATTAATTTAAGAAGAGGGGTCATAAGACCCCTTTTTATTGTATGACACCGTTTATGTCATACTTTGAAAAGAAGTCCCAGATTCTTTGGCTCGAATCAGGATCATTGATCCTTTCGTATATAGAACCAGGCCAGATGTGCCCAGCTCCCTGAACATAAAGATGAATATTTTGTGTCCCATGTAAGCAGTTATCAAATAGGTAGGTCTCTGTCCAAGAGCTTGTCCCGGGTAGGATTCCTGGAACGGCTAGTATGTAATCGTCACACGAATTATTTATCTTCCAGTACTCCATTACCTCCATAACAGGCTTCATTACAGTATTTATTCCAGAATAAGGAACAACTGTATCAATCGATCCATGAATTTGAATGATTGGTGTTGGTTTTCTTGCATTGCAGCTCTTAAATGTATCGTAGGACATTGATCCGGTAACTGAAGCAATGGCTGCAAAACTAGTATTTAAATTACAAGCTAGATGAAAGCTAAAAAAGCCACCATTTGACATACCAGTCGAATAAATTCTTTCGGCATTAATAGAATATTTATCCATCAAGAGGTTGATTAAGTTATCTATAAACTCCAAATCATCATGAGTGCTTATTGACCAACCTCCCATATTCCAATAGCTCGTTCCTGTAATATCATCTAGGGCTTCGGGATGCACCAAGATAAAACCATTGACATCAGCTTGAGAGCGAAGATCCCCATAATTCATTTGTTCATTGGCATTGCTCCCATAGCCATGAAAATTAAAGACCAGTGGTTGTTTTGAAGAGCTGTCATAACTAGAAGGAACATACAAAATAAATTCTCTGTCGATCCCTTTGTAACTCATTTCTCCATTAATGGTTCCTTTGGCTTGGGCAACAAGATTGCTTGTAACTGAACTTGGAGGTGGGGTTGGTGATGGGGCAAGAATTGTTGAGTTTTGTTGTGGTGTCTCAGATGATGATCCTCCACCGCCACACGCACTTATGCCGAATAAAAATAGACTTACAATTAGTATTTTTATTTGCTGCATTTTTAGAATTTTTATTCTTTTATGAAACACTATCAAAATTGTTGATCTGATTGCAATGATTTCTTCTAGCGCTTCATTTTTATTTGTTAGACTATACCTTTATTTTTTATTTTGTATGTGAGAAAAAGTGGCAGATCAATATATCAAAAAAGGATCCTTATCAGTTTCAAGTGAGCTTGAATCATTTTTAAAGTTAGAAGTTTTACCTGGATTAGACTTATCGGAAGAGCATTTTTGGACAAGTTTAGAGAATATTATTAATGAATTTAGTCCTAAAAATAAAAAATTGCTAGAAATCAGAGAATCCCTGCAGGAACAAATAGATGCATGGCATTTAGCTAACCCCGGGGAAGAAAAAAATTTAAATGTTTATAAAAGCTTTTTAAAAGAAATAGGATATCTTTTAGAAGAGGGTGGAGATTTTAAAATTACAACCGGGAATGTAGATCCAGAAATTGCATCTATTGCTGGACCTCAATTGGTTGTTCCGGTGATGAATGCAAGATTTGCTTTAAATGCTGCTAATGCAAGATGGGGAAGTCTTTATGACGCCCTGTATGGTACAGATATGATTTCAGAGGAAAATGGTGCCTCAAAAGCTGGCGCCTATAATCCTGTGCGTGGAGATAAAGTTATTGAGTTTGCGAAGAAATTTCTAGATGATAATTTCACAATTGATAATGCAAGCTACGCAGATATTAACTCTTTTAATGTTAGAGACGGTCTTTTAGAAATTAGCCTCCTCAATGGCAAGACTACCAGTCTTTTAAACAATGATCAGTTCCAAGGATATCTAGGCTCAGCGGAAGAGCCCTCTGCAGTTTTACTTAAAAACAACAATCTCCATGCTGAGATTCAGATTGATCCGGAGCATTCTGTGGGAGCCACAGATCCTGCGGGTATAAAGGATGTATTGCTCGAGTCTGCGATTACGACGATTCAAGATTGTGAGGACTCAGTTGCAGCAGTTGATGGGGAGGATAAGGTTACCGTCTATAGAAATTGGCTAGGCTTAATGAAAGGTGATTTAAAAGAAACTTTTGTTAAAGGGGGGGCTGAAATGACAAGATCCCTCAATCCAGATAGAAATTATATTGCACCAGATGGGTCCAATTTTACGCTTCCAGGAAGAAGTTTGATGTTAGTAAGGAACGTTGGACATCTAATGACTAATCCTGCAATCCTTGATCAAAAGGGTGACGAGGTTCCTGAGGGCATATTGGACGCGATGTTTACGATCTGTATTGCCATGCATGATTTAAATGGCAACAGTCATCTACAAAACTCAAAGGCTGGAAGCATTTACATTGTTAAGCCAAAAATGCATGGTCCCGAGGAAGTACAATTTACATGTGATTTATTTTCAGCAGTAGAGAAATCATTAAACCTGAATCCGTTGACTGCAAAAATTGGAATCATGGATGAGGAAAGAAGAACCACTGTGAATCTCAAAGAGTGCATTCGTGTTGCCAAGGAAAGAGTAATTTTTATTAACACAGGATTTTTAGATAGAACAGGTGATGAAATTCATACAAGCATGGAGGCGGGCCCCATGATTCCTAAAGCTCAAATGAAACAACAGCCTTGGATTCTTGCCTATGAAGATTGGAATGTTGATTCTGGCCTTGAGACTGGATTCAAAGGCAATGCACAGATAGGTAAAGGCATGTGGCCGATGCCTGATGAGATGTTAAACATGTATGAAACGAAAACCATGCACCCAGAATCTGGCGCTAACTGTGCCTGGGTTCCTTCGCCAACTGGCGCTACTTTGCATGCAATGCACTACCATCAAATCTTGGTATCTGAGCGTCAAGAAAAATTACTTGAAAGAACCAAAGCAAGTTTGGATGATATTTTAACCATCCCTGTGATGTCAGATGTTGGCTCTTTGTCACCAGAAGAGGTGCAAAAGGAATTAGATAACAATGCTCAAGGTATTCTAGGTTACGTAGTTCGATGGGTAGATCAAGGTGTTGGATGCTCCAAAGTTCCTGATATCAATAACATAGGGCTGATGGAGGATAGGGCTACTTGCAGAATATCTAGTCAACACATCGCCAATTGGTTGCATCATTCTGTTTGTTCTGAGGATCAAGTCATGGAAACCATGAAACGTATGGCCGTTGTTGTAGATCAACAAAACTCGGGTGATCCATTTTATCAACCCATGGCACCAACTTACGATGGAATTGCATTTATGGCTGCTTGCAACCTAGCAATAGAGGGAAGGATTCAGCCAAGTGGTTACACTGAGCCAATTTTGCATGAGATGAGATTGAAATTTAAAGCTCAATGAAAGCTTACTGGATCACTAGATGTCATGTTCACAACTCTGATGAGTATGATGAATATATTAAGTTAGCAGGACCGGCAATCAACAAGCATGGAGGAACTTTCTTAGTTAGGGGCGGCAAGCAAATTGAGCTAGAGGGCGGCCCATACGAAAGAACTGTTTTAGTTGAATTTAACTCAATGCAGGAGGCCAAACTTTGCTATGAGTCTAGTGACTATCAAGAAGCGTTAAGGCACTCTTTAAATTCATCTAACCGTCATGTTGTTTTAGTAGAGGGAGTTAATTGATGTTTGTAAAAAAAATAATCATAAGTTGTGTCTTTATTTTTAATATCTCACTTTCAGCAGAATCTCTTGATCCGATTAAATTGCTTTCAGAATTTGTTGGCGTGGATACCATTAACCCTCCGGGCAATGAATCACGGGCAGTAGATTTTTATGCAAAAATATTTGAAGAGGAGGGAATAGAATATTTTACAGCAGAAAGCGCACCTGGAAGAGGAAACATTTGGGCAAGAATCAAAGGTGGAAACAAGCCTGCATTAATTTTATTGCAGCACACTGATGTTGTTCCAGCATCAAAAGATTACTGGGACACAGATCCAATGATCGCTGAAATCAAAGATGGATATCTTTACGGAAGAGGCGTTATCGACATGAAGGGGGCTGGAATCTCTCATCTTGTATCTTTTATAAGGCTCCACAGAGAAAATAAAAAACTTAACAGAGACTTGGTTTTTCTTGCAACCGCAGATGAGGAGGCTGGAGGTCTTTATGGTGCTGGCTGGATGATAGAAAATCATCCCGAGGTTTTTCAAGGAGCTGGCTATCTTATTAACGAGGGTGGCAGCGGTCTAAACATTGATAATGAGACTGTGTTTTCAATTGAGGTAACCCAAAAAGTTCCAGTTTGGCTTAGGTTAATAGCTACTGATGAGCCTGGACATGGTTCATCACCCAGAGCAACTAGCTCAGTTTCCCGCATTGTCCATGCCTTAAATTTGATCAGAGAGAATCCATTTCCAGCTAGAATTATTCCAGCAGTAGAAACATATTTTAAAAGCCTTTCTTTGAATATGGTTGGTGAAAATGCAGAGGCTTTTGCAGATATTAAAACAGCAATTAAGCAAGATGGTTTTCTTAGTAAACTACAAGAGTTTTCTCCTTCCTATCATGCATTAACAAGAGATACGTGCTCCTTAACAATGTTAAAAGGTTCTCAAAAAATTAACGTCGTCCCTCCTGTTGCAGAAGCAGAGGTCGACTGCAGGATGCTTCCTGATAGGAGTTCTAAAGAATTTATCAAGGATTTTAAAAATTTAGTTGAGCCAGCAGGGGTCAAAGTTGAACTTGTGCTTGCTTTTGCTCCCGCAGTTTCATCAACTGAATCTGAGCTCTTTCAGCATATACAATCTACTACAACCTCATTACATCCTGGCTCAAGAGTAGCTCCAGCAGTAAGCACTGGATTTACTGACAGTCACTTCACTCGTGAGCTTGGTATAGATAGTTATGGTTTTAATCCCATTATCTTTGATCCCAATGATTTTTCTGGAGTGCATGGAAATAATGAAAGAGTAAAAGTTTCCAGCTATCTTGAAGGTACAGAAGATCTATATCAAATAGTTCGTCAGTTTGTCCTTGATTAAATTAATTCTTAACTTAATCCCAAAAACTCTTTTAAGTTTACTAATATGCTGTGCATTTGATCTGCAATCTCAAGATCAATCCGATGCAGATAGTTTTTTTCAGAGACAGGCACCTTCCTACCCAACTCCAGATGATTTGATTGGATGGATAGATTCACGACAAATTATAAATTTGAATGGTGAATGGAGTTACATAGTTGATCCTATGAACAATGGCTTGCCTGAATCATCTTTTTTTGGAGGGTTCCCAAAAAACAAAACTCAAACTACAGGCATGGAGTTAATTGAATATAACTTTGAAACCGCAAAAAAAATTCAAATTCCTGGAGCCTGGAATGCTGCAGATGAAAAACTTCTTTTCTATAGAGGACCCGTCTGGCTCTATAAAAAATTTCAATACACGCCAAAAGAAGAATCTTTGACTCACCTTTACATTGAAGGCAGCAACTTCACGACCCGAGTCTTTATCAATGGATTGATTGTAGGAAAATTTGAAGGTGGCTATGTCCCATTTAATTTTGAAATTTCTGAACATTTAAAGGAGGGTGAAAATATTTTGTTGGTGCAGACCGACAACACTCTCAATGAGTCATCCGTTCCAACCCAAAAAACAGACTGGTGGCCATGGGGAGGTATTGTTGGCGATGTTTATATCGTTGAGACACCCAAGCAATTTATACAAAATGCATATTTGCAGCTTAACCCAGATAATTTTTCTGAAGCTCTATTCAAGCTTAAAATGAATCATCCATCCTCCGGGCATAGCATTAAGCTTGAAATCCCAGAGCTTAAGTTTATAGCCAAATATCAAACAAACTCTTTTGGCGTCATTGAGGAAAATATAAAAATAAATCCTCAGCTTTGGTCACCTGCGAGCCCTAAACTTTATGAGGTAATCATTTCATCCAATGCAGAAACAATCTCTGATGTGATTGGTTTTCGATCTATTCAAACCCAAGGACAAAAAATATTTTTAAATAACCGCGAGATTAGATTCAAGGGAATTGCAATGCACTCCGAGCCCATCGGTATACCAGGCCCGGCTTTTTCAACGGAGCATTTTAAACAGCTGCTTGCAACGGCTAAAGATTTAAATGTTAATTTTATCAGAGCAGCCCATTACCCCTATACTCGTCATCTAGCTAAGGTTGCAGATCAAATGGGGCTTATGCTTTGGGAGGAGGTGCCTGTTTATTGGAACATAGATTGGGATAATCCTGAGACGTTAAAGATAGCAAAAAATCAAATTTCTAGACTGGTTCAAAGAGATCAAAACAGGTCATCTGTAGTGGTCTGGTCTGTTGCCAACGAAACGCCGTTATCTTCTTCAAGAATGAAGTTTCTAAAATCCCTTCTCTCAGAGATAGAAATCAATGACGCATCGCGCTTAACCACAGCAGCTCTTTTATCTGGCAGCGAAGAACAATTTAGATCACTTGCGCTTGTTTTAGCATTGCAAGGAGCTAAATCCAATTGGGTTGAGCCGCAAGAAAAAGCTATTTTTTCAGCAATTCTGGATCAAGCTAACATTTCAATTGAAAATGAATTACCTTTCTCTTTATCGATTGATGATCCTCTCGGGGAGAGTATTGATTTGATTTCTTACAATGAATACTTTGGTTGGTACTACGTAACATTTTTTACAGATCAAATGATGATTTCAGAAGGCACTTTGAGAAGGCTTATGTTTGAGGTTATGCCAACAATTAAAATTACCTCATCATTTGATAAGCCTATTCATATCTCTGAGTTTGGTGCCGGTGCCAAGTATGGTAATCGTACCAATAAAATTTGGTCCGAAGAATATCAGGCGAAGCTTTATCAGCACCAGTTAGAAATGCTATCTAACAACTCGCAAATACAAGGAATTAGCCCTTGGGTCCTAAAGGATTTTAGAGCAATGCTTAGACCTTTGGCTGGCATTCAAGATTTTTACAATAGAAAAGGACTGATCGATGAAAACGGAAATAAAAAAGAAGCTTTCAAAGTTTTGTCTGATTTTTATGCAAATGAGT
>Ga0181574_10005328_pt1 | contig 11034 bp, 11 predicted proteins | sample 101ome_24_FD_145600 | JGI IMG/M metagenome (GOLD analysis project Ga0181574, IMG submission 145600) | Coastal salt marsh microbial communities from the Groves Creek Marsh, Skidaway Island, Georgia - 101410AT metaG (spades assembly) | ecosystem: Environmental > Aquatic > Marine > Intertidal zone... | reverse complement strand
AGGTCGCGGGCGCTCACGGGGTTGGCCGAGTGGACATTGTTGAGAATCGCTACGTTGGCATGAAGGCCAGAGGCTGTTACGAAACGCCTGGTGGTACTGTGCTGCTCAAGGCGCACCGGGCCATTGAGTCTATTACGCTCGATCGAGAGTTGGGCCATTTGAAAGATGAACTGATGCCTCGCTACGCAAAACTCATCTACAACGGCTACTGGTGGAGCCCTGAGCGACGCGCCTTACAGGCGCTCATTGATCAGTCCCAAGAAGATGTCTCCGGACGGGTCTTTTTGAAACTTTATAAAGGCTCCGTCAGCGTCGTTGGGCGAGAAGCCGGCAAGAACTCGCTTTATGATGGCAACCTGGTTACCTTTGAGGACGACGCAGGCGCTTATGATCAAAAAGATGCAGAGGGTTTCATTCGTTTGAATGCGCTGCGCCTCAAAATGGATCAGCGACGTCGAAGCTAGCGGGCAGTCGCGGTCTCTATTCTGTGATGGGGTCTAGACCCTGATCGGCTTGCTTGTGCTTGCCTCGAAAATCACACACATCGAACACTGGGCAAGCCCAGCACTTTGGGTTTCGAGCCCTGCAAGTGTATCGGCCGTGAAGGATGAGCCAGTGATGGGCGTCCAGAATGAACTCGTCCGGGATCACTTTCATCAGTTTCTTTTCAACGGCAAGCACGGTCTTGCCTGGTGCAAACCCCGTGCGGTTCGACACTCGATAGATGTGCGTGTCAACCGCCATGGTGGGTTGGCCAAACGCCGTGTTCAAAATGACGTTGGCTGTTTTTCTGCCAACGCCAGGAAGCGCTTCGAGCGCCTCACGTGTCTCTGGGACCTCGCCATCATGTTCTTCAATCAAGATTTTGCAGGTTTTTATGATGTGCTCGGCTTTGCTGTTAAAGAGGCCGATCGTTTTGATGTAGCCCTTCAAGCCGCGCAACCCCAATTTTAAAATAGCGGCCGGCGTGTTGGCCACAGGGAAAAGTTTGTCGGTGGCCTTATTGACGCCAACATCGGTTGATTGCGCAGATAAGATGACCGCAATCAGTAATTCGAACGCGCTCTGGTATCGAAGCTCAGTCGTGGGATTGGGGTTTTCAGCTCGAAGTTTGCTGAGAAATTCGATCCGTTTGTCTCGATTCATTCCGTTGATCCAAATAGTTTTTTCCGGCGATAAGAAACGCGAGGGTGAAAAAAGCGCCTGGCGCAAACACCATGATTTGAAGCGGGGTCTCTAGAAGCTGAATCCCACGATCAGGCAGTGGGAAACCCGTCAGTCGTCCTGCCTCGGCGAATAGCGTGCCCCGGCCGAGGACTTCGCGCAGCATGCCCATAACACACATCACCCAAAAGAATCCGAGCCCCATCGAGAGACCATCAAGCAAGGCCCCTCTGATGGGTGCGCGTCGAGCCATCAGCTCCGCACGACCCAAGATGGCGCAATTGGTCACGATGAGCGCAACAAAAAGACCGATCCGTTCATGTAGCTCGAAATAAAAGGCTGGCAGGAGAAGGTCGGCGATGGACACCAAGCTCGCGATGACCATGATTTGAAGCGGGAGTCGAATCAGCTCTGACATCAGAGGTCTCATCAAGCTGATCAAGCCATTAGCGGCGATCATCACGGTCAAGCTGATGACCCCTAACGTGATGGCCGTGACTGCGTAATGGCTCACGGCCAGTAGCGGACACAGCCCAAGCAGTTGGATCAAGGCAGGGTTATTGCTCCACAGCCCCTGGCTGAATGCAGGATGCTCGCTCGCTTGATGATCTGTCATCCGTCTAACTCTTTGGTCGCGCCGCGTGCGGCGATGAACGTTGCTTGGCTGCGGGTCAGTGCGTCGATGATTGCGCGTGACGTGATGGTTGCGCCTGTGACCGCGTCGATTTCGCCGCCATTCGACCGCAAGTGAAGGCCATCGCTTAACAAATGGATACCCTCGAACTGACGGATAAAGGGCTGGTCTGGCTCGATAATATGGCCGATGCCGGGCGTTTCTTTGTGTGAAAACGTATAGATGCGCCTGATCTCGCCGGATAAAGTAACAGAGAGCCAAGCCTCAATTTTGCCGCTGTAGCCCGCGTTCGTTCGAATACCAAAGAGATAGCCAGTAGGCTCGCTCGCTTGCGCTGACCAGTAGATTTCACTCGTTCCGCCCTTTGGCAGCAAAGGACGAACCGTTTCATCAGGGTGGGGTAGCGCGCGCGTGAGTGCTGCAAGCTTGGCTTCAGCCTGGCGTTCCAGGATTTGAGGCGCCGTCCAGTGGTTCAACAGCGCCAATATAAGCGCGAGAAGGCCACCTGTGGTGGCGAGGATCAATGCGGGCTTCATTGCGTCCGACTCCTTGCTTGGGCAGAACTGAGGAGTCGGTCCAGCAGCGGCGCGAAGACGTTGGCAATGAGAATCGCGAAGGCAATCCCGTCGGGGTAGGCGGACCAGCTGCGAAGAATGAAGGTCAGAACGCCAGCCATTAGACCGAACCAGAACAAGCTCTGAAGCCGATCTGGACCGCTCACAGGATCGGTCACGATGAAAAACGCGGCGAGCATCGTGCCGCCGGTGACCAGGTGAAACACGGGTGAGCCGAGGCTTTCCGAGCTCCCCGCATCATAGAAGACAAGCGTTGGTAGGATGAGCCCCAGGAGGAAACCGATGGGCGCTTGGTATCGGATCACCGATTGGCGCAGGAGATAGAGCCCTCCGATCAGAAACCCGAGGTTGATCCAAACTGAAGGCAAGTCTCCATATGAAACCGGTGCGAGGATTTCACTGACGGTCTGCGCACCTCGGTGTCTGAAGACGTCAAGCAAGGTCGCGCCAGAATAGCCATCTGCGAGACTGGCTGATCCCTTGGCGGACCATACGGCGAGCCAATCCCAATTGATGCCCGCAGGGTGTTGCCAAAAGGTCATCTCAGCAGGGAACGAGATCATGATGAAGCAATAGCCAACGAGTGCCGGGTTAAAAGGATTGTTGCCCAGGCCACCATAAATGTATTTACCGAGAATAAGGCCTGTGCCGACACCCACGATGAGCGCGAAAAAGGGCACAAAGGGTGGCAAGCAAAGCGCTAAAAGCAAGCCTGTTAAGACCGCGGCCTCATCGCTACCGGCGGCGCGGGGCTGATGCCGAAGATGGTGATAGGCTCGCTCAAGACCGAGACTGAAAAGCCCGGCAATAAAAAGATTCAAAAGCACGCCGAAACCGAAGAAATAAATCATCGCCAATGCGCCTGGAAGGAGCGCAATAAGGGTTATTCTCATCAAGTACCGAGTGGTCACGACTGCTTGACCCTGATTTTTGTGAGCAGGGTGTTCGCATCACCCGGACCTGGCCTTGTTTTCAATCGTGATTGATCGGCGGACAGGCGCTTCTCGCGCGCTTCGAAACGGGTCAGCAGGGCGTTCGCTTCGTTCTTCGCCGTAACTTTAGATCGCTCAATTTCTTTCATGTCCCGGAAGATTTGAGTGAGCGGAAGGTCGGCAGGACAAACGCGGTCACACCAGCGGCATTCGATACAGTCATTCAGTCCCCAATCCTCAGCAACGGTCTCGCTGGATCGATGCAAGAACAGCATGTGGGGTGCCAGACCCTTGGGGCAGTGGGGCTCGCACTCACCGCACCGAATGCAGGGCTGCCGGCTCTCGGAGGGTGCGGGCTTCAGCGATGCAGTGCCCACCGTCTCGTCCAGTGAGATGAGATCAATGCAATCAACAGGGCATGGCGGTAAGCATAGCTCGCATCCTGTGCAAGCGTCGGCAAGCACCGTATGCGTCATCTGTTGAGCGCCAATGATCGCATCCACTGGACAGGCTTGAATGCAGAGCGTGCAGCCGATGCAAGCGGGCTCATTGATTCGAGCGACCTGCTTGGGTGCGGTGTTGGGGACATCGCTGGCAAGTGGCAGCACGGGTCGGTTGAGTTGGTCGCTGAGTTGTTTGATGAGCGCTTCTCCGCCAGGAGGACAGCGATTGATGGGGGCACCCTGAGCGATGGCTTCGGCGTAAGGTCGGCAACCCGCGTAGCCACACTGTGCGCATTGGGTTTGAGGCAACATTTGATCAATAAGGGCGGGCAGCGTCTCCTGATCTTCTGGGTAACGATTTGCAGCCCAAATCAGCAGCAGCATGCCAAGCAGACTGAGTCCGGCAAGGGTCAGAGCGGCGCTGATCATGAGCTGCTGGACACGCCTACGAAACCCATGAATGCGAGCGCCATGATGCCTGCGGACACCATGTGGACAGCAACACCCTGGAAAGGCTTCGGAACGGTCTCGTGACTTAAGCGCTCGCGCTGAGCGGCGAACGCCAGCAGCATGAGCGCAAACCCTAGCCCACTCCCCAAACCCGTGATCATGGCCTCTGCGAGTGAAGAAGGGGTCCGGACTGTGATCAACACAACGCCCAAAACCATGCAATTGGTCGTAATCAAGGGGATGTAGATGCCTAGGACTTCATGAATCACCGGCTGAGTTGCGCGAATCACGAGCGCCATCAGCTGCACGAGCAGCGCGATCACCACGATGAAACTGATGATCCGCAAGTAGCTCAGTGAAAGGGGTTGGAGCAAGTAGGTGTCCAGCAAATAGCTGACGCCGGTCGCCAGCGTGATGACAAAGAGGGTTGCGCTGGCAAGCCCGAGTGCGCTGACAAAACGTTGGCTCGCGCCAACGAATGGGCAAAGTCCTAAAAACTGGGTGACCACCACGTTATTCACAAAAATCGCTGAAAGCAGGATGGCCAGAATGTCGAACATAGGCGCTGTTAAGTGACCTTCATGCCAGGGGTTGCGCCGGAGTCTGGTGAAATCAGGAAGATATCCGCGCCGCCAGGACCTGCGGCGAGCACCATGCCCTCAGAAACGCCAAATTTCATTTTCCTCGGTGCGAGGTTTGCCACCACGACGGTGAGCTTTCCCTCCAACGAGTCGGGTTGATAAGCCGACTTGATGCCCGAGAATACCCGTCGTTCGTGATCACCTAAATCGAGCGTGAGTTCAAGGAGCTTATCGGCCCCCTCGACGGGCTTTGCCGCGATTACTCGCGCAATTCGCAGGTCCACCTGATTAAAGGTGTCGATGTCGATGATCGCAGAATCCGTCGAGTCATCCGCAGCCTCCCGATCTATTGCGGGGTTAGCAGCTTCAACCGGTACTGAGACCAGAGCTTCGACTTGCTTCGCTTCTAATCTCGCTAACAGCGGATTAAAGGGATTGATCCTGTGCCCGGTGAGCTGGCCTGCGTGGTCCTGCCACGAGAGTGGCGCTACATTCAAAAAGGCCTCAGCGCGGGCAGCGAGGGCTGGCAGCACGGGTTTGAGATAAATAATCAGTAATCGAAAGAGGTTCAACCCATCACTGCAAACCTGATGGGCTCGCTCGCGGGTGTCGTCTGATTTGATTAACTGCCATGGCGCCTCTTCAGCAATAAACTGATTGGCTTGATCGGCGAGCGCCATGATCTCTCGCATCGCTTTACTGTATTCGCATTGCTCATAGAGCTCGGCAATGGCTTCGTGCTTTGCAGAGATCAAAGCAAAGAGCGGAGTCTCCACTTTCTGGCTGAGCGTGCTGTCGAATTGCTTGTGAATGAAGCCGGCGCAGCGACTCGCGATGTTGACGACTTTCCCAACCAGGTCAGCGTTGACCTTCTGCTGAAAGTCCTCAAGGTTGATATCCATATCGCTCACGCTGTTAGAAAGCTTGCTGGCGTAGTAGTAGCGGAGGTATTCGGGTGAAAGATGCTCTAGGTAGTCCCGAGCGGTAATGAAAGTGCCCTTCGACTTCGACATTTTTTCACCGTTGATGGTGATAAACCCGTGCACTTGCACGCGAGTGGGGGTCCGGAAGCCGGAGCGATTGAGCATCGCTGGCCAGAACAGTGTATGGAAATTGATGATGTCTTTGCCGATGAAGTGATGTACTTCGGCGGTGGAATCGGGGCCCCAAAATTCGTCGAAATCCAGGTTTGGTGTCGCGTCGCAGAGGTATCGAAAACTCCCCATGTAGCCGATAGGCGCATCGAGCCAAACATAAAAATACTTACCGGGTTCCCCTGGAATCTCGAAACCAAAGTATGGCGCGTCGCGACTGATGTCCCAGTCATGAAGGCCATCATCGAGCCACTCATCAATTTTATTTTTTACGGCTTCTTGCAGCGTGCCGCTGGAAGTCCAACGCTTGAGAAACTCAGTTTCGTCCGACAACTTGAAGAAGATGTGCTCAGAGTCGCGAATCACAGGCGTTGTGCCAGAGAGGGTGGATTTCGGCTCGATCAAGTCAGTGGCAGCGTACGTCGCACTGCACTGGTCGCAGTTATCGCCATATTGGTCAGGCGCTCCGCATTTTGGACAGGTCCCTTTGACGAACCGGTCTGCGAGGAACAAAGACTTTTGTTCATCATAAAGTTGTGCGACTGAGGCTTTTCGAATGGCGTTATTTTCCTTTAGCCGAAGATAAATAGTCTCCGATAACGCCTTATTTTCCTCGGAGTGTGTCGAGTGATAACAATCGTAGCTGATCAAGAAATCCTGGAAATCGGCGCGATGTGCAGCGGCAACGACTTCTATGTGGGCTTCTGGGGTCGTACCCTCGGCCTCTGCATTCAGCATGATGCCGGTACCGTGCGTGTCATCTGCGCAGACGAAATAGGTCTTGTGGCCTCGCATTCTTTGAAATCGGACGAAAATGTCGGATTGCACATGTTCTAGCATGTGCCCGAGATGAATCGGTCCGTTAGCGTAGGGCAAGGCGGAGGTCACGAGAATCGATCGTGTCACAGATAAGGTCTCTACGGTTGAACGGGGAGCATTTTACCTGAATCGCGCCCTCGGCACCTTATGGGATGCGCCCTCGGCATTGTCCATGCTGGTGGGTGCTGGGATTCATCGTATCTCGCAAGGCAGGGGCGCAGACTGCGCCAGACGAAGACCCTTCGGTTTCCTGGCGCGAGATGCTAAAGCGGATGAATCTCATTTGAGTTCGAACGCGCATCGTGAACTTCATGCTTGCCTAACCCCGGTCGTTTCGCGACTGAGGCGGGCCCAAGGTCATTCAACCCAGTCTCCTACTCGGCACGCCTGCACCTCCTGATCAGATCCGGTTAAAATGCGCGGCGCGTGGTTGGCAAAGCCTCGCAAAGACTTTAAACGGCGTCGCGCCACCATGTCTAAACCTCGCCCCCGAGCGTTGTGATGAGAAATGCATTCGCTCATTGTATTGGCGAGCCAACGGGTTGGAACAAGATTCAATGACAGATCAAGGCATAGACACGATTGCGTTACCCCAAGTCGAACGCATCATTGCTGTCGGCTCAGGTAAAGGGGGGGTTGGCAAGTCGACGGTGGCAAGTAATCTTGCCGCGGCACTGGCAGCGCTCGGGGCGAAGAGCGGGTTGCTCGATGCGGACATTTATGGGCCAAGCGTGGGCCGCTTGCTGGGTGTGCCGGCAGGCACTAAGCCCGATGTGATCGATGGAAAGCTACAACCGATGGTGGCTAGAGGGCTTGCTACGATGTCGATGAGCTATCTCGGTAACGAACGCACGCCAGCGATTTGGCGAGGGCCTATGGCGAGTGGTGCGCTTCAGCAAATGTTGACCCAAACCCATTGGCCAACGCTTGATGTCCTGGTGATCGATATGCCGCCGGGTACGGGTGATATTCAACTGACGCTCGCGCAGCGGGTTCGATTGGATGGTGCGCTCATTGTGACCACGCCCCAAGATTTAAGTCTTCTGGATGCCCGTAAAGGCATTGAAATGTTCCGAAAGGTGGAAGTGCCGATTCTGGGCATCGTTGAAAACATGAGTACACACGTCTGTTCTGCCTGCGGCCACGAAGAGGCACTGTTTGGATCGAAGGGCGGTGCATCTATCGCGGCTGAGTATGGGGTGGAATTGCTTGCTGAGCTTCCACTGGAAATGGGCGTTCGCGAGAGTGCCGATCAGGGCGTGCCGTTGGTTCAATCTGGGGGTCAAAGTCACCACGCAGAGCGTTATCTCGCGCTTGCACGACAGGTGCTCGATCGGTTGCACGAGCGCTCGGACGACGCTGGGTTCCCCGAGATCGAAATCGTCGACGATTAAAATTCAGTCGCGGATGTCCCCCCTTAAACTTTGGTGAGAGGTCACTGTTGGGGTACGTGATCAAGCACTCGGTTCGAATAGACCAGTGGCTCAAAATGGGTATGGAGATTGGAGAGCGTCATGAGTATTAAAGCGGACCGTTGGATCAGAGAGATGGCAGCACAAGGCATGATTGAGCCATTCGAAGCGGGCCAAGTTCGCGGTGGTGAGAGCGGGCGGGTCATTTCTTATGGCACGTCGAGCTATGGGTACGACGTGCGGTGTGCCGATGAATTTAAAGTATTCACAAACATCCACTCTGCCACAGTGGATCCCAAGCATTTCGATGAAAAGAGTTTTGTCGATATTCAAAGTGATGTGTGTGTCATTCCTCCAAATTCTTTCGCGCTTGCGAGGACAGTGGAATATTTCCGTATACCGCGATCGGTTTTGACCATCTGCTTAGGCAAGTCAACCTATGCTCGATGCGGGATTATCGTGAACGTGACCCCCTTAGAGCCAGAGTGGGAAGGACATGTGACGCTGGAGTTTTCTAACACCACCAATTTGCCCGCAAAAATCTATGCCAACGAAGGGGTGGCGCAGATGCTGTTTTTCGAAAGTGATGAGATCTGCGAGACGTCTTATTTGGATCGCGGGGGTAAATATCAAGGCCAGACCGGGGTGACCCTACCTAAAACATGATCACTCTTCGAGTTTGACGGCTTCTCCTGCGATAGAGGCTGCTTGGAGTTCTAGGCTGAAACTGTCGCGCCCGTCCTCTTGGATAAATCGAATCAACATGTATTCAAGCGCTGGCGCGAGCCACAAGGTGGTTCGCTTATCCGGGTCATCATTCTTCTTTTCGAGTCTGAGCGTTTGGATGGGCCCAAGCTCAGTGGTCAATAATTGGCGTTCGGCAACTTCGAAGACGTATTGCTTGATGCGGCCGCTATCAAAAATATCGTAGGTCCATATCCCTGTATTGATGTCATTCTCATTGGCATTGAGTAGGTCAACCTGAAGCTGAAGTTGATAGAGTAATCGGTCAGAAAAATGCGCCTCTCGATTTAGCGAATATTGATCGTTCCGCGCCTGGTCGGTGACCACGCCCTCTTGCCAATCAAAATGCAAATCTTGCGTTTTGTTTTTGCCCAGACCCGTTCGTTCGTATTGATATCGGAGTGGCTGGAGCGCCGTGCCTCGAGCATTGAAGGTTGATGTCTCATTTAGTTTCGCGAAAAGGCTGAGCGCCTTCGATGAGAAGGTGTAGGTCAATGATTGATCTTGCTGAACAATATCGAGGCTTCGAACGCCAGTCGCCGAGATGGGCAGGCCTCGATAATCAGCGGTGTAAGTTGCCTCGAATGGCCTTGGTAGGCGCGTGGCTTGCGCCTCCCCGGCCGGCATCGAGTCTCCCTTGTTTATTTCGGAGGGATTGATTGAGGCGTTGGCGGTTGCCACCAGACCAGCAAACAAAAAACTGTGTATCAATCGAGTCCCTAGGTGGGCTAGGAGGCTTCGACCATTGAGGCTTTTGGGCCTGTGTGTCATCGCAGATCTCATTTGCATTGGACGCGATCGGTTCACATTTGCTCAGTTACATTCGAAGTCATCATAGGATTGCGCATACAATAGGCTTCGGTTGGGCGAACTTTGACATCCAATTATGAAGTGGCCTTTTCAAAGAGCACTGAATCAACATCTTTTGAGTAAATTGACCGTGCCGATAGTGATAAGAATCTCATTAGGTCTAAAAAGTTCCCTCATGATACTGGGGGTCATGGGTTTAGTCACGATGATGGGCCGCGCGAATGCCGTGATCCTGGATGATCTCTACGTGGCGGAAGTTCTAACCGATTCTCAGAGCGATCTGCAGCGTCGTCGTGATGCGGCAGCCGGGTTGCGTCAAGTTCTGATCCGTGTTTCCGGCGATCTGAAGGCGGACGAACGGCCAGCGGTTGCGGCGGCCCTCAGGTCACCTGAGCGGTATTACACCGAATTCAGTTACCGGCGAGGTGACGTGCCAGGCGCCGAAGACGCAGATGAACTGCAGCAACTGATGCAAATTCGCTTTGAACCCAGTTTGATTGCGGAATTGCTGCGTGACGCTGAATTGCCCGTATGGGGCAGTAACCGACCTTCGGTCCTTTTTTGGGTTGCGAAAGAATCGGGCGGGCAGCGAGAGGTCGTTGGGGAAGCGAGCCTCGGGGCCTTTGCCCAGTCTATTCGTCAGCAAGCGCAGGTTCGTGGGGTGCCGACCTATTTCCCGCTTTGGGATCTCGAGGATGCTGGGACAGTAACCCCTTCAGAAATTTGGGGGCGTTTTTTAGACGATATCGAGGCCGCCTCAGAACGATATTCGCCGGATAAAATTCTGGTTGCGCGGGTGGAACAGCGCTATGCCGGGCAGTGGCACGTGGATTGGTCATTTGGCGGCAACGGTGATTGGCGGGTTGGGAGTCTCTTGAGTGAATCTCAATCAGAGGCGGCGATCGCTTTGGTGAATGAAATTGCTGCGCGGCTGAGCGCCCAATATGCCGCGTCTTCCTCGAAGAACGCGATCAGCTTGAAGGTTGAGGGCATCTCGTCGATCGCAGCCCTAGCGAACGTTGAACGTTATCTCAATCGTTTGTCTTCGGTACTCAATGTGCAATTGAGGGCGGTGAAAGGCGATCTGGTCACCTTTGAGCTGAGTACCGAAGGGGATTTGCAACAGCTCGTGGATTTAATGGCGCTGGACCGTGATCTGCTGTTGCTCAATCAGGATTTAAGATCGGGCACGCTTTGGTATCGGTGGAGTGGGAAAGCGAGTGTTGAGAACTAGTGCAGCCTGCCTTGCTATGGGATCTTAGGCAAGGCGTTGTAGGCACGCGTCGACCTGCTGAGGGCCTGCTGGGTCAGCACTTGGCGTGAGCTGGTTTGAGCCACGGGCAAGTGGGCTTCATTGGGCTTGTGATTCTGGGCCT
>Ga0181574_10005324_pt1 | contig 11038 bp, 9 predicted proteins | sample 101ome_24_FD_145600 | JGI IMG/M metagenome (GOLD analysis project Ga0181574, IMG submission 145600) | Coastal salt marsh microbial communities from the Groves Creek Marsh, Skidaway Island, Georgia - 101410AT metaG (spades assembly) | ecosystem: Environmental > Aquatic > Marine > Intertidal zone... | reverse complement strand
ACACATTGAGGCGTGGGAGCAGACGGGTTTTACCGTGATTCCTGCCTTTTTCAGTGACTCTGAAATCGCCCCGATTCGCAGCGAGTACGAGCGCATCTATGGCACCCGCGGCACCGGCAAGGGAGAGGAACTCAACCTGAAAACCGCTGATGAATTCGGCGAGTTTCGGCAGGAGCAGTTCACCAACATCGATACCTTCCCCTATAAGGCCAGTGCAGAGATGAATCTTCTTTGTCTGCATCCGCAGTTGATCGCACTGGCCGAAAGCCTGCTGAGCTCAGCCGCCGTGCATATGTACCAGTGCCATACCTGGGCAAAATACACCGGCGAGACAGACTACGACCAGAAACACCACTGCGACTTCCCGAACCACACCCTGCTGGTGCCCTCAGATAACCCGCAACAGCGCACGGTCGACATCATCATCTACATTACCGACGTGACGGATGCTCACGGCGCACTGCACTACGTGTCTAAAAAAGACAGCGATCACCTGCTTCGACAGGGCGCGATCTATGCGGCCGAACCGGATCAGCAGGCCGCACTCAAAGCGGTTGAGAAGTCGGCCGCCGGGCCTGCCGGTACCGTCGTTGCCCACAGCATTGACACCTTTCACCGTGGCACCAATCTGACGGTACCTGGCGGTCACCGTTTCACGATGACCGTCGGCTACAAATCGGCGGGCAACGACATGATTGGTTACAACGTCTGGCAGGACTCAGACGGCCGCGACTGGTCGCCCGTCTTCGCAAACGCGACGCCAGAGCAGCTGAGCCGTCTGGGCATCCCCAGCCCGGGCTCTGACTACTGGACTGAACGCACACTGAAGTTAAGTCAGGCACGCTGGCCCGACTGGAATATGCAGGCCTACTTTAGTGCTGCCGGTGTGACGCCATCAAAGAAACAACAGGCCCGCGCCAACTGAACGCCAAACGCATACCTTACGCAGGACTTTTCAGTCTGCTGGTCAGGCCGAACTACTGTGAACTCAGGCTCGCATTAAAGCGTCCTTTCTGTTCCTGCCGTTTTACGTCAGCAGACGGTTCTGCCAGGCGCTCAAGGGTGACCCCCTGAATCGCGCCGGTGAAGGCGTAATCGTGCGGATATTTGCCGACCGGTGACCCCGTGTCGCGCCCTACGTCAAACGTTTCACCGCTCATAGAAAAAATAACGGGCACCGTCCGCTCAATTCTGTCGGCAGCTACCTCGACATCGTTTATTCGTAACCTGACATCACCTCCGGCGGCGAAGCCACCATCATGGTCGTACTCGACTACAAGGTGGTGATCGCCAGCAGCGAGCGGTGCACCTTGCAGTGTCGTGAACTCATGGCCGAACCAGTTATAAACGTAGGTCGGACGGCTCTCGGCATCAAAATAGAGACTCCAGCCTGCCATGTTCCCACCCTGACAGGCGATCACGCCTTCGGCCTCATCTTCAATCGATATCGCAGCTGAAATTCGGAACGATGTATTCTTCAGGTTAACGACGCCATGTTCGGGCAGACGCACATGACGGCGCCCATAGGTGATCTTGCTGTGACCCTCCAGTGAGTGCGGTACGGCATAGTCTCCACCGCGCCGGGCCGAGGCATCACGCAGCGGGTAGACACCATGCTTCTCGGCTTCAGCCTCGAACAGCGCGCGCAGCTCTGCCAGCTTTTCCGGGTGCCTGGCCGCCAGGTCAAGGCTCTGCGAGAAGTCATCCGCAATGTGATAGAGCTCCCAGACTTCCTGTTCACCATCAAACTCGTAACCCGCAAACCGGATCCAGGGCAGCCGGCCGTGAAAACAGGATGCCATCCAGCCATCGTGGTAGATAGCACGGTTACCGAGGATCTCGAAATACTGAGTGGTGTGGTTACTCGGTGCTGACTCATCCTTGAAACTGTAGGCCATGCTCTGGCCGTGCACTTCTGCCTGCTCAATGCCATTGACGCGCTGCGGCATTTGAACGCCGGTCACTTCCAGCAGTGTCGGGAACAGGTCAATAACATGATGAAACTGATCCCGCAGTTCCCCTGCCGCTTCGATCCCCTTTGGCCAGGACAGCGCCAGCGCGTTGCGGGTACCGCCAAAGTGCGAGGCGACCTGTTTCATCCACTGGAAGGGTGAGTCCAGCGCCCAGGCCCAGCCAACATTGAAATGGTTTTCGCAGCGGTCGGTGCCGAAGTCGTCCATGTGTTCCAGCAACCACTCAGGGTCTTCATGCACGCCGTTCTGGAACGAAGGCGCGCTCCAGGCGCCGTGCACAGTGCCTTCTGCCGAAGCGCCGTTATCCCCGGTGAGATAGACCACCAGGGTGTTGTCAAAAACACCGGACTGCACCAGGTAATCAATGACCTTTTCTACCTGGGCATCGGTATGCGCCATGAAACCGGCGAAGACTTCCATCAGGCGTGACGCCACGGGTTTGTAACGGTCGGGGTACTCTTCCCATGAAGGCACCTGCTCCGGCCTTTGCGTCAGCACGGTACCGACCGGGATCACACCCAGTGCCAGCTGACGCTGGTAGATTTCCTCGCGCAGCACATCCCAGCCCTGATCAAACGCGCCTTTGAAGCGATCGCTCCATTCCGGCGCGACATGATGAGGCGCATGCACGGCGGCCGGCGCGAAGTAACAGAAGAAGGGTTTGTCGGGTGCCGACACCTGCTGCCGCGATATCCATTCAATCGCTTTCTCTGCCAGATCTTCCGTCAGATGATAATCGTCACGACCAAGATGAGGTTCGACTGGCGTCGTCTGGTCATAGACCGGCGGCTCCCAGTGCGAGGCCTCAGCGCCGATGATGCCGTAGAAACGTTCGAACCCCATGCCGGTCGGCCAGCGATCGAAGGGGCCCGCCGGGTTCTGTTCCCATGAGGGCGTCAGGTGCCATTTACCGAAACAACCGGTGGAATAGCCATTCTGTTTCAGGATCTCGGCGATGGTCGCGGTCTCTGGCGGTATGGCACTGTCATAGGCGGGGAAGCTGTTGGCAATTTCTGTAATGCCACCCATGTGCACACTGTGATGATTACGGCCCGTCAATAGCGAAGCACGGGTTGGAGAACACAGTGCCGTCGTATGAAACTGGTTGTACTTCAGGCCTGCCTCGGCGACTTTGTCGACACCCGGGGTGGGTACCGGCCCACCAAATGTACTGCAGGTGCCGAAGCCCACATCATCGAGCATAACCAGCAGGATATTCGGTGCTCCGGCGGCCTGCTTGTTGAGCGGCAGGCGGCGCGCTGCAGCGTCCTGGTAAAGGCGCTCGATTCTACCCTCGAAGGGTGGGGTCTGCTTCGGGATGTCGCTCATTACCGTTCTCAGCTGTTGAGGGATTTGACGTCAAAGCAGGCGAAGAAACGCTGCAAACGCTGGGCGTCGCTGGTTTCAACCTGGCCCGAGGCGAGGCCATCACTGAGGGCAAGTTTACCTGCCAGCAGTTCCGCCCAGTCTGCATGACTGACGGCCAGGGTCAGCGTTGCAGCCGACCCATCCACAGGCACAGCAACCGAATGACGCACAGCCAGACCGCCCGCCGAGCCGTCACTAAACTGAACCCTCAGCTCATCCGAGAAACCTTCCGCCTGCGCCGGTACCAGCAGCACTCGCAGCAGCGCGAGGGATTCAACCGCGGGCCGCCGCAGGATCTCACTTTTCTGCAGACGGTGGACACGAAACCGGGTGAGGTCGATTTTCTCTTCAAGCTCCAGTGCGCGGGTGATGCACCAGTTCCTGACGTTGGCAGAGGTCGTTGACTGGGCAACCTGCCGCAGGGCCTCTGCCAGCCGGCCCCGGTCTTCCGGCGAACCGGCGTCCGCCCGACCCTGCGCATTCACATCAGAGCGCACCAGCCAGGATGCCAGTTCAATAGCCCAGCGATAATCGTTGTCTGCCATCGCGACATCCACAGCCTCGCGCACCTTCTCAATACCACCGAAGCCTTCGATCAGTTTTTGCGCACGTTCCGGTGCGGGCACAGGGAACAGGTGGGCCTCATCCTCATCGAACCAGCCAAACAGGCCGGTGTAGATCTGGCGTACATGATGCTCCACCAGGCCGTAGAGCTGGCGGGTCGTGTAATGGCCCTTGAAGTACTCGGGCAGTTCGATCGCAGCAATGGCCTCATTCAGGGTCAGACCAAGATTGGCGCAGCGCACCGTCTGATCCCACATAAACTGTATGGTATCCCGATAGTCGATCACGCACTGACGAATCACATCCTTGCCGACAAGCGGTGGGCCGTGCGCGCCGGCAAGGTACTCAGCGTCAAGTCCGCCGAGCTGATCCAGCCCGCGCAGCAGGATGCGCGGGTCCCGATATTCTTCGCCGCGAATCGCAAACACATTAAACAGCGCGGGCCAGAGCAGGTTATTCACGGCAAGACCCAGTTCAGGGAACCAGATCGTGACAGAGTCCGTTGCATCTGAAGGCGCCGGGTAGAACTCGACCTCGAGCCCGGCAATGGTCGCGCTGGTCGGCGTGTCAAACGTGTGCTGTGCCGGCACATGGCCATGGGTAAAGGGCGAGTGATCCGGATTGCGGAAGAAATTTCCGAGGCCGACATTGACGACGCCATCTGGTCCCTCGGTGGGCATTGCAATCGCAAACTGTTGCACCAGTCCCCGGGTCACCCGCGGCGAGATCTCACCGCCGAAGCGATTGAGGTTGGCCTCGATGCCACTGTGCCCCCAGATAGGCAGGTCCGGATTCTCATCTACGAGTACGCGAGTGCCGCCAACATAGTGGAAATGTGTGTAGATGCAGGCCACCACCGGCGCATCGGTGTGCTGCCTGACCTCGGCCAGCGCCGCGGCCATCTCTTCATTACACTCACCCGTGTCAATGACGATCAAGCCCTCAGGACCCTCGACAAAAGTCTGGTTCGAGAGACCGTTACCTACCAGTGACCAGGCGCCTTGTCGCCCAACGGGTAGAGTTTTCTGACAAGCCGCTCGCTGTGGGCGATCGCATCCGGCTGGGCCAGCTGGCCTCGGTCTGCCTGCTGTGTGTCGCCTGCGACAAAAGAGTCACGCATTGTTGTCACCTCTCTTTGTTCTTGTTGTCAATCTTGTTGTGGTTCTTGTTGTGGTTCTTGTTGTGGTTCTTGTTGTGGTTCTTGTTGTGGCTCAGCCGTCGTAAAAGTGCGGCGAGTGCAGGCCGAACAGTCGGCGCTCGCGGCGACTCTCTATCCTGGCCAAGGCTTCGTCACTCAGGTGGTTGACCTCGGCCGTGGTCCTGACGCGCTGCGCGACATCGCGGCGACCATAATGCACCTGCAGGAAGAAACGTCCCTGGTCGTTCGGACCCTGCGGCATGCGCCGGTGCCAGACGTCTGAGACAAACGCGCCGACATCACCGGCCTCGGCAAGCAGGGGCACAACGCCCTGCCCGTTCCAGGACAGGTCTTTATCCCACAACTGGTCCAGCGGCGGGAAACCGCCCGAGACGTGACTGCCCGGAATCACACCGGTTGGACCATCATCAATGTCGCAGTCCTGCAGGTAGATGTGCACGCCGACTGCAAACACAGGGTGCGGGATCTCAGCGGGCCACTCGGTGCCCGGTGGCAGCGGCACATGTGGGCCGGCATCAATGTGCCAGACGCCGCCGCCATGTTCAGACACATGCGCCGTGCCATTCTTCCAGGCGGTATTGGCGATGATATGACAGTCTTCACCAAGCAGCGGTTCAATGACATCGAGGATGCCGTGATGCGCAACGGCCCGCTGGCAGGCAGCGCTGCGATTGAACATCTCGTAGCGGAATTCTGCATCATCCTCGAGTGAACGGTGCCTGGTCCGACCATCAGGCGGCAGGGCATCAAAGACGCTGTTAATCTCGAATTTCAATTGATCCACTTCAGCCGGCGTAAACACCGATTTCAGCAGGACATAACCTTCAGCTTCCAACTCCGCACTGGTGGGCGGCGCTGATGCCGCATCCAGATGCTGCAGGTAACTCTGTCTACGAGTCAGCATGGCCGGTCGCCGCCGCATATTGTTCCCGAAACCGCTGGTTGGCCTCGCGCAGCGCGGCATCCGCATCGACATCGAACTGCTGCGCCAGGTTAACGCAGGCGAACAGCAGGTCACCGACCATCTCGCTGCTGGCGGCCTCCTGCCACTGATCTGTTTTTAGCAGTTCTCCCAGCTGACCCAGAGTCTCATCGGCCCCGGCCTGGGGCATGCCATTTTTGTGTGCCTTCTTCTGCAGTTTCTGCGCCTGCATCAGGCCCGGCAGGTTGGCGGGAATATCATCCAGCGGGCTGCTGCCGCCGGTATCACCTCGCGCGGCTTTCTCGGCAGCCTTGATCTCATCCCAGCGGGTCAGTACGTCGCCGGGCGTTTCGTGCACTTCATCGGCAAACACATGCGGGTGGCGCCGGATCATCTTGGCAACAATACCGGCGACGACATCACCGAACTCAAACTCGCCCGCTTCCTGCGCCATCTGGGCATGGAAGACCACCTGCAGCAGGAGGTCCCCCAGTTCATCTTCGAGGTGCGCCATGTCATCACGTTGAATGGCATCCACGACTTCGTAGGCTTCTTCGAGTGTGAAGGGTGCAATAGAGCGGAAGTCCTGCTCCAGGTCCCAGGGGCAGCCGCCATCCGGGTTGCGCAGTCGCGCCATCACTTGCAGCAGTGAATCAATCTTCGGGTAGTCTTTTTCTTCAATCATGGCGCTATTTAACCACTAATCGCACGGCCGTCCGACTGCTCGACGCTGCCGGGGATTCAGGCTATGGTCGGCACAGAACAAAAAAGAACAATAAAGCACAACAAGAAAGGATTCGATCCCGTGAACTCCCTGCTCAAGTGGCTGCTAACCGGCGTGGCCCTGCTCCTGATCGTCGCGGTATCTGCGCTGCACTTTGTCGTGCCTGGCATCGTCGAGGACGGCACCAACGTCAACCTGCCCCACGATGACTATGTGATCCGCCCGGAGGTGCAGAAGCTGCACGACTCACTGTTCATTGCCGACCTGCACAGCGACTCCCTGCTCTGGAAGCGCGACCTGTTGCAGGAATCCGAGATCGGCCATATGGACTTGCCGCGCCTGCAGCGCGGCAACGTCGCCCTGCAGGTGTTTTCGGCCACGACCAAGAGTCCTGAAGGCCAGAACTACCGGCAGAACACCGGCGACTCTGACCGTATCACCTGGCTCGCCATGGGCATGTTCTGGCCCATGCGCACCTGGAACAGCATTTACGAGCGGGCCGTGTACCAGCTTGAGAAGCTGCATGCATTTGCCGAAAGGAGCGACGGCGAGCTGGTCGTGATCCAATATCGTGAGGAACTCGAGGCCTTTCTTGCGCGGCGCGATGCCGGTGAAAACGTCACCGGTGCACTCTACCTGATTGAAGGCGCACACCCGCTCGAGGGCAGTGTCGACAACCTCGACAAGCTGGCGGCACAGGGCCTCGCTATCTCTGGCTTCACCCACTTCTTCGACAATGAACTGGGTGGCTCCCTGCACGGCACCAGCAAGGCCGGGTTGTCCGAGTTCGGCCAGGCCGCGCTGCAGCGCATGGATGAGCTCGGCATCATCATTGATATCGCCCATGCCTCGCCGCAGATGGTGGCCGATATTCTTGATGCGACCGACAGGCCGGTGATCCTGTCGCACGGCGGCGTCAAAGGCGTCTGCGACCAGGGCAGGAATCTGGATGATGCACTGATGTCAAGGGTTGCCAGTGAGGGCGGCCTGATCGGTATTGGATACTGGGAGGGCGCGGTCTGTGATCCCTCACCTGCCGGGATCGTCAAAAGCATCCGCTATGCCATTGACCTGCTGGGCGTCGATCACGTTGCCCTCGGCTCGGACTATGACGGCGCTACCGCGGTACTCATCGATACCTCGGAACTCACGATCCTGACGCAGACCATGATCGATACCGGCTTTACGGAACACGAGATTCGCCAGGTGATGGGTGAAAACGTGCGGCGCTTCCTGCGCAACCGCCTGCCGCTGAAACAACCGAAGCAAACCGTCACCGATATCGCTGCCGCTCACCAGGCAGCACTGGTACTCGATGCTCACGCCGACGTTGAGATCCCTGGCAAGGAAAGCCGCTATGTCGGTGCTGATGGCAGGTCACAGGTCGCCCCCGACAAGATGCGAGCTGGCGACGTAGATGCCGTTGTCATGGCAGTTGCCGTCGGCCCAGGCCCACGCGATGAGGCGGGTCACGCCGCGGCGAAGGCGCGGGCCGATGAAGAGCTGAATGCGATCCTCACCATGACCGCTGATCCCGATGACGACCTGGTCCTGGCACGCAATGCAGATGAACTGGCAGCTGCCCACGCAGCGGGTAACCTCGCCCTGATTCTCGGCCTGCAGAACGCCCGCATTTTCGGCAGCGATCTTTCGAACATTGATCAGTACTACGAGGCAGGCGTCAGGGTCTTCGCCCTCACGCATATGGGTCACAATGATTACGCGGACTCCTCACGGCCCATCTTTATCGCCGAACTCGGACAGCACGAGCCAAGCGAAGAGCACGGCGGGCTGAGTCAACTGGGTCAGGAAGCCGTAGCACGAATTAACGAACTTGGCGGCATCATCGATGTGTCTCAGCTCTCAAGGGATGCCACCCTCGAGGTTGTCTCACGTTCTTCTGCTCCCGTGATTGCCAGCCACTCCAATGTGCAGCGCCTGTCGGACGTGAGTCGGAACCTTTCCGATGAAGAGATCGATGCGATTGCTCGCGGCGGTGGCGTGATTCATGTCGCACCGTTTCGCGGCTACCTGTTTGACTCCAGCAACCAGGCGCTGGATGCGGCGATTCGAACGGTGCGCCGCGAGGCCGGCCTGAAAGAAGACTACTTGTATCCGTTCGAGCTTTACTGGGAGCTGGATGACCCGACAGTTCAGCAGCGATTCCTGACCGGCGTTAGCGATCTACTCGGGCCGGGCAGCGTCAATGCCATGCTCGATCATATCGACTACATCGTGGCCCGGGTGGGTATCGATCATGTTGGTATTGGCACTGACTTCAACCACGGCAGCGGCATCGAAGGTTTCAAGGACGCGAGCGAGGCCATGAATGTAACCCAGGGACTGGCTGAGCGGGGTTACACGGCCGAAGAGATCAGTAAGATCTGGGGTGACAATTTCCTGCGTGTCTTCAAAGAGGTAGATCGAGATGACTGACACTATCAAAGGCGGCTGCTTCTGCAGCGCCATCCGCTATGAGTTCGCTAAAGCCGACGTGCCTGTGGCCAACTGTCACTGCAGCATGTGTCGCCGCACCAGCGGTGCACCCTTTGTGACCTGGCTGGTGGTGCCGATCGACAGCTTCAGCTACACACAGGGTGAACCGAAACAACTGCAGTCGTCCGACGACGGCACCCGATATTTCTGTGATGCCTGCGGTACACCCATCGCCTGTATCAACAGGACCCATCCGGAAATTATCGACATTACAATGGGCAGTCTCGATAGCCCGGAAGGCTATACGCCAACATTCGATGTATTCGAGGACACACGCCTGCCATTCCTTGCGGAATGATCAGTCTTCCTCGTCAGCCCCGAAAGTGAAAGACTGCCTGACCCTGGGCACTGCATCATCCGCCATCTTTAATGGGTAGATCAGCTTCTCCAGGCCGTTGATCTTGATCTCAAGGGTGAGCTGCATCAGATCGCCCAACTGCCCTGCCGGGAAACCGCGGTCGACAAACCAGAGCAGGTATTCCTCGGGCAGATCAATCAGGGCCCGGCCTTTAAAGCGACCGAAGGGCATCGTCTGATTAGCAATCCTGACCAGGTCCTGCTGTTCAAACATGGGTCAGTTCGACGTCAGAGAATAAAGCCTGCCAGCACAAACACAACCAGCCCGGCGCCACTGATGCCCAGTGTCTGCCGCATCAGGGGCTGCGAACTGAGCCCCAGCCAGAGACCACTCAGCAGCACAATCAACAGCCCGGCCGCCATGATCTTCTGCAGATTTTTGAAGATGCCGGGGCCATGTCCCTTGTGCAGTTCAACCAGCTGCTTGACCAGGTCAGGCTCAACATAGGTGATTGCAGGCGATTCACCGATATTGATTTCATAGTAAGGCTCTGATGTTGGCCGCGTGATCAGCGTCTTGCCGCTGACTTTGACGTACTCAAACACATGCACCACGCCATTCGCCTGCAACAAGCCGTCGACATCCTGCTTCAATGTCTCTGCCTTGACGTCTATCGGCTGCATGATCATCACTTCGACCGGCGTCTTCTCGACCGTCCCTTTGATGCCCAGCAGGTAGAGCCCGCCTGACACTGCCATCATGAGCAGCATGGGTGAAAAGAAGGCGGCGATATAGAGGTGGATCTTGATCCAGAGTGCGCGCATGGCTGATTTCCTCAGGGGGCGAAGTAAAGAACAGGCGGGACGTTAGCAAATGGCGGCCGGCGTGCCAATTGACCCTGCTTGAAAAGCCGCTGTGTCGCCCATATTTCACGCTGTAAGGAAGGAGTCCCGCTATGCCAATTGATGTTACCGATGCCGAGTTTGAAACCAGGGTCGTCGAACGCTCGAAGGAAGTACCCGTGGTTGTCGATCTCTGGGCGCCCTGGTGCGGCCCCTGCCGCCAGCTCGGGCCAGTGCTCGACAATCTGGAAGCCGAATACAATGGCAAGTTCGAGCTCGTCAAAATCAACATCGATGAAAACCCACAGGTGGCAACGGCACTGCGGGCCCAGAGTATTCCACTGGTGATTGGCATTCGCGACGGGCAGATCGTCAGCCAGTTTGTTGGCGCCCAGCCGCCACAGGCGATCCGACAGTTCCTTGATGAGGTGATCCCTTCGGCACTCGAGCAACTCGTCGTCGCTGCGGGCAATGCCATTCAGGCCGACGACCTCACGACCGCCGCAGCGCTGCTGGCTGAGGCTGAAGCGATTGACCCGAAACACCCGGCGATCGTGCTTTGCCGTGGCAGTCTGCTGATGGCACAGGAACAGTACGAGGATGCCATAGCGTTGCTGTCGAAGATTCCCTCCGATGGTCATGATGAAGTCGCCAGACTGATCGCCCAGGCAAAGCTCAAGTCAGCCGCCGGG
>Ga0181574_10005323_pt1 | contig 11040 bp, 13 predicted proteins | sample 101ome_24_FD_145600 | JGI IMG/M metagenome (GOLD analysis project Ga0181574, IMG submission 145600) | Coastal salt marsh microbial communities from the Groves Creek Marsh, Skidaway Island, Georgia - 101410AT metaG (spades assembly) | ecosystem: Environmental > Aquatic > Marine > Intertidal zone... | reverse complement strand
ATTCCCATGCTTCCATTGAACGGGGCCTCCTTCGAGATTTAAGCGCGTTCATCGCCACCCGCTGGCGGGAAGAGCGAGGTGTCAGCGCGCATTGACGACCCACATTATATTGAAGAACTCAGCCTTTCGCGGGACTGCTGCGACCGGCCACCCCGCATAGCGCACTTTTAACCCGGATGGGCGCGCAAAGGCTGGCACAGGGTTTTGTCTCCAAGCGCTCGCTCGTCTTTTCCGGCACATATGTGAGGGTTTCATTTTTGACAGGAGTTTTAGGTATCGAAGATGTCTACTCAAAGTGTTGACGCTCACACGCTATCCACGGCTGCCATTAGAGCAATTTGTGCGCGAGGCGGCGCAATGTCGTAAGCCTTCTAGTGCGGGTTGGATACCATTCCCACCGCTTTCATGAGGGCCCTGTCCACTTGACGGTCAATGCTTGGTTCGAACGCTAGGTCAAATGCTCGCATCCCCACAGCACACTTCACTGCTTCGCCCGACGGCACCATCTTCAGCCCCTAGTCGCCGAAAGCGCCTCCTGGACGATGCTGCTCCGACGGCTTCACCCTTAAGCACATCCACGCCAGTTCCTCATAGGCTCTGGAGGGTTGCTAGACCTCGACCCAATCGATCAACCGCCAAGGCAGGTCATCTTCGTGCACCGATGCCTCCGACACGACTTTGCCTCGCACAGAGATCCCTGCGCTATGCACTGAGTCTGGATCGCCTGATATCAAAGGGTGCCAATCAGGGAGCGGTTGGCCCTCGTGCAGCAAACGGTAGGCACACGTGCTGGGCATCCATGGAATGGCACTCAAATTATCCGGCGTGAGTGAGAGACAAGTGGGCACTCGAGTGCTCCGATGCGCGTAGTCCTGACACTCGCACGCGTGATCATCCAGAAGGTGACAAACCACGTCTGTGAAGCAAATTTCTTCGGTGTCTTCGTCTTCAAGCTTGACAAGACAACAACGGGCACACCGATCGCAGAGCGACTCCCACTCGTCTCGCGTGAGCGCTGAGAGCGCTTTCTCCTCCCAGAACCTCATAACGCCTCAATCGGCGGCATTTGCAAGTGATAGCCCTGTGAAGCCAGGTTATCCATGACGAGCTGCGGGTCTTCCTTTGCGAGAGCCCGCTCAGGCGTCAATTCGATATTGAGCACAAACTCTGGCTCCCCGAATGTTCGGAGCAGCGCCTCGGGAACACGCGAAAGCCCTGAATCCGCGCTCACATAGAGATACATGAGCGACCGGCGGTTGCTTTTGTAAACATCACACGAAATCATCCAAACCCCTCGGCAGTGCACCCCGCACCGTGTCCGTCGCGCGCTTAACGACCCAGGCGGTCGCCGCCCGCAGACTGCGATCGCCTACTATTCGCCGCGCACCCACTCCGCTTGACTGCCTCGCTTTATGGTAGTGCTTAACCACTTAGCTCAAACAAGCGCTTTAAGCAGAACATCACCAGCGCACTCGCGCCGCCAACCATCAAACGACGCTGGCAGCGAGGCCTCCCCATGGAAGTCGCTCTTAATGACGTGCTCAAGATCCCGGCGCGTGGCGATATATTCTGTGGGCACACCGAGCCCCTTCGCCAAGTCGGCAAGTGCATCTTGGAGCTTCTTATACCGTTTCTTATCCACCGGCGTTCGGTCCGCCTGAAGCGGCTCAGGTAAGGCGTTCGGTGCCACCGCAAGGACCTTATCGACCATCGCCAAAATCGCATCGCCCACGCGTTGAATCGTGGCATTATGAAAGCCTGCTTGCTTTAGATCCGTCCAAGCGTTTTCAGGCAGACGCAGCAGCCCCATCATCTGTTCATCATGAAGCACTCGGTTTCGCGGACGATCACGGCGTCGCGCTTCTTGCTCCCGCCAGCGGAACAGTTCTTGCGCTAGGAGCAGTGCCCTCGGCCCTAAATGATGAAGCCCCTTTTGCCGACGATAGGCGTCCTCAACAGGCACCATCGTCGGCAGGGTTTGGGTCAAACGCTTGGCGTCCTCGAGAACCCAGTCCAGACGTCCCGCTTCATTGAGTTGATCCCGAATCTTTGGATACGCCGCTACCAAAAAGTGAACGTCCTGGGCAGCGTAGGCACATTGAGATTGAGTCAAAGGTCGTTGCAGCCAATCGGAGCGCGTTTCTCCTTTTGGGATCACCTCGCCCACCATCGCCTCGATCAATCGCTGATAACTCAGCCCAAATCCAAGGCCCAATGCGGCCGCCGCCATTTGCGTATCAAAAAGCGGCGATGGCGCGATTTCCAACCAGCGTTGGAATACTTCCATATCCTCCGATCCGGAGTGCAGCACTTTGAGCACCGATGGGCTCAAAAGCAGTTCGCGGATTGGCGATGGATCCTCGAGCGACAGCGGGTCGATCAGATAGTTGTGGCCCGGGACCCCCAGTTGCAGCAGACCTACCTTGGGGTAATAGGTGTCGGTCCGCATGAATTCTGTATCAATCGCGACCCAATCAAACTCGCGGCAGCGGGCCACAGCCTCAATCAAGGCTGCATCTGAATCGATCCACTGGAAATTCAAACCGGTTTGCGCCCTGTGATCGCATGGAAGAGCGTGCCGCCATCGATGTATTCGAGCGTGCCACCCATCGGCACCCCATGTGCGATGCGGGTGACCTTAACCCCAGAACTCTGGAGTTGCTCCGTGAGATAATGACTGGTCGCTTCCCCTTCCACCGTCGAATCGAGCGCTAAAATCACCTCACTGACACCCTCGCCACACAAGCGAACCAACGCATCTGCGCCAATCTCAGTGGGCCCTATTCCATCGATCGGCGATAAATTACCCATCGTCAGGAAGTAACGGCCTTTAAAGCTGCCCGATTGTTCGACCGCAATGACATCGGCAGGGGTCTCCACCACGCAGATTTGTTGTTGATCACGGGACTCGTCGGCACACAGTGAGCACATCGCGGTCATACTGAAATTTCTGCACATTTCGCAGTGACCCACTTCGGTCATGACCCGTTTTAAAATGCCTGCGAGGTGCTGCCCGCCTTCTCGATCACGCTCGAGCAAATGCCAAACCATCCGTTGTGCCGATTTACGACCTACGCCTGGCAGGCATCTAAGCGCATCAACCAAATCATCTAACATCGGCTCAGCCATATCGCTTAGGCCTGGAAGGGGAATTTAAAGCCCGACGGCATCTGCAGCCCGCCGGTGAGCTCAGACATTCTTTCACGCTGATGCGCTTCCACACGGCGCACCGCGTCATTGACTGCCGCCGCAAGCAAATCTTCAAGCAAGGCTTTATCCTCGCTCAGCACGCTGTCCTCAATCTCAACTCGCCGGACATCGTGTCGACCCGTCATCGTGACTTTCACGAGACCCGCCCCTGACTCGCCCGTGACTTCAGCCGCTACGATCTCGCTTTGCACTCGCTCGAATTTTTCCTGCATGTCTTTGGCTTGTTTCATCAAGCCATCCATACCTTTAAACACTTATCGGTCTCCTTCGTTGACCTTCGGTCGTACAGAGCCTTCTACGATGGTGGCGCCAAAGTTTGCCACCAACGCTTGCACCCGCTGGTCGCGCTCAAGGTCGGCCTTCGCATTGGCGAGCGCCCTCGCTTTTCGGTGCGCAGCAATCTGAGCAGGACTGACGCCGTCGACCTCGCCCACCGAGATCTCGATCTTGAGCGGCGTGGATTCAACCTCTGAAAGCGCCGCTTCGAGCCTCGCAATCTGTTGGTCACCCATGAGCGACGCAAATTCCGGATCCATTTTGAATTGGATACATGACGCATCGCGGTTAAGCCAGTGCAAATGGCTCGCCAACGCTTGCGCCACACCCCCTAACGACAAACGACTCAATTGCTCAAACCAAGCGATGTCACTGGGCGCAAACCCCTCGTCGAAGGGATTGGCGGTTGCTGGCCTTCGTGCGTTTGAGCCCGCATCCGGTGGCGCATCAGAGGTCGTTACCTGCGCAGGACCCGGCATTTTGCTTTGATTCGCCTGAACCTCTTCAACGTCGCTGTCTTTGGCAGATCGCCCACCCGGAACCACGTAGAGCCCCTGGCGTTTTTCGAGCCTTGACGCATCCGTGCTCGCGGTTTGAGCCTGAATCTCGCCCCCTTGCAATGACCCGGCCGGCGGCTCGGCATGAGTGGAAGAAAAGTCCTCGGGCATGGGCGCGGCGTCCGCATGCTTCGCTTCAGCACCGACCGAATTTTCTTGATCCGCGTGGAGGCTCATTGTTGCTGTGAACGCTTGGGGGGATGATCCTTGAATCGCGCTCCGCCCGGTTACTCGCTTGGATTCTGCGTCGGCAGCCTGCACAGCAGTGGTTTCAACAGGTTTCGAAGACAAGGAGTTGTTCGGCCCATCACCTCGCCCTGACCCTTCCGCTACTGCCGGTTTGTGTGCACTGGGCGATCGAGAGGCTTTCAACTCGGATAATGGCGAACCCGAGGCGGATGCAGCCGCTGACTGCTCCGCTACCCGCGAGGTCGGGACCGGAGCGCTGGATCCCTCAGGACCCTCATCAAACTCAAAGGCAAGCATGCGCAACAGCGTCATCTCAAAGCCCATCTGCGGGCTAGGCGAAAGGGGCAAATCCCGCTTACCGACCAAACCAATCTGGTATAGCAACTGCACGTACTCGGGGGTGAAGCGTTCGGTTAGCATCCGCATGGCCTCTTCGTCACCCAACTGGTTGTCGAGCGACTCAGGGACGGCTTGGATCACGGCGATCCGATGCAGCACTGCGAGCAATTCGTCCAAAAGGCCTTCAAAATTCGTTGCGTATTCTGCGGCCTGCTCAATGGCATGAAGCAATTGCGCCCCATCACCCTCTGCGAGCGCCATCAGCAGCCGGTACACATCTTGCCGGTCAACGGTGCCCAGCATGGCGGCGACCGAAGCCTCGGTCAGCGCGCCATCACAGAAACCAATCGCCTGATCCGTCAGGCTGAGGGCGTCTCTCATGCTGCCTTCAGCCGCTCGGCCAAGCTGCCACAATGCCGCGTCGTCAGCTTGAATATTTTCCTTCTCAAGTACAGTGCGCAAATGGTTTACCACGCGCTCAGGCGTCATATTTTTCAAATTGAACTGCAAGCACCGAGACAACACTGTGATCGGCAGTTTCTTCGGGTCGGTGGTCGCAAAGAGGAATTTCACGTGCGCGGGCGGCTCCTCTAGCGTCTTCAACATGGCGTTGAAGCTACTTTTCGAGAGCATGTGGACTTCGTCGATGAGGTAGACTTTGAAGCGAGAACTCGTAGGCATGTACTGCACGTTGTCGAGCAAGTCGCGCATGTCATCAACCCCGGTGCGCGAGGCCGCATCCACTTCGATCAGATCCACACTTCGACCTTCGGCAATTTCAACGCAGGCGTGACAGGTGTTACACGGCTCGCTCGTAACCCCTTGTTCGCAATTGAGGCATTTGGCGAGAATGCGTGCGATGGTGGTTTTACCCACGCCGCGGGTGCCGGTAAAGAGGTAGGCATGATGCAAACGGTCGTTATCCAAGGCGTTGATCAACGCTTGGAGCACGTGCGTTTGACCTTCCAACTCTTTGAAGTTTGAGGGCCGATATTTGCGTGCGAGAACTTGGTAAGACATAGCGTTTGCCTGAGCGTCACTGCATTGTAGCGTATCCCTTTCGGGCGGCGCGAGCATGATGCCCTACCCCCAACCGCTGGCGCTCAGCCGGAGGGCGTCAAAGACCGCTTGAAGCCGGTGACAAAGGTCGCCATCATCCGCAGAGAATTAAGATCGACGCTGAAAAGGATGCACCTGAAGCGATATCACTCTGATCATCGGCCCCGCCGAACATCTATGAGACCTAACACGCCAGACCAAGGGATACTGCATCGGATTCTTCCAAATCGATCATCGCATTCAACTTGATGACTCTCGCTGAGAGCAGGACGCAAACCCACCATGGATATCATCGGTCACCGGGGCGCAAGCGGGCACGCACCTGAAAATACGCTGAAAGCTTTTGCACTGGCACTCGAGATGGGATGCCAATGGTTGGAGCTAGACGTTCACTTGGCTTCAGATCGGCTGCTTGTCATTCACGACGAAGCGCTCGATCGCACGACGGACGGCCGCGGGCTGCTGGAAGATCATAAGCTCGACACGTTGCGCACCCTCGATGCAGGCGACGGCGAGCGGATTCCCTTTTTAGATGAGGTCCTCGATCTCGTTAGTGGCCGGGCTGTGATCAATATTGAGCTCAAAGGCGCTGGTACTGCAAAACCCGTCTCTCAGCTTCTGACAACCTGGTGTGAAAATCGACAAGTTAAGACTGACCGATTCTTGCTCAGCTCATTCAATCACAATGAATTGGCAGAAGCTGACCCGCGTTTTGAGCGAGCAGCCCTCTTTGGTCGATTGCCTGACGATGCGGTTGAGCGCACGCTGGCGCTGGGCGCACGCTACCTGAATACCTCACTGCGCAGCGTCACGGAGACCTGGATCAATCGGGCGCATCGGTCTGGGTTGAAGGTGGCCGTTTATACCGTCAACGAACCGGAGGACATCGATCGCATGCGCGCTTGGGGCGTGGACGCCATTTTTTGTGACTATCCGGACCGAGCCTTTTCTTTCTGACAGGCCCAACCGACGACTTTCGCTTCTATTGATCTCTCAAGTTAGCGGTTAAGTCATCAACTTCTATTTAGACCGGAACATTCCGCAGAGGCGTTGTGTAAAGGGCCTCAGAGGGTCGATTGCGCACAGCAACGACATGGCATCAAGCGTCTGTCACTCAAGGGAACGTCTATCAACGCGTCGAAAAGACCGTTCCACACCGCATCGTTCGACTACGTTGATTCCAAGTCTCGAAACGCTCGATCAGTCTCAAATCGTCTTGAGGTGACGTAAGCCTCCATGAGCCGAAGCCGTGTCTCCAAGTCCTTAAATTTGGCCTTCGTCCGCGCAACCGAGGCGCGGTGCTGCGCCGGTTCACGATCTTCTCTCTCGTAGATTGCCTCTTCCGCTGCGTGACGGTCGCCTCGACTCGCGGAACCTCGAGTGTATTCTTGCCTTTTTTGATAGCTGGGCTTTCGATACGCCGGCGCATCTGGAAGAAGCAGCATGGCCAAAATATAAATTGGAAACGTAATGGACGGCGCAAGAAATAGGGCCACCAGGGCGATCGCACGCACCTTCCAAAGTCGCAGCCGGTAATACTGAGACAGTCCGGCACAAACGCCTCCGATGCGTCCCCTGTCACGATCGCGGTACAGCCTACCGCGACCAGTCCATCTGGACCGATTGCTCGGTTCTTCTACTCCCAAATCTTCCCAGACGACGTCGTCTTCGGGCTCATCCAACCAATCCTGCAATTGGCCCACCAGATGTTTGATTCTCGCTCTCAAACGCCGCTCTCGATCGTAAAAGGCGTCTCGGCGCGAGCGCCCATGCGCTCGACGATAACGATGATATCTTGACATCAATACTGCCCTCCACGCGTCTGAGCACCAGTGGACGCACCGTCGCCCGGTCGATCAACGCGATCTCTCCAACCTTGAATTTCCGAATCCAATATCGCCTCAAGCGCAGAAATCCTAGCGGCCATTCGCTCTGCAGCGGTGGCCATCTCCTCAAGATCCACACGATCGGTGGCCGAAAGGCCACTCTCAACACGGGATTTTTGTCGGTAGTGCAAGATGAGCCAGATAGGTAGCACCAGCGCAACTAAAATCACCGCAGGAACGAAAAAGACCACTGACCAACTCACATCACACTCCTATGTTTCACTCACTTATGAACTTGCGACTCAACGTCTCGCTGCTCACCGCCTTGCTGCCCAGTCACTTGCGAACCGAAGGGTGCCGCATGTCACCTATATGACGGAGCGCTAATTCTTTTCCCAGCTAGGCTGAGCGTCTTAACTTCGATGATCACGCTCCAACTGGTCTATCTGCTCCGCTAAATCAAAGCGCCGGTCAACAATAATCCGCTCAAGGACAGCCACTCGCTCGCGCAGTGCCGCGAGCTCTTCTTCCGTGACTGATGGCGCCTCAATCCGCTCTTGTAGCGCTTTACCCCTCGCCTTCAAGTACTTATCCAATAGGGTGGTCACACAGACAATTGCCACGATCCAAACCGTCATCGTGAACACACTCATGGTCTCAATCCTCTCGTTTTAACGACGTCGTTTCGGTGTTGCATCCTGGTGCAGCCCTCCCGATGTGACCTCCAGTCTAAACCGAATGGACACTGAACCCCTCATTCGAGTGGGGACTACTGACTGCCTAGACCCTGACTTCAGTCATTTGAGGCCGCTGCTGATGCATCTTGCTTCGCCGCAAGCCGCGCCTTGAGCGCAGCCATCGCAGCGTCAATATCTTCATCAGCCTCAAGCGCAGCAATCTCATCAGCCAGTGATCGCTGGCCTAAATCATAGGCTTCGATCTCTCCTTCGAGCTCATCGATGCGACGCTCAAAGGCATCAAATTTGTTCAGCGCCTCATCGAGATTCACTGAGTGCAGCTGACGACGAACGCCTTTCCTCTGTTGTGCAGTCTCGCCCTTTAAGATGAGCGCTTTGCGTCGGGTTTTGGCGTCAAGCAGCTTCTGCTGCAGAGCCTCGACATCCTGGCTAAGCGCTTCGATACTCAACGAGATCGCATTCAGTTCCTCTTCTAGAGTCTCCGCTTGCGAAGCCGTTTCAATCTGCTCACGTAGGGCTTCCCTTGCCAAATCTTCTCGATCTTTCGAGAGTGCAACCTCGGCTTTTCTGCCCCACTCCGCTGACTGAGTGTGGTAGCGGTCGCGCTGTCTGGCGACTTCTTTTTTATCGGCGATTAACCGTGCAGATTGCGTTCGCACTTCAACTAGCGTTTCCTCCATCTCCTGAATCATGAGTCGCACCATCTTTTCAGGGTCTTCCGCCTTATCGAGTAGTGCGTTCAGATTCGCATTGATGATGTCGCTGACTCTTGAAAATATACCCATGGTCTCACTTCCTTAACGTCTAATTCCTCGGCAGGGTCGACGCGACACGCGCCGCCTCATCTCTGTATAACCATGATGCGTGCCAACTTTCAAAATTTTATAACTTATTGTTTTTAATCAGTTTCTTGTTGACTCCTGACATAAGAAATTCCATTTTTAGCTTTTATAGCTATTTAATTGCTTTTTTGACTGGCTTTTATAGCTATTTTGTATACGATAAATGGATGTCAACTTCGACCAATCGAATTCTGGGTGAATCCAAAGCCATGGCTCGGGTGTTTGAGCAGGTGTCTCGTGCTGCCCAACTGGACCGCCCTATCTTGGTGGTGGGTGAACGAGGTACGGGTAAAGAACTCATAGCCGCCCGGCTTCATTTTCTATCCCGACGTTGGGACCAACCCTATGTCAAGATCAATTGCGGCGCCTTCAGCGAAGGGATTCTTGAGTCAGAGCTCTTCGGTCACGAAGCGGGCGCTTTCACCGGCGCAACCAAGCGGCAACTTGGAAGATTCGAACGGGCAAACGGGGGGTCGCTCTTTCTCGATGAGCTCGGCAATTTGCCGCTGGCAGCACAAGAGCGAATGTTGCGAGTCATCGAGTATGGAGAATTTGAACGCGTCGGCGGTCAGCAATTAATCCAAATCGATGCGAGGCTCATCGCCGCAACGAATGAGCACTTGCCTGATCGCGTCGCGACGGGCGAGTTCAGAGGCGATTTGCTTGATCGCCTGACCTTTGACGTCATCTCCCTGCCGCCTCTGAGAGACCGCGGGCATGACGTCTTGCAACTCGCGCACCATTTCGGGATTCGAATGGCCGCCGAGCTCGGTCTTGATGGGTTTCCTGGGTGGACACCCGAAGCAGAAGCATCTCTCTTGGCCTACCCATGGCCAGGAAATGTTCGGGAGCTCAAACACGTCATCGAACGCAATCTATACCAGCAGGATGACTTCTCAAAACCCATTGCGGAATGGCAGTTCGATCCGTTCTCAGATCCGGCATCAGTCCCGCCCGAACGCGCGCGCGCATCGGCCATGACCCAGCCAACCCAACTGATCACCCCTTCGTCAGAGCCTTTGGATCTCAAGCACGCGGTGATCGAGCTCGAGCGCCAGTATTTGCTCGATGCCCTCACGGCGAGCCGATGGCACCAAGCAAAAGCCGCCGAGACCTTAGGCTTGACCTACCATCAGTTGCGAGCCCTACTGCGCAAGTATCCTGACATCCGCAAGCCCTGATCATTCACCCGTGAAATGCGCGGGCCGCTTCTCAAGCATGGCGTTGACGGCTTCCTCATGATCTTTGGTCTGGTGCGCGAGCGCCTGAAAACCCGCTGACATCTCGAGGAGTGACGGCAGATCTGCGCCCCGCTGCGCCTTTAAAAGCTTCTTGGTCATTCTCAACGCATGCGGAGGATTCGCTGCCACTCGGCTCGCGAGATCATTCGCTGCGTTCATGAGCTCCTCTGGTGCCACCACCTGGGAGACCATGCCCCATTCCAGCGCTTTGGCGGCGTTGACGGGCTCTCCAGTGAAGGACATTTCGTTGGCACGCGCTTGACCGATCACCCGCGGTAAGAACCAGGCCCCTCCGTCCCCAGGAATGATGCCCACTTTCACGAAACTCTCAGCAAACAGCGCCTTCTCGGACGCAATGCGCATGTCGCACATCATCGCCAAATCACAGCCTGCACCAATGGCTGGCCCATTCACGGCTGCAATGATCGGGACTTCAAGCGCATCAACCGCGAGTGGGATCCGCTGAATACCTTTTCTGTACCCCTCGCGAATCTCATTCGGCGTGCCGCCGAACATGCCCGTTTTGTCTTTCATGTCTTTCACGTTGCCCCCGCTGCTAAAAGCAGACCCGGCACCCGTCAGAATCGCTACGCGAACGGTTTGATCAGCATTGATTCGATCGCAGGCGGCAACAATCGCCGAGACCATCTCATCCTCAGAGATCGCATTGCGCGTTTCATGTTTATTCAGCGTCAAAGTGACAATGGCGCCGGTTTGCTCATAAAGAAGACAATCGCTCATGAAGATTCCTCAAGTGATGGTTCGCTAAAAGAGAGTTGATCAATATTTTTCTCGGCCGATGA
>Ga0181574_10005314_pt1 | contig 11054 bp, 13 predicted proteins | sample 101ome_24_FD_145600 | JGI IMG/M metagenome (GOLD analysis project Ga0181574, IMG submission 145600) | Coastal salt marsh microbial communities from the Groves Creek Marsh, Skidaway Island, Georgia - 101410AT metaG (spades assembly) | ecosystem: Environmental > Aquatic > Marine > Intertidal zone... | reverse complement strand
GACCTGCTGGGTCTGAAGTGTAGCTGTTCAGTTTCAATTTGCTTCACAGTGAGCGTCGAATTAGCTTGGAAGAACTTATGTGCTTGTTTGCATTCCGATAAATGGACCAGTTTGAACCTGACATGGACACACCAAGTCGTGCTCCCTTAGCCAAATTACAAGCCACCCGACTGGGGTTGGACACGCACCATCATGCCGTCGCCTATTTGAGGTATGACAGTGCCATATGCCGTTCCAACGGGTTGGCATCTGGCGCCGTGGTAGAGTTGCACAACGGTTCAAACGTCATATTGGCAACGGCCCATATTGTTATTTCGGATATCATTGATGCCGAGCAGATTGGTTTGTCAGAGTTGGCGTGGCAGCGGCTTTCTGCATCGGATGGGGTTGAGATCGGTGTAAGACGATCAGAGCCTGTAGAGTCTCTCAGTGGTGTGCGGTCCAAGATTTATGGCAACCCTCTGTCGCTCGAATCCTGTCAGGCCATTATTAATGATGTCGTTGCCGACCGGTTGTCGGACATCTACATCACAGCTTTTCTGACCTCGTGTGCCGGGGATAATCTCGACGAACAGGAAATGACCAACCTGACCCAGGCAATGGTTGAGTCCGGCGAACGGTTTGATTGGGGCACTTCGCCAATTGTCGACAAACATTGTGTAGGAGGCCTGCCAGGCAACCGGACGACGCCGATCATTGTTGCCATTGTCACCGCCTGCGGGTTGACCATGCCCAAGACATCTTCCAGGTCTATCACCTCACCGGCAGGGACAGCAGACACTATGGAGACAATGGCACCGGTGGAGCTCGACATTGCAGATATGCGCCGGGTGGTCGAGCAGGAAGGGGGCTGCATCGTTTGGGGCGGCGGCATGCAACTCAGCCCAGCCGATGACAAGCTCATCCGCATTGAACGGCAGTTAGACATTGATAGCGAGGGACAATTGGTCGCGTCGGTTCTGTCGAAGAAGGTTGCTGCCGGGGCTACCCACCTGATTTTGGACCTGCCCACAGGCCCCAGTGCCAAGGTGCGCACACCAGAAGCAGCCCAGATTTTGGGGGGACATCTGGTGCGCGTCGCCAGCCATTTCGGCATCGAGGCCGTTATCCATGTAACCGATGGGAGCCAGCCCGTCGGGCGTGGTATTGGCCCGGCGCTGGAAGCACGGGATGTTATGGCTGTCCTTCACAATAGCGAACGGGCGCCGGTAGATCTGAAAACACGGTCCCTGAATTTGGCTGGTGCTCTGTTGGAGATGGCCGGAAAAGCCCCATCAGGAAGTGGGTTTGCCATGGCGTTAGCAACATTGGAAAGTGGTGCTGCCTGGAAGAAATTTCAGGCCATCTGTGAAGCGCAGGGCGGCTTCCGCGAGCCACCCACGGCGGCACATAGCTTCCCTGTAACAGCAGCGCATAGCGGGGTGGTAGAGTTGATTGACAATCGCCTGCTTGCACGCGTCGCAAAATATGCCGGGGCCCCGGAATCTGCAGCTGCCGGCATTCAGATTCACCATTTTGTGGGGGATAGAGTGAACGCCGGGCAACCCTTGTTCAGTATCCATGCGGAAACACCGGGCGAGCTGTCCTATGCCCAGGATTTTGTCGAAGCCCATGGCGCCATGGTGCACCTGGGAGAACTGCCATGAATCCGTTGATTTTTGCGATGCCCGATTGTGATCAGTTGGCAGACAGGCTGGCTGGGTTAATGGCAGGTGACAGGGGTTTGATGGAAATGCGCCGTTTTCCAGACGGGGAGTCCTATGCCCGGTTGATGGATGACGTTTCGGGCCGGAATGTTGTCTTCGTTGCTTCACTGGTCAGGCCGGACGACAAAATCCTGGCCCTGATGTTTGCGGTTTCAACGGCCAGGGAATTAGGCGCCAAAACCGTAGGGTTGGTCGTACCCTATTTGCCTTATATGCGGCAGGATAGACGGTTCCATGAGGGTGAGGCTATTACCTCTCGTTGGTTTGCCAGGCTGGTTAGTTCTTTTGCAGATTGGATGGTCACTATCGACCCACATCTACACCGCTATCATTCGCTCGACGAAATCTACGATATAGAAGCCCACTCCCTCCGCGCCGCGCCGCTAATTTCTGCGTGGATTGCAGACAAAGTGGAAAAACCGCTTTTGGTTGGGCCAGACACGGAAAGTACACAATGGGTTTCAGTGGTGGCAGAGTCGGTAGGTGCGCCTTTCACAATCCTGGAGAAGAACCGCAAGGGTGACAGGGAGGTTGAAGTTTCCCGTCCAGACGTATCTGCCTGGAAGGACCATACACCCATCCTGGTCGATGACATAATTTCAACCGCGCGCACAATGATCGAAACCGTTGGACGAATTGAAGAAGTGGGTTTGCGGCCACCCATATGTATTGGCGTTCATGCTGTCTTCGCTGAACAGGGTTATGAGGCGCTCAAAGCTGTGAAGCCGGCCGACATCGTCACGTGTAATACGATCGCCCACGAGACAAATGCTATTGAAGTCGCGGAGTTGCTGGCAGACGGTATCTTGGATCGGGTATCTTTTCTGAAGCACTAGCCTCCTTGTAAAGGAACAGCCGCTTGCCGCTCACATACCATAACGCACTCTATACGTCGTTGGAGACGATGGGGCTTTTGAAGCCAGATGAACGACCTGTACTGCACCGTATGACGGGTGGTGTGTCTTCAGAAGTTTACAGGGTGGACATCGGCGGCCGGACGCTGTGCGTTAAGCGGGCCTTGCCTAAATTGCAGGTCGAGAAAGACTGGCATGCCCCTGTGGAGCGCAGTCGGTATGAGGCCGCCTGGATGAGGCTGGCGAACAGCATTTTACCCGGCATTGCGCCCGACCTGGTCGCAGACGACCCTGTTGGCCTGGTGATTGCCATGGCGTACCTGCCACCAGCCGACTATCCCCTTTGGAAAGATCAGTTGAGGACCGGTATTGCTGATGCAGCCGTTGCTGCCAGTGTGGGGCAGTCTCTGGCGGTGCTGCATGGCGCTACGGCCTATGATCGGGACATCGAGCGACAATTCGAAGGCACGGACGTGTTCTTTCACGCCCTGCGTATTGATGCCTATTTGTTAGAGGCGGCTCGTGTGCAGCCATCGGTCGCAGAGCCCCTGCGCGCCATTGTTGAACGCACGTCCAAGGCCCGCATTGCCTTGGTGCATGGTGATTTTAGTCCCAAAAACATGCTGATTGGGCCGGACGGGCCGGTCATTCTGGACTCGGAGACGGCCACCTATGCTGATCCTGCATTCGACTTGGCCTTTTGCCTGAATCACCTTTTGCTAAAATGTGTTTGGCACCCGGTATGGACGCGCGACTATCTGGACTGCTTTGGGGCGCTGGCTGAGCGTTACCTGGCGGGGGTGACCTGGGAGCCGCAGGTAGAGATCGAAAGCCGAACAGCGGCGCTTCTTTCCGGCCTCTTGCTGGCACGTGTTGATGGCAAGTCGCCGGTGGAATATGTCACCGACCCGGCTTTGCAGGACAATATCCGGCAACGTGCCATGGCATGGCTACTCAATATACCTGCCAATCTGTCTGATATGCGGCGACAGTGGTGCGCTATGTGGGCAGAAGACAAAGGGAATTAACGTGAAAGCACTTTTGCATTATGGAGCTAGCACCGGGTATCTGGCTGCGCTGGAGGCGCGCCGCCCGGACTGGCTTGATGTGGCCGTCGTTGCCGAGGCTGATGACGAAAGTTTTTACCGTGAACTGCCTGATACGGACGTCATTCTGCATGCTTTGCGGCCTATTTCTGCGGCCGATATGGACCTGGCGCCGCAGATTAAACTGATACAGAAGATTGGCATTGGGGTCAACACAATCGATGTCGAGGCGGCGACGCAGCGTGGTATCGCCGTGGCCAATATGCCGGGCTCGAATGCCATCGCGGTGGCTGAAACAGCATTGATGTTGATGCTGGCGGCGTCCCGCCGGTTAACCCATATCGACCGTGCTACGCGGGCAGGGCAGGGGTGGGAAATACCGCCTGACGACTATGACCACGTCAGTGAGATTGCGGGAAAGACGGTGGGCCTTGTTGGATATGGGGCCATTCCCCAACACTTGGCACCCATCCTGACGGCAATGGGAGCGCGGGTTCTCTATACGGCTCAGTCGCTCAAGTCCGATGCTGTTGCCGATTGGCGCGCGTTGGATGACTTGATCGAGGAAGCAGATATCCTGTCGCTTCATATTCCACAGACCGAGGAAACGACCGGCATTATTTCCCATGAGCGCATGGCGCGCATGAAGAAGGGTGTGGTCTTTATTAATACGGCACGGGGTGGCCTGGTTGACGAAGCAGCCCTTGTGCGGGCGTTGCAGACCGGCCAAATTGGCGCAGCAGGTTTGGATGTCTATGCGGGAGAACCGGTCGACCCTGCGAACCCTTTGTTGGCGATGGATAACGTCATCTGTATGCCGCATATCTCGTGGCTAACGCCGCAGACGCTGGAACGCAGTCTGGATATCGCTGTAGAGAATTGCAGGCGTATAAGGGATGGAGTAGAACTGCTGCATCACGTCAACGGATGACAGAGCTTTAAAGGGCTAACCCAGAAATGGGTGGGCCAGGCAGCCAACCGAAGTTGATTACCTGACCCTGGGGTTGTAGACGACATCACATAACGAATAATTTTTGCGCTACTTCATGCGCTTAATGACCTATAGACGGTGGCGTTGGAACTTCGCCTCCACAAATTTCTGAAAAATTATCCATACGCTATTTTGGCACCTGGTTGCACCTCACCATTGATGGATGTGCGTATGACTTTCAGCAGGGTGGCTAGTGAGAATGGCTTGGACAAGAAGGTGAAATTGGAAGACATGGGGCGGGAGGAGTCTGGATACACCTTGGAATAATCAGACATCAGGATCACCGGACAACATGGAAAGCTTGCTAGCGCCTCTTTGGCGATATCCAGGCCGTCTAGGCCCCCGGGCATTGTCATATCAGTCAATAGAAGGTCCAAAGGGCCGTTGTGGGTCTGGATGAGTTCTATGGCTTCCATCCCGTTTTGGGCCTGAAGAGCTTAGTATCCCAGACTTTGAAGTGCGGCACTTATGGTTCTTAAAATTGCTATGTCGTCGTCGACGACAAGTATCGTTTCAGAACCCCCATATGTTTTAATTTGTTGGTGGTCGCCCATGAACAGCATCCTTTCCCCAAGTAGGTGGTGCCACTTCCGGCAAGGCGAATATTTGGTGCCAACACCATCCTGCGCCGCACCCATAGTGGGATGGCTTTGAAAAGGCGCGGTAAAGAATGTGCCGCCGGAAATGGTGACCACAGCTTCAGTAAAGAAGTAGTCGGAACGGCCCGGGGCTACCCTCCATAGAGGTCGAACATTAATTTGTGATGGTATACTCAGCTCAGGGGCGGCCGGCTGGATTTCCGGCCGGCCTCTTGTCATGGATGCAACAGAAAAAGTGCCTATAACAGCCCGGTAAGTGGGGTGCTGCTTAGTCCCCCACGACTAGATTGGTGCCGGTGTTTTCTTTGATCCGTGCGATATGACGGTCAACCTGCCGTACCGACAATGAGAGTTGGCTGGCGATATTTTCCCGGCGCTGGCCTTTTCGGAGAAGCAAGAAAACGTCTCTTTGGCGTTCGGTCAGCCATTTGATCTTGTCTTCCAGTTTGTGGGCGCACCTGAAGCAGACGAGCATGACGGGCACAATGCTGGGCATCGCTTGGGCAGCCAGGCGCATGTCCCCCTTGAAGGATTTGCCGGCCAGAGTGAGTTGCAGGCGTCCTTTTGGATTTTCGTGGCAACTCGCAACGATACCTTCTTCCAACCCATAGTTGGCGGCATCTTGCATCATGGTTTCCTGGCGAGCATTCCAGCGCGGCACCTGCGACCATTCCAGCATGCCTTCTTGTTCCAAGCCAAAAAGGCGCACCGGGTCATCATGGTAATAGTTTTTCTCAACGTAGCGGCGCTGCCAGACTTGCGGAAAATTGGTCTGTACGGTGCCGGAGAATTCCGGGTGGCCGTAAGCGTAGTCCCCTGGCCAATATTGGTAGCCAAAGTACTCAAATCCGCACTGATTGGCAAAGTCGGTGATGACCTCACCGATCTGGCCATAGGTTTCTGCCCGCATTAGGGCCGATAAAGAATCTTCAATTACAATATGCATGGCACTTTTACCTCAATTTGCCAAACCTGAAACATGTGATACAAATAGTTGTGCTTTCGCACTAAGTCTTCCCCGCACAGTTATAGCGCGGGGAAGGTCGTTATTCAAGGCCGTCCGTCAGGCACTCAATTTATCAGCAAGGCTGAAGTCTTGGTTAGTTTCGGTTAGCCGCAGTACACGGTCAGATAGCCCTGTGTCATGGCGGACACGTGCCAGCGTTCGCTGTGAAATATGGTGTTGCATTGCCAGCACTTCTTCTTGCCCCGAGCGTTTTGGTTGTCCCAGCAAGTCAACGACGAGGCCACGACTGAGCCATCGGTCAAGTTCTCGGACATTGACCTGCGCCGTGAGGCCTTTCAGACCGGCGTTGAAGGCTAATTCGTAACCAGACAGGAAAATATGGTTCAGAATTGTCGATCGATTCTGGTGTGGTTCGTCCGGTTTAACGTGCCCCCGGGACCATTCCCAAATTTGGGGGTCATTGGGAACGCCTTTCTCACATAAGTCCGGAAAGATATCCCCCATCATGGTTGGCCCTGTTGTTGGCAGCATCCGCGATGCGCCGACAAGTTGATGCCCCCTGAGCACCAGTAGGTAGATGGTATTGGGCAGGTCATAAGCATCAATCTCTCGCTGGTTTGGGTGGTCCGTACCCGGCACCTCCCAGCCCAGAATGTTGATAAAGACCTCATAGCGCTGTTGAAACATTTTCTCCAGATGGTCGAGATAAAGCACCCGGTTTTCGGGCAGTACGACATGAACTTCATACATATTGGTGTCCTTCTCAGTGTTGTTAGTGGTGTTGTTGACACCAAAACAATGAGAAAAAATGGCAGTTAAACAGACGTATAAATTTGTTAAAAAACGTTAATATAGAACATGACAAGAACAAAATATGGAATAAGTCCTTATAACTGACCTTATAATTAGAGGTTATGAGAATTAATGTCCATCAATACCCCTAATATTCTATCGTTTGGAAAGTGAATTTGATGCCGGGAAAAAGGCATTCAGTACCCGAAATACTAGCAATTCTGACAGAAAAGTCGAGCCGCATCAGTGTGTCGAACTTGTGTGAGAAATATAGCATTAGTGAGCAGACCTATTACCGCTGGAAGGCCAAGTATGGTGACCAGTTGTTGCCTGAATCGGGTGCGCCATCTTTAAGTGGTGCTAACTTGCAGCGTCTAAGGCACTTGGAAGAGGAGAACCGGCGCCTGAAATATTTGCTCGGTGAACTGGTGCTGCAGCAGTCTTACGACACAGTTGGGAACCTGAGCTAAGCGCTGGCTTTAGTCATGTCTCTGCTACACGTGTTGGAAGGACAACCAGAAGCAGCATCTAATGCTCATCAGATGATCAATTGACATTGACTATTATAAAATAACAATTAGCTTGTTTCCCTTAACATTAATAACTTTTCCACTGGGGGTTACAATGAGCGGGCGTCTGAGACGGGCGAAGCTATACGATTCGAATCAGGTAGCTTTATCTGGTCTTCGCCTGGCGGCAGGCAGAAACCAATATACATTGCCATTATCAGATGTACTGAGTTCTTTTGACCATTTGTCGTCCACTTCACTCAAACTTGCACGCGAATATAGAAACGATCTTGTCGCAGCCCGCGTTCAATGTATCGACCTGGAATATCATCGGAGTTGGCGTGATGTCGCAGCCGATGTTGCCGACAGATGTCGACCACTCCTGCAGGAAGCTGACGGTCGCCGAACGGAATGTTATTTCGTACTGCGGTCCAAACTAGGCTTGTCTGCTCATGATTATGACATGACCCAGGCATTGGAGGACTTGTTGGAATATGAACGGGTTAGTGATATTCGCCGGACGATCAACGGGACGGTCGGGTCACAAAAGGTGGCCTGAAGGCGTCGCCGAAACAATGATGGAAAACACGTTTGGCATGATTGCCCTTCCCAAGATGTAATGCAACAACCGTTGTATTAACGCCCTCCTTCTGCCATGATTGCGCCGAGTTTCGTTTGAGGAGGGCGTGACATGTCAGCAGACCAATCCGCTGATTGGGATGACAGTTTCGACGTTATTGTCATAGGCTCCGGCGCTGCAGGGTTGACCGCTGCGGTCGTCGCTGACCGGCAAGGCCTGCGTACCTTGGTCGTTGAGAAAGAAGCGCTATATGGCGGCACAACAGCCTTGTCGGGTGGGGTGGCCTGGGTGCCCAACAATGCCCTCATGCAGAAGGCTGGCCTTCCGGACACACCGGCGGCGGCCCTGACATACCTCGAGCACAATATTGGCAACAGAGTGGCGCACGGCAAGCTCGCAGCCTTTGTAGAGCATGCACCGAAAATGGCTGAATTTCTTCAGGCCCATAGTGAATTGGCATTCAATATTGTTCATGGTTTTCCTGACTACCGGCCGGAAGCGCCGGGCGGTAGCAAGGGCGGTCGATCTATTGATCCCAAGGTAATATCAGGGCGCAAGCTCAAGGACTTTGACCGGTTGCGTCGCTCTGCCACGGGTATGCCGGGTGGGCTTGTTGGCTCTGTGACAGAGATGCGTCGCTTGGCGTTTTTCAAATCCAACCCGATGGGTCTGGCCAAGGTCTGGTCGTTTTTCCCTCGAAACCTTTGGAACAAATTGGCGGGCAGGCAGCACGTTTCGAGCGGTATGGCGTTGATTGCCCGTTTGCGGCTGACCCTGCAAAAACGGGCGGTGCCGCTGTGGCTGGATACGCCGCTGCAGGAACTGATTGTAGAGAACGACACTGTTATGGGCGTGTGTGTGCAGCGCGAAGGAAGGACGAAGAGACTGGCTGCCAGAAAAGGCGTCATCATGGCCGCCGGTGGTTTTGAACGAAACCCGGCGATGCGGCGGCAGTTTTTTGGTGATCAGGGTGGCGACGACTGGAATCAAGGGCAGTTCACATCCGGATCTCCGGGAAATGTAGGTGACGGCATTGAGGCGGGCGCTTCCATTGGTGCAGCGCGTGATCTCATGGATGATATGTGGTGGATGCCGTCTACCATGCCACCGGGGGGTAAACCTGTCATTGTTGTCTTTGAACGTGGTTTGCCGCATATGATGGTTGTCAATGCCAAGGGGCAGCGGTTTGCCAACGAGGCGCGTCCCTACAATGAATTGGGGCGTCTGATTTACGAAGAGCAAGAGCAGCCAGCGCACATAATTTTTGACCAGGAATTTCGCAGCAAATATGCCATTGGCGGGTTGATCCCTGGGGTTCCGGCCAAGAAATTCATTGAAAGTGGCTATTTGAAGCAAGCAGATAGTCTGGAACAGTTGGCCACAATCTCGGGTGTTGACCCTGAAGGACTGCGAGACACCGTGCAACGGTTCAACCGCATGGCGGAGCAGGGACGGGATGAAGATTTTGGCAAGGGCGAAAGTGCCTTTGACCTCTATGCTGGTGACCCTGCACATAGGCCCAACCCTTGTTTGGGCGCGATTGGCAAACCGCCATTTTATGCTCTGCAGATTGCGGCGGGTGATTTGGGAACAAAGGGCGGTTTGCTCACCAATGAGAAAGCGCAGGTGCTGCGTGAAGACGGCTCGGTCATTCCGGGCCTTTACGCAGCGGGGAATAGCTCCGCCAGTGTTATGGGTAATTTTTATCCCGGTGCCGGTGGGACTATCGGTGCGGCGATGACCTATGGCTACATCGCGGCGATGGACGCCTCAGGCAACAACTGATGCCTCGTGTTGTCGATCATGATGCGCGCCGGGCGGAGGTGGCGAAAGTAGCATACGACCTCATTGCTGTAGGTGGGGCCGAGGTCGCGACCATTCGCAAGGTGGCGAGTGCGGCGGGGTACAGTACAACCATCGTGAGCCACTATTTCACGAGCAAGAAGGACCTTCTCCAGGCCGTTATCGATCTGTCTCTGACATTGTCGCAGAACCACGTGCTGGCAGCTTCAACGTCTGGTGATCTGCAGTCGGTGTTGGAAGCAATACTGCCCATATCGGAGGTACAGAAGCAAAATTGGCGCATCTGGTTCGGCTTTTGGGGTGAGGCTGTGTCCGACCATGATTTTCGGGAGCAACAGGGCCGGCAGTCCCGTGATACGCTCGAACTGATGAAAGCCTTCATGTTGCATGCAGGCTATTGCTTGACTGACGAGCCGGAACAAGAGGCAGAAGACCTGGCGAGGAGAACACTCAGTGTTGTTACAGGATTGGCAACTTTGGCGAGTTTTGATCCGGGCTACTGGCCTGCAGAGCGTCAGAAAAAAGTGATAGAAGAGTATGTGGAGACACTGGAAACTCGAAAATAAGGATCGACGCCACCGTGGGGCCGCAGCGGGATTTGGTACGCGTGGCAGTCAGGATTGGTGATGCTTTCCGGATCGATACCCTGGTGTCGTGACCTGCTCAGCATTTGTGAAATGGTGGTCCAAAACGTGCAGGGAAAAGGTGCCGGATATGGTCAACAAAAGTGGAATGGGAATATGAAGGCGGTATTGCTCTCACTTGTGGCGGGGTTGTTTCTTTTATCTGGCGCGCAGGCGGCGGAGCCTGTTGCCCTTCATGTTGCTGTGACCGGGGGTGAGCCCGGCAAAGGCCAGATGATCATCGCCCTGTTCGCGACGAAGAAAGACTACATGAAGAATGCTGTCGCTGAGGCTACGGTACCCGTGGATGAAAGCGGTGCAGCCAGCTATAGCTTTGAGGGCTTGGCGCCGGGGGACCTCGCGATCAGCGTTATCTATGACGAGGACAATGATGGCAAGTTGGACACGGGCTTCATGGGCATTCCCAAGGAGAAGTTCGGTTTTTCTAACAATGCGAAGGGTACAATGGGGCCGCCCTCCTTCAAGAAAGCCAGATTTGACCTTGTTGGCCCCGAGCAGCAGGTCGAGATCAGCCTTTCAAGTGCCCGCTAGTCCGGCAGTTCTTCGCCGCTACCGCCCATTTT
>Ga0181574_10005313_pt1 | contig 11054 bp, 7 predicted proteins | sample 101ome_24_FD_145600 | JGI IMG/M metagenome (GOLD analysis project Ga0181574, IMG submission 145600) | Coastal salt marsh microbial communities from the Groves Creek Marsh, Skidaway Island, Georgia - 101410AT metaG (spades assembly) | ecosystem: Environmental > Aquatic > Marine > Intertidal zone... | reverse complement strand
GATCTCTATGGAAAGCACGTAATTATTCTTGAAGATATCGTGGACACAGGATTGACGCTAGATAAGGTATTCTCTATGATAGACGCTGATGCTCCTTCATCACTAGAATTTGCGTGTTTACTATACAAACCAACAGCTTTTAAAGGAAAACACGCCCCGAAATTTGTGGGTATTGAAATTCCCGATCATTTTGTGGTGGGATACGGTCTAGACTACATGGAATACGGAAGAAATACAAAAGACATCTATAAATTAAAATAAACCAACATGTTAAACATTGTTTTATTTGGCCCTCCAGGAGCAGGGAAGGGGACTCAATCAGAGCGACTAGTTGAGAAATACAAGTTAATTCATCTTTCTACTGGTGATATTTTCCGCGCAAACATTGGTGGTGGAACTGAATTGGGTACGTTGGCAAAGAGCTTTATTGATAAGGGACAATTAGTTCCAGACGAGGTAACTATCAACATGTTAAAATCCGAGGTTGAAAAGCACCCAAATGCTGCAGGATTTGTATTTGATGGTTTCCCGAGAACAACCCCTCAAGCAGAAGCACTTGATGCGTTTCTTGCTTCCTTGAATTCTGAGATTAACGCAATGATTGCATTGGATGTTCCAGAAGATGAACTAAAAGAGCGGCTAAAAAAACGAGCCCTTGATTCTGGTAGAACGGATGATGCAGACCCAAAAATCATCGAAAGCAGAATTAACGTTTATAAAAATGAGACTTCCCCAGTAAAAGGATTCTATGAGGGTCAATCAAAATTTCACGCAGTTAATGGACTTGGTTCAATTGACGAAATTACCGAGCGTCTATTCAATACGGTAGACAACCTTTAATTTATGGCATCAGACAATTTTGTTGATTACGTTACTATTCATTGTAAGTCAGGCAATGGTGGAGGTGGATCCCGACACATGCGTCGTGAAAAATACATTCCCAAAGGAGGACCTGATGGAGGTGATGGGGGGCGCGGTGGTCATGTGATCCTACGCGGTAATGAACAAATGTGGACACTACTTCATCTAAAGTATAAAAAACACATCAAAGCAACTCATGGTGTGCATGGTTCCGGAAATTTAAAAACCGGTGCTGAAGGAGAAGACGTTTATATTGACGTTCCATTAGGGACTATTGCTCGTGACCCAGAAACAAAAGAAATTCTTTTTGAAATCTCTGAAAATGGACAGGAAGAGATCCTTATGAGAGGTGGTCGTGGAGGAAAAGGAAATAATCACTTCAAAAGCTCAACTAATAGAACACCTGATTATGCACAACCTGGCGAAGAAGGAAGAGAAGGTTGGCGCATTTTGGAACTCAAAATATTAGCAGATGTTGGACTCGTTGGTTTTCCCAACGCAGGAAAGAGCACTTTGCTGGCTTCCATATCCGCTGCTAAACCTGAAATTGCGGATTATGCATTTACCACATTACGTCCAAACCTAGGCATAGTAAGTTATCGCGACAACCGATCCTTTGTGATGGCAGATATCCCTGGAATCATTGAAGGAGCGCATGAAGGAAAAGGATTAGGTTTGCGATTTCTGCGACACATCGAGCGGAATTCTATTCTGTTGTTTATGATCCCTGCTGACAGCGAGGATATTCACAAGGAATATAAGATTCTATTGAACGAACTCAACCAATTCAATCCAGAATTACTAGACAAAAATCGACTTCTAGCCATTACTAAAAGTGATATGCTGGATGATGAACTAAAACAAGAAATCTTAAATGATTTACCGAATATCCCACACATCTTCATTTCAGCAGTTTCCAACTATAATTTGGAAGAAATGAAAGATATGATTTGGAAAGAATTAATGCACTAAACATGGAAACACTGCAATCCATTGATGAACTCATTTTGCTCGCAGTAAATGGTTGGCGTTCATCTTGGATGGATGAAGTCATGTGGATCATCTCTGGAAAAATCACTTGGTTTCCGTTGTATTTAGGTTTATTAATTGCCGTATATTCTATCTTGAAAAACAAGAAGAGGTTTCTTTACTTCTTTTTAATCGGTGGTATTTCTATAGGTGCTGCAGATGCAATTGCTAACTATGGATTTAAACAAACTATTCAACGACCGCGACCATCGCATCATAATGAATTATCGGAAAAACTTCATTATTACGTTACAAGCAAAGGAGAAGAATACCGGGGCGGTCCATATGGATTTGTGTCTGGCCATGCAACTAATTCGTTCGCAATAGCATTTTTCTTTGGGTTCTTCTTTTGGAGCCACAAACGAAAGGGTGCTCTATATTTGTTACTGCTTTGGGCTGCTATTGTAGCCTACAGCCGGTTGTACCTTGGTGTTCATTATCCTTCAGACTTATTAGGCGGGGGGATATTAGGCGGGGTAATTGCTTACGCCGCATATCAGATCTTTCAAAAGGTCATGCTACGGGAATCAATTGTCGAATAGCTGCTTGACATTGCTGTCTTTCTTCATAGAAACTACTCAAGTCCTCGTTTCTAAGTACCTGTAACCTGGTATAACGCTTAAGCCGTCGTACATAATGATACGCCACTACTCCGCTCAACGTGGGCGCAATGAAAAAATACATGAACCAAAACCAAAACGCAGGATAAACAAATATGTTTATAGCAGAGATTAGAATAATGTTGTAAATCCCAATTACAAGTAGACCTAACAACATTTTCACACTCCCCCAAAAAACTGGACGCTTGAACGATTTTTCCACAAATGATTTCACCCAAACATACGGCAAATAATGGTGCAGTACACCCAATGCAAATAGAGGGAAACCAAGTATAAAAAACAAAATATCTTTTATTGGATGAAAGGCGTCTCTTTCCAAATCCGTTAGGTCCACTTCCTTTAAGTTTCTTTTGTCCAGTCGCGTAAAGTAGTTCTCGAGCGAAGCTTTGAGCTCAACAAGATCAACTTTCTCGTTTAGGTCCCGCTCGTTCATCCATTTGGCTAGAGTGCGTGAGTATTCCCAGCGCTCAAGGAGAGGGATACGTTTATATGAGTCGACTGCACTCATACCTTTCTTCGTCAAGCGCATTACATGTTCGTGAAAACTCGTCCATTCCAAATCACGGACATCCGTTATTTGATCTTGCATTTCGGTCTCCACCCTCTTTGTTAAATCACCGATTACTTTAGATGGATTATGCTCATATTCGCTACGGTATTCATTCAAACAAATTGGATTCCCATTGGAAATTATAACTTCGCTTCCCAACACATTCGGATCAGAATAATTTACACCAAGCGCTTGGATATAGACTTTTTTCTTCCAGTTCATGTGTTCAAGCGCTCCAAACCCCATTCGCACGGCTCCTTTTTTAATTGGTTTCAAGCGACGAACAAAAACATCATCTGTAAACCCCTCACTAAAAATCAATAAACTTCTACCAAAGTTTAGAATACGATTACATTTCGCAAATACTTCTTCATTTTTTTCTTTGGTATCCACACCATCTTGCATCCTATAAATGGGAAGCATATGTGCAGCCCAAAGAATAGGTTTCATTAGAGGTGTAAATACATCTGAACGGGTCATAAAAAAAACAATCGGCGATTGATTACTCGCAATTACCAATGGATCCATGAAAGACGCTGCATGGTTACTCGCATAAATTGTACGGGTAAATCTGTTTTTGGGACGATTGACGATTCTAAGTCTTGGGTAGAACACCCACAAACCAAACTTAAGTACAAACTTTAATATGAGATAGACGAGTCGCATGGATTTGAATGACGGTCGTAAAACTAATAAAAATTAACGAACTCCGTCACACATAAGGATTAGAAAGACGACTATACGAGTTAGCCGTCTTTACTGCTCCTCAAAAACAACTTCAACATGATTATATTCTTCAAAATGCGCAGATAGCTCCCTTCCAATTGATCCACTAACGCAGAGATTAAAGTGGAAGCTATTGATTCATCATTCATGGTGTAATTAATCTTAAGATCTTGTGTCAAATCATCGCGTATTGTCAACACAAATTGATTCATGGACGCCTTCGTGAGCACAATTGTAAACTTAATATTTCTAAGTTAAGCTATTTGCTAATCGGACATTCATTTAGAAAAAATCTATACAAGCAGCAAACCGAATGGAACCGGCGTATTGAAATTAATGAATTTAATATCTGTTTGTAAGTAGAAAATGTCACTAGTGCCTCACTGCTTATAACCGCTAAGTCTTCTTCAGAAAGAATAATTGACACTAGAATTTCAGATCCTGCCGTGGAAATATCTTTGATATAATTCGGTGATATCGAAGTATCATCGATTATACAAGACTCTGCTTTTTCATAGCACATCCCTACATGACCACCAAATTTGAAAATAAGTCTGTTTTGAATTTCGTCTGTCGGATAATTTTATCCCCATCTTCCAGGATTTGAGTTAGCTCACTTTTGTCCATATTAACCAAGTATATGACACAATCTAACAATTCAAACTTTGGCGCTAATTCTTTTGTAATTAGCCAATAGACATCGCTTTCTTTCGAGAGCCTATTCACTTGAACTGAAAAGCTATGAATTGCTCAATCGATTCACTTAAGACCTTATGCTGATGGTTATTACTCATGACTATTCTAGAACAAATTACAAACTCTTTATTCAGGAATAAATCTTTATGCGGAAGAAAATCAGAAGTTTTCGACGAAGGCCGTTTTATTTTAGTCCTTGAGCTCTTTTTCAACGTTACGGTTATTTCCAATTACATAACCAAGCATTAATTCATGAACACTATTGTTGATACGCTGTACTTGTCCAGCACTAAAATCGTATGCATACCCGAATCGAAAGTTACCCGCCACATTCATTCCGAAACCCACATTAATTGCATCTCCAAAACGGTAGGCAAGATTCCCCCAATACCTATCCTTTACAATAACTCTAGCCCCCATATTGAATGAAAGCGGTGCATTACCGATTGCTTGGAGCATGAAATGCGGTTCAACAGAATACTCATTTGAGAGTTCAAATTCATACATCCCGAATGCCAACAAATGGCGTCCAAATTGTGATTGTGTTACAACCTCATCTATTATTAGACCGTTCTCCAAAAGTTGTGTTCCCGAAACTCCAAGTGTAAACTTCTCACCGTAAAAGGTAATTCCAGCTTTAACATCGAAAATATTTTGATTCGAATTACGCGTTAAAAAGTTGGCGTATTCAATATCATCTTCATCGTGAAGAATAACCCGAGAACTGTTGATTCCAAAATTACTCCAACCACCGCTTAGTCCAAGACCCAACATTGTTTTTTCTGTAAAGCGCAAATGATATGCATAAGATGCCATAATCGAATTCTTCATAAATGGGCCGATTTGGTCTGATATCATTTTCCCTCCAATAACATGTTTTGCTGCACCAATTCGTTTTTCAGGAGTAGCATACACCGATTCTCGATCAATATTAAACTCTTCTATCACCTCCGATTTTGACTTCCCAAATCGCACCTCACTATGTCCACTTGCATAGAAACTTATAGGAGACCCTTCAATATTCAACCATTGTCTCCTGAATCCGAAATCAAATTGGGTGGTCTTGGTTAGTCCTCCAGCCGCAGGATTAAAGAAGTAAGGATTAGAATAATATTGTGAAAACTGTGTCTCTTGTTGGCCAAATACTGCACCACACATCAAAAAGCTAATAACAACTAAATTTTTCATCATTTCTTCTTTTGATAATTAGCGAATAATACTGATTGAACCCGTAATCTCTGTCATGGCGTCGTCATTCAGGTATAAGCGATAAAAATAAGTTCCGATCGGTAGCAATTCTCCGGTTTCCAATAAAGTACCATCCCATGGATCCAAATAGCCAATAGATTCGAATACTAAATTCCCCCATCGGTTCACTATTTTCACTTCACACGTTGGATAAATTGCATGTAAGTTATCTATAATGAAGAGATCATTCTTTCCATCATTGTTGGGTGTAAATACGGTTGGTATAACTGGGGCATATGCTTCACACTCGATTACCGTTATAGCTATGGTATCTAACGTGTTCCCACATACAGGATGAGAAAGCGCATATACAATAATAGTTTCTCCTCCGCTTATTGAATTCACCAACGTATTAGCACTTTGAGGAGAGACAACATTTGCTCCTCCTGAAATCACATACCAGTATGGACTCATTCCTACAGTAGCAAGATTTCCTTGCAGCTCAATGGAGTTGCCGGTAACACATAATGTAGTGTCAGGCGTCGAAATTATAGCTTCTGGAGCTAGAAAAACTCGAACAGTATCGGTAGAAACGGGGCAGGTGCCATTAGAAATTCCCCAAATGATATCATTCCAACCAGAAGATAAATTGGACCCCACCGTATTCGACTGATTTACATTCAAGAAGTTGATTTCCGAATTCGTTGAGAACCAAGTTCCTACACCTACATTTGGTGTGTTACCTGTTAGATTAATTAATGTATCATAACAAACCAGTAACGTATCATTGGGAATGCTAGCAGGGAAAGGAAGATCATAAACCTCAATTGTTATCGTGTCTGATAAGGTTCCACATGAAGCAGTCGTTACCTCCCAAATAAATTGATTCGTTCCAAAACTCAGGTTATTCGCACCAGTAGTAGAGGCAAACTGATTATTTAACGTTGCAGTTCCAGTAAGTACAATCCACTCTCCAGTTCCGGACGTAATTGGAGCAGATGTCAGTACCACACTTGTTGTATCACACAATGAATTAGGCGTATCAATAATGACAGCTGCATCTGGTGATTCTACTACTTCAATTGTAAATGAACATGTTGCAGTATTGCCAGAACCATCGATCACCTCAAATGATTGTGTCGTTAAACCAACTGGGAAAATATCACCTGATGTTAAACCAGAAAGATCGGTTTGATTAATTGTAACTGTCACACAGTTGTCTGATCCCACAGGTTGTAAATATGTTACCAACGGATCACATTGTAATAGATCAGAAGGGCAAATTATTGTTGGCACTTCATTTTCAATAATCTCAAGCATAAACGAACATGTCTCCTCATTTCCCGAAACATCTGTTACTGTCAAGAATATTTCATTCATACCCACTGAAACTGTGCTTCCGATAGCTGGAGTTTGACTTATTGAGAAACCCGGACAGTTTTCAACAACCACTGCGGAAGACATATAATCGAGAAGCGTGAAGTTGCAATTCGCACCATTATTAACTACTTGATTCGAAGGACAAGTTATTTGAGGGGCAACAAGATCGTTTGGAACTGTAACAACAATACATGACGCTTGATTTCCATTCTCATCTTCTAAGAAAACTTCCACCTGATCAGTACCCGTAAGCAGTGTACCCGGTGCTGGCAATTGACTTACAATCATATCGGAAAAAACAGAACAATTATCTGTACCGGAAATTATTCCCGTAAGATCTGGGGCGCCATATTCACATGCTGCATTTACAGACATAATTGTATCCGTTTGGCATACTATTGAGGGCGCTTCTTGATCAGAAACAGAAACATTGAAAGTACACTGCGCGGAATTCCCAGCAACATCAGAGACAGTCATTGTAACACTTTGGCCAGCAGTAATAACAGTTCCCGGAGCTGGTACCTGAACGATAGACAAGGTATTTCCGTCGCAAGCATCATCTGCACTAATTAAAGATGAGTAATCACCTAAAACACCTTCGCAACCATTCGTTAGCAGTACGATTTGATCTGGTACACAACTCGTGATAACAGGGTCAGTGACATCAACAACTTGGATGTCAAAAGTACACGTCCCTTGATTACCACTTTGGTCCTCAGCAATCAGTGTGATTTCATGTACTCCCGCATTAAAAACTGTTCCGATAGGCGTTTGGTGACTGTATACGAAATTTGCTAAGCTCGTACAGTTATCCGTTGCTGCCATGGCACCTGTAAAATCCGCAAGCAAATATTCACAGTTAGCATCCGCACTTACAGTTGTATTCGAAGGACAGAAGGCTTCAGGAGCGGTTGTATCAATTAGTTCAACTTGAAACAAGCAAGAGTTGGAATTCCCTTCCTCATCAGTAGTGGTTAACGAAATAGGAACTATCGTTCCAACACCACTATGCAAAGAACCAATGGCCGGAGACTGTGTAAACACTAAATTGCCAGCACCCGTACAATTATCAGAAGCAATGGCATCTCCCGTAAAATCCAACAAGTTAATATTACATGCAGCATTCGTTGCTTGAATTTGATTTGAAGGACATGTTATTTGCGGTGCCTCAAGGTCCTCTACTACGAGAGAAAAAGAACAAGTGCTTTCATTTCCACTTGGATCTTCAACCAAAATTTGAATCGTAGTATTTCCGGACACTATGCTAAGGGGCGCAGGTACCTGAGTAAACGTCATATCAAGAACGCTCGCAGTGCAGTTATCACTCCAGATAACCATATTTGTATAATCCGACAATAATGTATCACAAACCCCTAATGCAGTCAACTGCGTTTGATTTACAGGACATGTAATCTGTGGAGAAATGGTATCAACAACTTCCATTAATACCGAACAAGTGCGAGAATTACCTGCTTCATCTGTCACTGAATACTCTACCAATTGATCCGCGGTAATGGTGGTACCAGTCGCAGGAGACTGCGTTGTCAACAAAGCTGAAAAAAGACTGCAGTTATCCGATGGACTTAATAGTACATGAAGATCATCCACAAGTACCTCGCAATTGGGGCCCAAAAACTTCTGAATAGTTGGTGGACAAACAAATATAGGAGCGATTGAATCAATTGCGCGGACATCAACAAGGCAAGAACTAGAATTACCCGATAAATCTGTCGCTAAAATTTCAACTTGTTGCACAGAGAGGTGTCCAGAAAGTATTGTCCCACTTGGAATACTTTGAGTAAGTAGAATGTCGGCTATTGAAGTACAATTATCAGTTACTAATATTGTCGGTAGCAACAATAAATCCGGAATTTGAGCGTCACAATTTTGATCAACGTAAGCATTAACATCCACTGGACATGTCAGCACTGGCGCTTCAATATCATCGGATGCTAATTGGAGATTATGGATAGCAATTGAAGGTTCTTCCCCAACACCATCGGCATTGTTCAACCATTGAAAACCTATTTGCACATTTGGATTGTTACTCGCTGACGCAGGTAAATAAATCGAATAATCTTCCCAGAAACCAAGTGGAGTACAACTCAATAGTGTTTTCTTAGGGCTTCCCAGCGTACTCCAAGATGCCCCATCAAAGTACCACACAATGCAGTTATCAAGTAATAAATCACCGTTATGAATTAAATCAAAGCTCAATACAATTTGACATTCGTTCGAACAGTCAATCACGGGTGATTCTATACGAACGTCCGTTGTTGGATCTCCTAACGAACTATCTTTCAAGTAAGTCGCACCAGCATCTCCATCAAAGCGGCCTATATGCAGGGTAGGACTATTCCCACAACCTGCACCGCAATTACCAACTCCCTCAGCATTTTCTTCTGCACTGATGTACCATACGTTAGCAGCTGGGCCATTCAATCCGGTCGAAGTGACATTCCAAGTACCATTTGAACTCACAAAGCCATCCGCTAGCGTACCTGTATTACATCCTGCACCAAAAGTTTCGGTCCAAAAAACTTGACTCCACGAAGGAGAAAAAAAACACATAACTGCCACTGAAACAAGAAGTAGTAGTAATTTCATAGTTATAAATTTCTATAGAACAAAATTTGAAAACACGACGCGAATATACAACAAAAGGTTCGAGGGGAAAAAACAAAAAATGGTGCTATTTAAAATAGCACCATTTTCGCACAATATTTCTATTTATTTAGAAATTGGGTGTAAGAGCGTGTGTTTTAAAGAAATCGTCAATATACCTTAGTGCCTCTTCTTCCGTATCTACCAGTTTAAAATAATCTAAATCTCCTTCGGAAATATTTCCTTCAACGAGCATAGTATTTTTAATCCACTCTATCAAACCTTTCCAATATTCAATTCCTACGAGCACCACTGGTCTTTCGTTGATTTTTTTTGTTTGAATTAATGTTAGTGCCTCGAACATTTCGTCCAACGTTCCAAATCCACCAGGCAGAATAATAAATCCTTGAGAGTACTTTACAAAAATCACCTTTCTCACAAAAAAGTAATCAAACTTCAAGTTCGATTGCGGATCTATGAATGGATTTCCATTTTGCTCAAATGGTAAATCTATGTTAAGACCAACTGATTTTCCGTCTCCCTTCTGAGCACCCTTATTTCCAGCCTCCATTATACCTGGTCCACCACCAGTAATTACCCCATACCCGCGTTGTGCGAGCATCTCAGAGATGTTCTCGGCCATTTGGTAGTATTTGTTGTCTGGTTTGGTACGTGCTGAGCCAAACACAGAAATACACGGACCAATTTTTGCCATCTTCTCATAGGCGTCAACGAATTCAGCCATAATTTTAAAAATCGCCCAACTATCATTCGTTTTTATTTCATACCAATCTTTTCTAATGTTCATGTTTTAATTTTTTAATTCCTCTACCAAATACTTAGCCGTAAAGGACGTAGCTATTTTTTTTGCAAGTTGCTCAGGTGTACCTTCAGCAATAATTTGTCCACCACCCTTTCCTCCTTCGGGTCCCACGTCTATAACGTAGTCCGCTACCTTCACAATGTCTAAATTATGTTCAATTACAAGAACCGTATTACCTTCATTAACTAATCGATTTAACACTTCCAAAAGTAACCGAATATCTTCAAAATGCAAACCTGTTGAAGGCTCGTCTAAAATATAAATCGTTTTACCTGTGCTTCTCTTGGATAATTCTGTAGACAACTTTATCCGTTGAGCCTCTCCGCCTGACAAAGTTGTTGAGGCCTGACCTAATTTAATATAACCCAAACCGACAGAAATAAGTGTGCTTAGAACCCTGTTAATTTTAGGAATCGCTTCAAAAAATGGAGCGGCGGCTTCTATCGTCATATCCAAAACATCTGCAATCGATTTCCCCTTATAACGAATCTCCAATGTTTCCCGGTTATAACGCTTCCCATTGCAGGTCTCACAATTCACGTGGACATCAGGCAAAAAATTCATCTCGATAATCTTT
>Ga0181574_10005306_pt1 | contig 11065 bp, 3 predicted proteins | sample 101ome_24_FD_145600 | JGI IMG/M metagenome (GOLD analysis project Ga0181574, IMG submission 145600) | Coastal salt marsh microbial communities from the Groves Creek Marsh, Skidaway Island, Georgia - 101410AT metaG (spades assembly) | ecosystem: Environmental > Aquatic > Marine > Intertidal zone... | reverse complement strand
AAGAATGGGACGGCAACCGTTGGTTTGCCACGGATTTCACCGGCGAGTATGCCTTCCAATCCGAACTTTTGCTCGCCGATGGAACGATGATCGGCATCAATTTCGTTCTCGCCTGCACAGCCATCCAATCGATGGTGCTCTTCATCGGCGCCATCTCTGTGCTCGATTTGCCGTGGAAAAAGCGACTACGTGCCTTATTCCTTGTCGTGCCGCTCATTCACGTGCTCAACGTTTTCAGAAATGCCGGATTGATTTGGATGCACATGACCTACACCCAATGGGACTTGTGGGGGATGAGTGTGTTTGAATTCGGTCACACCTATGTTGCTCGATTTGTGAGTTTATTCGCGATGTTTTTGATGGCGCTCATCATGTTTGAGATGCTGCCTACGATGCACCGCCACATCATGTCACTCGTGTCTCCAAAAACGAACACGGCTCGTTGATGGTGCACATGCCGTGACTCGAACACGGGTAGAGAGGTTGGGAACCTCCCATCATAACCACTAGATCACATGTGCGTTAATGTGACGAGTCGAGGATAATTCAAGAGACCTGTGGTTGGAAAACATGATGTGAGGTTGCTGGAACCTCTGTGCATGCACCCTGCACTCGCTCCCTTCACGTTTCAGCGAGGCCAACTCGAGGTCAAGAACCGCTGCGTCCTGGCTGCCATGACCAACAAACAGAGCCATGCCAATGGTCATGTATCAAAGGATGAAGTTGCGTGGCTGGAAGCCCGAAGCAGAGGAGGATTCGGCATCGTCACCACCGCTGCAACCCACGTACAAGAAGACGGGCAAGGCTGGGAAGGAGAATTTGGCGTATGGTCCGATGCATTTCTTCCAGGCCTTACCTCAATGGCCAATGCCATTTCTCAACACGGTGCTTTGGGGTTAGCCCAACTGTTTCACGGAGGGATGAGGGCTCCAGAATCCTTGACTGGACTTCAACCAAAATCTGCATCAGAAAACCTCCTCAACGACGAGGGCGACTTTGCCCGTGCGATGACCGAGGAGGAAATTCACGAAACAATCCAAGCCTTTGGTCAGGCAGCACAACGATGCGAAGCGGCTGGATTTCACGGTGTTGAACTTCACGGCGCCCACGGTTATCTCATCTCTCAATTTCTCGGCGAGGCCACCAATCGCAGAGAAGATGCATGGGGCGGTTCACCCGAAAAGCGGCAAACATTTCTCCATGAAACGGTGAAAGAAGTTCGCCGTCAAACGAGCGACAAATTCTTGGTTGGTGTTCGCCTTTCTCCAGTTCACAGGGGTGTAGGTATCACCCTTCACGACGCCTTGTTTACCCTCAAGTCCTGCATGGGGCTTGAACTGGATTTTGTTCACGTGTCATGTTGGGACATCAACCAACGCGAGACCATCGGTCAAAACGAGCGAACCTTCACCGAGTGGTTTGCCGATGAGCTTCAAGGACAGATGCCGTTGATCACGACCGGTGCTGTTTGGAATCGTGGCGATGCAGCGGATGCCGTTGGTCAGGGCGGTGATTTCGTCGGCGTAGCACGAGCTGGCATCGCACACTCTAACTGGCCCGAGCATCTGGCGGGAAACTACGCCGAACCCAAGCAACCTCCGTTTTCTGTTACAGAATTGGAACAGGCAATGCTAAGTCCTCGATTCATCGAATACATGCGACGCTGGGAAGGCTTTGTTGACCCATGAACGCCCCTGCCGAGATTCGAACTCGGGTTCCTCGCTCCGGAGGCGAGGGTGATATCCACTACACTACAAGGGCGATTTTTCCTGACCGCCAGAGGATATAGTCCTTGCAGACCTATGCTTTGGGCTCCCATGACTGATCGGGTTCTGCACGGGTCCACAACTGACCGCTTCCCGTCGGGTGTTCAATCGTTTCAATTCCATCCAACATCATGCCCATGAGGGCTTCGTTGGGTGCTTCGAGGGCGGGTGCACTGACCGCAGATGGCGAGGAGAGCGGCGTGATATCAACGCCATTCTCGTCGGCAAGGGGGGTGATGATCGTCAAGGGGTCTTCCGCCTCAGCACCAGCGAGTAGCCTCTCCTGCATTTGATTTTCTGCGTCCCAGTGTTTGTCAACATCGTGCTGGCCGGACCCTCCTCTCACGAAGGCGACCAACAAACCAAGCAACATCAGGAACAAAGCACCAGCAGATGCATAGATGATGTCGTTCGAGACACTCGCTACGATATCAGCGTTGTCTCCTACACCATCACCGTCCGTATCCTTGGTTTCGGTAGGGTCATTCGGGAAGGCATCTTCCTCGTCAGGCACACCATCGCCATCACCGTCAAAGGCGTTGAAGGTGGTATCACACAAAAGCACCAACAGTTCAAATTCATCTCGGTCAATATCCCCGTCGCCGTTACCGTCGATCGCTTCAAAGTCGTAGGCATTGGCCCAAGGGTGAGCCTCCAGATTGGAGAGCGACACCTCGTCTCCACCCCGTGAAAGTTCATCAAAAACCGAAGTAAGTTCGATTTCACATGAGCACTTGAATTGCAGGTATTCCCGGTATTCAATGGCATCATCGCCATTGAGGTCCATGGCTTCCCGATTTGAGGAAGAAGCATCAACGCTATCGATTTCAGCGGATTTAAGCAGGCCGTTTGCATCTCGATCAAGTTTCTCAAACATCACCTTTGCAACTTCCTCGCACGGTGTGGCGGATGTTGGCTCTTCAGGCTCAACTGGTTCAATGGGCAGTTCACTTCGGTCCCACCGAGCCACCAGCGAAATTTCTTCAGCATCGCTGATCCCAATCAGTGAAATATCAATTCTACCATTCATTGGCATCTCCATAGTAACGAGGTGGTTGGTTCCTGACGAACCACTTTTGAGCGTGGTTTCGGATGTCTCAACGTTCAAACCGTCTCCGGGACTTGGGCGCCCCCAATCGCCAAATTCCACCTCGTATTGAAGTCCTTGAACGAGCAATTGGACATCCCCAGAGCCACCGTATGTCTCTATTTGGAAGAAATTCCCCGGGTCATCCAACATGGCATAAAACGAGATTTCACCACCTTTTCCGACACTCACACCATCCAACGCTTCATCGTTGAACAATTCAATAGGTACGCCATCGTACTCCCATACATATCGGTCGGCGAATTCGGCAACGATGTTGATGCCGGTAAACGCAGATTCTGATGTGAGCAAGATGTACCACCACCCCGGCGTAGGGTCGTTGAAAGCGATGCGATCCTCGGCCCCCTTTGCAGTGGAATGGTGGTCAAAGGTTGACGTACTCGGGGCCTGTTCATGACGCAGGTAAAGTGATGCCTCCCCTCCTCCGTCGGCAAGGTCAACCACCAAACGTTCAGTTCCCTGTGGGATTTCAACTTTGAAGAATTGCATGAGGTTCATGTAGCCGCTCAATGGGCCGTATTCCACGCCCGGAGTGAGCGTGATGGCATCCTCAGGTTCAATGTTGAGCGGCGGATAGACGAAATCCGCTACGATGGTGAAGCCACGTGCGTTTCTATAAGTGTAGGCAGTGATGTAGTACAGCCCAGGTTCCACATCAAACAGGTGCACTTCCTCATCGTTTCCGGGACCGGTTGACCACTGCGATTTCGTTGGTTTCTCAACCATCACATCCTCACCGTTTTCGTCAATGTCAAATTCAATGCCCCACCAGTCTTCTGGTGTGGGTGGACTGTGGTAAGATATCCCGATGTCAATGTCGCCCCGACCACCGTACGTTCGCACCCTCAAATCTGCAAGAGGTTCAGTCACGTTAACGTAGTAATATGCGGTTCCGTAATCATTGCTGTCAAAATTCGTGATCACTTCTTGACCGGTAACGGCAATGCTGTCCTTCAATTCGGTCATGTCATCGAGTGTTGGCGGGGGATCTGCGACATCAGCATCGAGGTAGAGATACAGTTCACCGACGTCACGTTCCATCACGACAACAAACCAGACGGTTCCTTCTTCTGGCCAGGACCATTCTTCATAGGCGAAGCCGAATTCATCGGTGAAAGAATCGTTGTGATTCCATCGGTCCGGCATGAAATTAAACCCAACGTAGACATTGAACGCTGAAGCCGTTTCTTCCTCCCAGTCATCAAATGACCAGGATGTGGAAAACCACGATAGGGAACGAGTGTATTCCTCTACTTCTGCAAAGAAGAGAAGGGTGTCGCCCTCAGATACATCTTCGATGGAGATTTCCTCACCGATGAACAATTCAACCGCTTGAGCGACAATGCTTCCGTCGGGCATGACCCAATCGGCACCGTTGATGGAACCAGAACGGTTCTCAGTACCATCGTAGGTCGTTGACCCCTCCCCTTCGCCAAACATCCATGCAGAGCGTTCGACCATGTTGGAGATGTTTGACCCGCTTTGAATGGTGATGTTGTCAAGAAGCCCCTCAAAATAAGCACATTCACAGCCGGCTCCCATTCTTGCGATGTACAATTGGTCACAGTCTTGACCGGTCTCATAGCAATCGTTCGAACCGAAATCGCCGAGTGGGATGCTCGCATCTTCGTCGAGGATAACACCTGCATCAACCCCGTTGATGGAGAACGCATAGCCTTCGCCGGCCGTAACAATCACTTCCACGTGGGACCAAACGTTGGCTTCGACCGTAGCGTTGGAAACAGGATGCCGAGCAAGGCTGTACTCCGATGAGAACGCCAATCGATCATCCTTGAGGTAAAGCCCCCACCCATAATCACCCTTCATGACGATGAATTGATTGCCTGAGACTTCAAACGGGTTGACCCATGCTGAAAGCATGACTACGCTGTCGTTGGTGAAATCAAGTCCGTCATCGTGTTCGATGACAATGTGGTCAGACTCACCGTCAAAGCGGAGGGCATAATCGGCCCCGGGTCCAACCTCAACAACCCCGTAAACCGGGAAGTACTGTGGGTCGTTTTCCAAATCGTTCCACGTACCAGGTTCAATGTTGCCCATGTTTGTACCTGCAATGTGGATGTAATGTTCATCTCCACCTTCAGAGGGTTGAGCATCACCCCAGTTTCTGTACAAAAACGGGGTGCCGTCGTGCCATTTGTATTGACCTTCCTGAGCTTCGTCGTTAAGGCCAATCCAAAGATGCCGAGATTGATTGTCCCATGAGGCAAAGGTATCGACGACCCAAGTGTTCTCAGTAGCATCGTCAACCGTGACCAAAAAACCGCCGAGAGAAAGGGCGTACGATGCAGCATCTTCCCAAGAGGAAGCGGTGAGAAGATGGTAGGTGTTGTTGTTACTTGGGTTCACTGCCGTGTGGAGAACCGTCATCTCTTCAGGAGATTCACCCATAGCGGTTGAGAGCACAGGCGAAACGAGGCTCATCAGAAAAAGAGTAACAAGAAGAAGGGCTTTCTTCATGATTTACGGTTGTGACGGACATTTATCAAACAAGTGGTAAGATGGTTTTCTGTTTTCGGGTGAATTAACGTAGTTTTTTACCACCAATACGCAATTCTGTTTGCAAGGGCATTTGATGCTCCCAAGCGAACTCTTTCACGATTCGCCAAGCCTTTTCCGAACCCTCAAAGTCCTTGACATCGATAATTTTGTTACGCGTGTTGGCTTTGAACGCAGCGACAGGTTCTGCATTTCGGAACACAAGATATGCCGAACCAAAACCAAATCGCTCCTTCATGATGTCTGTAAAGTATGGGGCGATGGGGTCCGATGGAGGCAGGACAAAGTCGCGAATCGAGGGGATGGATTTCGCCTCCTGGAGCAATTCTTTGCGGCCCCAGCAGACTTGGTGGAAATCTTCGATAAGGAATCCTTTGATCAATGTGCCATCCTCTTCAAAGGCGTTCAGCACCGCTTTCAATTCCTCGGGTTTGAAGGATGGCCCCGATAGCTGGGTCAATTGTCGCAAGGTAATAACTGGATATTTTTCCACCAAATTGCGAATGTATTCCTTTCGCAATTCTGCTCGGTCCACACCTTCGGGCACGAAAACGCTGCGGAAACCCCCTCGGAAATCCTGAACGATGTGCCCGGTCTTCATCAAAGGCTGAATCAATTTTCGGAATTCAGATTGAGACAATGCATGCCGCTCCTTGAACAAATTCGGGTCAGAATGGCCGCTGAAAAAATCAACGATGTCAAGCAGTTCCTCATCGGCTGGTTGATTACGAATCGCAAGGATGTTTTGGAAATGCTCGTAACTTGCCCAAACCTGGTGGCCTCGCAGGTTGATGCCTTGATGGAGGCGATGGGCGCTGGCCATGCTTTTCAGGTCGGCACGGTAAAGTTCACACCGGCCTCTTAATGCAAAATCATCGCGAATTTCATCAACCCCTTTCAGCGCCAGAATTTCATTTTCCATGCGCGTGTGTTGGTGCAAATGATGCTGATGGAAGAGCGCTCGTTCTGCAATTTCACGTGGCTGAGGGTCGACCACAGCACCTCGAATCATTCGCTCCCCAGTCACTCGGAAACCTATGCCTTCCAAGTCCTGACGCGTGGTGTCGTCGAGGGCCGTGATCGGCTCGCTGTTGAAGTTTGAGAGAACCGAGACATCAACGAGTTGTGCGGCGTGGTTTTCCAAAAGCAGTTCAAAAGCTTCACAGAATTCATCAAGGTAAGCAGTCGGAACGTGCAAATCTTTGATTTCGAGGTAGTCGTTGACTTTGAACATCAACACCTTGCCAATGGGGTCAACCCCTTTGAAAATGGGGAGATACCAACCGCGGTCCAAGACGCTTCTCACTTCCCAAATGAAACGGGAAACATATGGATCGGATTGTGTAAGAATGCGGACGGTTCTGTCTTCGCGGCGAGGGCGTTGAAGTTCTTCAACCTCATCGGGCGCACAGAAAAACGCTTCTGGCTCTGGAACGAGCGCCATCACCTTCGCAATCCTGCCCGCTTTCTCGAGATTCATCAAGGCGACCGTCAATTCTTCGAAACTCCTTGAAACGTAAAACCGAAGTGTGCTGGCCTTGACGGGCCCCATTCGGCGTACAACCTCTTCCAGGGCATCCTCAAAACTCATCGCTTCGTAAACATCCATCACACGATGGAACAACGAAAGACGACGTCTGCGCCCTGGTACCTCTTCAAATTGCTTGACGACCAACATTTGGCGTTCGAGGTTATTGAGGGCGTTCTTCAAATCCCGAGTAAGAGCCCGGTGCTCATCTCCTTTCGGATAGCCCTCCATAATTTCTTGGCGCGTGACATTTTCGCCCGGAGGTATCTTCGTCAAAATTTCTTCTTCCATTGGCCCAAGCCAAGGCTCTGGCTTCAATCCCAACAACATGGAAATGTTTCGGCGAGTCGTGTAGCCAATTCGGTTGTGGAGCAGGCGGCCCATGATGACGTCTGAATCGAGTTGGACATCTGTCCAGTCCCTGAACGTGAACTCGTTCACTCGGTAGAGCAACTCTTGTTGTTTTTGGAAGAGAACGTGCTCGTTGAATGCGGTGAAACTGTCCTCATATTGATGGAAGGATTTGTCGAGAACCATGTTCTGAATCCAACGGTATTCAACGACCTCTTCCTCGCCGCCGGTGAGACGGTGTTCGTCAATTTTGAGGATGTATTCGGCATCATTGGTTTGGATATAGAATCCAACGGAAACAACGTTTCGCCCCTCGAGTTCATGCAAGGCCCGTTCGATGAGAGTTTGCGGGAAAGGAAGTCTATCGACCATCTCTTCGGATGTTTTGGGCCCTTCAGAACCTAACATCTCGATGATTTTCACGCGAAGCGCTTCTTGAGGGTCGCCAAGTTCGCGCTCTTCCCACATTGTTGGTTTGGTTCCCGCAAAGGCGGTGGCCATTTTGTAGGTGAGCCCCCGTGTGTGCAATTCAAGCAGGTTTTCGACGTCTTTTCCGCCTGCAACTGCAAGGCATCCAAGTGTTCCGTGGATTTCACCCATGTAATTGGTGAACCATTTTCCATCGAGTTCTTCTTGTCCGGTTCCATCAAGTTTAGTGATTTGACCGGTTTGACAGAGCTCCTCAACCCAACCACGTATGGTTTCGTGAGAAATATCGTTGAGTTTCTCTCGGTAAAGTGGGTTGTTGAATTGGCGGTCCAAGCCACCGCCATGACTCATGAGTCGGAACAATTCTCTGGCGTTGGTCGGGATAGGTGCTTTATCCGAGTAGTAATTGTTCAATTGTTCGCTTGAAAGTTCTGTGGCAAGCGAGCGAGTTCCGAGGAGCCTTTGGAGGATGGAGGGGTCAATGTCTTTGACCAAGAACGCCCTGGTTTTCATGGACATGAGGTCCTCAAAGGCGGACATGAAGAGGGACATTCCCAATCGGGAAGGTACCACCACTTTGGTGTGGACAATTCTCGCATCCCCCGTGCTGCAAGAACGCAGAAAGCTCTCGAGGCCGGTAAGATCAATGTCACCAAAGAGGATTTCGTTTTTCGCCTCACGCATCAACAGGCTTCCATCCATGGTCCGATGTTTTTGGAGCAAGGCTTCGGCTCGTTGTTGGAACTGCTGTGGACTGATTTCTTCGGCACCCATTCGTTTTGGGATGATGAGTGAACGGCCCGAGACTTCTCGGAAACGTTTGGCAAAAATTTGTGTGTTGATGATGTAGCGCTCAATCACATCCATGTGGTTGTTTTCTTGGAACGCCGTATACAACGAACCCGGGTCCACCTCTTGTGAAGTTTTGAGCAACAACCCGTTTTCATCGAACGACATCTCGATGACATTGATCCCGTTGGCTTCAGCCATTCCGGCCATGAAGTACCCGAGGGCGGTGTTGAAACCACGTCCACGGCATGTGGTGATCATGTATGTGGGGAACGCCCCCGTCACCACTTGCTCAACCAAAATACGCTTCGAATCAGGCACCTGGAACGAGTCCAGGGAATGCTCCTCCAAATGGCGTGCAATTGCATTGGCGACTTCGTTTGAGAGTCCATACACATCTCTCAACAACAATCGGGGATCCTGCTCCCTTCGCAGCGAGACCATGCAGTGACCGATGAGATCCAAAAGCGCTTGAGAGAGTTCACGGCTCCTGCTTCGTGCCTCACCCGACCATGAAGGAATCGTGGGCCGGTGACCTGTTACGCTGGTCACGTTCACTCGGGTACCCTGAATGTTGGTGACCCTGTAGGTTGAACCGCCGAGGAGGATGACATCACCGTTGCGAAGGTTGGAAACGAATGAGCCGGAGAGTTTTCCGAGAATAGAGCCTTCTGCGTTGAACACCAAATACGAGTTATCCGGGGCGATGGTACCGATATTGGTGTAGTAAATCATACGTGAATAACCACGCTTTCCATACACGTTCTCCTCCCAATCAACCCATACGCGTCGCTCTTCCTCAAGCATGTCGAGCACTTCAATGAAATCGTCGTATTCGAAATTCCGATACGACCAAGAATTAACGATGATTTCGTAGGCCTCGTCGATGTCCAAGTCATTGATAATGACCAGACCAATCATGAATTGCGCAACCACATCAAGGCAGTTTTGTGGGAAATCAAGGCGGTCCATATCTCCGGTTTGGATGGCGGCCTGGAGGGCTGCCAATTCCAGAAGGTCATCCACGCTCTGTGGCAAAAAACGCGCACGTGGTATTCCTCCCACATGGTGGCCAGCACGGCCAATTCGTTGGAGGGCGGTAGCAATGTCACCCGGACTACCAACCTGAACGACAAGATCCACGGAGCCGATGTCAATACCCATTTCAAGCGACGATGAGGTCACGACCGCCCGAAGATGGCCATATTTCAACCGCTTCTCCACATCAAGGCGGATGTTCTTGTCCATTGAACCGTGATGCCCAGCGACCAAATCTCCGAGGAATGGACGCAGTTTTTGCACAATGGTTTCCGTCATTTTTCGTGTATTAGCAAAGACCAGTGTGGTCGTGTGAGCGCTGATGAGGTCTGCAACGGCCTCAATGTTGTACTCAAGGACTTTCATCACGGGAAGGTCACTGAATTTCGGGTGTGTGATCAAAATATCCAAATCCAGTTCTCTTGAACCTGAAATTTTTGCGATGGAGACCTCAGTCACCTGACCACGAGCTTCCTTGTCATCGCTGCTGACAAGGTATTCAGCCACCGTTTCCAGAGGTTCCATCGTTGCAGAAATTCCAATTCGTTGAACAGGGTTTTTCAGCAAGGAATCGAGAAGAGAAAGTGTGAGTGAAAGGTGAACACCTCGCTTGGTCGGCACCATGGAATGCAACTCGTCGATGATCATGTACTCAACTTCGCTCACGATGGGTTGAAACCTCGGAGACGTAATGGCAATGGCGAGACTCTCTGGCGTTGTGATCAAAATATGTGGAGGGTTTCTCAGCATTTTTTGCCGGTCGGATTGGGATGTATCACCCGTCCGTAGACCCACCCGAATGTCTTGGGCACGGTCTGGGAGATAGTGCTCTGTAATTTCGTTGAGAGGACCAATCAAGTTGCGCTGAATATCGTTCGCTAGTGCCTTAATGGGCGAAATGTAGACCGCATACACCTTTTTCTCGAGTTTTTTGTCCAGCGCTAGCCGGACAAGTTGGTCGATCACACTCAAGAACGCTGTGAGGGTTTTTCCTGAACCAGTAGGCGAACAGAGCAGGAGATGTTTATTCTCCATGATGGCGGGTATAGCCAATTTTTGTGGACGCGTGAAATCTGGAAACTTGTCCTTGAACCATTGACGGACAGGAGGACAGAGGCGCTCGTACAACACATCGGATTCAAGAGGGGAATCCAAGTATACGATATCTGCCATTTTTCTGCACACCCTATGGGTGTGGAGCGTCAACTTTCAATTAAAAAGGGTTGTGGTTTTGTGGCGATACATCAAGCCCAACGGGTTGAACGTTTTTTCCAACGAAGAACCTTCGCTGTTTTCGGTTCATCTCCAGGTTGCAAGAGGGGCGAGAGTGGGGCATTCGGAGGCACTGACACCTCAAACAACGCGTCGGTAGGACACGAACCTATGCAGGACAAACAACCAACACACCGGTTTTCTACAACCACAACAGGTCGCTTTGGATGGGTCCGTCCTGTTGGATTTTCCACCAGTGGAAGCAGAGCTTCGAACGGACAGTGGTAGATGCAGAGGTCACAGCCTGTACAGTCTTCCTGCACG
>Ga0181574_10005302_pt1 | contig 11070 bp, 10 predicted proteins | sample 101ome_24_FD_145600 | JGI IMG/M metagenome (GOLD analysis project Ga0181574, IMG submission 145600) | Coastal salt marsh microbial communities from the Groves Creek Marsh, Skidaway Island, Georgia - 101410AT metaG (spades assembly) | ecosystem: Environmental > Aquatic > Marine > Intertidal zone... | reverse complement strand
GCCTTCGTCGTCGTCCTCAAGTGTGATTCTACCCCACCATACGTATTCCGAATCGGCGGGTACATGCACGCCGTTTGGCAGCTCAACCAGTTGAAGCGATGTACCGTACAACTTTTCGTGCAGGGATGCAGCGATGGTCAACTCATCGATGTTTTCATTGAACGACATAGCGGCAGCAAGCAGGACAACTGGGTCGGGAGCGTTGACAATGGCTACCGATACCTCACGTCCCTCTTCTCGGGCGTTCATCACCATCGTCCGCAAGTGCCGTGGCACCAAGCGGACAACGAGGTGGTTTTCGTCACGCAGAAATTGTCGGTGAAACGATACATTTCTGATACCGTTGTCTTGAGCGATGATGATGCTGGCAGAGGAATACCTCCCACGGTCTTGTGGCCAATGGTGCGGAATGGGGATGGTTCTGAGGTCCACCTTTTCTGCGATATGTTCCAAACATTCGGCGTCCGCCGCATCAACGAGAACAGGAGTGCTCGGGTGATGCATGGCCCAACCTAGCGTGTCAATGTACGCCTCGGGCTCAATGCCAATGGCTGCGCACAAGCGATCACGAGTGAGCATGTTAACCGCTGCCCGATGGCCGGGGCATTCCTTGATGTTTTGAAAAACCGTCATGGCGTGATGACTTGCTTGCGAGTGATGGAGCATGCCGTGGATGAGGCTGACTTCCTCCTTCTCGAGCGTTGCAGCGTCAAGATGGTCACGAAAGGCCATGCCTGTCCCACATGAAGGCGTTGCTTGAAGTTGTCCATCAAATCCAGACCAAAACATGAAGTCAAAATCAAATGACGGCGGCGTGGAATCGCCGAGACAAAGGGATTTGATTAAATAGGGGCGGCAAGTCGGCGAAATGCTTCAATGAGGTGACCATGATGGGCAGAGGACTCTTCGCAGGTGCAAAGATGGCAAAAGACCGACAAAAATTCCGTTGGTCAGACCGCCGATACAAGAAGCGCATGCTCAAGTCCCGTGCTAAGCACGACCCTCTTGCTGGCTCCACGCAAGCCAAGGGCATCGTTGTTGAAAAAGTGGGTATTGAGGCCAAACAACCCAATTCAGGCATCCGCAAAGCCGTCAAGATTTCCCTCATCAAGAACGGAAACAAACTCACCGCATTCGCTCCTGGCGACGGTGCAATCAACTTCATCGACGAGCACGACGAGGTCATGGTGGAAGGTATCGGTGGACGCATGGGTCGTTCATACGGTGACATCCCCGGTGTTCGATACAAAGTGATCCAAGTCAACGGCGTATCCCTTGACGAAATGGTTCGAGGCCGAAAGGAGAAGCCTGTCCGTTGAGGTGTTAAAGATGAGCGACGAAGAATCCCCTGTTGTAGAAGTCAAGCCAATCGCTGGCATTGGGACCAAAGTTTTCGGTAAGTGGGATGCTTCCGAAGTAACCTGCCGCGACCCCGGGCTCGCACCATACATCAACCTCACCACCGTGGGTGTTCCACACACCGGCGGCCGGCACGCCAACTCCTGGTTCGGAAAATCCAAACTCTCGGTGGTTGAACGCTACATCAACAAACTCATGCGAACCGGTTCGTACACAGGAAAGAAAATGGGAGCCATGAAAGCCTTCGAAGGCGCACTGGATAAGATTGCTGACCGAACCGGTAACAATCCCCTTCAGGTTTTTGTTGATGCCGTTTGTTCCGCTGCCCCTATGGAAGAAATCACCCGAATCAAGTTCGGCGCAGTCTCCCAACCAAAGGCAGTTGATTCATCGCCATCTCGACGATTGGATGTCGCCCTTGCCAACCTCGCACGTGGCGCCCAACAAGGTACTCACAAGTCCAAGCGCACACTTGAGAACTGCATCATCAACGAATTGACCAAGGCAAGCGAAGGTGACGTCACCTCCTACGCCGTGAGCAAGAAAGAAGAGCTTGAGCGCATCGCTGCCTCTGCTCGTTGAGCCAGCCGAACTCATCGTTTCGTCGCTCTGCAGTCGCTTTTGCGTGCGCTTTTTGCGAGTCACTTAATTACCCCTTTTCAGTGGGGCGAATCAACGAGAACACGGTGGTAACCATGGGACGCAAAGAAGACAACATCAAGAAGGCAACAGAAGTCATGCACATTCTCCCACAAATCAGGAACTTGTGCATCGCAGCGCACATTGACCACGGAAAGACCACGCTCTCTGACAACTTGATCGCTGGTGCGGGCATGATGTCAAACGAACTTGCTGGCGCAGCTCGTGTTCTGGACTTTGACGAACAAGAATCTGCTCGTGGTATCACCATCAACGCTGCTTCCGCTTCAATGGTTCACGCCGTTGAGGGTACGGACTTCCTCATCAACCTCATTGACACGCCAGGTCACGTTGACTTTGGCGGTGACGTGACTCGCGCCATGCGTGCTGTTGACGGTTGTTTCATCCTCGCCTGTGCGGTTGAGGGACCCATGCCACAAACAGAAACCGTTGTCCGCCAAGCCCTCAAGGAGAAGGTGAAGCCTGTTCTCTTCATCAACAAGGTCGACCGACTCATCAACGAGTTGCAAGTTACGCCAGAGGACATGATGGCTCGCTTCACTGAGACCATCAAGAAGGTCAACAAACTCATCAAGCAATTCGCCCCTGAAGACAAGAAGAAGGATTGGCAAGTCTCCGTGCAGGATGGAACAGTCGCCTTTGGTTCAGCCTACCACAACTGGGGAATCACCGTGCCTTACATGTCAAAATCAGGCATTTCTTTCAAGGAAATTTTCGAGTACTGTAACAACGAGGATCAAAAGACCCTCGCCCAAAAAGCACCCGTACACGAAGTGTTGCTGGACATGGCTGTGACCAAACTTCCCGGCCCGATTGAGGCGCAAAAATATCGTATCCCCAACATTTGGACCGGTGACCTTGATTCGGAAATCGGACAAGCTATGATGAATTGTAACCCCGATGCAGAATTGGCCATGATGGTCACCAAAATTTGGATGGATCCTCACGCTGGTGAGGTTGCTGTCGGTCGCGTTTACTCGGGAGCTATCAACCAAGGTGAGTCCGTTTACGCCATCGGTGCTGCAAAGCCCGAGCGTGTGCAACAAGTCGCTATGATGGTCGGTGGTGACCGCATTACCGTGCCAAAGGTTGTTGCTGGAAACATCGCTGCCGTCACGGGTATTCGCTCCGCCGCAGCGGGTGTTACGCTTTCACGAGACAAGGACTTCACACCGTTCGAAGCCATTCGTCACTACTCCGACCCTGTCGTGACCGTTGCTGTCGAACCCAAGAGCATGAAGGATCTGCCCAAGTTTATTGACGCTCTTCGCTCCCTTGCGAAAGCCGACGCATCGCTCCAAGTCACCACCAATCAGGAAACCGGTGAAGCACTTCTCGCCGGTATGGGTGAACTCCACTTGGAGATCACGGTGTACCGAATTGAAGAGGAGCAGAACATCAAAGTCAAGGTCAGCCCACCAATCGTTGTCTACCGCGAAGGTATCCAGGGAAGCAACCGTGGAAATGCGTTTGAAGGCAAGTCGCCTAACCGCCACAACCGTTTCTTCTTTGAGATTGAAGCACTCCCTGAAGAGGTCGTCAACGCTCTCCGCTCCGGTGAGCTTGGTGACGGACCTGTCCGAAACAATGATGCAAAGGAAGTTGGCAACAAGTTTGGCGAATTCGGCATGGATAAGGATGTCATGCGAAAGATCTACGCCATCAACGGCACGAACGTCCTTGTCAACGACACCAAGGGTATTCAAAACCTCCACGAAACACGGGAACTCATCATTGAAGCCTTCAACGAAGTTTGTGTGAAGGGACCAATCGCTGACGAGCCTGTCCAGGGGATGTTTGTGCGTCTGGTTGATGCCAAGTTGCACGAAGACGCCATCCACCGTGGTCCTGCGCAAACCATTCCAGCAGTTCGAAATGGTATCAAGGGTGCCATGATGCGAGCTCGAACGGTGCTTCTCGAACCAATGCAAAAGGCCTTCATTTCGGTGCCCAACGACTGGCTAGGTCAAGTCACTCGTGAAGTGACCACTCGCCGTGGAATCATCGAAGACATGCCTTCGGAAGGCAACGTGACTACGGTTGTCGGTGTTATCCCAATCGCAGAAACCTTCGGGTTCTCCAACGACATTCGTGCGGCATCGCAAGGCCGTGCGGTGTGGAACACCGAGAACCTCGGATTTGAGATGCTGCCCCCTCAACTGTTTGACAAGGTCGTCGGAGAGATTCGCCAGCGAAAGGGCCTCAAGCCCGAGCCAAACCCCGAATCTTACTACGCTGATTGAGGCGGACTGCCATGGCCGGCGTCGTCGTTGGCTTGCATGTCAACCCCGAAGGAGGCGTTCCAAAGTGGCCTCAACCCTCTCTTGACATTACTGTTGATGGGTGCTTAGGTGACCGTCAAAACGACACCCGTCATCATGGAGGCCCAAACCGTGCGGTTTGCTTGATGAAACAATCGGTCTTGCAAGCCTTGCAAAAGGAAGGCCATCCAATCGGACCGGGAACCACCGGTGAAAACATCCTCATCGGTGGTGTTGATGATTTGGTGTTGGCGTCGGAAACCGTTCTTGCCATTGGCTCCGTTCGTCTGGAATTGACAGGTGATGCTCCGCCGTGCAAAACCATCCGTGCCTCATTTACCGAGGGGGCCTTCACGGCTTTAAGCCACAAACGAAACCAAGAGCGGACGCGCTGGTATGCTAGGGTCTTGACGCCAGGGAGGATTGAACTTGGCGACGTAGTCTCTCTCGTCAATGAAGACGAGCCAGTTGGAAATCAGTGAGTTCACGCAAAGCAACCATGGCTGGATTATCGTCGAGTTGGTCCAAACAAGCATGTGCTTGAGCATGGTAGGCCTCAGCCATTTCCTTTGCGTAGGCCACAGAACCAAGTTCAGCAAGCGCAGCCAAACCATCTGCAAGAGTTTCTTCGCCCACCTCATCGGCTTTTCCAAGCACGTTCAACAACCGTTGCTTCACCGGGCCATCTGGCTGGCGAAGTGCGTGAATCACCATCAACGTGCGTTTTCCTTGAGCGATGTCAGAACCTGCTGGCTTGCCGAGGGTGGCTGAGTCCGAGAGGACATCTATCACGTCGTCCATTAGCTGGAAACAAAGGCCGACTGCTTTGCCCCAATCGGCCATCAACTGGATGATCTCCTCATCGGCTCCTGAGATGCGGGCGCCGATTTCAGCACATATCCAAAACATCACGGCCGTCTTTCCTTCAATCATCTCGAGGTAATCGTCTTCGGATACATCCAATCGGTCTTCGAACTCAATATCGAGTTGTTGGCCCTCGCTTACTCGCCTGACCATCCACGCAATTCGGTTCACCAAGGGAGCCACGTCCCCGGGCTCTAGATTCTCTGCTTGAACCAGCCGTTCGAAGGCGATTGCCAACATGGCATCGCCCGCATTAATGGCGGTCGGCATACCGTATTCCACGTGGACAGCGTTCCGTCCCCTTCGGATTTCGTCATCGTCCATGATATCATCGTGAACAAGTGTGAAATTGTGGACCGTCTCGATGGCCGCCCCAATGTCAAGCAGACCTGCATGGGTATCGCCAACGGCTTTTGCAATGAGCCAGGGAAGCGTGGCTCGCATACGCTTTCCGCCACCTTCCACCAGGTGCATCATGGCGTTTCCAAGACGCTCGTGGCGGGATGCTCGAAGGCTACTCTCAATTCTGTGCTCGATGAGCGGCTTGACTTCCATGATGGATGTCAACAGGTCGGCCCCAACGGCATTTGGGAGCATATGACTTACATCCCCCATATCGTGGATGGCATCGTCTGCAAGGGCCGCCAGCTGTTCGGGCTGGTCGAAATTCGTCCACCACGCTTCGGACATGATGAGTGTCGCAATGCAACGGAACCATGGTGCAATCGCCTCATTGGAAGGGCGGTCCTCAATCAGCATATTTTCCAATTCTTTGTGAGACACCCACAGGATGTTGGCGACTTCGTTTGGGTTAGGGTTGATTTCGACATCAGCACACATTACAAGAATATGGTCGATTTCTCGTTCAATCCATTCGGGGTCCATCCGTGCTGCATACCGCATTTTGGTCATGAAGGTCATGTCATCGGTCGAAACAGTCGATGGGTCAATGCCCAATTCCTGTTCCAATTTTCGAATCGCTGCGCGTTTCACGCCCATGGCGTTGGTTTCGTCCATCTCTTCGTCCGCATGAAGGGGATGCGAGCAGCATGCGTTGGCCCAGACATTCGGGAAGGTCACTTTGTCAGCCGAGCGTTGTTGAAGGAGCATTTCTCCTTTGGAATTGAACAGCAGGAGGCTAAACGCACGGTGGAATGAACCCGGGCCTCTGTGCGATTCCAGTTTGGACATCGGCCCGATGACCTCGTCCTGTTCAGTGACACGGATGACGGCTTCTGCCATCAAGGTGGCTTGGACAGGGTCTGCTTCTGCCAAGGTTTCACGCTGGTCATCCGCGAGGTCAACGCTCGGAACATCACCGATACCGTATCCCGTCATGCGTTCACCAGTTGGATGGACTCGCGGAGGCTACATGAAGAGTTCTCTGCATGTTTATGCAACAAGTCGTGTGCCAATAACTGGGCGCCCAAGACACGCATCTACGACTCGACTGTCGTGTTCTCCACTAACCAGAAGTACTTCCACACCGGTTTTGGCGACTTGGAATCCCCGGGTAACCTTGAGGCCGATTCCTCCGGTCACATCCATTTCGGCAGCGTGTTCACCTTCGAAAAGTTGGTCTGAGCTCAGCGTTTCCAGCAAAACATTTGTCACACCCTCTCTCGGAGGCTGTGCTAAAACACCATCCACACCACCCATGGCAAACACGAGCCGGCGCACCCCGCTGATTTCATTGGCGAGACGCACGACCAAATCATCTCCCGAGAGGATGCAAAATCGTTTCTGGTCACATTCGACCACGTCGCCGTGGGTCACAACAACAATGCCCCGTGGTGCTTCTTCAAACATCGTGAGATCGCCCTCAAAAGAAGGGCCTGTGTTCCTCGCCCATGTGTGGGGTGGGAGTGAAACGGCAGAGATGTCAAGTTTGGTTAATGCCTCCATGACGTGGGCGTTCAATTCCAACATATCCTGTTGAACGTCTTCAACGGCCTCTTCTTGCGTCATTGTTCCCTCGAACGCTTCACCTTCCAGTTTTCCTTCTGCTAAGCGATATTGCTTCGCTTTCAAGTGACCAAACGAACCGGCACCATGAACCAAAATCACGTCCAATCCGGCCGATAAACACGCATTGATTTGGGCAGCGAGGGACTGTAAAATTTCGTGTCGAACGGTTTTCATGGCGTGCTTTTCGGTAATGAGGCCTCCACCCCACTTCACCACCACCCGTTCACGCATGATGAGGCGATGAGGCCAAGCAACATGAGGCTACCGTTGTGAACCCGTGGCAAGGATTGATGAGGCATCGCATTCGTCGGCTGTCTATGTCCAACGGGCCAACGGTTGATGCCTTCATGCGTCATTTGCAAGTCTGTCTTGAAGAAGCCCACACCATCGGTGATGCCAAAGAGCGGCAACAACGGTGCTGGCAACTTGAATCGGCGCTCCAAGAAGCCATTATTTACAAAAATCGTGTTGAGGAGTTGGAACGTCACGGCATTGACCCTGTTCGTTTGGTCGATACTGAAAACAACCAAACTCCAGCACCTGCTCCAAAAAAGGTAGAGGCGTTGATGACGGGACATGCCCATTGCTCAACGTGTCGTGCGGTGTTGGAAGCGGACCTTGCGTTCTGCCCAGCATGCGGGTCCGAAAAGTGAACGAGCCTTACTCTTCTTCTTCCCGTTCCCACTGTTCAATGGTCTCGATAATCATCGGGTCGTCGTCTTCAACCTTGTACAAGTAAGCACCTGGAACCTCATCGGTGAGGAACACGGTCGTACCGGCTCTGAAAATTGTATGACCGTCTGCAATGGCTCGGACCGTATCGACTTCCAAAATAGCAGGTCGGTCAATTCGAACATGTCCTGCCTCCATGGCGTTGGCGATTGAGCGAGACAGATGGACATTTTTTCGGTCGCCAGAGGTGAGTCCGAATTCGAGCAATGTCTCCACTTCGTCGGGTTCACATGGGTAGTAGAGACCCTCCGGGATATCATCGGTTGGGAGATCCAAGTCCAATTCAATTGAATGGCCATAGGTGGCGCGAATCATGCCGTTTTCAACTTGGTAACGACCTTTTTCGTCAGCATTAGCGATGGCCTCAAAATGCCATCCACGCAACCAATGGTAGTGACGACGTTGGTTTCCGATGGCTTCGGATAGCTCTCGGGTGTTGACCCATCCATTGATGTCCATGTCAACGTTAAACTTCTCTGGTGCGTGACGCAGAACAAGAGCCAAGATGCGTCCGAGGGAGTTGGCTTCTCGGTCGCTCATGATGAATTTCCCTTCGTCATTGCAAACAGCACAGTTGGTTCCCGTGAAGTGTCCATGATTTCGGCATTGGCGTAGCATATTGTCCATGCGGGTGGGGCCTGTTCAAGAACCCTGCGGGTTGGTCGTTCGCGAAAACCCCGTCTCCGGTCATGTCCATCCGTTGGTATGAAATGCTGCGTGGTGATGCCCTTGCCATGGTGGATGTGGCTGTGGTCGGTGCCGGCCAAACGAAGTACGGAAATCATCCGCTGGGCCTCAAGGGGATGTGGGCGGAAGCCGCGGCCAAAGCCTTCTCGAGCGTGGACGGTGACTTTCAGCCCTCGCTCATCGATGAGGCCTTTATTGGGAGCCTCGCCTTTGGAGGTTCACAACTTGGAAATACCGCAGCCCTCTTGACCGAGCATTCCGATCTTGACGGCATTTCGGTGAGGCGAGTTGAGAACGCTTGTGCCTCCTCAGGTTTCGCGTTTCGTGACGCTTGGATGGCCATCAAAAGCGGTCAAGCCGACGTCGTCGTGGCGGGCGGCATCGAGAAGATGAACGATTTGACCCCTGAACGTCGTCGGTATTGGCTCGGCGTTTCCGGCGATACGGAATGGGAACGGCTTGCTGGATTGACTTTCCCCGGAACGTACGCATTGATGGCCCGTCGTTACTTCCATGAATTTGATTCATCTCACGATGATTTGGTCCATGTCAGCGTGAAAAACCATCTTCACGGTTCGACCAATCCATTGGCCCACATCCAAAAAGAGGTCAGTTTTGAAAAAGCCGCCAGTGGTTTCATGGTTGCTGACCCGTTGACGCTGTACGACTGTTGTCCAACTTCCGATGGTGCTTCATGTGTCGTTCTCGCTGCGGATCATGTAGCAAAATCCCTCACCGATACACCGGTTTGGGTCCGGGGTTCAGGAGCTGCCTCAGATCACCTTGCCCTTCACGACCGTCCGTCCATTACTCAATTGAAAGCCACTCAGCAGGCTGCGAATCGGGCCTACGGCATGGCTGGTGTTTCCGCTGGTCAAATCGATGTAGCCGAAGTCCACGATTGCTTCACCATCGCCGAGGTCCTTGCCACGGAGGACCTGGGCTTTGCGATGCGAGGCGAAGGCGGTCAGTTCGCCCGAGAAGGCCGAGGAGTTCTCAACCAGGGCCAGACAACCGTCAACTGTAGCGGAGGTCTGAAGGCCAAAGGCCATCCTCTTGGAGCGACGGGAACGGGTCAAGTTGTTGAAGTGTTCAAACAATTGCGTGGGGATGTTGAACATACAAGGCAGGTTCGGGATGCTGAAGTTGGACTGACGCACAACGTTGGTGGCTCTGGCGCCACCTGTGCGGTCCACGTCTTTGGGAGGGACCGAGCATGACTGCTGAGGTATGGATGGGCTACCTCGTAGACCATCAACCTGATTTTACGGTGGTTCAGTCACCTTTTGTGCTTGAACAATCCCGTGTTTTCGGTGCAGATAGTGACGCTACAACGCTCACAGTTGCTGGGTTACTTCACCGCTTGAACCATGAACCCATCTCGTCGCTTGGTGTCCCTGAAGGCATTGACGCCGACACCCTCGCGGCTGCTTGCAATGTTCATGTCCAGGGGGAGGAGGATGAGGGGGACCCTCACTGGGATGTGTTGCTGAGTGATGAAGCGACCGTCGTCATTGTACGACAGGGCGCAGAGGTTGAACTCTCGCACTTCGATGTTGAAATTGCGGTGGATCCTGAATTCCATACCGCGATGGAAGCAGCGTGGCAGCAGGAGTTGAACGCCGCCCATGTGAGTCAGGGTGCTTATGTTTCAAAATCGCAATACGAAGAAGCCGCAAAATCTCGGCTTACGCTCGAAGGTCAGCATGGGGCGAAGGGCGTGGTCTGGCCACCTCGCTACTCAAGCGGGCAGGGAGATGACGAGGTGAAACGTCATCTCCTTTCTCCATCCGGAACTGTACAATCCTGGACCACGCTTTCCGCTGCTGGGGCCCCGTCGGAATTTGCGTTGCGTGCTCCACTATTGGGTGGTATCAGCACGGTGATGCTCGAACTTCACGATGGGCCAAAAGGCGTTTTTTTGACGGTTGACGATGAAGAGCCAACCCTTGACTTCGGCCTTTCAATGGAACTTGTGCTTCGAAGGATTTACGCACAAGAAGGGTTCGTAAGGTACGGTTTGAAAGCACGCACCATCCAAGATTGACAAAGGATTCATAGAAAGTCAAGTTCACCCAGCCATCATGGCGGGCTTTGGTGGAATGCGAAAAGGCAGAGAGGAGGCCAAAGACAACCTCAGTTACAGCGAGGGAGGCGATTGTCCTCGCTGCGGAGGTAATGCGCAAGACTCGACCATGGCGGGCTACCTGCAATGTGGTTCTTGTGGTCACGAATGGGCGGATCCAAATTATGTTGAGGTAAGAAAGCGGCCTGAACCGCCTACTCATAGGAGAGATGCAGAACTGATTGAACAGTTCAAACAAGAGATGCAGTCTGGTGAACTCGCCAACGTTCTTGGTGTCAAAAAGGACTTGACGGGTGCACAAGAACAATCGCTGAAGCGCCTTGAAGACAAATGGATGAGTGGTATGCAGGGGCATTACAACGCTGCTGCCGAAGAGCGCAAACCCCTCATGATCAGTTTTGACGATGACGATAACATTCTCTCGACCGAAGTGGCCGCCATAACCATCGTTTC
>Ga0181574_10005299_pt1 | contig 11073 bp, 10 predicted proteins | sample 101ome_24_FD_145600 | JGI IMG/M metagenome (GOLD analysis project Ga0181574, IMG submission 145600) | Coastal salt marsh microbial communities from the Groves Creek Marsh, Skidaway Island, Georgia - 101410AT metaG (spades assembly) | ecosystem: Environmental > Aquatic > Marine > Intertidal zone... | reverse complement strand
TTATTGTTGGTTGCATCAAACTGTTCTCCATTCAAACTGATAACAAAATTTACCTGAAAATCGTGCCATAAAATAAGGCCAGCGCAAAGGCTGGCCGTACCGAGGGGATAGCTGCCCCCGCGGTTCTGTTTAAGGGGGCTTGCAACGGATGGGTTGCTAGCCACTGGTGCACAAACTGACGTACAAAACGTGCCTGTTGACTTGCTACTAGTGACACCTAAACTGGCAGAAACGCTGATACAAAAGTGCTGGGAAGTGCCTACGAGGGGAACACAACCCCACCCCCGGGCACCACTTTTTCTCTTACGTCACTGAAATATAAGCGTTTATCGTGCTAACAGCTCTGGTGACGCTCAAAGTTCAAGCTTCACAATCCACTTGGCCATAACCTCCAAATTATAACCCCTGCCATAACTGTTGCCTACGCCCTCTGTTGTCCAACCGCCAATCTGGTCAGTTATATCCGATGGACATTCTACTGCCCTTAGCCTGTCTCGTAGGCTATGTCGAAGACCGTGGATGACATATTCATTACCAATGACCCCTTTCATCCACTTATTCAGTGCAGCACTGGCGGAATTTGCATTGCACCCTTGCTCATTACAATAACGCGGGAAGGCAAATGCGCCGCCCCTCTGATGCAGGCGCTTTGCCGCCCATAGCGATGCTCAAACGAGCGGAACTATACGCTCACTGCTTCTTGTTTTTAACCTTCGCCAAGAGTGCGTTCGGATAGAAATGTGAGGTAGTTCTTCATCAAGACAAATATCATTCATTGCCAGCCCAGCAGCCTCTGCGAGCCGCATCCCCGTGTCGCTAATAAGCGCAATTAACCAGCGGGCTTCATCGTCTTTATCTTTGCAATTCTGCTGAAGTGCCGAGGGCGCAGCCGAAGGAATGGGCTGTCTTTCGTTTTGGTCATACCTTTGGGGCATCTAGGTTCTCGCAAAGGCATTGGTACCCTCAATGCCTTGTTCTCGCATAACAAGGTTTATAATTGACCTGACTGAGCCAAATATTCGCCTCACACTGCCTAAACTGAGGCTATTTTCAAAAAGGTAATCTCGGAACTTAGCAGCATCCGCAGACGAGTAAGCAGTAATAGGTCTGTTGCCAAGAGCCATAATCACATAGCGGCCATTCCGCCTTGCTGTTCTTGCGAAGACTGGATTAGAAACGCACCCTTCAAAAGCAAATATACCTCAACAGCCTCCTTTAATGTTGGGCTGTCGTGCTTGGCATCATCGTTATTGCCGATAAGAAGGTGAATGGCGGGAACATCCATCTTTTGCAAACGCAAGCCAGACCAGTAGTCATCGAGCCGTTGAGAGATTGAGCCAGCCGCCCGAAATGCTGTTGGTGCAGATTTAGTTCTGAGGCTTAAGCAAATGCGGTCAGACCGGTAATGGCTTCGAAGGTCGGCCGGAATACGGCGAATAAAGTGATAAATGCCATCGCGATTACGTAAATGTGATGGGCGTGTTTTGTACGTCATTTTGAGCGTCACCAGAGCTGTTGGCACGATAAACGCTTATATTTCAGTGACGTAAGAGAAAAAGCGGTGCCCGGGGGCGGCACCAGCTTAGCGTCCTAATCAATCTCAGGGCATTTCAATTACTTCATTTTTATGTTATATTACAATATGTTGATTTCTCATAGAGTATTATGAGATCTCATAACCGCTCAGAACATCTCTCCACAAAAGGTGGACAGAAAGGTGGAATGAAAGGCATATGTAATATGAGAGCTTTAAACAGACTCCCAGCAACAGCAATCAAGTCACTTCCGTTAGGAAAGCATTGTGATGGCGGCGGCCTATGGCTGAATAAACGCAATGCTTGCAGCAGCTGGCTCTTTAGATACATAATCGCCGGTCACCAAAGAGAGATTGGGCTCGGCAGCTTGAAGAATGTTAACCTCAAACTATGCTTGCTCAAGCCAATGTAAAAAAGCGCCTTGTTGTTAATTTGCCCCAGACATGAATACTGTCAGAGTGATGCTGGGGCTCTGTTCAAAAAAGTTTACAAATAAAGGGTGATTGGCTACATTGCGTGAAATCGTTTTCATTTATTTAATCCACTAGATTTAGTTAGCGGTGGTTATGGAAACCTTCCTGTAACGAATATGGTGCACACTACCTTGTACTCGGAAGCTAAAAGTTATGAGCAGAGGAATAAAAATGAAAAAACTTGGTATCGTTACTGTGATCGGTGCGGTTGTAATGGGCGTGAATATCCCAAGCGTAGCTGGCGCGCATGCTCAAGGAGGCACGTTAACCGTGCCTATCATCACACAGACCTTTGTTGAGGACTTCAACCCCTATTCAGGTGCGCAGGCTGATATGGTTAGTGGAACTATGTACGAGCCGTTGTACGTAATCAATAGCCTCAAGGGCGACATAAACTGGCGTCTGGCTGAGAGCTACACCTATTCCAAAGACTTGAGGTCGATGATTATCAAACTCAAGTCAGGTCTGACGTGGTCTGATGGGCAAGCGTTGAACGCAGATGACCTTGTTTACTCTTTAAACCTCGGTCGAGATGATGCCAAACTTGATGCTACGGGTCAGTGGGGCTCAAAAAAATTTAGTTCGGTGGAAAAGCTGAATGATCTGGCTGTGAAGATCAACTTCAGCTCCAAGGATGGTACCATCGACTGGCACTTGCCGCGGCTGCATGTGGTTCCAGAGCATGTTTTTGCGGGTGTCGAGGATCTCTCCACCTTTAAGAACCCCAATCCAGTTGGCTCTGGTCCGATTACGGAAGTAAAATATGTGCGTGATAATCAGATTGAGATCTGCCGCAATCCGAACTACTACAAAGCGTCACAGGGACTTCCGTACCTCGACTGTATTAAGTTCCGTCAGTACACCGACAACTCCCAGATTCAGGCAGCCCTGATCAGTGACGAGGTCGACTGGGGCTCGAACTTTATTGCAGATATCGACAAGACTTACGTAGCTGCCAATCCGGATGCTCACGGTTACTGGTACCCTGCAAATGACCTAATAAACGTATACCTTAATACGCGTAAGCTGCCGTTCAGCGATGTTCGTTTCCGCCAGGCTTTTTCAATGGCGATGGACCGAGAGTTGATCGTAGATCTTGCTGCTTACGGCTACCCCACAGTCGAAAAACAGGTTTCAGGAATCGGTGAGTTCTTCAAAACCCATATGAACGATAAGGTCAACAGTAAGTACAACTATCTAGCTGAGTATAACCCGAAGCGTGCGGTCAAGTTGTTGGAAGAAGCAGGCTTCAAAGACGTCAATGGTGACGGCTTTGTTGAGAATCCGGACGGGTCTGAGATCAACTTCGACATTCAAGTCGTCAATGGTTGGACCGACTGGGTTCAGACTGTGCAGATGGTAAGTGAGTTCCTCGCTGAAGTCGGTATTAGGGCAAAAACGAGAACTGTCGACTGGTCGGTATATGATAGTGCTCTTAAAGAGGGCAGCTATCAAGCATCAATCAACTGGTCGCGAACCAACGGTGAAGATCCAATTCAGGCTTACCGAGACTACTTCTACACAGCTCAGCAGGGCCTGTCTTGGCATACGAACCACGGCATCAGTAGCGAAAAGGTGGATAAGCTGATCGATGAGTACTCTGCTACTGTCGATGAAAGCCGTCGCAAAGCAATCTTGGCTGAGTTGATGGAATTCACATCAGAAAATCTGCCATTTATTCCACTCTTTTCAAATCCAACTTGGTACCAATACAACTCCACACGTATTGGCGGGTGGCCAACCGAAGAGAATAACTTTGTTCAGCCAGTTTTTTACAACGGCGGTAACAAACTTCTCGTTTTTGAAAAGCTTTACGCTAAGTGAAAACCGTCGCTCGCGGTGTCGTGCTTCACGAGTGATTTTCTGGCCGCGACTGGCGGCACGATTTAATCGTATCTAACGGGTGCAGTTATGACCTTTATTCTCAGGCGCTTTGCGTTTTATCTGGTAGCAATTTTGATTACCATATCATTTAATTTTTTGATACCTAGGCTCATGCCAGGTGACCCAGTGGATGCACTTTTTGCCGGCGCGCAGGGCCGAATACCGTTGGAAACACTGCAGGCCTACAAGGAGATGCTGGGGTTTGTAGATGGCCCTTTGTGGATTCAATACTTGAAGTACATGAAGAGCATTTTTACCTGGGATCTTGGTCCCACAATCATGCTATTCCCGCTTCCTGTTTCTGAACTACTGTCTGTAAAACTACCGTGGACCCTAGGTCTGGCTGGGATGTCTACGGTCATTTGTGTGATGATCGGTTTAATTATTGGTACTTTCGCTGCTTACAACCGTGATGGCCTGGTAGATCGCTTCATGCCTGCGTTCTGGGCATTTGTGGGCGCGATGCCGCAGCCTGTTACGGCACTTTTCTTGTTTTTCGTTTTGGCACTAAGTTGGAAGTGGTTCCCACTTTCCTATGGTGCCAATCCCGATCTAGACCCTGGTTGGACTGTGGAGTATGTCTCCAGCGTGTTGCACCATGCCGTTTTGCCAATTCTTTGCATGATTATCGGTGGTATCGGGGCTTGGATCTTTAACATGCGCAACGCGATGATAAATGTTCTGGGTGAAGACTACATAACCATGGCTCGTGCAAAGGGACTGTCAAATCGACGAATAATGGCCAACTACGCGGCTCGCAATGCCCTGCTTCCGGTTGTTACAGCGGTATCCATGCAGATTGGCTTTGTGATGGCAGGCGCAATTTTCATCGAGACAGTATTCAACTACCCAGGGGTGGGCCTGCTTCTGTTTAAAGCGCTTGCAGCGCGTGATTACCCAACGATGCAGGCTTGCTTCCTAATGATTGTTTTATTCGTTCTGGTCTTCAATTTTATAGCAGACCTTTTGAACCTTTGGTTGGATCCTAGGCTGCGCAAGTAGGCCTGTTTGCGTAGTTTGGAGCACTATTATGCATATAAATCAATATTTTAAATTCTTGCGCCGCTTTTACAGGGGAAATCTGGCCGCAAGTATCGGCTCAATTATCGTTGCGACTATGATCCTTTTGAGCGTCTTTGCTGGTTCAATAGCTGAGAATGACCCTAACAAGCGCGTAGCACGGGGACACCAGCCGCCAAGCGCGGAATTACTTCTGGGTTCGACACGGTCGGGTAAAGATGTGCTCAGTCAGGTGCTACATGGTGGCAAAATTTCACTGCTCGTTGCTTTCTCTGCAGCAATGATCACGACTGTGATTGCCGTGGCAGTTGGAATTAGTGCCGGTTACTTTGGCGGTCGCGTAGATGAGATATTGATGTCATTCACAAACATTGTGCTTGTATTTCCGCAGTTGCCGCTACTGATAATCATTGCAGCCTTTGTGGGGCAAGTGGGACCAATAGTAATTGCGCTTATCATAGGCCTTTCATCCTGGGCTTGGGGTGCGCGTGTAATTCGTAGTCAAACGATGGCGATCCGGAATAAAGAGTTTATAATAGCAGCAGAGGTCATGGGTGAATCAAAACTTCGAATTATGTTTATGGAGATACTTCCTAACCTTATAAGTATTGTTGTTGGTGGCGCCATCGGCACTTGTATTTACGCGCTAATGGCTGAAGCTGGTTTGGAATTCCTTGGTTTGGGAGACCCAACAATTATTACATGGGGAACCATGCTGTTCTGGGCGCAGTCGAACTCCGCATTCATTGTGGGGGCTTGGTGGGACATGGTTGTTCCTGGTACTGCAATAGCCATATTCGGCGGTGGCCTAGCTCTCTTAAATATGTCTATTGACCAGTTATCCAACCCTAAGCTTAAAACCGGTGGTTACATCAAAACATGGCGCCGCATGAAATCTGATATTGAAGCGCGGAGGACAGAAGCGTGAACAGCCCACTTCTGAAAATTCGAAACCTTTGTGTCGATTATGTAACTGACTGGGGCAACGCCCGCGCTGTAAACAATGTGGATTTGGAAATATACCCTGGGGAGACAGTAGGTCTGGCTGGGGAGTCGGGGTGTGGCAAAAGCACACTCGCATTTGCCATAGCTAATCTGCACTGCGCACCGGCACTCATCACAGGTGGCGAGATTCTGTTTGAGGGCATGGATGTTCTCAAAATGTCAGATGATGAACTGCGCAGTTTCCGGTGGGCTAAGGCCAGCATGGTGTTTCAGAGCGCAATGAACGCACTGAACCCAGTGATTACAATTGGTGAACAAATGATCGATGTGGTGTTAGCGCATGAAGACGTAACCCGGGCTGAGGCCAAAGCGCGAGCTATCAAAAGTCTTGAGCTAGTTGATATTCACGCCTCTCGCATGGAGTCTTATCCACATCAGCTATCTGGAGGCATGCGTCAGCGCGTCGTAATTGCCATCGCACTGATACTACGCCCTAAACTGATCATCATGGACGAACCGACGACTGCATTGGATGTGGTTGTCGAGCGCGAAATCATGAATCAACTATATGACCTTAAAAAAGAGTTCGGTTTTGCCATCCTTTTTATCTCGCATGACCTTGCGTTGATGGGTGAGATAACTGACCGCATCGGCGTGATGTACGGAGGCAAAATGATTGAGCTTGGTGCGTCAACTGATTTGATAACTTCACCGAAGCACCCTTACACTCGTGGACTACTTAAGTCCTTCCCAACGATATTCGGGCCTAAAACGCGTTTAGAAGGAATCCCGGGCAACCCACTGAACCTTCTGGAAGTGCCCAATGGTTGCTATTTTCAGTCACGGTGTACGGAGTGTGTCGATCAGTGTATTTCGCAAATTCCAGCATTGAAACGCCTATCAGGAGACGCTCCACGAATGGTGGCTTGTCACTTGATCGATTAGGGTGAGCTTTTATGACTCAAACAGTATATTCCAAAGTGAATGCCGTGAAACAGTCCGGTAGTGAAGTCGAACAACTAGAAATAGATGGGCTTGTAATCGACTTTGCGCTCGACAACGCGTTGTTTAATCGCCAGTATATGCGTGCCGTTAACGGTGTTAGTTTCTCGATTAAAGCTGGTGAAGCATTAGCGATTGTAGGGGAGTCAGGTAGTGGCAAGAGTACGTGCGCGCGCGCGCTGACTCGTCTCTATGAACCTGCTGCAGGGACCCTGCGTCTAAACGGAAAAGATATCAACAATACTGCCGAACCTATCTCACAGAGCGAATTGGCTAAACGGGTACAAATGATTTTCCAAGACCCTTTTGGCTCCTTGAATCCTGTCCACACTATACGCCATCATCTATATCGTCCAATTAAGATACATATGCCCCACCTTAAAGGAGATGAAGTCGAACAATACATGTTCAAGACGCTCGAGAATGTGGGGCTGACCCCGGCGGCCCAGATAGCTGATAAGTATCCACATGAGCTCTCAGGTGGTCAACGTCAGCGCGTAGCTATTGCGCGCGCTGTTGCTACAGGTGCGCGCTTTATCCTTGCAGATGAGCCCATCTCGATGCTCGATGTTTCAATTCGGCTAGGGATTCTCAACCTGATGACGGATATGAAGGAAAGGGGTATTGGCTTCCTCTATATTACCCATGATATTGCTACTGCACGTTACTTCGCTGAGCGTACAGCGGTTATGTACGTCGGGCACATGGTGGAGTGGGGCGCGAGTGACTCGGTAACACAAACGCCAAGACACCCCTACACGCAGCTACTATTAAGTGCCGTGCCCGAGGTTGGGCGCAAGCGAGATGCAAAGCGCGCGGACAGTAAAACCAAGAATGAAATTCCGCTGTGGAGGCCAGACTCTGTCGGATGTCCCTTTGTTTCTCGCTGTACGCTTGCTGAGAAGCGCTGCAGTCGGGAGATGCCAGTAGCAAAGCAGGTAGCATCAGATCACTTTGTTCGTTGTTTTGCAGTGGAATGAGGTTGAATTGCGCCGTTGAAGGATTATCCCATGAATAGGTCGAATATAACAGAAGTTGCAAAGCTTGCAGGAGTTTCGGCATCTACGGTTTCACGTGTCACGAGTGGTAACGCAGTTGTTAAACCCGAGACACGTCAGCGAGTTCAGGAAGCAATGGACAAGCTTGGTTACAAGCCCAACTCTGCTGCGCAATCGCTCTCATCAAAACGCTCAAATACCATTGGAATGGTTGTTGCTGGTCTCGATGGTCCGTTCTACGGGCCGATGATTGCGGGCGTTGAGTCCTCCCTGCGCGCGCGCGCTAAACATCTTCTGATTGCCAGCGGCTCTGGAAACACAGAAAGCGAGGTCGAAGCCATTGAATTCTTGTTGGGTCGACAAGTTGATGGTCTGATTTTGCTAACTGAGTGGCTTGAGCAGCGCTATGTAGCGGAGCTATTGGCAAGAATTCCTGTCTACATGATCAATCAGTACTACGATGGCATGGACAATAGGGTCATGCTACTTGACGATTTGGACGGAGGGTACCGAGCAACCAAGCACCTGCTTGATAGAGGACACAAAGAGATCGCTTGTATTAGCGCTCAAGAGTTTAAAAAAGATGCTAATGACCGAGTGGAGGGCTATAAGGTTGCACTTCGAGAGGCTGGTATTCCTGTCTTAGATGATCTTATTGCGAGAACCTCCTTCGAGGTGCAAGGTGGTATTGACGGTATGGACCGATTATCGAAGCGAGGTCAAAACTTCACTGCGGTGGTCGCAGGTAATGATGAGTCTGCGGTGGGGGTTTACTCGTGGGCGAAGGATCATGGATTGCGGATTCCAGATGATATCTCCGTCATTGGGTATGATGATATATTGCTAGCGCGTGTCTTGACCCCGCCGTTGACTACTATGCATGCGCCTAATTTTGACATGGCGAAGCGGGCGGCTGATAGCGCGTTTAACGAAATATACCGCAAACGTTTACCGCTCGGAGGCAACTTTAAAACCACGCTAATTGAGCGTGAGTCGGTAGCAACTTTGATCTGAGGGAGAGAGGCGCCAGCCTCGTCTCATTAATCACGCCTTACCACCTCAATCTTAAGCTAGAAACAAAAATCTACTGTACAGCGTGGTTTTATTGTGGCTCGCCTTTTATATTTTGGGATGTTTGAAATTATTTTCAGGGGTCTCGTGTAGATCAGATTGTGATCGGAAAACGTCAATTCATTATTTTATTCCTTACTTGAGGTTCTCGACTTGCTTTATAGCTGGGTTTGTAGCAATATTATGAAAACGATTTCATATAGGTTAGAACGGTATCTATCCAAAAGTAATGAAAACAGGGCAGGGTCAGAACGTGATTACTGGTACTAAAACTATCTTTCCATCCATTCTTGCCGCGGCGATTATTGCTGCGTGCACCCTTTCAAAATCCGCGATTGCGCGTGGTCCTGACCTGCCTGTGGAGCTGCTTGGCGGTAGTTTAACTGTCGATGGCCTAGCAAAAGATGGTGCCGAGTACCAATTCGATACAGGTAATTCTCTATTCCTTGATCTTGGGCTTACTGGGTTAGGATTCGGCGGCGAGATGACCCTAAATGCAACGACTATGTCATCTGATAGCGACATCTACTTCAAGTACGGCGATCGTCTCACGGAACCGAATTACACGAATGGTGGTGATCAAGTCGAAGTTTACAGCTTCCAGGCGAGCCACATAGGGGACGAATACGATATTAATTTGTTCTACCACGTACCTCGCTATCACTGGGGCTATGAGGGTGATGCATTTGGTTTGATGTATGAAACAACCAACATGGCCGATCAAGACATCTGGAACGATAAGGCTCCGGCGGGTCTTGAGTTTGTTGGAAAAGGCTCTCTGGATGGTCTTAAAGTTGTTGGGGGCGAAGAGATCTACTGGGGTGCTAACCCGATGGTGATGGCAAAGTATCAGTTTGGTGATAAGAAGCAATACTCGTTTGTTGGCTCCTCTGACATGACTGATGGGCACATTGATGGGTTATCTCATTATCAACGCCTCTCTTTGCAGGGGGGATTTGAACTATCCGACACGTCAACCCTGGATCTTGGCATTTTGAAATCCGGTTCAGAAAAAGTGGGGCAGACCTTCCGCTACGACGACGGTAATAATGTTTACGAAGATCGGATTGAATCTTTAGATGCATATGCATTTAAAGCCCGCATCACAGAAAAGTTCTCAGGTGGTGTAAGTGCCTACGCTGAGTTCAATCACGCGGGTTTGGTTGCAGATGCGGGCGAACATCAAGAAATATGGACAACAGGGCTACCTCATTCTGAGCTGGGCAATAAGCGTACGCTTGAGATTGGTAGCGAGATAGTCCGAGGAAGTTGGATGTTTAAGCCTCGCGCTTTCACGAGGCGTAATTTGGTGGATTCTTTGTCGCCCGCGGCGCAGGCAGCTCTGGGTAAAAAGGTCACCCGCTCAATTACAACGCCCGAAACAATCCTGGTTTCGCCATTCTCCGTCACGAGTAACAGGGAAGCAGAAGCGATAGAGATATTTGCAACTTACGACACAACACCAAACACCTACTTCTACGAGTGGGACAATTATCTGAAAGAAGACGCGCCAGTCGCATTCAACATCGGACTGACGCACATTAACTTCAGAGGTAAAACTGATTCTAACATCATGGATTTTGACACCGGGGCATTTCCAGATGCTGGACGTGGTGCTGAGAAGGTAACCAAGGTTGAAGGACGTTTGGTACTCAATCCATCAGAAACTATTCGGTTAAATATGAATTTTGCTGCTGGTGAAAAGCAGCCAATCTTCTCGGATGTGGCCGTCAGCGACTTCGTTTCGGTCGATGGCACTGTCGTTCACGCTTCAAAAAACCTCTACCAGTTCAAACTAGCGCAGGATGCATATGGTGAATATGATTTCCAGGAGGATCAGGGTATTGCGTACCCACTTCAGATGGTTCTTGGCTATGAGCGCATTTTAGATCTTGGAGATGGGGATAGCCGTGTCGGTGTCAAAGGAACCAAGCGAACAAATGACGGTGCTGCTGATGAATCTGAAGTTCGCGCTTACTTAACATACAGTTTTTAGAGAAGAAGTTTCATAAATATGAAGAAATTGAACCTTATCTCCGCAGTATTTATGATTGTGGCTTCCAGCCAAGCATGGGCTACTGATGGCGACTTCAATACGGTTGACTATGCTTTAAAAAAGGGATGGAAGCTCGAGTGGAGTGACGA
>Ga0181574_10005279_pt1 | contig 11095 bp, 8 predicted proteins | sample 101ome_24_FD_145600 | JGI IMG/M metagenome (GOLD analysis project Ga0181574, IMG submission 145600) | Coastal salt marsh microbial communities from the Groves Creek Marsh, Skidaway Island, Georgia - 101410AT metaG (spades assembly) | ecosystem: Environmental > Aquatic > Marine > Intertidal zone... | reverse complement strand
ACCATCTATTATGTATTGGAAATTTCCTTATAAAGCGAACAATGATCATCATTCTCTAATCCTGATTCACATAAATTTTTAAACATATTTTGAATAAGTTTTGAAATTGGAAGTTTTATGCCTCTTTGTGATGCACATTCCAGAATATTATTCATATCTTTTAAATGTGTAATATTTTTCCCTCTAGCAACAAAATCTTTATCAATCATTCTTTGACCGTGATTTTGTAAAATTTTTCCATCTGCAAAACCTCCAGATACTGCTTTAATAAATTTATTTGGATCTGCTCCATTTTTTTCACATAAAATAATAGCTTCAGCTACAGCTCCAATTGTAACTCCTACAATAATTTGGTTGCATAACTTAGAAACTTGACCGCTACCATTGGGGCCAACTAAAGTTGGTTTGCCCATAGTTTCTAATACATTTTTTACTTTTAAAAATATATCTTCATCGCCTCCAGCCATAATAGCTAAAGAGCCGGATTTTGCACCCTCTGGACCTCCTGAAACTGGAGCATCTATAAAATTTGAATTAACCTCTTTTAATATTCTATAACATTCGTTAGCTGTTGAAACTTTTGTAGAACTCATATCTATAAATATAGTTCCAGATTTAATAAATTTTTTGCTTTGATTTACAGTTTCTATTACCTCTTTATCGCCAGGAAGCATGGATATAATAACATCCGTTCCCTTGAACAAATTTTCTAATGTATCACAAAGAGTGATTCTGTATTTTTCAAGATCTTTCATTTTTTCAAAAGTTCTATTGAAAGATTTAAGTTCAAACTTTTTAGATATATTAATGGCCATAGGAAAGCCCATTAAACCTGTGCCGATAATTCCAACTTTCATTGATTAACCTTTTAAACCTAAATGAGTATACTTAATATTAAGATAATCTTTGATTGCCATTGAACCACCTTCTCTTCCATATCCACTTTGTTTAATTCCACCAAAAGGTGTTTCTGCCGTTGGTATGACAGGTGTATTAATTGCAACCATTCCGGTCTCTAAAGCCTCTGATGTTTCATGAGCAACATTCATTGAAGATGTACATACATAAGCTGCTAATCCGTTTGGATGGTTATTAGCTCTTTTAATTACATCATCAAATGAATTGAAGGACATAATTGGAGATAATGGACCAAATGGTTCTGTTTGGTTTATAGTGCAATCATCTCTTACATTGTCAAAAACTGTAGCCTCATAAAAATACCCTTTGTTAAATTTTGCAGATCTTTTTCCTCCACAAAGTATTTTTGCACCTTCTTTTTCAGTCAATCTTACAAGCTCTTCTATCTCACTGATCCTTTTCTCAGTAGTGATTGGACCAAGATCAGTATCTTTATTAATACCTGGGCCTAATTTTAATTTTTGAGTTGCTTCAACATATTTTTTTGTAAAATCATTTTTTTTACTCTCATGGATATAAAATCTTGATGGAGAAATACATACTTGTCCTGTGTTTCTATATTTTGCTAACATTGCCATATTAACTGCTTTTTCAATATCTGCATCCGCATGAACTATGAAAGGTGAATGTCCACTCAATTCCATGGTAACTCTTTGAACTTTTTCAGCTGCTTGTTTTAAAATTATTTTTCCTACACGCGTTGATCCTGTAATTGATATTTTTTTTATTATATCTGAGTTAATAAGTTGTTGAGCAATTCCAGCAGGGTCTCCTGAAAGCATATTAACTGTACCATCTGGCAAACCAACTTCTTTAATAATGTCTATTAATACCATCACAGAACCCGGGGTAATTACATCTGGCTTGCAAACTATTGAACATCCTGCTCCAAGAGCGGTTGATATTTTTCTTGATGCCAAAATACATGGAAAATTCCATGGAACTAAACCTGCAACGACACCAACAGGTTCATAATTTATAATTACTCTAGTATCCTTAAATCGGCTTTCAACAGTTTGACCGTAAATTCTTTTTGTTTCTTCTGCGTTCCATTCAAAAATATCAGCTGATGCTATAGCCTCTGCTTGAGCTTGCAAAAACGGTTTTCCAACTTCCAAAGAAATCCACTTGGCAATTTCATCTTTTCTTTTTCTAATTAAGTCTGCAATTTTTCTTATTTTATTCGATCTGTCCCATGCTTGTGTATTTTTCCAACTAATAAAACCTCTTGCTGCAGATTGAATTGCCTGTTCCACTTCTTGCTCCGAAGCTTTGGATGCAGATCCCAGTGTCTCCTCCGTTGACGGGTTAATAACATCATAAGAATCTTTTGATTTATGCCACTTATTATCAATGAATTGACCAAAATTTTCGTACATTATTTTAATTATTTATATATGTAGCGGATCATATATATTAAGAAAATAAAAATTATATAGTTTTAATCTAGTAATAATTAGGGGCAATGTCATCAGAATTAAAAGTACCAGATATAGGTGATTTCAAAGATGTTGAAATAATCGAAATTCTTGTAAAAGAAGGTCAAAAGATTTCTAAAAACGATCCCCTGATTACTCTTGAAAGTGATAAATCGAGTGTTGAAGTTCCATCATCATTAGATGGTACCATTCAAAAACTAAATGTAAAAATTGGAGATAAAGTATCACAAGGAAGCATCATAGGACTAATCGATGGTGATAATAGCCAAGAGACAGTAGAAAAATTCAACGAACCCACCAAAATTAATCCAATGTCTAATTCGCAGAGTTTCATTACAGTTCCTGATATTGGTGATTTTAAAAATGTAGAAATAATTGAAGTACTTGTTCAAGAAGGCGAACAAATTAATAAAGGAGATCCAATCATTACTCTTGAAAGTGATAAATCAAGTATGGAAGTGCCGAGCAACCTTTCAGGAAAGATAATAAATTTAAAAGTTAAAATCGGAGATAAAGTTTCACAAGGAGATACCATTGCTGAGCTATCTGGTTCTAACCAAGTAGAACAAAAAGTTTTAAAGAAAGAAATGCCTCAAAATATTCAAAGCAACGGTCAGGCACAAGTTAATGGTCAAGTACAATCTAAAAGAATGGAAGTAAAACAAGAGGGTGTTTATGGATCGAATCCAGATATCGCAGATATTGATCCAGAGGAAACAGGTGAGTGGATTGAATCTTTAAATTCAGTAGTAAAAAGAGACGGTTCTAGAAGAGCTCACTTTTTACTATCAAAACTAATAAATCAGGCTTACGTTTCTGGATCTAATTTACCTTTTACTCAAAATACACCTTATATAAATACCATTCCTCCGCAACTTGAAGCTAAATCACCAGGAGATCAAAATATTGAAAAAAGTATCAGATCATTAATTAGGTGGAATGCTGCAACAATGGTTGTAAGAGCAAATAAAATTTCATCAGAACTTGGTGGTCACATTGCAACATTTGCATCTGCTGCAACCCTTTATGATGTGGGTTGTAACCACTTCTGGAGAGGCAAGACCAATGATTACTTGGGAGACATGATTTACTTTCAAGGTCACGCAGCACCTGGAATGTATGCAAGATCATATCTAGAGGGACGAATATCAGAACAACAATTAATAAATTTTAGACAAGAGGCAAATCTTAAAAGAGGAGAAGGTTTATCTTCGTATCCTCACCCATGGTTAATGCCTGACTACTGGCAGTTTCCAACTGTTTCAATGGGACTTGGTCCTATAACCTCAATTTATAATGCAAGATTTATGAAATATATGGAAAATAGAAATCTAATTCCAAAACAAGGAAGAAAAATTTGGACGTTTATGGGTGATGGAGAGTGTGATGAACCAGAATCGCTTGGTGCAATAGGTTTAGCTGCTCGAGAAAACTTAGATAATTTAATATTTGTAATCAATTGTAATTTGCAAAGACTAGATGGTCCAGTTAGAGGTAATGGAAAAATTATTCAAGAGCTTGAAGGTACTTTTAGAGGTGCTGGATGGAATGTTCTTAAAGTTATTTGGGGTTCGTATTGGGATCCTTTATTACAAGCTGATAAAACTGGTTTACTAATGAAAAGAATGGATGAGTGTGTTGATGGTGAATATCAAGCTTTTAAAGCTAAAGGTGGAAAATATGTTAGAGAAAAATTCTTTGGAAAATACCCTGAACTAAAACAATTAGTTTCCAATCTAACAGATGAAGATATTTGGAGATTAAATCGCGGAGGACACGATCCACATAAAGTTTATGCTGCTTATGATGCAGCCGTAAAACATAAAGGGCAACCTACTGTGATTTTAACAAAAACAATTAAGGGATATGGGATGGGTAAATCAGGAGAAAGTATAAATACAACCCACCAACAAAAAAAATTGGGTCTTGAAGATATGTATTATTTTAGAGATCGTTTTGATATTCCTCTTACAGATAAACAGGTTGAAAACTTAGAGTTTTATAGGCCAGATGAAAAATCTGATGAAATTCAATATTTAAAAGAAAGAAGAGCAGCTTTAGGTGGGTATATTCCTTCAAGATCTTCTAATGCAAAACCAATTAAAATTACTGATCCAAGTATTTTTGACGCGTCTATGAAAAGTTCGGGTGAAAGAGAATTGTCAACAACTATGGCATTAGTTGCAATTCTTGGAAAAATTTTTAGAGATAAAGAAATTGCTCCAAAGCTTGTTCCGATTATACCAGATGAAGCAAGAACCTTTGGTATGGAAGGATTCTTCCAAAAAGTTGGTATATATGCTCACGAAGGGCAAAAATATGAACCCGTAGACTCTGAACAGTTAAGCTCTTATAGAGAAGATCAAAGTGGTCAAGTTTTAGAAGAAGGTATTACTGAAGCTGGAGCAATGTCATCTTTCATTGCTGCAGGAACTGCTTATACAAATCACGATGTTGAAATGATCCCATTTTATATTTTCTATTCAATGTTTGGATTTCAAAGAATTATGGATCTCGCCTGGGGTGCTGGTGACGCTCAAACAAGAGGATTTTTAATTGGCGCTACTTCAGGAAGAACAACGCTAGCAGGAGAAGGCTTGCAACACCAAGATGGGCAAGGTTTAATCATGGCATCAATGATACCAAATTGTATTTCATATGACCCAACATATGCCTATGAAATGGCAACTATTGTTGAGGACGGTATTAAAAGAATGCATCAAGATAAGGAAAATATTTTTTATTATGTTACTGCACTAAATGAAAATTATAAACATCCAGAAATTCCAAGTCATGTAAAAAAAGAAGAAATTCTTCGGGGGATGTATTTATTTAAAGAGTTTAGAAATAAAGGAAAAACTACTGTTCAGCTTTTTGGTTCTGGTTCAATATTAAACGAAACTATTAAAGCTGCTCAAATATTAAGTGAGGAGTTTGGAATTGATAGTGATGTTTGGAGTATAACTTCATACTCAGAAATACAAAGAGAAGGTGCTGAGACTTTAAGATGGAATCAATTACATCCAGACCTTGAACCTAGAAAAACTTATATCGAGAAATGTTTAGAGGGAAGATCTGGACCAATTATTGCTGCTAGTGACTATATAAGGTCACATGTAGATCAAATTAGACCTTATATTCATTCGAGTTTTACTACTCTTGGCACTGATGGATATGGAAGAAGTGATACTAGAAAAGAATTAAGAAAATTTTTTGAGGTAAATAAAGAGTCAATTGTTGTAAATACTTTGAGTACTTTATCTAAGGAGCAAAAAATTGCTTCAAAAATTGTAAAAGATGCAATTGAAAAATATAATATCGATCCTGAAAAACCTTATCCTACAAAATTATAAATGAGTGAAATATTAAAAGTTCCAAATATTGGTGATTTTAAAGAAGTTGAAATTATAGAAGTTCTTGTAAAAAATGGTGACGAAATTAATAAAGGAGATCCAATTATTACTTTAGAGAGTGACAAATCAAGTGTTGAGGTCCCTTCAACAATTTCTGGTAAAATATCTGATATTAAAGTTAAAATTGGTGATAAAGTATCAGAAGGTGATTCAATTTTAGAAATTGTTTCTAGTAATCAACAAGTTACAAAAAAAGAGGAAAAATTAGAAAAAATTGTAGAAAAAAAACCAGAAGTTAAAACATATCAAAAAGAAACTCACGAAGAACAAAAATTATCTGACTCAACTGGTGCAAGCCCTAATACATTAAAATTTGCAAGAGAACTGGGGATTAATATAAATGAACTACAAGGATCTGGGAGAAGTGGTCGTGTTAAAATAAATGATATTAAACACTATGTAAAAAATAAAGGTAGTTCTAAGCAAGAAGAAAAACCTAAAAAAGATATTAAGTTAGAATTACCTTATGAGCATTCTGAATTTGGTCCAGTAGATGTTCAGAAAATTCCAAGAATTAAGCGATTATCAGGTCCTCATTTGGTAAAGGCATGGAATAGTATTCCCCATGTAACACAACATGATGAAATTGATGTAACAGAAATGGAAGATTTCAGAAAAGGCTTGATTGATTTGAATACAAGAGAAAAAATACCTGTTACACCGCTTGCCTTCATTATGAAAGCATTAGTAAATGGAATGAAAAAATATCCTAATTTTAATTCTTCGCTTGACCCTGAGAAGGAAGAGGTGATTTACAAAAAATATTATCATATTGGAATTGCAGTTGATACACCGAATGGTCTAATGGTTCCTAAAATTAGAAATGTAGATCAAAAAGATATTTTAACTTTAGGGAAAGAACTTAGAAAGATTAGTAAGGCTTGTAAAGAACTTAAAATAGATAAAAAAGAATTTTTTGGCGGTTCAATGACAATATCAAGTTTAGGGGGTATAGGAGGAAGCTTTTTTACACCAATTGTCAACTTACCTGAAGTTTGTATTTTAGGTATAGGTAAGACAGAAATAAAGCAAGTTCATATTGATGGAAAATTTGTTGCAAGAAAAATGATGCCAATATCTTTGTCATATGATCATAGAATGATTGATGGTGCTGAGGCAGCTAGATTTTGTCAGGATTTGAAAGTTAGTCTTGGTCGAAATTTTGCATTCAAATTAGCAAGTTAATGATTGTTAAAGGAATTTGTCCTCCTAAATTTCAAGAATTAAAAAAAATATTTCAAGAATATTTTGACAACAAAGATGAAATTGGTGCAAATTTCTCTGTTGTTAAAAATAAAGAAATTTTAGTAAATATCTATGCTGGTCTTAAAAATAAAGATGAACCTTGGGATGAAAATACAATTGTAAATACTTTCTCTCTAAGCAAAGGAATTTATGCTGCATGTATTGCAAAACTTATTGAACAAAAAGAAATTGATATTAATAAAAAGGTTTATTTTTATTGGCCTGAATTTAAAAATAATAAACAAGATATAAAAGTTAAAGATATACTATCTCATCAATCTGGGCTTTATAGATTTAAAGAAAAATTAACAAATAACGATCTTTTAAATTTTGATAAAATAACTCATATATTAGAAGAACAAAATCCAGATCATAGACCAGGAGAAAAAACTTATTATCATGCAAAAACTCATGGTTATCTTGTTGAAAATTTAATAAGAAAAATAACTCAATCGAGTCTAAAAAAATTTTTTGAAAAAAACTTTGCCGAAAAATATAACTTAAATTTTAATTTTGGCTTTAAAGATAGTAATTTTAAAGATGTAAGTGATTTAGTTGAAGATATAACGACAATCCACAATGAAACGGAGAGTCATTTTGATGCTTTTAATAATCCAAAACATAAAATTAATTTTTATAATTCTAAAGAATGGAGAATTGCTGGCGTACCCTCAATGGGAGGGCACGGTTCAGCTTTATCAGTTGCAAAATTATATGATTTATTAGCCAATGATTTAAAAAATAATCAAGAGACGATAATATCTAAAAATAATTTGTTAGAAATTTTAAAGCAGTCAAATTCAAGAATTGATAATAGCCTTAAACTTCCAATAAAATGGACATGGTCAGGATATATTTTGAGAGGCGGCTGGATGTTTGGAAAAAATAAAGAAGCCTTTGGTCATAATGGGTGGGGTGGATCTTTGGGCTTCGCCGATCCAATAGAAGGCATTGGTATATCATATGTAACTAGAAAAATTAATTCGGGGATGGTCGCAGATGCCAGAGCAGTTAAATTAATAAAAAAAACCTATGATATAATTAATAAATCAATTTAATTTAAACATTATATCTCAAACTCAAATTTATGATCTGGCACAAATTGGTAGTTGGGCTGATCTAAACCTTCAATTGGAAAACGAGTAATAACTGAATTCTGTTTAAGGTGGGAATATTTTTTTTTATTAACTAAAGTTACTTCCATTACATTTGGTATGCCATTTTCACAAATATAAGAACAATTATTTCCATGTAAATGAATAATTAAAAAATTTTCATTAAGTAAATTGATTGCTTTTTCAAAATTGTAAGTATTTTTTTCTATGTCATGAAATTCCAAAACAATTATATTAATTCTGTCATGAAAATAATTCAAATCTTTAATAATTTTATATTCATCTCCCTCTATATCAATTGAAAAAAAAATATTTTTATGATCAATTTTTTTTAAAATATTATCTATATTAATTTCTTTTGGGTTAGTTGGATTATCTGTAATTTTTATCTGATGATGTTTGAATTTTAAACTCTTATTTAAAAGACGATATTTCTTTAATGTACAATATTTTTTATAAATTGAATTAAAATTTGATTTAAAATGAAACAATCTTCTTATCTGTTTTAATAAACGAAACAAAAAAACTTTTTTACTAACGGTATGGTCATAAACATGCACAGGTTTTGTTTTATTAACAAATTCAATTTCTAAATCGAAAGTTTCACCTAAACCAAATGATATTAGCAAATCAGTTTCATCCAATGGTTTTTGAGCAACAACGTAACCTCCATCAAATTGACCACCAACTCTTATAAGTTTATCAAAGGAATGTGGGATCAAATATTTATAGCTTTTAGGTATTTTTTTTGTCATTAACAATTTAGAATTTTTAAATATTAGAAAATTAAACTTTAAAATATAAACTTACAATATAAATATTAAAATTTAAAATTATGAAAATTTTAGTTGTTATACCTCATAGAGGAATAGGGGACCTGATATATCTTTTACCATTAATTAGATCTTTAAATAAAACATTTAATTCAAAAATAAATATACTCTCTAATAAATCTAATAAGGCAAATATAGTTTATAAAAATGAACAATGTATTAAATCTATAAGTTTATTTGACCTTAGCCATAAAAATTTGTTTTTCAATTATAATATAAAAAAACATTACCTAAAAAAAATTAATTCTTATAATGCAGATTTGCTAATTATAACTTCTAGGCATAGTTCTTTCATTTTACCTATGCATTTGTCTAATGCAAAAAAAAAAATTATGTTTGATTTGTCAAATTTATTTTTTTGGAATAAAAAAACAAAATATTTAATAAACTGTAAAAGAATATATTATAACACAAAAAATTTAAAATTAAAAAATTTTGCAAAAGATTTTAAACTTACTTATAAAAATAAAAATTTTAAAAATACAATTTTTTTTAATTTAGACTCTCATCATAATCAAAATAACTGGCCAATAGATAATTATATAAACGTAATAAAAAAAATTTCTCATAAGTTTAAAAAAATATATATAAATTGTTCTCCAAAAAATTTTGAAATTATAAAAAAAATAACTAAAGAGTTTAAAGAAAAAAAATTTGAATTTACGTTTAAAATAAATTTTAATTTAGTTGTAAAAAAAATTCAAAACTCTGAAATAGTAGTAGGTAACGAATCTGGACCCATATGTTTAGGGTTATCATATAATAAAAAAGTTTTAATTTTATATAGCCCTCTACATACTGCACCTGAAAGTAAAATGATTGGAAATAAATCAAAATATTACAATACGGCAAAACTATCGTTAAAAAAATTAGAGGATAAATTATGTTATGAAATATTGTCTCTAAAAAAATAGCTTTTGGCGGAGAGAGCGGGATTCGAACCCGCGAAAGAGTTGCCCCTTTACACGCTTTCCAAGCGTGCGCCTTAAACCGCTCGGCCATCTCTCCTATAGTTTAAGCATCTTCTTTTTTGATATATATATTATTTATGGCAATTTATGATTGTTTTTTATTTAATGATGAAAATACCATTTTAGAAATCAGACTAAATGAACTTAATAAATATGTAGACTATTTCGTAATTATAGAATCAAAATTTAATCACCAAAATAAAGTAAAAAATCAAAAAATTAATAATAAATTGTTAAAAAAATTTAAGGATAAGATTATTTATAAATATATTGATAAAAATTTTAATAATTTTTCTTCATGGGAAATAGAAAACTTTCAAAGAAATTATATTTCTAACAGTTTAAAACAATGTAATTCAAATGACATTGTTTTGATTTCAGACTTAGACGAAATACCAAATCTGAAGGATATTAATTTATCTGAAATTAAAAATGAAGTTTTGGCATTTAGTCAAATTCATACAATGTATAAATTAAATTTATTAAGAGAGAGGAACTGGATTGGTACAAAATTATGTCGATTTAAAAACTTAAAATCTCCTCAATGGTTAAGAAATTTAAAAACACATAAAAGCTATCCATTTTATAGGATAGATAAAAAATTTTTTTCAAAAACTTATTATAAAAATATTAAAATAATTCAAAATGGAGGTTGGCATTTTGGTTGGCTTAGAAATACCGATCAAATTTTGGAAAAAATAAAGAGTTTTGCACATACAGAATTTTTAAAATCAAAATTAAACAACCGAGATCATATTGAAACATGTGTAAAAAATAATATTAATTTTATAAATAATGAGAAATTAGAAAAATTAGATACTTTATTTTTACCCAGTTATATTCAAAAAAATTTGGAAAATTATAAAGATTTTTTAGATTTTTAAATTTGGTCTATAAAAAGATTTATTACCGATAATTGAATTAAATAAACCAGATAATCTGCATTTATAAATTTGTTGTTTTTGAGTTTTGTTAAAGTATAGAAAATATTTACATAAAAATAAAAATAATATCGGTAAATATTTTAATAAAGCTATAAAATATCCAGAATATTTTTTTCTAAAATAAAATTGCGACCACATCCAATGCCAATTTCTAGATTTTTCCATCTCAAAAGAATTAACAGCATGTGATTTTCCACCTGCATGGTTTAATAAATAG
>Ga0181574_10005278_pt1 | contig 11099 bp, 13 predicted proteins | sample 101ome_24_FD_145600 | JGI IMG/M metagenome (GOLD analysis project Ga0181574, IMG submission 145600) | Coastal salt marsh microbial communities from the Groves Creek Marsh, Skidaway Island, Georgia - 101410AT metaG (spades assembly) | ecosystem: Environmental > Aquatic > Marine > Intertidal zone... | reverse complement strand
GGAAATTGTCGCGCTCAAGCGTTAAAATTGGTTGAACCCTTCATAAGGTAAATTAAGCATGGCCAAAGAACCGACCCCCCCAGATCAGGCTGGAAAAGAAGCCATTACCGAAGAGCAGCAACCCCAAAAAAAAGGGAAGCTTGCTGGCATCCTGCCCATGGTCCTGGGGGTGGCAGTCATGGCAGGCCTGGCCTGGGCCTTCACGCAGTTTGTGTTGGTCAGAACCATTGAGAAAAGTCTCGAGGGAGTTCTTGTGGAATCCAGTCCCGAAGGTGGCAGTGAGGAAACGACAGCCAACGAGGGTGAGCCTTCGGAAGACGATGGCCAAGCATCCGAGGGAAGTGCGGACCACTCCAATGCCGCTGAAGGCCATGCCCCCAGTAGCGATGGACATGAAGGTTCTGGAACGGAGGAAGGTGGGGAAACTTTCAAGGATCCGTATCAAATTGAAAGCGCGCTGGTAAATATCAAAAGTACCAATGCCAGCCGCTTCCTGGTAGTCAGCATCACCATCGACAGTGGACAAGACGCTCAGCGCCCGGCCCTTTACAAAATCCTCAAGGCAAAAGATGCCTTCATTCGGGACATGGCCCTGGAGATCCTCTCGGAATTTTCCATGGAAGACCTGGCGGATGAGCCTGCTGCAAAGAATAAGGTCAAAATCCAGATGCAGGAAAGGCTCTCGCAATACATTACCGACAAGAAGCTGGACTATTCAGTCTTGTTCACGCAATGGGCCATTCAGTAGCCATTGATGTTCCGCTCACAAAAAACTCCACAGCATCATGGCTGACGAACCCACATCTCCAGAAACGCCCAATCCCGAGGAACCCGCTTCCACGGTGGACGCGCCTGCTGAGCCAGGGTCCGAAAGCTCTCAGGAGCCATCCGCTTCGACGGGAGAATCAGCCGAAAACCCAGCGCCTTCTGCAGAAAAAACCATCCCAAAAGCCAAAAACGCCAAAGAGGCCAAAACTCTGGGACCCGTGCGGGTGTTTGGAGAGGGCGGCGTCATCAGTGAGCAAGGTGCAGGCAGGGTTCAAGTGTTTGATTTTGGGGCTTCTTCCTTCCTCACCCAGCGCGAATTACGCCAAATGAGGCAACTGCTGGAAGGTTTCGTGGATGATTTGGCAGCACGTTTGAGCCTCTTTCTTCGCATCGAAATCGATTTGACCCTTTCTCAGGTAGAAGCCTCCACCGTGCGTGAGGCATTGAGTCGTATGGGTGACTCCACCCACCTCACACTTCTGCGAATGGCGCCTTTGCGAGGACACACAGTGGTCGAAACCCCACTGAATATTTCCCTCGCCATGGTCGATCGCCTTCTCGGTGGCGGAGCCAAGAGTTCGGAAGCGCCCAGTCGTCTGAATGAAGTTGAGATTTCACTGATGGATGACGTCACTTCCATCATCGGCTCGGAGTGGGCCAACCTATGGAAGGACTTCAAGGACATCCAATCAAGCGTCGTCAGTCACGAAACCAGCCCCCAATATTTAAGTGCCTTTTCCCTGGACGCTGCCGCACTGGACATGGCGATCGATACCAAACTGGGAGAGACCGAAGCCACACTGCGCATGGTCATCCCGCGCATGACGCTCGAGCCACTAATCGGAACCTTGCGCGAGATCAAACTCGACAGCCAGAGTGCCGAGACCACTTCACAAACCACTGGGCCCATCTGGGATGACCGTTTTGATGGCATCAAGACCGAGGCTCACGCATGGTGTCGTGGGCCCAGCATTACCTTGAAGGGGATTTCGGATCTTCAGATTGGGCAGACACTTAGTTTTCATCCCAGCGCATTCAATGAAGCCACCTTACGTGTCGCTGGTCGGGATGCCTTTCGAGGCAGTATCGGAAAAATCAATGATCAATGGGCTTTCAAGGTGGAGAGTAAAAACAACGAGGATATGTAACATGGCAGACACGAACGACCCACAACCGGCATCGGGCAATAATCTGGAACTTCTTTACAGCGTACCCGTCGAATTATCCGTTCAGCTCGGATCCTGCATGATGCCGATGAAAAATGTCTTGGAGTTGACGCCCGGAACGGTCGTTCAGCTCAACAAAAAAGCAGATCAACCGGCCGATCTTTATGTCAATGACAAGCTCATTGCGCAGGGAGAAATCGTGGTCGTCGACAATACCTTTGGCATCAAAATTACCAAGCTTGCCTGACATGTCCTCTGCGTTTTTCAAAACCTTCATCCTTGCCTTGTTTTGGGTACCCATGTGTGAGGTGCTCGGTCAGGCCGAGGAGCTGATTCAGCCCCAGTCCGCGTTACCTTCAGGCAACGACATGTTGGTCAATTGGGTCAAGATGATGGGCGCGTTTGTGGCGGTTCTTGCCATCTTTTTTCTGGGAGTGTTGCTTTTTCGCAAATACGGGAATTTCCTGCAGCCACGAAGAGGTGAGGGCATGCTCCAAATCCTAGAGACCAAGGCGCTGAACCAGCGCAACATGCTTTATGTGGTGGAATGCATGGGGGACCGTTTTCTGGTCGCCTCAGGGCAACAAGGTACCCCCAGCCTACTCCCTATTCACGGATCCATGGAAGTGTCTGACACAGAGGCCGACAAGGAGCCTGCGACCCTGAAACCCGATTTTGCCGGAGTGATTGCGAAGGCACTTGGACACAAGAAATAAGGCTTTGCTGCATGCCATCCTCTCTTTTCATCATGCTTCGAAGATGTATCTGGCTACTGGTTTGCCTGCTGCCTTGCCTGGCTGCAGAAGCCCAGAGTGCAGGGGGAGGCAACATGCCTTTCAGTCTCAATCTGGGTCTCAACCCAGCCACTGGGCCGGAAGATGTGGATGTGAGTATTCAGGTGCTTTTCATCCTGACCATTCTGGCCCTCTCGCCCACGATCATCCTATTGATGACGAGCTTCACTCGAATCGTTGTCGTGCTTTCCTTCATCCGTTCGGCCATGTCCTTACAATCGGCCCCATCGAGCCAGATTGTGGTAGGCTTATCCCTGTTCATGAGCCTTTTTGTCATGGCACCGACTTGGTCGAAAATCCAAACCTCTGCAGTGGGACCTTATTCCGAAAAACAAATCACCAGTACCGAAGCCCTGAACAATGCTTCAGCGATCATCAAGGAGTTCATGCTCAAGCAAACCCGGCCCAAGGACATGGAGCTTTTTGTCAACATGTCAGGGGAAAGCTTCAGCAACAGCACCGAACTGCCCCTTAATGTGATCATCCCGGCTTTTGTCATCAGCGAACTCAAAACCGCTTTTCAAATTGGTTTTCTACTGTTCATTCCTTTCATCATGATTGATCTCATCGTAGCTGTGGTATTGATGAGTATGGGGATGATGATGATGCCGCCAGTCACCATTTCCATGCCACTCAAGATCCTCCTGTTTGTTCTGGTGGATGGGTGGAACCTGATCATGCAATCGCTGTTGGAAAGCTTTGCGACTTAATGGACTTTGAATCCCCTTGAAATCGTACGCCCATGAATCCTGATTTTGCCGTTGAATTGATCCGATTGATGATGCTTAAAGCCAGTCAGATTGCCGTACCCATCTTGGCGACAGGTATGATCATTGGGGTGAGTATCAGTATTTTTCAAACGGTGACTTCGGTGCAGGAACAGACCTTGACGTTTTTCCCCAAGACCATCGGTATTGCCTCCTTCCTGGTCATTGCCTCCCCTTGGATTGTTCGCACGCTGATTGAATACACTCAGCTGATCATCCAAATGGCTCCACAAATGACTCAGTAACTAATGCTTAGCAATATGCAACCCGCTCCTCTGGGTGGGTTGGTACGCTAGCTGCTTCTAGGTCTCCGAAAACGCATGGAGGCATTTTTTACCACATGGATTATTGTGATGCTGCGCACTTCCGCATTGATTGCGGTGATGCCGGCTTTTTCCATGGCGGGCATTCCTGCAAAGATTCGAGTGGCCTTGGGGGCCCTCACCGCTCTCTTTGTAACTGGGGGGCAACCTGCCATTTCATTAGAGGGATGGTCGATGGTGCATCTGGTCATGCTAATGGGGAGTGAAATCTTAGTGGGACTCCTCCTTGGCTTTGTCTCCAAGATGTTTTTTTACGCCCTCGACGTCGCAGGTTCACTGATTGCCATGTCTCTTGGTATCATGATGCCAACCGACATCAACCCTTACCAAACCGGACAATCGTCTATTCCTACGGCTATCCTCTACCAATTGGCCATCATGATTTTGTTCACGACCGACATGCATCACTGGTTTTTTGCCGGCATTGCCAAGAGTTATGAGGTGTTGCCTCTTGGGCAGGCGAACTATGGAGGGCATTTCATCGAGGATCTAGTCAAGATGACAGGAAGCATTTTCCCGATTGGGATCATGATTGCCGGCCCCATGATGACGATATCTTTTGTTCTGCTCCTGCTTTTTTCCTTCCTGGGTAGAGCCGTACCCCAAATGAATGTTTTTTCTGAAAGTTTTTCTTTCAGGATTTTAACTGGACTGCTGGTTCTGGGCATGACTTGTGAGTTGATGGCCGAGCACATCGCTCAATTCATTCGTGGAATCCCAACCGATCTGCTGAATACGGCCAAAGGGCTGATGAGTTAGAAAAGACGGTCATGCCAGGGGACGACAAAACAGAACAGCCTACAGCAAAAAAGCTGAGTGATGCTTTTAATAAGGGGCAATTTGCCCGCAGTCAGGAATTACAGACGCTTTGTGTGACCGGTGCTGGCTTTCTTTCCCTGCTCTCCTTTGGGCCGATGATGTGGGATGACATGACCGGGATCATGCGCCACTTCTTTGGCGGATTTAACTCCATTGACATCCGACCCGATTTCATGAAGCAGTATGCCGCGACTTCCATCAGTTCAGTCATGAAAATGGTCGCACCCGTCGTAGGAGCAGCCGCTCTGGGTGGCATCGCTGCTGGCGTTTCGCAAACCCGTTTCAAACTCACCCTCGGAGCTGGTGAGCTGGACTTGAACAAACTCAACCCCGCCAACGGTTGGAAAAAGCTTCTACCGTCCATGAATACGGTCAACTTACTGGGCACCTCCTTTAGCAAAATTGGGGTCCTCGGTCTGGCCATGTATTTCGAGGCACAAAAGGCCATTCAATCACCTATCTTTACCTCATCCATGGGCATTGGGGATTTGATCGCTTTCATCACCCAAATCACGATGAGCATGCTCTACAAGTTCATGATCATCATGGTTTTCTTCGCGATCATTGATTACGCCTATCAAATCTGGAAGACCAACAAGGATCTGATGATGACCAAGGAAGAGGTCAAAGATGAAACAAAGAATGCGGATGTGGCTCCGGAGGTGAAATCCAAGCAAAAGGAAATGCGCATGAAACTCATGCGACGGTTGATGATTCAGAATGTGACCGATGCAGACGTGGTTTTGACCAACCCCACTCATTTTGCCGTGGCTCTCAAATATGACCCTAAAACCATGCGGGCCCCCAAAGTCATTGCCAAAGGGCAACTCTTGATCGCTGCCAAGATCAAGGAAATGGCCTTGAAGCACCAGATCCCCGTCATCGAAAACAAACCCTTGGCAAGATCTCTTTACAAGACCACTCAGGTGAACCAGGAAGTTCCGGCCGCACTTTATGCAGCCATTGCTGAGATCCTGGCAGCCGTCTACCGATTGAACCCCTACAAATACCGACATCGGGCTACCGCATGAGTTTTCTCGAAAAAACAAAAGAACTTTTCACCAGTCCTACCTCCAAGAAGCGGGCCGCGGAAGGCTTGGACATCTGGCTGCCGATTGCTTTGTTTGGGGTCGTCATTTTTCTCATCCTGCCGATTCATACCTTTTTGCTGGATACAGCCATCGCACTGAGCATTGCCAGCTCGCTCTTGATGCTGCTGATCATCCTCTACCTGAAGGATTCGGTCGATTTCACAGGCTTCCCAACGCTTTTGTTGATGGCCACCCTGTTCAGGCTCTCTCTGAATGTGGCTTCCACCCGCTTGATTCTGTTGGACGGCTATGCCGGCAACATCATCGAAGCGTTCGGTAACTTTGTCGTACGCGGCAACTATATTGTCGGATTGGTGGTCTTCATCATCCTGGTGCTGGTGAATTTCATTGTCATTACCAAGGGTGCGGGACGCATCGCGGAGGTCGCAGCTCGCTTCACATTGGATGCCATGCCGGGCAAGCAGATGTCCATCGATGCTGATTTGAATGCGGGCGTGATTGATGAAATGGAAGCCATCAAGCGCCGCAAGAAGATCCAGGCTGAATCCGATTTTTACGGTGCCATGGACGGTGCCAGCAAATTTGTTCGTGGAGATGCAGTAGCAGGAATTCTCATTACCCTCATCAATATCATCGGTGGCTTGGGAATCGGTGTGATTCAGAAACAAATGTCCATGGTCGAGGCCCTTCAACTCTATACCTTGTTGTCCATTGGGGATGGCCTCGTTTCCCAGATTCCCGCCCTCATCACTTCCACCGCAACCGGTATCCTCGTGACGCGTGCGACAGCAAAGGACAATCTTGGCAAGGAATTGACTCACCAACTTTTCTTTTCCTTCAAGGCCCTCTGGATTCTTTCCGCCATGCTAGCATTCATGACGTTCATCCCTGGCTTTCCTTTTGCCCCGTTTTGCTCGCTGTCCATCCTGACTTCCTTGGCTGCATGGAAGCTACCCAAGTGGAAGGCCTCCATGATGGCCTCGATGAAGACGGATGAAGCGAAGAAACCATCTTCAGGAAGCAAAAAGGCCGAGGCAGAGGTACCCATGGAACAACTCCTCAAACTCGATGCCCTTCAAGTCGAATTGGGCTATGCCCTGGTGCATCTGGCCGATCAGAGTAAAAAAGGCGACCTGCTCTCTCGGGTCACCGGAATCCGGAAGAATTTTGCTCGCGAAATGGGAATGGTGATTCCCCCCATCAAAGTCAAAGACAATCTGCAGCTTCAGGGGCAGGAATACCGCTTGCTGCTCAAGGGCGAAGAATACACTCGAGGGGAGATTCATGCGGACCGCTGGCTCGCCATGAATGCATCGGACAGCAAGGAGGTTCTTGATGGCATCCAGACCACCGAACCTGTCTATCAGTTGCCTGCCACATGGATCACCGGGGTCGAGAAGAAAAAAGCTGAACTCAAGGGATTTACCGTAGTCGATGCGACCACCGTTCTTGTCACCCATCTATCGGAGACCATCAAGCAGCAGGCGGCCGACATCCTTTCCCGGCAGGATGTTCAGCATCTTTTGGACAATCTCAAGGAAACCCATGCGACGGTGATCAACGAATTGATCCCTGCTCAGCTCAGTATTGGACAAGTGCACCGGCTCTTGCAGAACCTTCTGGCGGAAGGCCTTTCCATCCGAAACCTTTCTGAAATCCTGGAACGGGTCAGTGATCTGGCGCCTCACACCAAGAATCCGGATGAACTCTCCGAACATGCGCGCCTGGCACTCAGCAAAACCATTTCCAAGCCCTACATCAGCGATGATGGCATGTTGCATACCCTCTCCCTTGACCCAGATTTGGAAAGAATTATTGGAGAGGGTGTTCGCAAAACACCCAGTGAGCTGGCATTGATCCTGGAGCCCAACGTGGCTCTACAGGTGATCGAGACCTTCTCACGAGGTATCCAGCACATGACCGCGAGTGGTCTGCACCCTGTCTTGGTGTGCGGTCCTCAAATTCGCCTGCCCTTGTATCGCTTTTTGAAATCCACTTTTGCCAATCTGACCGTGATCGGGCTGATGGAGCTGCCCAATCAGCTCCCACTCAAGAATGTCATGACCCTCTCGCTGGCCGCCGACAAGAGGCAGGAGCCACAACCCGAAATGATCGCCGAAACCATTTAATCCATGAATACCTTTAGCATCATCGCTGACTCACCGCAGGAAGCTATTACCAAGGCAAGGCAGACCTTCGGTCCCGAAGCCGTCATTCAAGAAGTGAGAAAACAGCCTCGAACAGGGCTTTCTCGGCTTTGGAAACAACCGCGATTGGAACTGGTAGTAGCAGTGCCCTCGCCTGCCGCCAATATCCCTGCAGATCATCCGTCGGAACCGGAAACGCCCTCCTCTTTCTTCGATGCGTATCAGAAGCAATCCAATTCAGGTGGAGCCCATTCCAAGATTGCTTCAAACCTTGTAGACGAAAGCAGGGATGAAGAACACCCTTCGGGCCATGCATGGAGAGTGGAGCCCCTGCTCAGGCGCATGGGGTTGAGCGATTATTGGATCGATCGATTACTCGATCGGCTTTCCATTCGGTTCCAGGCAGGTCTACCCGACTACGTCAAAGATGAACTGGCCTTTTGCCGCAGCCTGCTCATGGAAGAGATTCCTTCCCCCAAGCAGGACCCACGTTTGAGTCGTCGACCGATCCTTTTGATGGGAACTCCTGGGTGTGGCAAGACAACCGTCCTCTGCAAATGGATGACCCATTTGGTTTTTCAGCAACAAGCTATCCCCGAAATTTGGCGCTTGGATGGAGATCAGCCCAATACCGCTGAATCTTTGAGCCTGTACTCGGAGATGCTGGGAGCTTCCATCTCCCGCTTTCCGACCCAAAGCCATCCAAATGCCAACCATGGCCCCATTCTGATCGATATGCCGGGGGTGAGCATGGAAGACGGCCATGCCATGAAAACCTTTGAGGCTCGCGCCGAAGAACTGCCTGACCACGACCGCTATCTGGTGCTGAATGCCTGCTATGCGACCAAGGTGCTCGAAGACCAAATCAAGACCTTCATGCCCATGGCCCCCAAAGGCATCATCCTCACGCATTTGGATGAGGAAAAATCATGGGGTCGACTGACCAACTTGCTGCTGGGTACCAATTGCCCGATTTGCTTGCTCTCAGGAGGGCAAAAAATACCAGGCCTTTTCGAAACCTTTCGACCCACACGGTTCCTGACAAACGTTTTCCCTTCTTGTTCAGCAGCTTAGGAAAATTCACACAGACAATTATATAACCTGGCAAGTCTTATGCTTAGACGTGAGAACGCCAGATGGGCGCATGAAACATTTAATGATACTTGGAGGCATGATTGGCTTTATGGGGAGCGGGATCCTGAGTTGGATGGCCCGGGAAGAAGCCATGTGGCTACTGATCAAGGCCTGCCTGGCCACATGCATCGGAGGGTTGATGCTGAGGTGGTGGGGCCAATTATGGTTGAATTCGTTGAAAGTGGCCGTTCAGGAGGAAATGGCCCAGCAAACCTTGCAGGCTGAAATCGACGATCCAAACCCGGAAGAAAGGAAAGAAGCATGAGTCCAGAATGCGAAACCCTTGAAACACCCAAGGCTGCATCCACAACCAAAACCACTTTCTTACGAAAGGCGTGGCAGTCTTATTCTTGCCAGGATCATGGCGGGGATCTGGAAAACGATTTGGTCAAACAGTATTTGCCCCTGGTCAAGAATGTGGTGGGCCGTATCGCCATGACCCTTCCTGCGCATATTCATCAGGATGACCTGCTCAGCCCAGGCTTGGTCGGGCTGCTCAATGCCATTCGCAATTACGACCCAGCGGTGAGCAATCACTTCGAAGCCTACGCAAAATACCGAATTCGAGGCGCCGTTTTGGATGAGCTGCGTCGTCTGGATTGGGTCCCCCGCACCATTCACGAAAAGGCCAAACGGGTCGAGCGTACGATAACGGAACTGGAGGCTTCCCTCAAGCGCATGCCTGAGGAGGGAGAGATTGCCAAGGCCCTGGAGATGAGCGTGAGCGATTACCAGAAATTAATGGAACAGATCAAACCAGTGACTTTCGTCTCCATCCACAGTTGCCAAGACTCTCAGGAAGGCGAGCAGCCATCAAGGGTCCATTTGGATGACGACACGATGCCTGGACCTGATGAACTTGCATCCAAGCTTGAATTGATTGAAAGTATCAAGGAGAAGATCAGCGAACTTCCTGATCGCATGAAAAAGGTTTTGGCGTTTTATTACTACGAAAACATGCGTCTGAAGGAAATCGCCGTGATCTTGGGAGTGACCGAGTCAAGAGTGTGTCAGATCCACGCCGAAGCCATCATGCTGATTCGGGGGCTGGCCAAAGATCTGTAGTTTAATTTTATTACTTTTTAGCCATGGTCGTTATTATTGGATTCATCATCATCTTGGGATGTGCCGCAATACCTTGGGCCTACCATGCAGGTCATGGAGATTGGGGTTTGGGCTTTGGCATGCTTGGCAGTTTCTGGGTCCCCACCGAATACATTACCATTATTGGACTGGGTGTTGGAGCCATGGTCATCATGGCGCCAGCTCAAGTCTTGAAGAAGGTGTTCAGGGATTCATTTGCGACTCTAAAAGGCATTCCCTATTCAAGGAAAGTCTATGCGGACTTGTTCATGGCCATGTATGAGCTTTTCATGCTGGGGCGCAAAAACGGTATGATCGCCTTGGAGGAACACGTCGGAGATCCAGCCTCCAGTCCCATCTTGAGCAAATACCCCTCTTTCATCAAAAACAAGGAAGCGCTCGAATTCTTCTGCGACGGGCTTCGCCCGGTGATCGATGGCCGTATCAAAGCCGATCAACTGCAATCCCTCATGGAAGTGCAGATCAAGGCGACGGATCATGAAGGTCATGAGCCCATAGGTGTTCTCACCAAAGTAGGTGATTCGCTTCCGGGCTTCGGCATCGTGGCTTGCGTAATGGGCATTGTCGCGACCATGGGGATTCTCGACCAAGGGGCTACAGTGGTAGGAGGTAGTGTGGCATCCGCCTTGGTGGGCACCTTCCTTGGCATTGCTGCGGCCTATTGCTTCGTCAACCCCATTGCCACGAACGTGACCTTTCTTCACAGCACCAAAATTGATTTTCTCAAGTGCATTAGCTCTGCGCTGGTCAGTTTTGTCAAGGGGGCTGCTCCGGCCATGGCCATTGAGACAGCTCGTCGGGGTGTTTCTTCGGATTTTCGCCCATCAGCGGATGAGCTGGAAGAACTGCTCAAATCCACCAAATAGGAGTTCAAACCCCACACATGAATTCAATCGGCGTAAGAGGTCTTTAATATGGCAGGTGGTGGCGGTTCATGGAAGGTAGCGTATGCCGATTTTACGACAGCCATGATGGCATTTTTCATGTGCCTTTGGCTGCTCAACGTTTCGGACCCAAAACAACTG
>Ga0181574_10005277_pt1 | contig 11099 bp, 9 predicted proteins | sample 101ome_24_FD_145600 | JGI IMG/M metagenome (GOLD analysis project Ga0181574, IMG submission 145600) | Coastal salt marsh microbial communities from the Groves Creek Marsh, Skidaway Island, Georgia - 101410AT metaG (spades assembly) | ecosystem: Environmental > Aquatic > Marine > Intertidal zone... | reverse complement strand
TCACGACCACTTTTTCAACCCCTGTACGGGGCAACACGGCCGCAGCAGTCTGTGCCACGTTCGCCTGCACCACCATGACGCGAACACCGGCATCCGTGAGCTGATGCTCGAGCTCCCGCTCGGTGTAGAGGGGGTTGGTGTTGACCACCACCATGCCCGCGCGCAAGGCGCCCAAGCACACCACCAAGTACTGGATCAGGTTGGGCATTTGAATCGCAACGCGGTCACCCTGCTCGAGGCCAGCACTGTGCTGTAACCAGCCGGCAAACTGGGCCGACAGGCGATCGAGGTCGGCGTAGCTGAGCGTGTGCCCCACGCTGGTACAGGCCGCCTCTGTGCGATACGTGGCCAGCGCCTCCTCGAACAGCGCCACGATAGAGGGGTAGCCGTTGGTATCGATGCGCGCGGGTATGCCGAGCGCATCGAGCCGCGCGGCGATCGCGGTGTGGACCGTTTCCGTCATAACGTTATCTCGGGTAATACGAAGGGTTTGGGTATGATGTGGATCACGCGCTGCGGGGTCAACCTCCCCCAGCCCCACCGCTTTCATTCGAGGAGCCCCGCTGGTGCAAATCACTAACCTCACATTTGATGAAATCGCCGTGGGCGATGAAGCCACCTACACACGGCTGATCACCAACCAGGAGGTGGAAGCCTTTGCCGCGATCTCCGGCGACCACAACCCCCTGCATCTGGATCCCGACTACGCTGCGACCACCCCCTTCGGCGAGTGCATCGCCCACGGCATGCTGACCGGCGCGCTGATCAGCGCCGCCATCGCCATGCAGTTACCGGGGCCGGGGTCGGTGTATCTGCACCAAAGCATTCAGTTTAAAGCGCCGGTGCTATTGGGTGACACGCTGACGGTGACCCTCACGGTGTCAGATAAACACCACAAACGACCCTGGATTACCTTACAGTGCAACGTCACCAATCAAGAGGGCAAAACCGTCGCCAAAGGCGAGGCTCAGGTGGCGGCACCCACCGAAAAAGAGACGGTCACCATCGTGCCACCGCCGGCGATTCAGCTACTCGAAGACGCGCTACTGGCCGATTCAGACTGAGCAAACTGCTCGGGGTCGACAAACATGAGCTCCAGCAACACGATCGCCTCGCTCGGGTGTGGGTCGACGCCCAGCATCAGCACATTGATCTCTGCCCCCGAGACGATCGGTGCGGTTATCGGGTAAAGGCGCCGCTCTCCGGTAGCTTCGCCGGCCTCATCCAGCGCGCGCATGGGCCTGAGTGGCTTCTCCTCGGTCAGGTGGTCGCGAAAACGGCTCAGCAAAACCTGCAGGGCATCGCGAAAGGTCGAGTAATTCAAGGTCCCCCTGAACGCCTCGGTGCTGAGCGTCAGGTCCATTCTGGTCTCACTCTCGTCTTCCATTTTCAGTCGGGTCAGTAGCACCCGGGTGCCTGCGTCGAGCTCGCGAAACACCCGCTTGCTGGTGGTTCGTGGTGTTTCGATCAATGCTTTGTGAAGAATATTGCAACATACCGTTGCAAACTGCTCCTCGGTGAGTGTGTGGTTCGCTTCAGCCATAAAACCCTCGCATAACAGGCGTGAATTGTACCGTGTGGCCCACCCCCCCGCCCACTCCCTGTTCGCACTGTCGCCGCGCCAGAAATAAATGGGTGCTGTCCAGGTGCACGCTGGCCCGATCAGGGTTTGATAGACTGCCCGGCCCACGCTAGAGGCGACTAAAGCCGCCGCGTCTGCCCGAGTTTTTCTAACAAGTCATTGTGATCAACCCCACGCAACAGCCCTGGAGCCCGCTGGCCGCTGCCGCTCTCGACTGGCAGGCCAATATCCCGGTGTCGCGCGCCACCGGTGACATCTATTTTTCTGCTGAGGATGGCTTGGCCGAAAGCGACTATGTTTTTTTCGAGGGAAATCAGCTGCGCCAACGCTGGCAATCGCTGGGGGCCGATCATAGGTTTGTGATCGCCGAGATCGGGTTGGGTACCGGCCTCAATCTCTGCCTGACGATTGCCCGCTGGCTCGAGCACCGGCCACCAGGCGGCCAGCTTCACTATCTCGGATTGGAATACGCGCCACTGCGCCCCGATGACATGCAACGTGCGCTGGCACAATGGCCGCAGTTGAACGCTGTGCTGGCACCGCTCATGGCGCGATGGCCCGACCCACTGGCGGGTTGTCACCGACGCTATTTTGCAGATTGGGGTATCACGCTGGACCTCTGGTGGGGTGATGCAGCGGAGATACTCCCCGATCTCGCGAGCCGCGCCATTCCCTGGGTCGACGCCTGGTACCTCGATGGCTTTGCCCCGGCGAAAAGCGCCGGGCTGTGGGAACGCCACATCTTTACCCCCATGGCAGCGCTGAGTCGGAACGGGGCAACCTTTGCGACGTTTACTGCCGCCAGCATGGTGCGACGCGATCTGACGGCATCCGGCTTTGACGTTCATAAACGCCCGGGGTATGGGCGCAAACGGGAGGCCTTGTGGGGCACCCTGCGAGAGGCACCGGAACTGTCGCCGGCGCTCACACCCTGGGACCTGAACCCCAGTCCACAGCCCATCACCTCGGCGCTGGTCATTGGCGCGGGGCTCGCCGGTGCCCACGCCGCCCGGGCGCTGGCCAGACGCGGCGTTTCGGTCACGGTGCTGGAGGCCGGGGCTGTCGCCAGCGGGGGCTCGGGCAATTTGCAGGGCATTACCTATACCCGGCTCTCCCATCAGCATAATCCCCTGACCGACTTTTCCATCGCCGCCTTCAGTTACGCCACGGACTACTACCGAATTCTTGCAGGCACGGGTAGTTTGGCACCCGGCACCGATTTTGGTTTGGGTGGCTACATTCAGCTTCATGAGCGCGACGACACGCTCGCCCACCTCGAACAGGTACTGCGTCTCGCACCCGACTTTGCCCAAGTGCTGTCGGCCGAACAGATTGCGGCAATGACGGGTCACTTGCCCCGCTGTGGCGGCATTCATTATCAACGCGGTGGCTGGCTCGACCCGCGCACCCTGTGCCGGGTGCTGCTGGATCACCCTCTCATCACCGTTCGGGAGCAGTGCGGTGCCATCGCTTTGCGCCAGCAAGACGCGCAATGGACGGCCGGCACCTCGACCCACCCGCAGCTGGCTCAAGCGACCACTGCCGTGCTGGCGACGGCGCGCCACGCAGTGCAGCAGTCAGAACTTGCGTGGCTGCCGCTGAACACCATTCGCGGGCAAACCACCCATGTGCCGGCCACCGACGCACTGGCCAACGTGACGGTACCAATCTGTGACGAGGGGTATCTGCCCCCGGCCCGAAATGGCATGCATTGCATTGGTGCGAGCTTTGGTCCGGGCGATACGCAAACGGATGAACGGGCAACCGAGCACGCGCATAATATCGAGATGATGCGTCGCGCCCTGCCCAGTATTGAACTGACCCCGCCCCCAGAGGGGTGGCGCGGGCATGTGGCACTGCGCTGTAACAGCAATGATTACCTGCCGGTGGCGGGCATGGTGCCGCGGATCAAAGATTTCAACCAACGCTTTGCCGCGCTGCGGCATGATCGTAAGCGCGTCATTAATGAAGCCCCGCCGCTGCACGACGGGCTTGCCGTACTCACCAGCCTCGGCTCGAGAGGACTCACCGCAGGGCCGCTGGCGGCAGAGCGGGTGGTGGATCAATTACTGGGAACGCCACCGTGCCTGCCGCGTTACCTCGAGCGTGCCATTGCTCCCGGGCGCTTTGCCGAGCGCGCGCTCAAGCGAGGAGAAGCCCTGTGACAAGCTGCTTGCTTGACAGGCTTACAGCCTTGCCCCCTGCGGATCTCACCCGAAGGCTGGCGGGGCTAATACTTGCCCTGCCCTTGACGCTGTCTGGCGCACCCTCATTCGGTAATCCCGCGGACGCTGCCGAGCTAGCACCCGCGGGCAGGGCCGAGATCACACACTACAACTACCGGGTGATATCGCGGCAACGCTTTGATCGCGGGAACTTCACCCAAGGCCTGGAATTTCACCGGGGTCGCTTGTATGTCAGCTCCGGACTTTACGGTGAATCTGAGATTCGCGCCTACGATTTCCCCGCGATGACCTTGGCCCAGAGCGTGCCGGTTGACCCGCGCATTTTTGCCGAGGGATTGACCATTATCGATAACCAGCTGATTTTGCTGTCCTGGCGGGAGCGGGTCATGTTGGTGTACTCGCTACCCGATCTGACTCTGGTGGGACAAAGCCCGCTGCCTGGACAAGGCTGGGGTGCGACACATCAGGGTTCGGTGCTGTGGTTCAGCGACGGCACCGACAGGCTGTACTCCGCCGATCTGGCAGCGGGCGGTCGGGTCAACGTGCTGCCAGTAAAGCGGGCGGGACAGCCCCTGAGGAATCTCAATGAGCTGGAGTGGGTCAACGGCGAGATCTGGGCTAATGTATGGCAAACCGATGAGGTGGTGCGGATTGACCCCGAGACCGGGGAGGTAACAGGAGTCGTCAACCTGGCAGGCCTGTTACCGGATGATGAGCGGCTGCGGGACACCGATGTCCTCAATGGCATTGCGCAACACCCCGACACCGGCGCGATTTGGGTTACCGGTAAACGCTGGCCGTGGCTGTATGAAATAGTGCTGGAAAAACCCGACCCCTGACCCCACATCTGACAACGACGCATTTTAAATTTTTTACCGGAAACTGATATGACTGAACCCTCTCGAAGCCCCGAGGCCAACGCGCAGCCCAACACCTTTGTGCTGAAGCGCGCTGTGCCCATCGCCAGCCTGAATCTGACGGTGGAGGAATACCAACACCCGGCGACCGGTGCGGTTCATCTACATCTGGGCAGTGACTCTCCCGAAAACGTTTTTATGGTGGCCCTGCGCACGGTGCCGGAGGACTCCACGGGGGTTGCCCACATACTGGAGCATACGGCGCTCTGTGGCAGTGAGCGCTACCCGGTGCGTGACCCCTTTTTCATGATGCTCCGGCGCTCACTCAACACCTTTATGAATGCTTTCACCAGCTCTGACTGGACGGCTTATCCCTTCGCCACCCAGAACCGCAAGGACTTCGGCAATTTGCTGGACGTGTATCTGGATGCCGTCTTTTTCTCGCGGCTGGACCCACTCGATTTTGCCCAGGAGGGACACCGGGTTGAATTTGAAGGTGACGACGCCAATCAGCCACTGGTATTCAAGGGCGTGGTGTTCAATGAGATGAAGGGCGCGATGTCCTCGACGCCCTCGGTGCTGTGGGACCGCTTGTGCCACGAACTGTTCCCCTCCAATACCTACCATTTCAACAGCGGTGGCGACCCAGAAGTGATTCCCGATCTGAGCTATCAGGCGCTGCGCGACTTTTATGCCGAGCATTACCATCCCAGCAACGCCATTTTTCTCACCTTCGGTGACATCCCGGCGGAGACTCATCAAGCCGTTTTTGAGTCCGCCGTGTTGCACCGCTTCGAGGCACTGGACCGTCGTATCGAAGTCGGGCTGGAGGACGCTTTCTCGGCGCCGCGTCAGGCGACTCATCCCTACGCCATCGATGCCGACGAGGGCACCGAAAAGAAAACCCACCTGATCATGGGGTGGAAACTGGGTGAAAGCGCTGATCTCACCGCCATGCTGGAAGCGCAATTGGTGTCATCCGTATTGATGGAAAACAGTGCCTCTCCGCTCATGCAGTATCTGGAGACCACCGCGCTGGGCACGTCGCCCTCCCCGCTATGTGGTCTTGAGGAGTCGATGCGGGAAATGGTGTTCTGCTGCGGTATCGAGGGCAGTGAGGCAGAGCACGCCGCCACCTTCGAGCAAGACGTGCTCTCCTGTATTGAAGGCGTCGCCGAGGCCGGCATTGACCCTGACAAGATCGAGGCCATCCTGCGTCAGATCGAGCTACACCAACGCGAAGTCAGTGGCGATGGCATGCCCTACGGACTGAACCTGATGCTGCGCGCCCTCGGGGCTGCCACCCACTACGGTGATGCGGTTGCGGCGCTGGATCTGGAGCCAGTCATTGCCACACTGCGCGAGCGGGTTAAGGCACCGGAATATATTCCCGGCCTCATCCGCAGCCTGCTGATCGACAATCCCCATCGGGTCCGGCTGGTTGTGGCACCGGATACTGGGCTGGCTGAGCGGCGCGACAGCGCCGAAGCCGCGCGACTCGCATCGCTAAAATCGGAGCTCAGCAGCGACCACACCGCCGAGATTCTCGACCTGGCCAGTCGCCTGCGGGAGCGTCAGGCCCAAAAAGATGATCCCGATGTGCTACCCCGGGTTGAGCTTTCTGACATCCCCGCCGAGATCCCCAGTCCATCACCCGACGTGCGCATAGCCAGCAACACCCATTATCGCTATACGGCGGGCACCAACGGTCTGGTGTACCAACAGTGGGCGAGCCGACTCCCGGCTATGACGGCCACGGAAGTGGAGCACCTGCCGCTGGTCACGGCACTGATGGGCGAGGTGGGCGTGGGCGGGCTCGACTACCTGCAGGCACAGGATCGTCATTCCGCTACGGTGGGCGCGCTGGGGGCGACGGTGAGCAGCCGTGCGCACCGGGACGACGAGCAAGCCTGCGACAGCTATTTTGTACTCTCGTCAAAGGCGTTGGCCGATAAAATAGACGCGCAGTTGACCTTAATGTCAGACACGCTGAACGGCGCGCGATTTGACGAACTGCCGCGCATTCGTGATCTGGTCAGCCAGGTCCGCGCCCAACGTGATCAGGGCATTACCGGTAGTGGCCACGCACTCGCCATGAGTGCCGCCTGCGCCGGCATGAGCCCGCTGGCACGACTGGGACATGAGCAAGGGGGCCTGGAGGGCATCCGCCGCATGCGCGCGCTGGACGACGCGCTGGCGGATGACGCTGAACTCGAAACGCTGGCCGCGTCGCTGTCGGCCCTGCATCAGAGGCTGTCCAAGCAGGGTGCGCCATTTCTCTGCACCATTGCCGATGAGCCCAACCTCGATGCAGCCGCCAACGCCGCGCTCACCGCGACGGCGCCACTCGGGGGGGCGGCCACTGATATTTGGCAGGGCACGCCCATCCGCGAGGCGCGACAGGAAGTGTGGGTCACCAATACTCAGGTGAATTTTTGCGCCCGCGCTTACCCCACAGTGCCCACCGGGCACCCTGACGCGCCAGCATTGGCTGTGCTCGGGGCCTTCCTGCGAAACGGCTATTTGCATCGCAGCATCCGTGAGCAGGGTGGCGCCTACGGCGGCGGCGCGAGTCACGACGCGAACATTGGCGCCTTTCGATTTTTCTCCTACCGCGACCCACGACTGATCGACACCCTAGAGGATTTTGATGCCTCGGTTCGGTGGCTTTTGGAAACTTCCCACGAGGCCCTCGCGCTGGAGGAGGCGATTCTCAGTGTCATCTCTGGACTGGACAAACCGGGGTCCCCCGCGGGTGAGGCCAAGCGGCACTTTCACGAATGCCTCTTTGCCCGCACGGACGAGCACCGGCGGCTTTTCCGCGCGGGTATCGTTAACACCACGCTGGAAGACCTCAGGCGCGTGACCGAGACCTATCTGCGTCCCGAGTGCGCCAGCACCGCGGTCGTCACTCATACTGGCGGTGCAGAAGCGTTGGCGAAAAGTGGTATTACGCTGACACGGCAGGATCTGCTGTAACGGTCAATACATACCCGGCACCCGAGGGCGCCCACGCCGCGAGAAATTGCGCCTTGGGCCAGATCACAAACCCCGCGGAGGGGTCCGCCAGCGCCACGCGATCTCCGGCCACTGCGGTCACCACGCTGAAGTGAGGCCCTGTTGGGAGATCGAGATAAACCAACGCGGGCAGTGGTAAATGAGGCAGGGCGTTTACCGCGAAGCGCTCAAGCACTGGCTCCGCCCCGGCAGCGCGTGCCATCAGCGCCAGCTCCTGCAGACTGTAGCCCCGCTCCCGCACCACGGCTTGTTGGTGATGGGTTAATGCCACCGCCCCAATCAGGGTTTCTGGCCCCACCGGCTGCCCCCGCTGCAAGGTCAATACCGTAGCCAAGGCAGCCACACCACAGTCAAACCCCTCAGCCTGGGCAGCCGGCGGCTGCGTAGGCGCACGCACAGGCTGCGCTTTCACCGCCGCCGCTCCCAAGGCGATAACCAGCACCGCACCCGCCACCGCTCCCTGCCCGTTAAAGCTCCGCAAAAATGCTGACTGGCGTGGGCCTTGAGAAGCAGTCGGGGGTGACACTGGGGCACTACCGCTCGACATTGAGTCGCCGGGCCCGGCGCGACAGCCACATGACACAGACGGACGCCCCTGCAAAATAGATCGTGAGGGCCACACCGATCGATATCACAGCGGCGGCCGCCGCCGTCATCGCCGCCACCAACGCCGCCCAGATCACCAGCAGGGGGATGATGCGCCAGGCAAAGTAACGTTCCCGCGCCTGCCGTCTGGCCTCGTCATCCAACTTTTGCTGGAGTATCCGAACCGGGTTTTGCTGGGGATCATGGGTCACCATAATCAGTACGAAGGCTCTTGTTCAGCGTAATACGGCACGTAGACACCCCAATAAAACGTAGCCAGCGTGAGATCGAAGGTGGCAATCCCCAATACGAGAGGCAGTAGTCGACCCCGCAGTTGGGCTGCCTCAAGGAAGGAAACCGCCGATGAGCGCTCGTCGGGCAGAGGCGCCCGGGCCCACTGCAGGGAGGCAATGTGTGGTGCACGATGGGCTGCAGCCGTGTCGGTCGGTACCGCTGCAGAGGCCGCGGCGCCATGTAAAACCAGGGCCCCCATCAGGCCAGTAGCGAAAATCCATTTTCTCATTGTGAAGCTCCTGTAGATGAAAGATTCCTATCATCGGTATCGCGCAATTCCGCGAGGGTGTCGATGATTCGAATGGCCTCAGCCATGGGACTGAGTCTGCCAAGCAGACTATTGCGTCACCACATCACTGGCGAGCACAATCACGCGGCGACAAGATAAGATGACGATTGGCAGGAGCACATAGCATGCAGGTAAGGCGAGTAGCCGGGGCACTGGGCGCCGAATTGCAGGCAATCAATCTCGGGGACGGCATTGACGCCGCACTGGCTGACACCCTCAGAGATCTGCTGAATGAGCACGAGGTGCTGTTTTTACGCGATCAGCTGATCGCCCCAGCCGCCCAAAAACAGCTGGCTGAAATCTTCGGGCCGTTGCAAACGCATCCCGCCTACAGCACGGTTGATGGCTTACCCGAGGTCATGATTTTAGAGAGCACCGCGGAAAATCCCTCCAAGATCGAAGTCTGGCACTCTGACATGACCTTTCGGCAGCACCCACCCTCAGTCACGGTACTGCGGGGCATGACCATTCCTGAGGTGGGTGGCGATACGCTGTTCGCCAGCATGACCGCTGCTTATCAGGGACTTTCCGCTGGCATGCAGCAGTACCTTGAGGGCCTGATTGCGGTCCACGACTTCAGTCACGGTTTCAAAGAGAGTTTGAGTGAACCCGGCGGCCGTGAGCGACTCGCCGACGCCGTGGCAGCGAACCCGCCAGTGCGGCACCCGGTGGTGCAAACGCACCCCGAAACCGGCAAAAAAGTGCTGTTCGTCAACGCACTGTTCACCACCCATATCGAGGGGTTACCGCCGCTCGAATCGGCAGAAGTGCTGCAGTTCTTGTGGCGCCATGCCACCCTGCCCGAGTTTACCTGCCGGTTTCAATGGCAACCCGACAGCATGGTGATTTGGGACAACCGCAGTACCCAACACAAACCGGTGAACGATTTTTTCCCCGCCACCCGCAGGTTGCACCGGGTGGTCAGTGAGGGCGATCGTCCCTACTGAGAGACGCCCTCACGAGCCTGAATCTGCTCGAGATATTGTGACACCTCTTTTTTCACCAAAGGCGCAAACAGATACAGCGCCAGAATGTTGGGCAGCGCGATCATAAAGGTCATGGCATCGGAAAAATCCAGCACCGCGCGCAACTCGAGCATGCAGCCCAGCGCAATAAAGCCACAGAAAATCATTTGGAATAGCAGCGCACGCTTGCGCCCCTCGCCAAACAAATAGGTCCACGCCTTCAGCCCGTAGTAGGACCAGGCCAGCGCGCTGGAAAAAGCGAACAGCAAAGCCGCAATGGCAATCACGAACGGCGCCCAGTTGAAGTGCCAAGCGAAGGCCGCTGAGGTCAGTTCAATGCCAGCCAGCCCCGACCCCATCAAGCCCTGAGGAATTGCAGTGGTGAGAATCACGAGTGAGCTGAGAGAACAAATCACCACGGTGTCGATAAAAGGCTCCAGTAATGCCGTAATCCCCTCGGAGGCCGGCGCCTCAGTCTTTACGGCGGCGTGCGCAATCGACGCCGAGCCGATGCCGGCCTCGTTGGAGAAGAGCGCCCGCTGGAACCCGATGACCATGGCGCCCAATAACCCCCCGGAGGCCGCCTGACCGGTAAACGCCTCGGTCAGCACCAGCTGCAGTGCTGCGGGCACGTGTTCGACGCTGAGCCCGATGACCACCACGCTGGCTATAAGATAGAGCACCCCCATCACCGGCACCAGCACGGCCGCAACGCGCGCAATGGAGCGAATCCCGCCAATGATCACGGCGGCAATGATGCCCGCCAGCGCGAGTCCGAAAACCCAACCGCGATCAGCCAGCCAGGACTCCTGGCCTCCGGTGATCACCAATACCTGAGCAAACGCCTGGTTTGACTGAAACATGTTGCCAATACCCAGGCAGCCAATCACCAGTGCCAGGGCATAAAAACTGCCAAAACCCTTACCCAGCAAAGGCCAGCCGCGCTCACGGCAATAGGCTTCCATATAAAACATCGGCCCACCCGACACCGACCCATCGGCATTGTGACGGCGGTATTTGACACCCAGCGTGCACTCCACCAGCTTGGTCGACATCGACAAGAGTCCCGCAAAAAACAACCAAAACGCCGCGCCGGGCCCCCCGAGGGATATGGCTACCGCCACGCCGCCAATATTACCCACACCCACGGTGCCCGAAACCGCGGTGGAAACGGCCTTGAAGTGACTGATTTCACCCCGGGCGTTGGGGTCGGAGAAATCGCCGCGGGCATGGCGAATCGCAAGCCCAAGCGCTCTGACATTGATAAAGCGGAGGTAAACGGTGAAGAACAGTGCTGCGACCGAAGTCCAGACAACAATCAGC
>Ga0181574_10005276_pt1 | contig 11100 bp, 10 predicted proteins | sample 101ome_24_FD_145600 | JGI IMG/M metagenome (GOLD analysis project Ga0181574, IMG submission 145600) | Coastal salt marsh microbial communities from the Groves Creek Marsh, Skidaway Island, Georgia - 101410AT metaG (spades assembly) | ecosystem: Environmental > Aquatic > Marine > Intertidal zone... | reverse complement strand
GTCTCTGGCGCATTCGTGTACTTTTGACGAGGCACAAATCCCGTTTTCTCCAGCATTGGAAAGTAAACATAGGATTCAATATCGCAGGACGCCCCCGGGTACCGATTCCAGTACCAGGTACCACCGAAGCCTCCCCCTTTCTCGATGATTCGAACGTCATGGATCCCAGCGTCTTTCAGGCGCGCTGCAGCGAGCATGCCGCCAAACCCGCCACCAATCACCACCACCTCTACTTCTTCTAGAACCGGATCTCGAACAAAACCAGGCTCAACATAAGGGTCATCCACGTAGTGAGAGAAATCGCCCGTCACTTCGATATATTGGTCGTTCCCATCGGCGCGCACACGTTTATCGCGCTCCTCGCGATACTTTTCCCTTAGCGCATCTGGATCAAAATCATACTGGTCTTGGCTTTCTGCAACTGACATGCCTACCCCCGAATTATTCGTTAGTTCTTACTCTGACGCTCTAGCCTTTTTCACTCGTCGCTTTTCCTAAACGCTTTCTCTAGCTTTTTTACAAACCGTTTTTTGCTAGCTTTTTTTCAAATCGCCAACTGGACTTGAAGCGCTGAAGACGTTTAATCATTCCTCTACGCACGCTTGGATGCAAGTCTCTTCCCACCGTACACCGACACCTGCAATACCGACTAAGCGTGGGTTGGTTCTACTTAGGATCAAACACTCAACCAATTCGATTGAGAACTTGCGAACAGTTAAAAGCTCAACGGTTTAGCAACCTTCAGTTGTGGGCACCCAAGATTTGGAAGGTAACCGAAAACCATCTGGTCAACTTGCCTACAAGGATTTAGTGGATGAGCCTAGCCATCATTCGGTCATTAATGCCCATAGATTTCTCAACCGCCGCACGAATACATGAATAGAGGCGCACGTAAGTTTTACGTATCCTCAGCAGCACCTGTACGGTGAGGGGATTTGCGGATCAACCCGAACTCAAACTTGCAGTACTTTGCGTAGAGGGGATGTGCACTCTCTCAGACAAGTAATTTGATCGATAAGCGTCAGCAAAATTTCTTTCCTCTACGATTTCAACGAGGAAAGGGAAATTGCCCTCTTCTAGGATCTCTCGAATATCTCCCAATACTCTTTCGAGAGGCTCATCGCTCACAACCATCAAATCAAGATCGGAAAATACGTCGCCTTCGCCTCGCGCCCTTGAGCCAAAGCAATAGACTTCTGCACCCAATTTCGCAAGCGGATTGACAACCGTCGCGACAATATAATCAAGCTGCTGCTCGCTTAGATTAATCACCTTCTCTCTCTAGCCTATTGCTCAGCTCCTGCGCAGCCGGAAGGAAGCGCTGCGCAAAGCCGTACACTTCTTTTGCTAATCGTTCGTTGTAGGTGTGCGACGAAAGGTTTCGCTGATCAATGGCCGTCAACCAGAATACGACATCATCAATTAGCCTTGCTTGAGCCATTTCTCTCACTACCTGTTTCGGGGCTGTGGTGCTAGTCCCCATCATTTTCTTTGCAGACTTCCAGGCCAGCTCAACGCAGAACTCGAATCTTTGAATCGACGCATCTCGGCTTACATCATCTTCTGGCAGAGACAACGCCTTTTCCAAAGATACAAGTGCTTTTTTAAATTCGGCTTGTGTCGGGCTCATAACGCCAATTATGAATGACTGCCCAAAGGATCTTAAACCTTTTTTTGGCGGGGGGCGCAGCCTGCTGCTAACCAGGCACCTATGAATTCTCTGTTAACCAGACTCGATACAGGCACAGCAATCGGCAACACATTTGCGCGGCACCGTGAAATGCCGGGGCGCTGTTTGCTATCACGCAGGGCCTGACTCACCTTTGACTTGCCAGTCACCCTGTTTGCCCCGAAGGTAGGCAAACGCGAGACACACCGCCATCAAGAGCGTGACCATCGGCCAAACTACGGTCATCCCCCATTCTTGATAGACATAGCCGCCGCCGACGCTAGAAATCGCTGCAATGATTAGACCCGTCGCACCAAACAGCCCCTGCCCGGCTGCAATAGCACTCTCCCCGCTTGCGGTTCCCACCGCTAACTGACTAGCCGGCATGCTCACTGCATCAACCACTGCGTGGACCAGCATGGGTATCAAAATCCAGGCGAGCGAGCCGATAAAGCCATAACTCACAATCATGAGTCCGGCTAAACCGAGCGTCATCATCAAAGTATGCAAGAGATGCCGATTGGCCACCCAGCGCCCAGCCAGTGGCGCGACAAAAATCATCGGCAGCGTAAAAAGGCTCATCGTAATTCCGATATAAATGGGGCCAGCGCCCAAGTCGGTCACAAAAAGTGCCCAGATAGCATCAAACACGCCTATCGCGAGATAAAACGCCGCGCCAAGCGCAAGGCAAGCCTGCATCTCAGGGCGTCGAATCAGCGTTCGCATGGGATTCTTCATCGGCTCAGTACTGCCTGGCACCTCAACCCGAGCCACGAAAGGAAACACGAGAATCAGCATTACGGTTAAGACGATGAAGGGCAACCTGAGTCCGCCAACTTCCAGCAGGATGGAGGCCATAATGGGCCCGATAAGGAAACCGACCATATCCCAAGCGGCCAGCTTCCCTAGCATTTCGCCGGCCCTGCCAGGCTCAATGACAAAGGCTAAGCGCCGCATCGCAGGACGAACCGCACCTGCGCCAAAGCCGAGCAGCATGCGGGCCATGAGCCAACCAAAAAAGGACTCGGCTACACACATCCAAGCTGCCCCAACGATGCTGACGACCAAGCCAAATCGCATCATTAACCCGCCTTGACCAAGGTCAGCTCGCCTAGATAGCAGCAACTGCGCGAGAAACCCTGCCAAAAACGCAGACCCGGCGATTGCGCCGATGGCAGTCTCGGAAAAACCAAAACTAGCGCGCATCTCAGCGAGCAGCGTAAAGACAGCGGCATAACCGCTCATCAAAATGGCACTCAGTGCGTACAAGGGCTTCACGAGAGCTCACCTAGGGTCCGACGGGAGCGGCATCATACCGGGTCCGAGGAAGATTGAGGAGATCATTTGAAGCGCTTTCGTCGCCGGCTACTTGAGCTGCGCTCCTCTGTCATTCAGTATTCAACTTCACGCGCCTAGCTATTTTTTCGCCGAGCTTCCAACTCCATCCAAAAGTCCAAGACCAATAAGGAGATAACGTCTCGATGATCGACCTTGATCAACTACCAACCCTTGGTTTTGGCCTCTGGAAAATTCCAAAAGAGACCACCGCGGAGACTGTGTATCACGCGATAAAAGCAGGGTACAGGCATTTTGACGCCGCTAGTGACTACGGCAATGAGGCGGAGGTTGGCGACGGCATCCAGCGGGCAATCGCCGATGGGCTCGTCTCTCGCGAAGACCTTTGGATAACTTCTAAGCTCTGGAATACCTATCATGCGCCAGAGCATGTGCCGCTTGCCCTTGATCGCACGCTATCGGATTTGCAACTCGATTATCTCGACCTCTACCTGATTCACTTCCCGATCGCGCTTGAGTTCGTCCCGTTTGAGACCCGCTATCCACCAGAGTGGTTTTTTGACCCCGACGAGACTCAGCCCTGCATGCGACCCGCGATGGTCCCACTTCACAAGACCTGGGCGGCCATGGAGTCCCTCAATCAAACCGACCGCGTTCGCCATATCGGCGTATGCAACTACAACACGGGCCTCCTTCACGATCTCATGCGATATTGCGAGGCACCGCCTCAGATGCTCCAAATTGAGGCGCACCCTTATCTCAATCAGAACCGCCTGATCGCTCTTGCTAAGCACTACGGACTCGAGGTCACTGCATTCTCACCCCTTGGCGCTAGCTCGTATCTTGAACTCGACATGGCCACGTCAGAGGAGACGCTACTAGAAAACGGAGTGATCCAGGCCATCGCCGCTGAACACAACAAGACGCCTGCCCAGGTGGCGTTGCGGTGGGCGAGTCAGCGAGGAACCCACGCCGTCGTTAAAAGTGTTAATTCCGAGCGAATGCAGGAGAATCTCGCGAGCCTTTCCTTCACCCTTACCAGCGACAACATGGCCGCCATCGATGCGTTGAATCAGAACCGACGCTTTAATGATCCAGGCCATTTCTGCCTTGAAGCATTTAACACGCTGCACCCAATCTACGACTGATGGCCATGCCCTTTCTTTACCAAGGTGATACTGCGGCGCTCCTAGAAGGAATAGACCCAGACAGTGCAGCCACTGAACGGTCGCAGATTAAAGCCCAACTTGCCGAAGAGGGAGCAATCCTCTTTCGAGGCCTTGGTATCCAATCCGCCGACGCGTTTGATCGGTTCTCCTACCAGTTTGGTTATCGAGACTTTAGCTACCAGGCCTCCTTGTCGAACGCAGTGCGGATTAACCTCACGCCACGCGTCTTTACTGCCAACGAGGCGCCCCAAGAGGTTGAAATCTTTTTGCACCATGAAATGGCTCAAACGCCCATGCCGCCGGACAAACTATTTTTTTGTTGTCTTTCGGCTTCCGAATCAGGCGGCGCGACACCCCTTTGCAGGAGTGACTACGTCGCAAGGGATTTAAGAGAGGAACACCCCGTTCTATTTAAGACATTTGATCAGCGCGGATTGAAGTACACCACCACCATGCCGGCTGACGATGATCACGCATCCGGTCAAGGCCGCAGCTGGCAAAGCACGCTTAGCGTTCAATCAAAGGCGGAGGCAGAAGCGCGCCTGACCCAGATGGGTTACACCTTTCTTTGGCAACAAGACGACTCACTCGTAACAACGACTCCATGCCTCCCAGCAACCAAGCAGCTTCCGAACGGCGATGTGTCTTTTTTCAATCAGGTCATTGCCGTGCACCTTGGCTGGCGCAATAGCGCTTCAGGTCAGCCAAATCTCATCTTTGGTGACGGCTCTCCGATTGAGCAAAACGCGCTCGAAATCATTGTGGATATTGCATCACGGCACACCGTCGACCTTGCTTGGGAAGACGGCGACATCGCATTGATTGATAATCACCGAATGATGCATGGGCGCAGACCCTATGGCGGAGAACGGCCAAGACAAGTCATCGTCACGCTAGCCCTCGATCACTAGGGCAATCCACAACCCAGCGCCAGCCTGGGAATCAGGACTGAAGGTTTATGGCTCGACGACCTCGATGTCCTTTGATCCCACGGGCATGTCAAACCACATCCTGTCTGTCGCGATCAGGTAGTTGTCAGGAAGGTCTCGCTCAAAGAAGCGCGTGAACAGTGCGTTCGAAGCATTGGGCACTAAGTGGTAGTAGGCAACCATACCGATATCGGTCTGACTACCCAGCTCAATAATCGACTCGAGCGAGGCATGATACTCCACGACGTCAGCCATAATTTTTGAGATCCGCGCTCGACCCTCGGCAGCGAATCCCTCAGACAGGCTGGTCACAGCAGGTACGGATAGAGCGTCGTGCAGCAACAAATCGGCGCCGCCACTGATACTCAACGTGGCGTCGGTCACGTTGCTGTCACCGGAAATAACGACGCTGCGGCCACGATACTCGATACGAAATCCAAGCGAGGGATCGACAGGAGGGTGCGAGGCCTGGTACGCCAATATTCGCAAGTCGCCATCCTCAATAACCGTTGTGGCAGTCACCAATTCTGGCTCAAGGATGCCGAGATCAGGACGCAATAACGCCTCGCCGTGGTGCTCGATACGATGCTCGCGATCAAACGAATAAGTCGCGTTTACACCGGAAACAAGCTCCGCGACTCCCTCACCACCGAACACTTTCAATGGCTGTGGTCTGCCCTGAACCCAAGAACTAAGGTTGGCTTCATAGATCTCACTAATATGGTCAGAATGGAAGTGGGTCAGGAAAATACCGTCGAGACGGAACATCGGCAGGCTGGCTCGAGCAAGATTTCGGTTCGACCCAGCGCCTACGTCGAAGAGATAAAAGTGCTCGTCTGTTACTACCGCGATACAAGCTTGAGCCTGATCGGTCATGCCAAGCGGTGACGCACTGCCGCAAACAAAGACCCGAAGAGAATCAGCAGTGGCCGAAGCAGGCTGAGAACCAGCAAGGGCAGTCACTGCTCGTGCCAGCAATGCGTCTTGGACCCGCTCACTACGAAGCGCTCCCATCGCCAGCAGATACAAAGCGAGCGCAATTGCGCCTGCAATTAACACTTTCTTCATCACTGTGTTTTCCTTTTTTAGCTGAGCCTTACTTGTTTTCGTTAAGCCTCACTTGGGCCTTACTTCAGCCTTACTGGGGCCGCTCTAACTTCGGGTTTTCACCCCCACAACGTTCGTCTTCATAACGGTTGGTCCTATGGTTCGATAACGCGCATTTAATGCCTATTGACCGCGCGTTCGCCTCCTCTATTATTAATGGTTATCATTAATATATCAATTGAGACTTAGCGGCCATCATGAGTTCAGGTTTAACCATGAGTACATCGAGAGCGACTCATCACTCGAAGTACAAGCAAGCTCCGGTGGTGCGCTCCGCAGTAGAACGCACCCATTGATTTTTCTATAGTGTAGCCATGACTGTCACTTTAACCGATGCCAGACGATCCAGAGGCGAAGCAACGCGCAAGGCGCTAATGGATGCAGCCGAAAGCCTGATTGCCGAGCACGATAGCTACGCCGTGCCACTGCGAGAAATTGTCAAACGCGCCGGCCAGAAAAACGAATCGGCGCTCCAGTACCACTTCGGTAACTTGCAAGGCCTCGTTAGCGCAATTAACGAGCGCCGCTGGCTCGAAGCTCGAGAAAAACGGGGAGAAATGCTAAGTGCGCTCCTCCAGAAAAGGACCCCACCGACGATCCGCGAACTCTGCTCGTTAATGGTTTTACCGGAATTCTTGCTCGCCAAAGAATCGACGTCGCGACGCCTTTACATAGCAACTTTCTCCCAAGAACTCGCGAAAACCCCGTTTTCTGCTATCGAAATCGCGAATCAGTTCGGTGGCGGCGGCGAGAGCGGAGAGCAACTCGGGTCACTCCTTCGAGCAGCCCTCAGTCATTTAGACGATGACACGTTTCGACAACGCCTGGACATCGCCATCCGCATGGGATCAACCATGATGGGTCACCACGCGCGGCAGCCGAATGCGTTTCGAGGAAAGACAGCGCTGAAGTTCGTCAATCAGCTGATTGATGCGATTGAGGGCATGTTCACTATCAAACCTTCAAGTGACACCGAGTCCATCACATGACCACCACTCACCCGTGACTAAATCGGCGGCCAAGAAGGCAAGGCCAGATCCAATATCGGAAGCGGTCCAGTAGTTAGAAGCCAATATCGACCTGATTCGGAGCACGGCGGGTCAGGAGAAGTAGCAGCCACAACCCATCACAGGCAGGAGCCCTCACATGCGTTATCTCAACCCCATATTGATTCTGTTGCCGACCCTTCTCTTTCTGCTCATCGGACTTCGCTGGCTCATCGAACCCGCGGCTGTAGCACCGGAGTTCGGGTTTGATCTTGGGCAGGGTCTGGGGCGCTCCTCCCAAGTGGCGGACATTGCCAGTTTTTTCCTCACCGGATCGCTGTGCGGGATCGCCGCACTGATTACCCAGAACCGAACCTGGCTAGTGCCAACGATGATGCTCTGCATGTTCGCAGCCCTCGGCCGAACGCTAGCTTGGCTGGTGCACGACGCAAGCTTTGCAACCTCCCAAATCGCCATTGAACTGATCATCACTTCAATGTTGCTCATTGCTTATCGAAGGATGAAGTGACCTTGCCAGTGGACCTATCGTTGACTGGCCGCTTAACGCTTTTGGTGACGGCCGCCGCTCTATGCGTCTTCAGCAGACTAAACTTTGCTGAACCGATAGCAACGCTTGATGCAGCCCATGAGGACGCACTTGAGGCAACGCTTGAAACGACAGCGCCGGATACGCGAGGCGCTGCTCTTGCTAGCTCGAGTCAAAGCACGAGCGAGCGACCCAACATCGTTTTCATTCTGGCCGATGATCTTGGTTTCAGCGATTTAGCGTCCTATGGCAGCGAGATCAAAACGCCAGTACTCGACCAGCTCGCGGCAGGTGGCGTTCGATTTTCTAACTTTCACACTGCGGCCAATTGCGCGCCTTCTCGAGCAATGATGCTTACCGGGGTATCGAATCACTTAGCTGGGGTTCCAACGATCCCGGAGATGGTGCCCGCAGCGCATCGAGCGACCAACGAGCATCTAGGGACACTTAGCGAGCGGGTGGTGACGATTGCAAGCCTGCTCGAGGCATCTGGTTATCACACCTACTTGAGTGGCAAATGGCACCTTGGTAGCGACCCTCACCAGCGCCCGTATTCAAGGGGGTTCGAACAGACCCTTGCGCTGATGGAGTCTGGCGCGGACAACTGGGAACACAAGACTTATATCCCTATCTATGAGGACGCCACCTGGACTGAGAATGGTGAACCGATCCGCAGGCCCAGCGGGGTTTATTCCTCGTCCTACCTCGTCGACAAGATGATCTCATTCATCGACAGCGAGCTCGGCGATGGCGCTCCTTTTTTCGCTTACCTGCCCTTGCAAGCCGTTCACATTCCCGTGCAAGCCCCCCTAGAATACACCGCACCCTATGAGAAGACCTACCTCACCGGATGGCACGAGATTCGCGCGGCTCGCCATGAAACCGCCATGGATTTGGGTATGGTCCCGCAAGGCGCTGCCCACCGAGAAATGAGCAGCACCGATGATTGGGACGCGTTAACTCCAGCAGAGCAGCAGTATGAAGCGAAGCGGATGGCAGTTTACGCAGGGATGGTCAGCGCGATGGATGCTGAGATTGGTCGCCTCCAAAGGTTCCTTGCTGAGCGCGGCGAGCTTGCCAACACACTGTTCATTTTTACATCAGATAATGGAGCTGAAGCGAGCGGCGCGCCCAAGCAAGATACCGCCGGCAATCGCTGGTCTTTATCTCGTCAGGGCTACTCGATCGATGAGTCCACACTGGGAACCCAGGGCAGTTTTAATACCATTAGCCCTAGTTTTGCTAGCGCCGCCGCGAGCCCGCTCGCCGAATACAAGTTTCACGCAGGGGAAGGCGGCATGCGCGTGCCGCTCATTTTTTCTGGACCGATGGTTCAGGCAAAGGATGAAATCACGCATGCGTTCGCCTGGGCGACTGACATCGCCGCCACCATTTTATCGGCCGCGGGCGTGTCTCACCCAAACGAGCGCTTCGCCGGCCGGCCCATCCTGCCCATGACAGGGAAGAACCTCTTGCCCCTCCTCGCTGACCCCGAAGCGAGGATATACGAGGAGGATGAATTCGTTGGCTATGAACTTGCGGGAAACAGCGCGCTGTTCAAAGGCGACTTCAAGCTCCATCAAAGCCAGCCACCTCTGGGAGATGGGCAGTGGCGGCTTTACAACATTGCCACCGACCCTGGTGAGACGAACGATTTAGCTAAGCTAGAACCTGAACGATTTCGCACCATGCTGGCGGACTATGAGCGCTTTACCGAGCAGAACAATGTGCTCCCTTTACCCGAGGGCTATAGCCGCACGCGCACGCTCATTGGCTACGGCATCAAAACACGATTTGGCGACACGATCCTCGCGCTACTGCTGACTGCGAGTTTGCTCGCGTTGATGGTGTTCATTACTCGTCTTGCTCGCGCCAGCCGCCCCTAACCATCACTGATTAAGAAGGCCTTCCATGCCAGACCAACCCTATTTGCTGTACGGCGCTTATGCTTCTTACTACACAGCTAAGGTTCGCTGTTACCTAAGGAAAAAGGGGATCCCCTTTGCAGAACGATTGCCGAGCGATCCAACCTTTCGTGAAGTAGTGCGACCCACGTCTGGCAATCACCGCATTCCCCAAATCCTTGCACCCGATGGCGAAGTCATTCAAGACAGCGTTGCAATTGTCGATGCGCTCGAGAAGGTGTTTCCTGACGTACCCGCTCATCCGAGCACTCCCTGTCAACGGCTCTTTGTTCATCTCATGGAACTCCTCGGCAGCGAGGGATTGATCACGCTCGCCTGGAAGCATCGTTGGCTCTTCGAGGAAAACATCCCTTTCATTACTCGAGATTTTGGACGAACCTTCCAACCGCAAGGCGATGACCAAGCGTTAATGAAATACGGCCAGTTGATCGCAGACCGAATGACCAGTTATGGCTTGCCAGCAATGACGCCTGACGTTCAACAAGCGCTCGATACACAATACATCGCTCTCTTAGACCGACTAGAAGCACACTTTATCGATCACCCTTATTTGCTCGGGGGGCACCCATCCCAGGCAGACTACTCCATCATGGGCGCGCTTCATGCGCACATGGGGCGCGACCCGGCAGGGCTTAGGCAACTTCAGCTACACGGCCCTCGAACGTTTCGGTGGGTTGAACACATGCTCACACCAGAGATTCAGTCTCCCGAATGGTTCGATCGAGACGTCACTTACCCTCCTGATGATGTAATTCCAGACACCGCCATGGTCATTCTTAAATGGCTAGCCGATGAATTCGCGTCCCCCATGGTGCTCCATCTCCATGCCTTTGCCAGCGCATGCGAAAGCGGTGCGGTTCGAGCGGGCAAGGTCATCGATAGCGAACACGACCAGCCGCTGCTTGCGCCACAAGCTATCACGGTTAACGGCGAATACCACGCCGCACATCGCGCTCAGGTCTATGCCGTTTGGCTGGCACAACGTTTCCAGCTGCATTGGGCCGGGCTTAGCCCTCACGACCGCGCTACAGCGGCCCCTTTGTTTTCAGCGCCTAGTCTCGCGGCTCTTTTGGATGCGCCAGCGGGGTTGACGCTAGAGCGACGTGATCAGCGGTTCTATACCCAAGCGGACTAACTCGCTGACAGGGGAATACCGGCGCTTCGAATGGTTTCGATGTTCAGTTGGCCAAGCAGCCCTGCTTCCCGGTGAGCCGCTAGCGGCGCGAACGCCTCGGACGTACTCATTGCGACCATCGCGGCACGGTTAGGGTACTCAGCGAGGGCAACCTCATCCCACAAATCATCGACTTCGCCGATGGTGAGATGCGTGACGTCTCCAGCAAAGAGAATTCGCCCCCCGAATTCCGTAATGTACTGAGACACCGCCTGCCCATAGATCTCGTACGCCTCACGACCCGACAAATCGGTTTCACGGCCGTCTTTGTACACCGCTCGATCACGAAACTTGAGCA
>Ga0181574_10005270_pt1 | contig 11107 bp, 8 predicted proteins | sample 101ome_24_FD_145600 | JGI IMG/M metagenome (GOLD analysis project Ga0181574, IMG submission 145600) | Coastal salt marsh microbial communities from the Groves Creek Marsh, Skidaway Island, Georgia - 101410AT metaG (spades assembly) | ecosystem: Environmental > Aquatic > Marine > Intertidal zone... | reverse complement strand
TTAAGACCGAGGAAATTGCGGCAGTAGGGATTACCAATCAAAGAGAAACGACCGTGATCTGGGATCGCGTCACAGGACAGCCAGTGCACAAAGCCATCGTTTGGCAAGATCGTCGTACCGCTGATCGATGCACAGAACTCACTAAAAATGGTCACGATCAAATCTTTCTCGATAAAACAGGCTTGGTTCTTGACGCCTATTTTTCCGGGACTAAAGTTCAGTGGATTTTGGATTCTGATCCTGAGATTCGTCGTCGTGCTCAGGTTGGTGAACTGGCCTTTGGAACCATAGATACTTGGCTGATTTGGCAACTCACCGGTGGCCAGACCCATGCGACGGACGTCACCAATGCCAGTAGAACCTTGATGTATAATATTCATGAATTAAGTTGGGACTCAGAATTATTGGATCTGCTCAATGTACCAGAGTCCCTTTTACCAAAAGTCTGTGCTTCTTCTGAAATTGTAGGCCATACCAGTAGCGCCATATTGGGGGCAGAAATTCCCATCGCTGGAATCGCGGGAGATCAACAAGCCGCCCTTTTTGGTCAATTGTGTTTGACGCCTGGAAGTGTAAAGAATACCTACGGGACCGGTTGTTTTTGTATCATGAACACAGGACAGACGGCCGTAGTGTCAAAAAATAGAATGCTTACAACCATTGCTTGGAAGATTGGGGATGAAGTGACTTACGCCATTGAGGGGAGTGTCTTCACGGCTGGGGCACTGATCCAATGGTTGCGCGATCAATTGCAAATGATCGGCCAGGCCCCAGAGATAGAGGCACTGGCCCAAACAGAGAGCGATAGTGATGGGGTTACGTTTATCCCAGCACTCTCAGGACTGGGAGCCCCTTATTGGGATCCCCATGCTACGGGAACCCTTATGGGTATTACTCGGGGGACGTCTAAAGGACATATTGCTCGGGCGGCGCTTGAGGCCATTGCCCTGCGCTCAAGAGACATCATTATGGAGATGCAAAAAGACGCTGGAGTTTCCTTCAAAAGTCTAAAGGTTGACGGAGGCGCCAGCAATAATGACCTATTGATGCAAATTCAAGCCGACCTTCTAAATGCTGAGGTCATACGACCAAAGGAAACCGAAACGACGGCTTTGGGGGCGGCTTTTCTGGCAGGTCTGGCCGTAGGGGTTTGGTCCTCTACGCAGGCACTCGAAAACATGTGGCAGATCGATAAAACATTCAGTCCAGTGCCCAGCGATCAGACGCAACGCATCATTGAGCGTTGGCATGAGCGCATTAGAAAAATTTTGAGCTGATGAATCGTAAGGCCAACATTGACAGAGTTGTAAAGCAAACCCAATGGGATGTTGTCATCATTGGAGGCGGCGCCAGTGGCCTGGGCATTGCTGTGGATGCGGCGCAAAGGGGTTACCGTACCTTGTTACTTGAGCAACACGATTTTGCTAAAGGCACTTCATCGCGCAGTACTAAACTGGTGCATGGAGGGGTTCGATATCTTCAAAACGGGGATGTGTCATTGGTGATCGAGGCGCTCAAAGAGCGGGGCCTGATGAAGCGCAATGCGCCACACTTGGTGCGTGACATGAGTTTTGTCATCCCGATATACAGTTGGTGGAATGGGCCTTTTTACAGCATTGGCCTGAAAATTTACGACATGATGGCTGGGGACTTGGGACTGGGTAAGTCTCAGTGGCTGGACAAGACGGAGACCACTCGTCTCATTCAAAATGTCAATGAGCATGAGCTTAGGGGCGGGGTGGTCTATCACGATGGCCAGTTTGATGACGCGCGTATGGCCATTAGCCTTGCATTAACGGCAGATCAGCAAGGGGCGTGTGTCCTGAATTACACTCAGGTGACTGGACTGATTCAAGAAGACGGTTTGGTCTGCGGCCTACACTTTGTAGATCATTTGTCCGGCCAAAAGCACGCCATAAGATCAAATGTTGTGATCAATGCAACCGGGGTTTTTAGTGATACCATCATGAAAATGGATGAGCCCGAAGCTCAAGATAGGATTACGCCGAGTCAGGGAATTCATTTGGTTTTAGATCGAGAATTTCTTCAGGGCAGTCACGCCATTATGATCCCGCAAACCACCGATGGACGAGTGCTGTTTGCAGTTCCTTGGCACGATCACGTCATCCTCGGGACGACGGACACGCGTATTGACTCCGCCGCGTTAGAACCACAGGCTTTGGATCAGGAAATTGATTTTGTGCTGAACAACGCTGCTCAATACATGCACAAAAAACCTAAGCGCAGCGATGTGAAAAGTGTTTTTGCGGGTCTTCGGCCGTTGGCTGCAAGTGCTGCTAAGGACGGTAAGACTAAAGAAATTTCTCGTCACCACAAGGTTCATGTCAGTACCAGTGGTTTGGTTAGTGTATTGGGTGGAAAATGGACCACATATCGCAAAATGGCAGAGGATACATTAAATGCCGCGGCCATGGTGGGCGGCTTGGACACCAAGAAATGTAAAACTAAAAAACTCAAGCTTTTCGGTCATCAAAAGGACCTCTCTTTCGAAGATCCGTTGCACGTTTATGGTACGGAGCGTGAAACACTTATGGCTCAGGGTCCAGAGGACCATAATGCTTCGCTATCAAATATATTTTATATTAGCGTGAATCAAATCCTTTACAGCATACGTCATGAAATGGCCATAACTTTAGAGGACATTATTGCGCGCAGGGTCCGTTGCCTTTTTCTGGACGCTAAGGAGACGTTAAGACTGCTTCCGAGGATCGCACATATCATGGCCCAAGAATTAAATCGGGATGAGCATTGGGAGGCCCAAGAGCTTGAAAAAACGGAACAACTGGTAAAAAACTATATATTATGACACAGCCTTATATCGCAGAATTTATTGGAACCGCCATATTGTTATTGCTCGGAATGGGCGTGGTGGCTAACGTCAATTTAAAAAAGACCATTGGGTCGGGTCAAACACCATGGGTGCTAATCACCAGCGCTTGGGGCTTTGCTGTTTTTGTGGCCGTATTCATTACAGGTCAATTCAGTGGTGCCCACCTCAATCCCGCGGTAACCATCGGCTTGGCCGTGGCAGGAAAATTTTCATGGGACTTGGTTGTGGGTTATGTTTTAGCTCAACTGCTTGGGGCCATGGCCGGAAGTTGGCTGGCCTACATCTTGTACATTGACCATTATCGCGCTACCCAGGACGTTGATGTGGTGCGCAGCACCTTTTGTACAGGACCGGCTATTCGCAATTTTAAAAACAATTTGTTCAGCGAGGCCATTGGGACGTTTATGTTGGTTTTTGGGGTCTTGTTTATCGCTGGCCCCAGTATTAGTGTGTCTGGTGTAAACGTTGAGAACTTTGGTATTGGATCATTAGATGCGCTACCCGTGGGAATTTTGGTTTGGGTAATCGGTATGGGTCTTGGAGGCACCACCGGCTATGCCATTAATCCCGCGCGTGACTTGGGCCCTCGTTTGGTTCATCATTTAATCCCTAGAAAGTCCAAAGATTCAGATTGGGGCTACGCTTGGATCCCGGTTATTGGTCCTTTTATCGGTGGGGCTTGTGCCGGACTTCTTTATTTAGTCGTTGTTTAATGACCGTGAATTTTCGCCCGAGGAGGTAATTATCATATCCCTTGAACAATAAAAAAGCCCCTTGTCACAGGGGCCTTTGAGCGGGCTAATGGCTTTACAAAACGCTCAGCAGAACGAATCATGTCTACCTGGCATGGGCTTAAATTTCCAGAATAAGAAATACTTTGTTTTATTTTTTGTACTTTTTGGACCTTCTATCCAATAGAATTTTAGGTTCAATTTCTGAAGTATTAATGCACTAAGAGTAAATGAACTGGGCTTGAAAAAGCCAAACATCCCTAATATGAATAATACATTGACTGACATTCCTGAGCAGCATCGGGTGTCCCCTTTTACATTAAATCAATACGTCCTTGATGGTCAGGTGAAAACCTGGGATGGGCCCACCACAGAGGTCTACTCCACCATTGAGACTCCGGACGAAACTGGGGCCATGGGCCCGACTTATCTAGGACGGGTTAGCGCCATGGACGAAGCTTCTGCCTTAGACGCCATACGCTCCTCAGTTAAGGCATTTGATCGAGGCATGGGCGAATGGCCGACTATGCGCGTGACTGACCGAATTAAATGCATGGAAGATTTCGCTGCAAAGATGGTGACTAAACGCGATGAGGTAGTAAAGTTACTGATGTGGGAAATTGGCAAAAACTACAATGATTCCCTGAAAGAATTCGATCGAACCGTAGATTATATTTACGACACTATTGAAGCCTGCAAGGATTTTGATCGAAAGGGCGCTCGTTTTTTAAATAACAGCAGTGTTCGCGCTCACATTAGACGTGGTCCCCTGGGTATAGTGTTGTGTTTAGGCCCCTATAATTATCCACTTAACGAGACTTTTTCTCTGCTAATTCCTGCGATAATCATGGGGAATACCACTATTTTCAAGCCTGCTAAACTAGGGGTGTTGTTAATCGGTCCTTTACTTGAAGCGTTTGCTACGAGTTTTCCAAAGGGGGTGGTTAATGTGCTTTTCGGGCGTGGCCGAGAGGTTGCTTCGCCCATAATGAAATCTGGCCACATTGATGTACTGGCCCTAATTGGTCATAGTTCGTCTGCTATTGCCTTGCAGGATTTGCATCCAAACAAAAATCGTTTGCGTCTGGTTCTTGGGCTTGAAGCAAAAAACCCAGGAATCATTTTACCCAGCGCCGATCTTAAAAATGCGGTATCAGAATGTATTTCAGGAACGCTTTCCTTTAATGGTCAGCGTTGTACAGCACTGAAAATACTCTACGTACACAAAGCCATAAAGGATCAGTTTTTATCTTCATTCACTGATGCTGTGGATGCCCTGCAATTGGGCATGCCATGGGACAATACTTTACTGACCCCACTCCCTGAGCCTCATAAACCGGACTATATTCAGTCGCTGATAGACGATGCTCTAGAAAAAGGTGCTAAAATCATGAATAAACGGGGTGGCGAACGCAGCAGTAATTTTATCTTTCCTGCAGTGCTATATCCGGTTACCAAGGAGATGAAGATCTATCATGAAGAGCAATTTGGACCAGTGATCCCAGTACGTGATTTTGAAGACATTCACTTGCCATTAGAGGATATGGCCCAAAGTAATTATGGCCAGCAGGTAAGTGTATTTGGAACGAATTCTGAAGAGCTGGCCCCTTTGATTGATTACTTAGTCAATCTGGTGTGTCGTGTGAATCTTAACAGTGCCTGTCAACGTGGGCCAGACACTTATCCGTTTACCGGACGAAAAGATTCTGCGGTAAGCACTTTGAGTGTTCACGATGCTTTGCGCTCATTTTCGATTAGAACCTTCCTGGCTGCAAAAGACAATCCCATGAATAAAGAGATCATCAACGACATGTTGCAGGAGCGTCAAAGTAATTTTGTGACCACGGATTACATTCTTTAGGGGGATCATTAAATTCTTTTAACCCCAAAGGGTAGGCAATGACTCCTGTTGGGATAAAAAAAATCGGCCGCGAATTTATTCGCGGCCGAAGTTGCATTATTGGTTAGGCTAATACAACTAAATATACCTTATAAAGAATCACCACCATCCACGAACGTTATACGTTACAGTTTTGGGTTGATTCTTGGCATAAGCCAGAGCAATTTCTCGAGAATTGGCTAAACGATTTTTTTCAATTTCGGTGATGCTCTCTAATTGCTTGTTCAATAGCGCCCATTCTTTATTGTTCACATCCTTTACGCCGGCCTTAATGGTTCTCGACAAGCTTTTGACTTTGGCGTAACAGGACGATTCAGGTTCGATTTGGTTCATCAAGCGCGCAGCTTTTTCTGCAGCGGCAAGATCTTGGCCTGAGTTCCAGGCATTGGTGGCCTGATTCAATAAAATATCGCATTCACGATCGATTTTATCTTTATAAACAGCACCAATTTTATCTTGAGCCTTACTAAAACAATCTTTGGTCACCTGTGGTACTGAAGAGAGGGTATAAAGGGCTTGATCGTAATCGTTTTGAGCGGCCATACTCTCAGCCTCCTTCAAAATGAAATCGCAATTGTCGTTGTAATACTCGACGATTCGACTTTTTGCAGTTTCGACCAAATTAGCGAGCTCTTTGTTGCTGCTGCTGATGTTGCGAAGGGCAGCCACATAGGCTTTGGTTTCATTGCTTCCTACCCCTTTGGCATATACAGTAGTGCTGCCATATTTTACACCATTGATGCCGTCTCCGACAAAAAACGCAACCTCAAGATTGACCGCTACTTTTGGCGGGGCTCCGGCCACCACGTCTTTCGACAATACAGAAACATTCGGGACCATGATGAATTGACTCGAAAAGCCTGCAGAGCCCGCGATGCCGTTTTTGGTTAAAATCTGCGCCATTTTGCTGCGAAGATTATTTTTGGCGATCTCGGGAAAATTCTCCACTTGATCCGTGACGTATGGCACAATGGCAATGCGCCCTAAGTCATCTACTTTGCCCATGTTGTTCTGTGCGCCAAGGGTAAAGCTCGCACAAGCCATTAAGATGAGTGTGCTGAGTATCGAGATATTAAATTTGATTTTCATAATGCCTAAAATTATTTACTACCCAGAAATATGGTAGCCTCACCTAATCCGCGAGTGGTTAATTTATTTTCAATATAAAACGGGGCACCCCTTAAATACTTACTTAACTGAGAGGCAAAGCGTCGGGTGTCCATGGCTCGCTGACGACCATTTCGTTCGTAATAAAGCGGAATACGAACCTGCTCAAAAATGATCATATTTTCTGTAGCGTCCTTGGTGTTGAAACGGCCATTGACTGAATTGTCTGCCATCCAATCCTCTATAAGGATCCCAAGTTCTTCCTCATCTGGCCCGTAGTACGACTCAAGATCACCGTCCCAATCTGCCCAGCGTTTTACCGAGATGCTTACTTCGCGACCATTTTCAAACATATCGTCAAAATGATCTTGCAATCGATCAGCAAATGGACCCAGGTAAGACAGTACCGCCTCTTCTAGCAGTACTGGTAGCTCTACTGAAAAAGAGGGGGCTCCTGTTCCTGCGGCTGTGGCAACTTGTTTGTTTGAATAGGCGTCCAGTCCTTGAAGATTAAAAGTAATCGAGCGGTTAGGGCCTACTTTATTAACGGTCCAGGTCAGCTGTAAAATAATGTCCGCTTTGGCCTGATCGAGCAGCTCATCGACTGGGCTAACCGCCACCTCTGCGCCGCCACTTTTGGAACTGCGCATGTTGTCCAAAGCATCTACTTGGCTGATGGACTTAATTTCGGCCTCCATATTTTTCAGTGGAAATCCGCGATCGGCCATGAGCCCGCTCAGTTTGCTGACAACCAGCAGTAAGTCCGAGCTTTCTTGAAAGGCGCGCTTATAATCTGGAATGGTCTCTACGGTCCCTTGATTGTCAAATTGAATGGAGTAGCCATTGGTAATGCACCAATTGTCACTCGGAACGACCATAAGGGTTGGTTTTTTGGCCTGTCCAAAGGCGAGTGCAGAGCACATCAACAATACAGGCAATAATCGTATGTTTTGAAAAAACTTCATAAGTCTTCGATTTATTGGATTATGTTATCACGACGCATTTGATCTTTGAGGCCCATCATGTCTACTTCGATGACGATTTCAAAGGCTAAATTGTCTTTGTTTTTTTTATTGATTTTTAATTTTTGACGAATCCAGTTTTCTTCTGGGAGTCCAGCATAATTTTCAAAGGCCCCACCTTGGGCAAAAAATTCATAGAAGTATTGCTCCATATCTCTACGAGTGTTTGGATTCGAAATGATCGGGCGAACATCACAAAAGCTCGTACCTCCGCGAATGCCTTTAAACAAGACATCATCGATGGCTCGTCTACGGGCGTTGAGAACGGCTTCTTTTTCGTCGTTTCCAGTGCCCCAGGCTTTGACGGTTTGAATGCCGTTACCGTCAGAAGACACGCATTCTGTTTCGTAATCAAAAAAGCCGGATACGGTTTGAATTTTTGACTTACACGACTGCGCGCTCACAATCATAAAGATCAGGGCAAAAAGTTTGATTAATGATTTCATAAGCTAGATGTTTATTAGAATCCTGAGGAGAGTCCTTTAATGACTCCTGCAGCTTCTAGGGTTTTGCGTAAAGAGGACACATCAACGGAGACAATGACCCCAATTTTATATTCTTTCTTGCCGACTTTTAGGCGGTCTTCAGGCGCGACAGCTCCATTTGTTGTCAAGGTCACAAAACGCTGGTATTCGCCATCCTTGCCAAAGAAATCGTCAAAAAACTCACGATTCTTTTCCTGTGCATTTGGATGTCTGGCCAAAGGTGGCTGACTTACACAGCCCACTTCGTTTTGAGGGATTCCCCGAAAAATTATGCCATGAACGGCGTTTTTACTGGCCTGATCGATCGCGACATTTTTGTTTTTAGAGAATGAAAAAATCTTTATGATATAACTTCCATCAGAGCCTACATTGACGCATTCAATTTCATAACGCCAATTTTTCATGTCTTTGTCCGCCAATTTTTTTGCACGTCTTTGACCGAATGCCGGTGAAATGGCCAGCATAGCAAAGGCCATCAGGCAGAGTTTTAAAAGTTTAGTATTCATAGTCATGGGTTTAGTTTATTTGTCTAATTAGCATGCCAGGAGCGAGTTTTTTTGCACTCCCCTTAAAGGTAGTATAATTTGTTTGATTGTCCTGAGCTTCCGTTTCAGCTATTTGGTCTGCGATTTTATCCCTCTGTTTCCGCGACAACAAAGGGCTAAGTTTTGCCAGATTTTTTTCCTCCTCACTTTCCTTGCTTTCCCCTTCATCGGCGAGATAAGCATTGTCCCAGATGTCTCTTCCTACTTTGATCGTACCAACCTTGTCATAATAGGTGGTTCCGTCCTCTGACAGAACCTGTTCTAAGACTTCAAATTTATCTCCAGGCTCGATCCCTTCTTTTGTGCCGATTTGTGCTGCGATCGGTTCGATACTAAGCAGTGGCGTCTTCACGCGGAATTCCTCATAGGAACGTTGTAATTTTCCGATGTTTTTATCCACGGCCCTTGTCGTGGCAATTTCGATGAGTTGATCGTCTGTCTTTGAGGTAAAGATGGTGGACTGGAGATTATTTCTTGAAATCTCACTTCCCACGTATTCCAACTTAAATAAATCAGTTCTGTCAAAAATTGCTTTTCTATTTGGATCTGAATCACTTTCATCCATCCACATTTCACTGTAGAACTCGTTGGCGATATCATCGTTCCAAACCAATCGATATAGATAGCTGTTGGTGCGCACAAAATAACCTTTACCCATAACATCTGACACTACTCTTGCTCCTTGGGCGATGTTGGCTACATCATCGTATCCAGCAATGCTAGCGACCGTGCTTATCGCGTCCAAAAATCCACCACGTTTTTTAGCTTGCTCCTCTTTGTTGGTGTATTTGTAGTCGTAAACAATCACAAAGGTATTGCCGATTAGTTCGCGGCCAGCATCGGCCAATAGACCTTTGCCGCGTACTGAGGACTGGGCCACTTTCACATCGATCTCTGATGCGTTGTATTGTCCACGTTCAGCGATTAGGTCCATATTGAAATTACCATTTGCATCTCTATTGAACCATTTAGCCACCAAATCCCGTGCCACACCATTTTTTGTCAAATAATTTTCAATGAGTTCGGTCTGATCTTTTTCCCCACTCATGCCATTAGCCGGAATCAAATAAGGCCCAATGTTGTGGTCGTTAAATTTTTCAGATAGTATTGAATTTCCAAAAGCGTCTTTGATCACCTTGTAGCGCTCACGAGTGTTGTCATCAACCATCATCGTATACAAAGAGCTACGGCGGTACTTAAGTTTACCGGCGTCGCTACCATCCATTTTTGCAATTCGCGCCTTACCTTCTTCTGTGCCAACGGTGTTGCCTGAGGCCACTACAGGGGTTTCCAAAAATGGTGTTTCTCCAATACTGGAGGCCCTTAAGCGTAGTTGATAGGCTTGCTCACGAAGGTTTAAGCTCTTAAAGTAAGCAGAGTTCTCTAGGTCATCAATGTTTTTGAGTTGTGCAGCAATTTGGTCCGAGTCAGCATCGACCGATCTCGTGGACGCAGTCTCGGCAATTTCCGCAGCAGCCTCCGCTGTACTAGCCGGAGAGCCGACAGCGGCCACAGCGCCTGCCGAGGGAATTGCGGGTAAGGAGATTTTTAAATTCTTGAGTTTTGCGTTTTGATAGTAATCAAAAGTTTCGTTGAATTTATAAGCCAGGGTTGTTTGGGTCGTTGTTTGTGAATCTCCTGCGGTGGTTGTACTTGCAGTTGCCATCAATAATTTGACTGGCTGCATGATGCCATCAAAACTTTGGTAATCGGCATATTGACTAATCGTATTAGTCTTTGTCCCTGAATTATTACTTGACGTCGTCCAATAATCTTTTGTAAATGTACTGGCGTTGTAATATTCCACCATGGTGTTGTTTATTGTGGAATAATTGTACTCATAACTGATGGCGTAAAATTCGAGGTCGCCCGCTGTAACTTTTGAGATGCTTGCCCCATCTGGAATACGCGTTTCCCGAACCAGCAAGTCCATGTCTGGAGCTTTGAACATGGCCTTTAAATCTTCCGTCATTTCTGTACGGGTCCCACCCATCAAATCCATTTCTGTGTACCCATCAGTACCATCAAAAATTGTCTTTGTGGTCATGTTTTCCATTTTCATTGCAGAGGCGATTCGGCCTTGCGTATCCCTGTACTGAGCCATAACACTAGAAGAATTCATCGAAGTTCCAGAGAAGTTTGAACTGTTCACCGATGAGTGAATTGTGGTCATACTGGTTAAAGTGCCGATTTTGTTTTCAGGATCGATATAGGCTAAGTAGTTTGAATAAACCTCCGAAATACTTAAATCGGAGGGGCTCGATGAAGCACCACTCAAAGCCTCATAACTCAGACTTTGGGCCGATAGACTTAGGCTTAAGAATAGCATTCCCAGACAAAGGCCAATGCGCTTAAAAAAATAAAGATGTTTCATGGTAAAAGATGTAAGGCTCTGCCATTGTGGTTTTATGAATATTCGATGGATGTGCTAAAATATATTTAGCAAATAAACATTCAATTAAGACG
>Ga0181574_10005267_pt1 | contig 11110 bp, 11 predicted proteins | sample 101ome_24_FD_145600 | JGI IMG/M metagenome (GOLD analysis project Ga0181574, IMG submission 145600) | Coastal salt marsh microbial communities from the Groves Creek Marsh, Skidaway Island, Georgia - 101410AT metaG (spades assembly) | ecosystem: Environmental > Aquatic > Marine > Intertidal zone... | reverse complement strand
TCAAAAGAAAACGCGCATCTAACTCAAGCCGAACCGTTAAAATAAGGCGAGTTCTTCACCTCAATTTAACAGCGCTCGGTTTTTCATAGCTAGAGTCTTGTTTTCTTTCTCGTCCCAAGCGCGATCTGGTGGTGCAGTTCGCGCCTGAGTTGTATACGGGAGAAAGATTGAATCGCCCGCCCCATTCCGTGCCCGAAGCATCAACAAACGCTTTGGAGATGTCAAGAGTCTGGGCCGTACTATTACAAATGCTTTTGGAAATGTGCCAAAGTTCGCTCGAGCGCGAGTTCGGAGGAGGCGGCATCGAAACTTGCTCGGTGATCGCAATTGAACCCGTGATCAGCGTCATAAACATACACGGGGGTCGCGGGTTGGGCCGCTTTGACAGCCTCAACATCCGACATAGGAATGTGCGCATCAAGCGCACCAAAGTGCATGATGACCGGACAACGCGGACTTTTCTCCATGTGCCCTGCTACACCGCCTCCATAGTACGCACTCGCAGCAGACAGACCTTCGAGGCCACAGGCTGACAACCAAGTTAAAAGTCCGCCAAAACAATACCCTACCATGCCGACCTTGCCTTGCTCGCTGGCTGCATTAATTGCAACTTGAATATCTTGCAGTGCCAAAGGCAGATCTAATTCTTCAAAGGCCAGAGACAGAGCACGCCCCATATCAGCCTCTTCATAACCCAATTCGATGTCGCGTTCGATGCGATCAAAAATTTTCGGGGCAATCGCGTAATAACCCGACTCCGCATAGCCATCAGCCACCTCACGAATGTGTTGATTTACACCAAAAACTTCTTGCAGGACCACGATCGCGCCTTTGACGTCACCCGCAGGTTGCGCGACGTAAGCGCCTAACTGGAACCCATCCGTCGTTGCTATTGTTACGTGCTCTCCCATTTTGGATTACTCCCTGTGCTTTAAATGTTGTTTAATTAAGGTTTGTTATATCGAAGATTTCAGCGTTAACTCGATCAACAAAGGCGTAACATACTACACAATATCCCAAGATCACCCACGACACGGTGCGTTAATGATACTTCAAACCCAATCACTATTGATTAGACCACCCCACCGTTGGTGAGGCCCCGCCAACACAAAAGAAAGCACCATGCCACAGACTATTCTTGTCGTCGAAGACGAAGCCGAAATTCTCGAACTGCTGGGTTTTACGCTCCGTAATTCTGGTTACGAAGTGCTGCCTGCGGCTTCCGCAGAACAGGCCCTGAAATCCTGCGAGAAAGACCTCCCCTCACTGGCGGTGATCGACTGGATGCTGCCGGGTATGACGGGTGTCGAATTAGTCAGGCGTCTGCGCCGAGACGAGTTCACTGAACACCTACCCATTATTATGCTCACCGCGCTGGGCGAAGAAAGAGACAAACTACAGAGCTTTGATGTAGGCGTCGACGATTACATGACCAAGCCTTTTTCACCTAAAGAACTGCTTGCGCGGATCAAAGTCTTGTTAAGACGCAGCGGAGCCTCGACGGAGGAACGCCTAATCTACGGACCGCTCTGCATGGATGTCAGCCAACACCAAGTTACGATTAATGATCACAACATCCACCTGGGCCCAACCGAATTCCGCCTTTTGGAGTTGTTTATGCGAAACCCAGGTCGCGTTTTTGAGCGCGCCCAGTTACTCGATCGCGTCTGGGGCAGAAATACGTTTATCGAGGAGCGGACGGTAGATGTCCATGTTTTACGCCTGCGTAAACAGCTTCAACCCCACAATCTGTCGCTCTCAATCTGCACCGTACGCGGTGTTGGCTATCGGTTTGCCGCGACAGACTGAGACACGTATGCACGGTGAAGATCAGGCATTCTCCTCCAGAGCCGCAAAATGTAAAAAGGTGCCGAGCAAAATCGAGATAAGTGCATACGGCGTCGGCGCGAACAAGACAACCATGGCGATGACAGACCACAGGCCAAGAGCGAACCGAAAGACTTTACCTTGCGCAGCGCGTCCAACTGCATGCTTTCGATAGCTCTTTTTATTTACCGCCAAAGTGTTTTCCTGTCCCAATAGGCACTATAGTTTCAGTTTTTCATCCGAGGTTATCCAGTGCACGGCCAATGGATACTTCTACACCGTAATAGGAGAAACTTTTGTCTCATCAAATTGAAGCCATTTTGTGGGATTTTGGCGGAGTTATGACCAGCAGTCCCTTTGAGGCGTTTAATGTACTTGAGGCCTCACTTGGGGCGCCAGCCGACTTTATCCGTTCCATCAACGCCACGAACCCGGAAACCAATGCTTGGGCTCAATTCGAATCCAACCAGGTGAGCCTGGACGAGTTCGACGACCTGTTCGCTCAGGAATCCGCTGAACGCGGTCATCGCATCCCCGGTAAAGAAGTGATCGCCAGGCTCAGCGGCGATTTGCGGCCGCGCATGATCGAAGTGCTGCGCACCTGCAAAGCACACTACAAAATCGCTTGCATCACTAACAACGTCAAAGCGGGTGAAGGCCCAGGCATGAGTCGCAGCGCGAAGAAAGCCGCCGCCATCGCCGATGTTATGGCCATGTTCGATTTGGTCGTGGAATCCAGCGTAGAAGGTGTTCGCAAGCCCAACCCAAAAATTTATCAACTCACCTGCGAGCGACTGGGCGTCACCACTGACCGCTGTGTCTTTCTCGATGACTTGGGAATCAACTTGAAGCCCGCTAAAGCGCTCGGCATGCAAACTATAAAGGTACTTAACGAAGAACAAGCTATCCGTGACTTGAGCCGGATCACTCAACTTGTATTTGACTAGGCACCAGGCGGTGTTGCTGGTTCAAAAGCTGATCTACTGCCCTAGCCTCCGGCACAGAGGGTGCCGCGCCCGCTTGGGTGACAGCGCAGGCGCCTGCCCCACTGGCACGCACCAGTGTTTCCACCAGGGGCCTACTTTGCACCAGTCCTGCTAACACATACCCGACAAACGCATCGCCTGCAGCTGTTTCATCCACTGCCCGCACGGCATAGGCCCCCATTGAGTATACGTCTGCTTGACCCGCTTCGCTGAACATCAGGCCCTCACTGCCCCGGGTCATCACTAAATGAGTGTCCGGGCAGCGAGCTTTCAGGGCCTGAAAAGCGAGTTCGGGCGCCGAGTTTTGCGCCAGATACATCGCCTCATGTTCATTGGCCACCAACAATCCCAGGCGCTCAATCGGGTAATCAAAAATACGACTATCCGGAGGCGCAACGTTCAACGCAACAGACATCCCCCGATCTGCAGCTTCCTGCATAATCTGACCCACGTGATTGGTTTCGTTCTGCAACAGCATCCAGTCACCCGCCTCTAAAGCCGCTACTGCCGCAGACGCGTGCGCCTCGGACAGTTGACGGTTGGTTCCCCCGCTAATGACAATCGCGTTTCGGCCTTGGGCATCAACCTGAATGACCGCGTGGCCAGACGCACCCGCAAGCCGTACAACCCCTGTCGTGTCAACCCCATTGTCTGTTAAACAGCCGACGAGTGAGTCGCCGTCTTCACCGACCGCACCAAAATGATGGACCGACACACCAGCACGGGCTGCCGCAATGGATTGATTCAGCCCTTTACCCCCCGGGAAGACCTGACGTTCAATACTGGCGACAGTTTCTCCGGCGGCGGCAATCAGCGGCACGCTGTAGACAAAGTCAATACACAGAGAACCGACGTTGACCAGTTTGCTCACTGTCTACCTCACGCTGGGTGTGCGAGCTCCTTGGCTGCATCCTGGACAGCACGAATAATCTTATCGTACCCGGTGCAGCGACACAGGTTGCCAGCTAGCCAATAGCGAATGGTGCTTTCGTCCGGGTCCGGATTTTTTTCCAAGAGCGCCTTGGCCGCCACAACAATACCCGGTGTACAAATGCCGCACTGTAGCGCCGCATGTTCGAGAATTTTTTGCTGCACAGGGTGCAGGTCTGTTCCAGCCACGCCCTCTATCGTGCCAATTTCAGCGCCTTGAGCTTCAACGCCAAGCACTAAACACGAGCAAACCAGGCGTCCATCGACCATAACCGAGCAGGCGCCACAATCGCCACTACCGCACCCTTCTTTGGTGCCCGTGAGCCCCAGTTCATCCCTCAAGACGTCCAGCAACGTCTGCTCTGGTGTACAAAGGAATTCGCGCGTTTCGTCATTTATGCGAGTCGTTACATGTACTTTGGACATTCTAAGCTCCTGTTGCCCGTTGTTTGGCGGTTTCAATTGCGCGTCGACATAAGACCGCAATGACCCGGCGACGATAGGCCTCAGTACCACGCTTGTCCGTAATCGGCGAAGCCGCTGCGGTGCAAGCAACCCCGGCGGCCTCGATCGCGGCCGCATCGAGGGTTGTTCCAATCAAGGCCTCTGCCGCCGCCGGCACCAATCGGGCCGTTGGCGCCACTGCACCAATCGCGATCCGCGCGGCTTGGCAAACACCTTGTTCATCTAGAGATAAACTCACGCCACACCCTGCTACCGCGATGTCCATTTCTGTACGGGGAATAAATCGCAAGTACGCATCTGCTGAGCGGGCTGCAGGCCGCGGTATCTTGAGTCCGAGTAAAAATTCACCGGGCTGTAGCGCATTAGTGCCGACCCCGGTAACAAACGCTTCCACCGGGACCTGTCTACCCCCGCTGGCATTGGCGATGTCACACTGCGCCCCGACCGCAATCTGCGCGGGGATACTGTCACCCGCTGGCGAGGAGTTGCACAGGTTTCCGCATATGGTGGCTCGACCTTGAATTTGGGTTGAACCTATCAGGTCGGCTGCTTCAACTAACCCTGGCAGCAGTCGCTTGAGTTCTTCGTGCTCATTAAGCACCGCGCTGGGGACAGCAGAACCGATATAGATTTCGTCAGCACCGATTTCTAAGCGATTGGTTTCCGCCAGTTTCTTGATATCCACGATCGTGCGCGGCGTGCGATCTACTGACCTCATCTGCACGAGCAAGTCTGTACCACCAGCCAGCACCTGAGCGCGCTCACCGTTGTCCGATTGTTCCTGTAGTACCGCCAGCACCTCGTCTACCGACTGTGGCGCCACATAGGCGTATGCTCCCATGCATCCTCCAAAAATCTATAACATCGTTTATGTGAGCAACAGAATCTATCAGACCGCGGCGGCTGCGCAAAGCACGAACGCAAAGGAAACAATCCATCGGTTAATTTATCGGCTAAAATAGAACCACCGAGACTTCTGGACAACTGTCATTTCTATCTGCATACCACACCCCAGCGAAAATCTGGCGCCGCACTTGAACACGCACATAAAGCATCTGCGAACGCATTGGCAGACGGCACTGGCACAATACCGTTTTGATGGTGCGTGGCTGAGCGCAGGCAATGAACACTTCGACTTTCAGGACGACCATGGCCCAAGATTCAAACCCAATCCTTATCTGGCACAGTGGATCGATCCTGAGTATCTAACCCCCGGATCAAAATTACTGCTGCTGCAAGACCAAGAACCGGTGCTGTTTTTGCACACACCCAACGACTATTGGCACGCCCCCCCGCCTTTGCCCACAGAATTAGAAGGGCTGCTGCAGGTTCGCACATTTAATGACAGCTCAGATTTGCGCGATGCTTGCCAGCGTGCAGTGAGCAGTTCGATGCAGATGTGCCATATTGGACCCGACGCGGTAAACAATGAAGCAATGGGCTTACCAAATCCCGCCGCCTTAATCGATTATCTACATTTTCACCGCGCGACTAAAACGACCTACGAACTTGAGGCCATGCGCTACGCCAGTGACATCGGTGCCGCGGGGCACCTGGCTGCAGCAAATGCCTTCCAACTCGGGGGGACTGAGTTCGACGTTCACATGGCCTTCCTCACGGCTTCTTCGCAGTCGGAGATTGAACTGCCTTATGGCAACATCGTAGCGATTAATGAGCACGCCAGTATCTTGCACTATCAGCACCAGGAACGCGCTTTGCCACCATCCACGTCGAGTTTGTTGATTGACGCAGGGGGCACCTATCGCGGTTACGCGAGCGATATCACTCGTACTTACGCCGGCGCTGGAGAAGAGGAATTCGCGGCACTGATTGATTTGATGCAACAACACCAACATGCATTGATCCAGGCGATCGAACCCGGTTTGTCGTTCGCTGCGCTACATCAACAAATGCATCAACAGCTGGGTGAAGTACTGGTCCGCGCTGACCTGGTCACTTGCAGTGCTGAAGCCGCGTTTGTTGAGGGTATTACCGAGCGCTTCTGCCCTCATGGATTAGGCCATTTGCTCGGCCTGCAGGTGCATGATGTCGGCGGCCATCTGGCCAACGACCAAGGTCAGACCGCTCCGCCACCAGAGAACTATCCCAGCCTGCGTTTTACGCGACAGCTTAGCGAGGACCAGGTTCTGACCATCGAACCCGGGCTCTATTTTATTCCCTCTCTACTCGATGAATTACGCACCACAAATGCACCGATAAACTGGACGGGGGTTGATTCCCTGAAGGTATGCGGGGGTATTCGGATCGAAGACAACGTGCGTGTCCTGCACAATGGAGTGGAGAATTTAACCCGAGAGGCCTTCGCGAGGCAGCAAACTTGAGCGAATTACTCACACCCACCAGACTGTTCAGCGACCCGCCGTTAACTCAAGGGCTGCCCACAGGGTTACGGTTTTCACCAGACGGTTCATTTCTCAGCTACCAACGAGCAGCGAGCGACGACAAGGACCGAATGGATTTGTGGCGAGTTGACGTCGCCACAGGGGCGCACACACTGTGGATCGATGCGCGCACCATTAAAGAAACCAGTACCGATATCACGCAGTTAACCGAACAGGAACGCGCTGAACGCGAGCGCCGCCGGCAGTTTCACCACGGCATCACACACTATAGCTGGCATCCCGATGGACAACGTTTAATCCTCCCTCTCGACGGCCAAATTTTTCAACTCAGCGTGACTACCGAGGATCCCAAAGTCATCGCGCTGTGCCCATCCGGGACTCGACAGACCGACGTACAGGTATCGCCTCTTGGCAGTGCCATCAGCTACGTGCGCAAAGGCAATCTGTACACCCGATCCTTCATCGATGGTACCGAACAACAACTGACTCAAGATGCCAGCGATACGCTGAACAATGGTTTACCTGACTTCCTAGCAGCCGAAGAAATGCATCGTTTTAGCGGCCATTGGTGGTCTCCAGACGAGCAATACATTGCGTTTACCAAAGTAGATGAGGCCTGCGTTAGCACCAGTCATCGTATGGAGGTCGACGCCAATGGTGCTCGTACAATTGCACAACACTACCCGTACGCTGGCCAAAAAAATCCTCAGGTATCCCTGTGGCTATATCATCTTGGCACGGAGGAGAGCCACTGTATTTGGCAGGACGGCGAGAAAGAAGCCTATCTGGCACGGGTGGACTTTACGGATGCAGGATTGTTTATCCAAACACAAGACCGCCTGCAACAGCACCTCAACCTATGCCGCCTGACAGATACCAAGCAAGGCTCGTGGCAGGTTGTGTATGCGGAGCACAGCGACACCTGGATTAACCTAAACGATGATTTTCGGGTGCTTGAGAACCATGATCTCTTAGTCACTACAGAACGGTCAGGCACTCGACAGGCTCTTCGGCTTGGTCCTGATGGAGAACACTCGTTGGCCGGCCCAAGTCACATTAATCAAGTGCTCGCCCTCGATGACCAAATGCTCTGGGTCAGTGGATGGCACGACACTCCAGTAGAAAACCACCTATTCGCCATACGCTTAGACGGCAGCGGTTTCGAACAACAAACCGTCGAACCCGGTTGGCACGAGACCGTCGTTCATGTTGGAACAGGACTATACCTGGATCATTTTAGCAACATTCAGACACCGCCTCGTCTGAGCCTGTCCCCACTCAACACGACCGCAGTCGAACAAGCGCCCATTTGCGTATTCGAATCGAATTTCGATCAACAGCACCCTTACACGCCCTATGTTAAGCACCATGCACACGCGACCCTGGGTCATGTCATCGCCGAGGATGGACAACAACTCCATTACCGCCTAACGCCTCCCGCCAACATTACCGGGTCCCACCCAACTATTGTGTATGTCTACGGGGGACCAGGTCCCCAGAAGGCGTGTAACGCGTGGAGCCCGCTACTCGTGCAACTATTTGCCCACCAAGGTTTTGCCGTTCTGGAACTAGACAACAGAGGCAGCGGTAATCGGGGGAGCCGCTTTGAAGCACCGATCTACCGGCAAATGGGGCATGTCGAAGTGATCGATCAGGTGGCAGGGCTGGCGGCTTTGGCCGAACATGCCTGGGCCGATCTTTCCAGAGTTGGCATTTTTGGTCACAGCTACGGGGGCTATATGACCCTCATGTGTCTTGCTCAGGCCGGCGCGTCTTTTCGTGCTGGAGTTGCCGTTGCTCCGGTAAGCGATTGGGCGCTCTACGACTCGCACTACACCGAGCGATACATGGGCTTGCCTGAGGATAATGTAGACGGTTATGAGCAAGCAAACGTGCTCACACACCTGCATCAGTTAAATAATCCCCTGCTGCTCATCCATGGTATGGCTGACGACAATGTGCTGTTCACCCATAGCACGATGATCATGGGGAAACTCCAGGCTCTCCACCAACCCTTTGAACTCATGACCTATCCGGGTGCCAAACATTCCATGCAGGAACGAGACGTTTCAATACATCGATTCGATATGATTTTATCATTTTTCAAACGACATTTAGCTTCGGAAGCCCCATAGGATGGATGCAATCAAGACTCGCCTCGCCACGGCAACCGACGTTGATTTTATTCTCGATAGCAACAAAAACATGGCCATTGAAACCGAGGACGTTGGTCTGGACCTTGCGCAACTAAAATTGGGCATTGAATATCTCTTAAAGAATCCGGCTGAAGGCCTCTATTTGGTGGCAGAACAAAATGACCACCGCGTTGGCACCTTGATGGTGACCTTTGAGTGGAGTGATTGGCGCAATGGCCGATTTTGGTGGATTCAGAGCGTCTACGTACCCGCTCAGTATCGTCGCCAAGGCGTCTATAGAGCCATGCACGCGACAGTGACTCAATGGGCCAAACAAGACCCTGAGGCGTGTGGCCTACGACTCTACGTGGAGCGCGACAATCACATCGCACAGAAAACTTATCAACAACTGGGTATGGCAGAAACCCACTACCGGCTATACGAAGAGTTGCTGCGCCCGACTGAATAAGCGAAAAAAGTTATCACGCGTAAGTCGCGCTAGTGACTCCAGCTCTGTACCTCGCAATTGAGCCAGGTACGCTGCTGTGTCAGCAACATAGGCCGGTTCATTTTTTTGTCCACGATGAGGGGCTGGCGCTAACCAAGGCGCATCAGTTTCAATCAGCAGGCGATCATCAGGTACCTTTTGCGCCACTTCCCGGACATTATCCGCGTTGGCAAACGTCACTATCCCCGATATTGAAATGAAATATCCAAGTGCCAGCGCTTCTTCGGCCATGGCCCAGGACTCAGTGAAACAATGCAATACCCCTCGCACGCCGGGAAACGCCCTCATAAGTTCCAAAGTATCTTCCTCGGCGTTGCGAGTGTGGATAACTACCGGCAATTCCACTTTGTCAGCCAACGCCAACTGTTGCGAAAACGTCGCTCGTTGGTTTGCTTGCTGCTGCTGATCTTTTTCGTAAAAGTAGTCGAGTCCCATTTCGCCTACAGCGACCACCTTGGGTCGCGACAAGTACTCACCGACCCACTGCGCGTTGCCACTGCATGAACCGGGGTGTTCACCTACACTGGCCCATATTCCAGCCTCACGATCGGCCCACCCCAGCACTTCTTCAATGGCTGACCGTTCGACCCCGATACAAAGCGCTTCTTTTACGCCGGCTGCACGCGCGCGCACCAATGCGGTATCCGGGTCATGGAGATAGTTAAGATGACAATGGGAATCGACGAACACGTCAACTACATCGTGTGGGTGTGGCGATCCGACTGCAGCGCACCTGCGAGATAGGTCTCTATCTTGCTTCGGGCCATATCATCCTGATCATTGAACTGCACACCAATGCCGGCGGCACGATTACCCTGCGCGCCCTTTGGGGTAAGCCAGATCACTTTGCCGGCCACTGGAATCTTCTCAGCTTCATCCATAAGGTTAAGCAGCATGAAGACCTCGTCACCGAGTTCATAGTCTTTTTTGGTCGGGATAAAGAGGCCACCGTTGTGTATATAAGGCATATACGCCGCGTATAAAACCGCTTTGTCCTTGATTGCCAAAGACAGGATTCCATTCCTACCGCCTCTTTTCGGAGCTGACATGGTGTATTAACGTCCTATTGTTAACAGCCAAACTGCTTGCTTTTACAATGTTCCTCGCGCAGGCACGCCGTGTCAATGGGGAGAATCGGAACGCGCGCACAGTTTTACACAATGTCCTGACCCTGTACCTTGCTTCAGTGCCCCCCCTGACGCTGTAACTGCACCCACTGGACAATCAGCCCTTCCAGCAACAAGCGACTATTGGCCGCATTCGACGATTCAATTTGACGACGCGCGGAAAGCAATTCGTCAGCAAACACAAACAGTGACCTGTGCGCCACGCGACAGCTGGGTATAACGTCTCCCTGTAAATGTCCCAAGATGCGCCGGTACCAGCGCGATAAGCAAGCCACTACATTGTCGGACAGTATCGGGGCAACGGCTTCTTCCAGGTCAACGTGGGCGAGCCGGCTTATCCATGACGTAAGATCCAGCTGCGTCTCGATCACCGCCGCCGCGGTTAGCGGGGCGTATCCAAACTCAGCAAATTGAGCGTCCTTGAGGTTGATGCCCTGCTCGCCCAACCAGTGTTGCGCCACGTTTTGATCGGGCTGTACCTGGAACCTTTGACAGCGGCTGCGTACCGTAGGCAACAATTTGCCCCAGTTGGACGTGGCCAATAGCACATGAGTATTTGCCGGAGGCTCTTCTAAAGTTTTCAACAACGCATTAGCCGCATTGACATTGAGCAAGTGAGCGTCAAGCACCGCCGCGACTTTTCGCGGTGCAGACTGTCTGGTTTGCACCGCAAAATCGCGCAAACGACGCACTTGCTCGACTTTAATGGCGGCGCCATCAGGGACTATCCAGCGAAAATCGGGATGAGCAAAGTCAGCAATTGATGTAT
>Ga0181574_10005248_pt1 | contig 11130 bp, 9 predicted proteins | sample 101ome_24_FD_145600 | JGI IMG/M metagenome (GOLD analysis project Ga0181574, IMG submission 145600) | Coastal salt marsh microbial communities from the Groves Creek Marsh, Skidaway Island, Georgia - 101410AT metaG (spades assembly) | ecosystem: Environmental > Aquatic > Marine > Intertidal zone... | reverse complement strand
CACCGTTGCGGTCGGGGTGTCCGAGCGCTTCGTGCCGAGTGGTCACCCCGCCGTCGACGACCGCGTCGAGGCAGCCACCGAGATCGAGGGTGACCAGATCGACCTGGCGCCGATCCTCCGCGACCTCGCCGTCCTCGAGATCCCGGCCGCCCCGCTGTGCGACGAGTCCTGTCGTGGCTGGTGTCCGCAGTGTGGAGCCGATCTCTCCCTCGGCGAGTGCGGGTGCTCCTCGGAGACGACGGATCCGCGCTGGGCCGCGCTCGACGGGCTGGTCATCGACGAGGATTGAGGCCCCGGTCGGTCCCGAGGCTCGACGGGCTGACACCGGGGCGGTGCCGTTGCCCGCGGCCACCGATAGTGTGTCCCGGCCCGTGGGGAACCGCGGCGACAGGTCGAACACGAGTCCGGAGAACCCAAGTGGCAGTTCCCAAGAAGAAGAAGTCGAAATCGAAGACCCGCAGCCGGCGCGCCGGCAACTGGAAGCTCGAGGCCCCGGCCCGTAGCACCTGCCCGCGCTGCGGCAGCGCCAAGACCCCGCACACGGTGTGCCAGTCCTGTGGCTGGTACAAGAACCGCGTCGTGGTCGACGTCGCCTGAGGCGTCGGCGTACACGGTTGGAGATGACGACCATGCTCCCCGTCGCCGTCGACGCGATGGGCGGCGATCACGCTCCTGACGCCATCGTCGACGGTGCCCGGCAGGCCGCCGAGTCGGGAACACCCGTCGTGTTGGTCGGGCCTGCCGATCTTCCCGATCGGGTCGACACCGGTGGCCTGCCGCTCATCGAGGCCTCCGAGGTCATCGGGATGGACGATGATCCGGCCGCCGCTGTGCGCCGCAAGAAGGACTCCACCCTCGTCCGAGCCGCGGAGGCGGTTCGCGACGGTGCTGCCTCGGCGATGGTCTCGGCCGGCAACACTGGGGCGACCATGGCCTCGGCCCTGCTCCGGATGGGTCGGATCCGAGGGGTCGGCCGGCCGGCGATCGCCACGATCATCCCCGTGCCCGGAGGTCGCCCGACCGTGCTGCTCGATGCCGGCGCGAACGCCGAGGTCCAGGCTGACTGGCTGGTCCAGTTCGCCCAGATGGGCGCCGTCTTCGCCCGACACCGCTTCGGGCTCCCGGAACCGTCGGTCGGGCTGCTCTCGATCGGCGAGGAGCCCGGCAAGGGCGACTCGCTCCGAAAGGAGGCCTTCGGGTTGCTGACCGAGGTCGCCGCCGACGGCTCGCTGAACTTCATCGGCAATGTCGAGGGTCGCGACGTCATGGCCGACACCTGCGATGTGGTGGTCACCGACGGGTTCACCGGCAACGTGGTCCTCAAGACCCTGGAGGGTGGCATGAAGACCGTGGTGGCGGCGCTGCTCGGGGCCTTCGGCGCTGACCCGGCCAACGCCCCGCACGCCGAGGCGCTCATGCCGTCGCTGCTCCCGATCTACTCGAGCCTCGACCCGGAGACCTACGGGGGAGCGATGCTCCTCGGTACGGATGGGGTCTGCATCATCTCCCACGGATCCTCGAGCGCTCGAGCGATCACCAACGCTGTCGCGGTGGCCCGCGAGATGGTCGAGGCCGACGTCGTCGGTGAGATCGGCCGGGCGATCCGACCGAGCGACTGATCGCGACATCACCCGCGACCTATGATCGGGGCGTGTCCAATGACAGCAGCGCCACGATCACCCGCGATGAGATCCTCGAGATCGTCCGCGACCGACTCGCCGACATCCTCGAGATCGAACCCTCGGGCATCGGTGAGGGGCAGTCGTTCGTCGACGACCTCGAAGCTGACTCCCTCGCCTTGATCGAACTCGTCGAGGCGCTCGAGGAGGCCCTCTCGGGGCGGATCGCTGACTTCCGCATCGACGACGAGGACCTCGAGGACCTCAAGACCGTCCGTGACGCGGTCGACTACGTGCACGACCGCGCGACCTCCTGACCGCGGTGGTCTCCGGGTCGCCCGACCTCTCCGCCCTCGAGGACTCCCTCGGGCATCGGTTCGACGACGTCGCTCTGCTGCGGCGCGCCCTCAGCCATCGCTCCTGGGTCGCTGAACAGCCCGATGCCGAGAGCAACGAGCGTCTCGAGTTCCTCGGCGATGCCGTCCTCGGTTTCGTGATCGCCGATCTGGTCTTCGAGCGGTTCTCCGATCTCGCCGAGGGGTCCCTCACCGACCTGCGCAAGGCGGTGGTCAACCAACGCGCCCTCGCCGAGGTCGCGCGTTCGCTCGGTCTCGGAGAGCACATCTACCTCGGCCGCGGTGAGGGGGCCGCCGGAGGTGGCGACAAGGACTCCATCCTGTCCGACGCCTTCGAGGCGGTACTCGGCGCGGTCTACCTCGACGGCGGCGTGGAGGCGGCGCGCGCCATGGTGGTCTCCCATGTGGCTCCGCGCCTCGAGCGCGCCCTGGGTGGACTCCACCGTCTCGACCGGAAGTCGGCGCTCCAGGAGCGGTTGGCGGCGGAGGGCCGGGTGCCGCCCGAGTACCGGTCCTCGGCGACCGGGCCGGACCACGACAAGGTCTTCACCGCGCAGGTGCTCTGCGACGGGGCGGTGCTCGGAGTCGGCTCCGGTCGCTCCAAGAAGGACGCGGAGCAGGCCGCGGCCCTCGCCGCCCTCGACGGACTCGACGGCTAGGGCGTGCCCGAGGCCCCCGAGGTCGAGGTGGTCCGTCGGGGCCTGGCTGAGGGCCTCACCGGCCGCCGTTTCGTCTCGGTGTCGGTCGGACGAGAGCGGGTGGTGCGACGAACCTCGAGGCCGGCGTTGATCGAGGGGATGACCGGAGCCCGGGTGATGGATGTCGACCGCCGCGGCAAGTACCTCACGCTCGCCCTCGACACCGGCCGGGCGGTCATGATCCACCTCCGGATGAGCGGACAGGTGCTGCTGGTCGACGGAGCCGATGAGGCGCCCGCCCACACCCATGTCGACGCGCTTGTCGACGACGGTCGCCGGATGCTCTTCGTCGATCCCCGAACCTTCGGCGAGGTGGTGGTGTTCGATCCCGGAGATGTCGACCGGCAGATACCTGAGCTCGCGCGGCTCGGGCCCGATCCGCTGCGCGACGGCCTCGACCTACGCGAGTTCCGGCGAGGGCTCCGGCAGCGACATCGCGCGCTGAAGGCGCTTCTGCTCGACCAGTCCTTCATCGCCGGGATCGGCAACATCTACGCCGATGAGATCTGTCACCGGGCGCGGCTCAGGCCGACGCGTCCGAGTGACGCACTCGGACTGGCCGGGGAGCGCCGTCTCGCCGCGGCCATCGTCGAGGTGCTCGGCGAGGCCGTCCTCGCGGGTGGCTCCACCCTCGCCGATGCCCAGTACGTCGGGGTCGACGGCCGAGGAGGTTCGTACCAGACGGCGCATCGGGTGCACGCTCGGGCGGGTGAGCGCTGCGGCACCTGCGGTCGCGGGATCGTGAGGCGCTCGACGGTGGCCCAGCGGGGCACCCACCACTGCCCGGTCTGCCAGCGCTGACGTACCGTTCCAACGAGGGGTGGGGGAGTAGATTCGGTCCCGCCGTGTTCCTGAAGAGTCTCACCCTCAAGGGCTTCAAGTCTTTCGCCGACGCCACCGAGATGGCGCTCGAGCCCGGGGTGACGGTGGTCGTCGGCCCCAACGGCTCCGGCAAGTCCAATGTCGTCGACGCGGTCGCCTGGGTGCTCGGCGCGCAGGCCCCCAAGGCCGTCCGGTCGCAGAAGATGGACGACGTGATCTTCGCCGGCACGGCGAAGCGCCCGGCCCTCGGACGCGCCGAGGTCAGCCTGACCCTCGACAACTCCGCCGGTCTGCTGCCGGTCGAGTTCAACGAGGTGACCGTCACCCGCATCCTGTTCCGCTCCGGCGACAGCGAGTACGCCATCAACGGGGTCCCGTGCCGGCTGCTCGACGTCCAGGAACTGCTGTCGGATGCCGGCGTGGGCAGGCAGCAGCACGTGATCGTGAGCCAGGGGCAGATCGATGCCGTTCTCAACGCCCGGCCGGAGGAACGTCGAGCGATCATCGAAGAGGCCGCGGGCGTCCTCAAGTTCCGCAAGCGCAAGGAGAAGGCCGAGCGTCGCCTCGATGCCACCGAGGCCAACCTGCTGCGCCTGCAGGACCTCGTCCGCGAGGTCCGCCGCCAGTTGCGCCCCCTCGAGCGTCAGGCCCAGGCCGCCCAGCGTCACGGTGACCTCCAGAGCGAACTCGATGCCCTGCGCGTCCACGTCGCCGGTCGCGAGATCGCCGCCATGCGGGCCCGCCTCGAGTCGATCGAGACCATCCGGGTCGAGGCCGGCACGTCCGAGGAGACCGCGAAGTCCGACCTGACGAGGCTCGACACCGAGGCGCTCGCCATCGAAGCCCGCCTGACCGCCCGTGGCGAGCACGATGTCAGGGACCAGCTCGTCGCGGCGGAGCAGTTGCGCGAGCGGGCGCGGGGGCTGACCGGCATCCTCGCGGAGCGTCGCCGGGGTCTCGAGCGCGACCGGGGTCAACTGATGGACGCCGGTCTGATCGCCACCCTCGAAGCCGATGTCGCCGGATACCTGGCCGAGCTGGCCGAGGTGCTCGAGGGTCTGGCCGGGTTCGAGCCCGCGCTCGCCGAGTTGACCTCGGAGGAGGAGGCGTTCGCCGCGGAGCGCGACAGCGCTGTGGCTCCGACCGAGGAGGAGCCGAGCACGCGGGCGGCGAGCGCTGCCGCTGAGGTCCGCGGCGAGCTCCGGTCGGTTCGGGCCTCGGTGGACCGCACGGAGAACGAGCGGCGGCGTATCGCCGATCGGCTCGAGCAGGCCGTCCGTCGGCTCGACGAACTCGACCAGGACATCGAGCGCCTTCGGTCGGAGTTGGCCGAAGCCGCAGCGGGGGAGGGCCCGCTCGTCGAGGAGCTGACCTCGGCGGAGACCGAACGTCTGGCCGCCGGGGCCGAGATGGAACGCGCGACGACGGCCCGTCAGGAGTGCGCCGAGACGCGCTCGCGCGCTGTCGCGAGGGCCGAGGCACTGCAGATGGCCGTCGACTCGGCCCGGGCCCGAGCCGGAGCCGAGCGCCTGGTCGGCGTCGACGGTGTGCTCGGCACCCTGCTCGAGTTGGTGACCATCGAGGACGGATGGGCCGACGCGGTCGAAGCCGCTCTCGGCGACGCCTTGGCGGCGGTCGTGGTCGATGGGGCCGGTTCGGCGCGCCGGGCGCTCGCGACCCTGCGGGGAGCCGGCACGACGGGTGCGGTCATCGCCACCGGCGGGGCTCCGCGAGAGGCGGTCGGTCCGGTGGATGGCGCGAGTCCGCTTCTCGGTCGCGTCACCTCGTCGTCGCCGGGTGTTCCCGAACTCCTCTCGTCGCTGCTCGCGCGCGCGGTCGTGGCTGACGACGTCGATCGCGCGGTCGACATCGCCCTTGCCGATCCGACGTTGACGGTGGTGACCTCGGAGGGTGACCGTTTCTCGCCGAACGGTTGGCGTATCGGAACCTCCTCGGGTGGCGCGACGGCCGCCGCCCTCGCCGACGCGATCGCGGCGGCGGAGGCGGCAGAGACCGCGCTGCAGGCCGCGGATCGCGAGTTGGCTGCGGCATCGGCCGAACTCGACCGCGCTCGGTCGTCGGAGGTGGAGGTCGGTCGGCGGCTCGATCTCAACGACGGTCGGTTCCACGCGGCGTCGGAGGCTCTCGAGAGCGCGCAGTCGCGACGGCGCGAACTCGCAGGGGAGCGCGAGTCGATGGAGAGCGCCCTCGGTGATCTCGTCGGCCACCTCGAGGCGGAGAGGGCTCGGATCGCCGAGATGGAGGCGGTGTTGCCGTCGCTCGAGACCGACGAGCGTGCCGAGGCCGAGGCCGCGCGACGGGTGCGTGAGGAGCAGGCCGCGGTCGAGACCCGCGCCGCGGTGCTCGCCTCGCGACGGCGCGATCTCGAGGTCCGGGCTGCCGGACTCCGCGAGCGCGAGGAGTTCCTCCGTCGGCGTATCGCCGAGACCGAGGCCCGTCTCGATGCCGACCGGGACGCGCGCAGCAGCGCTGAGCACCGACGACTCGAGGTCGAGCGGTCGCTGTTGGCGGTGGAGCGCCTGTCGGCCTATGTCTCGTCCCGTCTCGTGGAGATCGAAACGATCCACGCCGAGCTGAGCGAGCGCCGCCGACGGCAGAGCGACGAGGTTCGGGAGATGACCGCGCAGCTCGACGAGGTACGTCGCGCCCGGGTGGAGGCGGAACGCTCCCTCGAGGCCTCGCGCGAGCGCGCCCATCGCGCCGATCTCGATGAGGCCGAGGCCCGCCTCCGTCTCGAGACCGCGGTCGAGACGCTGCGGCGTGACCTCGACGTCGAGCCCGAGGCCGCTGAGGAGGCGCCCCTGCCCGAGCTGCCCGAGGGGGCCACGGCCGCCGGTCGGGTGCGTGAGCTCGAGCGCGAGCTCCGGCTCCTCGGGCCGATCAACCCGCTCGCCCTCGAGGAGTTCAACGAGCTCAACCAGCGACACCAGTTCCTCGAGGAGCAACTCGAAGACGTCCGTTCCACCCGCCGCGATCTCAACCGTGTGATCGCCGCCATCGACGGCGAGATCCAGACGGTGTTCGCCGCGGCGTTCGCCGATGTGAGCACCAACTTCACGCAGCTCTTCGCCAGCCTGTTCCCGGGCGGGTCCGGCGCGCTCCGGTTGACGGCCCCCGACGATCTGCTCTCCACCGGTATCGAGGTGGAGGCGAAGCCCGGTGGCAAGAACGTCAAGAAGTTGTCGCTGCTCTCGGGTGGTGAGCGCTCGCTGACCGCCCTCGCGTTCCTGTTCGCCGTGTTCCGGAGTCGCCCCTCACCCTTCTACGTGATGGACGAGGTGGAGGCCGCCCTCGATGACGTCAACCTGCATCGCTTCCTCCAGCTGATCCAGGAGTTCCGTCGTGAGGCGCAGCTGATCATCGTGTCGCACCAGAAGCGGACGATGGAGGCTGGCGACTCCCTCCTCGGTGTCTCGATGCAGCCCGGTGGCTCGTCGAAGGTCGTGACCGAGCGGGTCAAGGCCGCCGGCTGAGCACCGCTCAGGGCTGGTCGGCCCACCGGAGGTAGGGCTTGACCTCCTCGACATTGTCGAGTCGCTCTCGGGCGTCGTCGGTCGAGACCGTCGGCGACACGATCACCCGATCACCGGGCCGCCAGTCGGCCGGGGTGGCGATGGGCGCGGCGTCGGTGGCCTGGAGGGCGTCGATGACGCGGACCAGCTCGTCGAAGTTCCGGCCCACCGACTTCGGGTAGGTCAGGGTGAGGCGGACCCGGTGGTCGGGGTCGATGATGAAGACCGAGCGCACCGTCGAGGCGTCGCCGGCGCCGGGGTGGATCATGTCGTAGAGCTCGGCCACGGCGCGGTCGGGGTCGGCGATGATCGGGAAGTTGAGGTCGGTGCCGCCGACCTCACCGATGTCGGGGGCCCAGGCGCGGTGGTCCTCGATCGGGTCGACCGAGATGGCGATGGCCTTGGTGTTCCGAGCGGCGAACTCCGCGTTGAGGGCCGCGGTGCGTCCGAGTTCGGTGGTGCACACCGGGGTGAAGTCGGCGGGGTGGCTGAACAGCACCGCCCAGGAGTCGGTCTTCCAGTCGTGGAAGTCGATCTCACCCTCGGTGGTGTCGGCGTGGAAGTCGGGTGCGGTGTCTCCGAGTCGCAGGCTCATCGTGGTTCTCCTCTGGTCGAGTGGGCGCGGATCGGGGGGTCCGACCGCCGCGATTGACCGTAGGTGACAAAATCCCGACTTGCAAGGTCAACTTTGATCGATCACCGCGATCGGCGCCGGCGGTAGCGTCGCTCGCGTGGACTCCTCAGGCAGTCAGTGGATCTATCTCGTCCTCATCGGGGCCGTTCTCGCCTTCGGGATCGGCGTGCTCTGGTGGTCGCGTCGTTCGCGCACCGGGAACCCGACGACCGCCGCCCGGTCGCCGGTCTCGGCGACGCCTGTCGAGACTCCGGCTTCGGTCACACCGGAGACCGCGGTCGACGAGATCGATCCCGAACCCGAGGCCTCGGCGGATGATGGTTCGCCGCGGAGCCTGCGCGATCGACTGGGTCGGGCCCGAGCCGCCATCGGGGGAGCCGTCGGGTCGGTGCTCGGCCGTTCCGCCATCGACGACTCCGTGTGGGAGGAACTCGAGGAGGGGCTGCTGCTCGCCGACGTCGGCGTCGGCGTGACCGATGACCTGCTCGGTGGACTCCGCGCCCGAGTCGACTCCGGGGAGATCACCGAACCCGACGCGCTGATCGCCGCACTCCGCGCTGAGATGGTCGCCCGCCTCGACGGGGCTGACCGTGGACTCTCGACCCGCGATGATGCGGGGCCGTCGGTGTGGCTCTTCGTCGGTGTCAACGGTGTCGGCAAGACGACGACCATCGGCAAGCTCGCCTCGCGGGAGACGGCGCGCGGGGTGACGGCACTGCTGGCGGCGGGAGACACATTCCGAGCCGCCGCCGCCGAGCAGCTGACCATGTGGGGCGAGCGCAGTGGCCTCGAGGTGGTCCGGGGCTCCGAGGGCGGCGACCCGTCCTCGGTGGTGTTCGACGCTGTCGAGCGCGCGGCGGCCAAGGGGGTCGACCTGGTCCTCGCCGACACCGCCGGTCGTCTCCACAACAAGAGCAATCTGATGGACGAGCTCGCCAAGGTGCGCCGGGTCGCCGAGAAGGGCGCCGGTGTCGTCACCGAGACGCTGCTCGTGATCGACGCCACCACCGGCCAGAACGGTCTGGTCCAGGCCCGCGAGTTCGGCGAGGCCACCGCGGTCACCGGGGTGGTCGTGACGAAACTGGACGGCTCGGCCAAGGGCGGGATCGTGTTCGCGGTTGAGACCGAGCTCGGCATCCCGGTGAAACTCGTCGGCGTCGGGGAGGGTGTCGACGATCTCGTGCCCTTCGATCCCGCGGAGTTCGTCGACGCCCTCGTCGGTGACTGATCGGGAACCACGAGACCACCGACGTCGTCGAACAGGTCATGAAGCACGCTCACGTCCTCGCGATCCCCCTCGTCGGCTCGGTTCTCCTCGGAGCCTGTATCGCCGACGACACCGACGGACCATCGCTGGCCGCTCCGGAGGTCATCCGGGTCGAGGCCGGCTCCGGCGGAGCCGCGGGCATGTCCGCCGATGCGCCTGCTGCCGAGCAGGCAGCCACCGAATCCGTCTCCGGTGACGAGATGGCGTCGAGCGTGATCGCCCCGTGGTCGGTCATCGTCGGCTTCGAGGTGGGTGGGGGGCTTCCCGCTCTTCCGACCGCCACCACTGGCTGGGTCCACCGGGCCGGCCGAGAGGTCCCGCTCGAGCGGGCCGTCGCGATGGCCGAGGTCCTCGGTGTCGACCCCACCCCGAGGACCGACCGAGAGTACGACGAGTGGATCTCTCACGCCTTCGGTCCCGCCGACGGGTCCGCGCCGCTGCTGGAGTTCGGTGTCGGCGCGGAGATGGACTGGTGGTTCAGCGCCGCTTGGGGAGATGACGACACCGTGTTTGAGCCGTGTCGGGAGATCGAGACCGAGGACGGGATCGTCTACGACTGTCCGACGCCGGAGCCGCCCGTCGGCGTGCCCTCCGCCGAGGAGGCGCGCGCGCGAGCCCTCGAGCTCTGGGAACGGCTCGGCATCGATGTGGCTGCCGCCGACGTGGAGGTGTGGGCCGACGAGTGGTACGCGTCGGTGAGCGCCTCCATGCCGATCGAGGGCGTCGACGCCGAGGCGGGTTGGCTGTCCGTCGGATTCGGTGGTGGGGGAGCCCTTGAGTACGCCAGCGGCACGCTCTCGCGTCCCGAACCGGCCGGCCCCTATCCGCTCATCGATCTGGCGACCGCGCTCGAGCGGCTGCGGCGCTCCTACATCTGGCCGATTGACGCGGTCGACGTGGCGGTCGAGCCGGAGGTGATGATCGAACTGGGCAGCCACGGGCCGAACAGCGATACCTCGATGAGCGATGACCCGGTCATCCCGGAGGGTGGCTTCGAGGAGTTCGACCCGGACCCGATCACCGTCACGGTCGTTGACGTCGCCCCGGACCTGTGGTGGACGATGGATGTCGAGGGGAACGTCTGGCTGATCCCGGCCTACGCCTTCACCGGTGATGACGGCGGCGTCTACACCGTGCCGGCGGTGACCGACGAGTACCTCGTCGAGGAGATCCCCGTGGCGGTCGACCCGATCATCGAACCGACCCCCGAACCGGCTCCCGAACCGGTCGACCCGATCATCGAACCGGCCCCCGCGCCGGAGGAGTCGACCCCGTCGGAGGCGGTCGACATGCTCATGGCGATCCTCGAGGAGGAGGGGCCGATGACCGAGGATCAGTTCTCCGGCCTCGCCGACTCGCTCGGCCTGACCGTTCGCGTCGTCCGCCTCGATGGCGAGGATCTCGCCATCACGATGGACCTCTCACCCACCCGGGTGAACGTCGAGTTGGCCGACGGTCTGGTGGTCGCCGTCATCAACCTCGGCTGACAGTGCATCGCCCGATTCCGTCGACGCCGGCCCCTCCGTGGAACTGGCCGGGTCTCAGCCGTCGGGCCACCGGTAGCCTCCGAGTGATGTTCGACACCCTGTCCGGACGCCTCGAGGGGATCACGCGCCGCCTCCGTAGCAAGGGCCGCCTGACCGAGGCTGACGTCGATGAGGTGATGCGGGAGATCCGCACCGCCCTCCTGGAGGCCGACGTCAACGTCGGTGTCGTGCGGGCGGTCACCAACCGGATCCGCGAACACGCGATCGGCGCCACGCGCTCCAAGGCGCTCGACCCGGGTCAACAGGTCGTCAAGGCGGTGCACGACGAGCTCATCCGCATCCTCGGCGGTGAGACCCACGCCATCACCTATGCCTCCAAACCACCGACGGTGGTGCTGATGGCCGGCCTGCAGGGTTCGGGCAAGACGACCAACTCCGCGAAGCTCGCCTCGTGGTTCCGCGCCCAGGGGCGCCAACCCCTGCTCGTCGGCGCCGACCTGCAGCGCCCCGCGGCCGTCGAGCAGCTCCGCACCCTCGGCGCACAGATCGACGTGCCCGTCTACTCGGCCCCGGCCGATCCCGTGCGGGTCGCCGCCGACAGCCTCGACGAGGCCCGTCGTCTCGGACGCGACGTCGTCATCGTCGACACCGCCGGTCGACTCTCGATCGACACCGAGATGATGGACGAGGTCCGACGGATCTCCGAGGCGGTCC
>Ga0181574_10005247_pt1 | contig 11131 bp, 10 predicted proteins | sample 101ome_24_FD_145600 | JGI IMG/M metagenome (GOLD analysis project Ga0181574, IMG submission 145600) | Coastal salt marsh microbial communities from the Groves Creek Marsh, Skidaway Island, Georgia - 101410AT metaG (spades assembly) | ecosystem: Environmental > Aquatic > Marine > Intertidal zone... | reverse complement strand
GCGATTTGCGCAAAACGACCCTGCAAAACAATACAATCTTTACATCGGAAGTGCTGATGCAGATGCGCAAGCTATTTTTAATGTCGCAAACTTTGTAGGCGAAGGCGAATACGGTACTAATGTGGCACCTGCTGACCAAGACCTGGAATCACTTCTCCTGCGAGACGTCATTCCGAATGGATCCACAATTTCGACGAAGAATCAGCGATATGGTCTCAAGGTTGAGTATCAAGATGGGGCATTCCTATTTAGTAGCGGAACAACTGGAGACGCATCAAGTATTGAGATTAGCCTAAATACGGGAGAGGCAAACGGGGAGACGGTACTAACAGATGCCTCCAAACTTGCGCAAGTACTCTTTGGAATGGAAGCAACAGCTGAAGGTCCTATTGTGGGACAAGTGCTTGCACAAACCTCTGCAGTAAATAACCTGCCTACATTGAGAGGGCAGGGCTCTGAACCGGCGCAGGTAGTGGGTAATCAGATGGGTGTAGACCCAACCACGAACTTCGCGGTGACCGCCGCGAACAAAAATCTGACTGTAATTGTCGATGGAATCTCTTCACAAGTTAACATCGACGAAGGTAACTATTCTATAGGTACATTTACTAAGGCGCTCCAGACCAAAATAAATCTTATGGCCGATGCTCTTGGTCGAACTGTCAATGGTGTGGTCGTTGGATTTGATGAATCAAAGAGCGCAATTACAATTACTGGCTCTACAACTGGAACTGAATCGTTTATTCAAATCAATGGGCACTCAGATTGGGGTCTTGAGAACGTTCCAGCTGCATTCGGTAGCACGTCAACCTATGTGAGCTTGAACCCAGATACTGACGGAGCAAGTGATGTTTACGTCGTCCAGAATCAGGATGGGAGCTGGGATGAAACGACAGACAAAGGAGACTTTAACGAGGACGACATCCCATTCTGGTCGCCGATATTCCTAGACAAGGGCGAACTCACTTTTGATACGAGTGGATCTCTGGTATCTCCGGTAGCCGCTTATGCCTTAAATAGTGCGGCGATTACCGGGACAACTGTCAACGTAAATTACCTCGGTAGCACCCAGTACAACAGTCCATTCGCAGTTCTTAATCAGAATCAGAACGGTGCACCAGAAGGTGACCTGATTGGCGTTAACATCGGCGATGATGGACTTGTTGTTGCGAGTTATTCAAATGGCAGCCAGAAGTCTCTTGGTAAGATCATTATTGCAAATTTCAGCAGCCCTCAAGGCTTGCGACAAATTGGTGATTCGAGTTTCTTTGCGACCTCAGACTCTGGTGAAGCCTCCTTCGGCGAGGCCGGTTCTGCTGGATTTGGTACGCTTCGTGCGGGTTCTCGCGAGCGCTCGAACGTGGATCTCACAGCCGAGCTAGTTGACTTGATCACTGCTCAGAGAAACTTCCAGGCAAATGCTAAAGCAATTGAAACGACTAGTGCGATGACACAGGCCATCGTAAATATTCGAGCTTAATAAAACGGTAACGGGAAATGGATAGGTCCATATATACGGTACTTGCTGCTGCAACTAGCTCTACCTTTCAGCGTGTGCAGTTGACCAATGACCTCGCTAATCTGAGCACAGTTGGCTACAAGAGAGCGAGCCAGACCCGTCCATCTTCGGCGTTCTTAAACGGGCCGGGCTTTCCTTCACGTTTCCAGCCTGTCGTTCAAAGCAGAGTTGAATTTGTTGAAATAGGAACCGGGCCGTTTCAAGAAACAGGCGAAAGTTTGCATGTCGCAATGAATGATAAAACAGTAATGAGTGTGCAAGCAGTCAATGGCGATGTAGCTTTTACCCGTAGAGGTGACATGCGAATCTCACCAGACGGCTTCTTGGAACTTTCGAATGGCTTGCTGGTTCTCGGGGAAGGAGGGGCCCCGATAACCGCACCTGCAGACTCTATGCTTACTATTGCCTCCGACGGGCAAGTCTTTAGCTCGTTAATTCAGACGCCAGATGTTGCTCCAGTTGCCATTGGCCAATTGGGCCTTCGCGATGCTAGTGGTGTCAACTTAGTTCGAAGACAAGACGGACTGTTTGAGGCAGAGGGTTCAAATGGGCAGGGTGGTGATTTTGCTACAGGCCCCAATCCGGCTTCAGTTCAATCAGGAGCATTAGAGGGTAGTGACGCTAATGCCGTAGAAATTATGGTCAACCTGCTCGACTTCTATCGTTCTTTTGAGACCCAAATGAAAGTTATCAAGAGTATTGAAGAGCTCGACCAGAATGGCTCACAAATGATGCAAGTTAGCTAGGAGAAAGAAGATGGACGCAGCCCTATGGGTAGCTAAGACTGGGCTTTCGGCGCAGTCAACAAGAATGACGGTTATCGCCAACAACCTGGCAAACGTCAATACAGTCGGCTTTAAAAAAGACAGGGCCCAATTCGAAGACTTGCTCTATCAGAGGATTGTCCAGGCCGGATCTCAGGCCGATCAGCAGAACGAGACGCCAACAGGATTAATGCTCGGTACGGGTACTCGTGTGGTCTCCACGGAGAAAATCCATCGCCAAGGCAACATGATTTCCACTGAAAATGCTTTAGACCTGGCTATCGCTGGAGATGGCTTTTTCCAGGTCCAACAAGCAGACGGAACAATAGCCTATACCCGGGATGGATCATTCAAGCTTTCAAATGCCGGTCAATTGGTGACGCCATCTGGCGAGCCCCTGATTCCCGCGATAAATATACCGCAGCAGGCGGCGAGCGTTACTGTCGGCCGTGACGGTACGATCTCTGTTGAATTGGCTGGTGGCGGCGGTGCTGTCCAGATAGGTCAAATTCAGTTGACTAGATTTGTAAATAACTCTGGATTGATGCCAAACGGACGGAACTTGTTCATCCAGACTAATGCTAGCGGGCAACCGATTGTTGGAGTTCCCGGCCAGCAGGGCGTAGGGATGATAACTCAAGGTGCTCTTGAGGCTTCCAACGTCAATGTAGTTGAGGAGATGGTGAATATGATCGAGACGCAGCGGGCGTATGAGATCAATTCCAAAGCGATTTCTGCTACAGACGGAATGCTGAGATTTCTGAATAATAATCTCTAGGAATGTTAGATGAGTAATAAAATTACGCTATGCGCTGTTCTTGCCATACTAGGCGGATGTCGAGCAGCGACAATTGTTGAAGAAGTTCTTACTGAGGATCGTCTCGACGTCACGTATCCACTTGTGGCGCCAGAGCAGAACGTTATCAGTGGTTCAATTTTTGATAATGGCGCAAAGTTGTATCCCGCCGGCCGATCTTATTCCACCGGTAACCATCAAGTTGGAGATATTGTTACGGTCATACTGCAAGAGACTGCACAGGCCTCGAGGTCTTCAGCACTTAGCACTGAAAGAGAAACCGAAAACGGTTTCATTGGTGCAAATCAGGCTGCGGGGTTGTTTCCTGGCGGCCAGTTCTTTAATGGGATAGACACTGATGGAGGTGTTATCTCTAGCAATGGAACAGGAAGCGCAGGCCAGTCGGCTTCGTTATATGGTTTTATCTCTGCCAGCGTTGTGGAGGTCATGCCTAACGGTAATCTCATTGTTTTTGGCGAGAAAAGGTTGGCTCTGAATGAGGGCTCTGAAGTAATTAGCGTCAGAGGCGTAGTAAGGCCTGATGATATCCAGCCGAACAATACAGTTTTATCAAGAAGACTAGCAGCAGCCGAGTTTTCTTATAGCGGTAATGGCGAGCTTCGTAGGGCAACTCGAACCAGTTGGGGTTCAAAGCTGCTATTCGATATTTGGCCATTTTGAGGCGGTTCTGATGAGACGTTGTCTATTAATTTTTCTCTTTATAATTTTCTCTCCGAGTACCTTTGCCGAGCGTATAAAGGACCTCGTTGATGTCGCCGGCGTTCGAAGCAACCAATTAATTGGTTATGGGTTAGTGGCTGGTTTGCAAGGGACAGGGGATGGTCAGGATCTGAGAATCACGGGCCAGAGTTTACAGTCACTCCTGTCAGGTCTCGGGGTAAGTGTTGATGGTCCTGTTTCAGAATTCGATCTCGGAGACAGTCTTGTGAGTTTGGCGACTCAGAATGTTCAGCAACCCATCCAGACCGATAATCTAGCAGCCGTTCTAGTTACCGCTGAAGTACCACCATTCGCCAAGCCCGGTCAAAAGCTCGATGTTAACTTGTCAACCGTAGGCACCGCTGAAAGTCTTCGAGGGGGGAACCTTATTCTTACCGAGTTGCGGGGCATTGACGGTGAGGTCTATGCTCTTGCACAAGGTGCGCTCACCGTAACGGGAGTCTCCGTCGATGCCGCTGGTTCTAGTGTTGAGATTGGTGTCCCAACATCGGGCCGAATACCTAATGGTGCGATCTTAGAGAGATTAATCCCATCGTCCTTCCAACAGTCCAGCCAAATTGTTTTAAACGTTCGGAATTCTGACTTCAGTACAGCAACAGCGATAACTAATATCATCAATGAAACCTTTGGTCCTGGAACTGCTCGATCTGTTGACGGCGTGTCAATTGCGGTTGTTGCCCCTGAAGATTCTAATCAAAAAGTTTCCTTCCTCAGCGAGATTGAGAAGTTAGAGGTAGATCCCGGTGCGCCAGTTGCACGAATCGTGATTAATTCTCGTACCGGAACGGCAGTTATAAATAGTTCCGTCAGAGTTGGGCCTGCTGCAGTTTCGCATGGGACATTAATGGTCCGTGTGACTGCCTTGAACGATGTATCCCAGCCAAATCAATTCGGCGCAGGACAAACTGTGGGAGTAACAAACGCTGATATCCAGGTGTCAGAAGATGACTCGAATATGTTCGTGTTTGAGCCGGGAGTAGAGCTCCAAGACATTGTAGACGCGATGAATCAGGTAGGCGCTTCACCCTCTGCTTTAATCGCAATACTCGATGCTCTGAAAAAGGCAGGAAGCCTTAATGCAGAGCTGGTGATCATCTAATGGCTGATCAAAGCTATATTTCCAGTGGATTTGACGTTCAGAGTATTGCAAGTCTGAGAGGTCTTGCGTCTGGCACCAAGAATCAAAAAGACGAGGCTATAGAGACAATAGCGAAAGAATTTGAGTCGCTTTTCTTTAATCTGATAGCAAAGTCTATGAATGAAGCAACTAAAACAATGAATAGTGGACTCCTAGATAACAGGAATATTGAACTGTTTCAGGAAATGCTGTTCACGGAAGTAAGTCGAGACATGTCGTCTCGAAATGGGCTCGGGGTTGCTGAGTGGCTGAAATCTATTGAGGGGCTTTCCGATGAGGCTTCCATTTTGGACACTTCAGTCTAAGGGATGTGGGGTTGAGTCATGACAGACATCCTGAGTATTGGTGCCAGCGCGGCACAACTCTATAGGCAAGCGCTCGCGACTGTAAGTAACAACATAGCTAATCTTAATACTGAAGGCTATTCTAAGCAGACCATCGAGTCGTCTGAAAATACTCCTTCCAAGAGGGGTGTCTATTATCTCGGTACCGGTTCCACGATGGAGCGCACTGGTCGAGCGTACGATCAATTCGCCGAAGCAAATTTGCGGACTGCGCAAAGCAATCTCGCCAGCCAGGAACCAATTATTAAGCACACCAATAAGTTACTTAACTATTTGGGATCTGATAATACGAGTCTTTCGTCAGCCTTCGACAAGTTCTTTTCTTCATTATCACGCTTGAGTGCTGCGCCTTCAAACGCAACTCTCAAACAGGATTTCTTGGCGAGCTCCGAATATGTTGCCTCTAGATTTGCCGCCACTAGCGCGGAAATGGGACAAGTCGATAATGATGTGAAAAGTGAATTAGAGTCGGAGCTTAATAAATTAAACGAATACGCCGAAAAGCTCGGCTCACTCAATGCGAGTCTAGCGAAGCATTCTAAAGAATCCCAGCAGCCATCAGCGCTCCTGGATCAGCGTGACTTTCTGATGCTCGAAATGTCTAAGCTTGCGAGGATCAATTTTGTAATTGATGACGCAGGTATTGTTACGGCGGGATTCGAAGGCAGCAGTAAGAATACAGTATTCGTTGACCGATTGGGGTCGACTGCGGTTGGCGTTCAGTACGCGCAAGATAGTAGCGGTCAAACCGGGATCGTATTCGACCCATTCGGTGATGCTCTGAATGTCGGAACAGTTCAGGGCGGTTCTATTGGCGGTCTCATCAATCTGCGTTCGAATATCATTGAGCCTCTGAGGGCAGACGTGGACATCATAGTTTCAACGTTTGTCAGTGAAGCTAACTTAGTTCACCAAGGCGGATTGACACGAGAGGGTCAAATCAATCAAAAATTATTCACGATCTCACCCAATTATGCGATGACGGAACCTAACGGTTCGGTTAACTCCGGAGTTCAGGTAAGTGTTGACGGAGACCAAGAGTCTACGCGGCTATTAAATATTGCATGGGATGCGAGAAAGAGGGCGTGGAACATCTTGGAGGCTGGTGAGTTAACAGAATTAACTCCAAATCTAAATGATCAGTATTCTTTTAAGTATAAGGATCTCAGCGTCACTTTTAAGGAGCCACCATTAGCTGGGCGAGATTACCTAATTTCTTCAAATAGCAGGCCTGCAGACAGTGTAAAAGTTTCTGTGCAGAATATTGATCAGATTGCTTCTGCCGATCGGTTAATAATCGAAGCGTCTTCGGGTAATGTATCGGGGGCATTGGCTAAGATAGACTTCGGTTATAGATCGAGTCCCGTGATTCCCTCAGATGCGAACGATCTTTCCAAGCCGCTTGGGGGCTTCGGTCAAGTTAATTTTGAAGCCGGCGCAATGGCTCCTGGGATAGTAATTCCACAAGGGGACTATGACTTCGAAATTGAGCTAGATGCATCGGTATCCGATGATTTCGCTATTCAAGTGATCACTTCTGAAAAAAATCATTTAGTGGGCAAGGTGCTTACAGCGGCGGAGCAAACCTATGTCGACAATAATAAGTTTTTTAACAGCGCTAGCTTATATGGCAGTGATTATCTGAATGAAACAGGAGCAAATGCGTTCCTTGATAAAGAAATCAAGCTCGGAAATTACAATTCAAATGAATTGTCGGTCACAAAGATACCGCTCCAGACTGACTCGGCTGGTAATGGGTCAACGATAATCTCAGCAAATCAGTTAGCCCTTAATGGGGTTTCTCTCGGGCAATTGGACCTAGCGGCAGGCGAGACCTTGTCAGCAAAAGACATTGCTTCCTGGGTAAATTCACATTCCGCTAACACGAAAGTTACAGCGACCTCCGAAAATGTAATCAAGGTCGATGCGAGTCAAATTGACTTCGAAAAATCTCTGTTAATTAATGGCATTGAGATAACTGGCCTTGGAGCACTCACGGATGTTGTCGATCTAGCGGCAAAGATAAATAGTTTCGCGGCTCAAACGGATGTTCTTGCTCGTGCGGATGGAGAGGGTGGTATAGCCCTGTACAATCGTGATTCAGCTAAAGGAGACAATATCAGCTTAGGAACGAATGTAGTAGGTCAATCCATAAACGCTCTAGGGTTAACGAATTCAACATATACCGGTCAATTACAATTCTCTGGCGCTAATATTGATTTCTCGTTCGTTGATTATGCGGCCGGGGCTGGTAAGGCTTCGGATCTAGCGAAATTAGGTCTTACGACCAAATTGAGTGGTTCGGCTTCAGCTCTCTCTGATATGGCGGTGTCTATTTCTGGAAGTGATGGATTCTCATTGGATGGAAAGATCTCTGTCGGTGGGTCAGTGATGAATCGGATCCCAACGATAGAAGATCCATTGGAAATCAAGTTCACAACTGACACGCGCTTTCAAATAATTGACACTAATACAAACACAGTAATCTCCGAAAGGGACTACGATTTTGATTCGCAAATCATCTTTAATGACCTGAAGATCGCTCTTGATAAGATGCCTGCACAGGGAGATTCTTTCAAGATAACAGCGAACCTTAATTCCGCTGGCGATAATTCTAACCTGCAGCGGCTGCTGCTCATACAAGACGCTCAGAAATTGAGTGGGGCAACCCTTCAGCAGGGCTACGAGAGAGCCCTATCTAAAGTAGGTGCAGTTAACAGCCTCGCAAAAATTTCGGAGGAGGCACTTGAAGTGGTTTATGAGGACGCTGTCACATTGGAGTCCTCTATCTCAGGTGTCAGCCTTGATGATGAGGCGGCGGATCTGATTCGGTTTCAACAATCATTCCAGGCGGCCGCACAAGTGATCAAGGTGTCTTCGACCATTTTCGATTCAATACTGTCTGCCTCTCGATAGGCTGAGCAAGGATAATGAAAATATCATCCAACCAATATTATGAGGTGCTTACAAAGCAACTTGCCAAACAGCAAGAGAGTATCGGTGAGCTGCAAACTCAGCTGGCTACGGGGAAGAAGACCGCAGTTCCAAGTAGTGATATTGAATCTTCTTTAGAAGGTCTGAGTATTAAGTCTGTTCTTCAACGCCAGTCAGCGTATGAAACCAATCTTTCGTACGTCCGAGATAGATTAACTATTGAAGAGTCTGTAGTTACCAGTTTTCAAGATTATGTGTATCGGCTGAAAGATCTTGCGATTACTGCATCTTCTGGTACTTATTCCGATGATGATATTGGTTTTATGAAGGCTGAGGCAGAAGGGGTATTGGAGGAATTGATCTCTCTATCAAATTCGCGGGACTCTCAGAACTCATATCTATTTTCTGGAACATCTACAAACATCCAGCCATTCCAAAAACAGGCTGATGGTTCTATTGCTTATAAAGGTAACTCCGCCGAGCTAAAGATACAGGTTGATTCTGGCTATGAGGTCAAAATAAACAGCTCCGGAGCAAATCTTGCCGGGCAAATTGAGCGGACAAATCAAAATGGCAATACGCAGAATATTAATATCTTTGAGGTGGCAAGGGACTTCATCGCTGCGCTAGGTACGAATACAAAAGCGGATATTTCTCGGTCGATAGATGAGTTCGATGAATTAGGGAATCAAGTTGGCGGTCAAATAGCGAACCTCGGGATTCGGCAAAACTTGCTAGAAGAGAGGCTAGAGATAATTGAAGAGAAAAAAACAGTATATGAGCAGCTTCTGTCAAACATAGAAGATACTGATTATTCCGAAGCCATTACCAGTCTCTCATCTGATATGTTGGCTTTAGAGGCTGCCCAAAACACATTCGCCAAGGTGACGCAAATGTCACTGTTCAATTTTCTAAGGTAGATTGACGAGAATGGCTGAGGTTAATTCTACATCGGGAGCCGGTAGCTCAATAGTCAATAGTCTGAACATGGGTTCTGGCGTTGACATACAGAAGTTAGCCGAGGACTTGGCTGCGGCAGAGACGCAGCCGAAAATAGACCGATATACGGCCCGAAAGGAAAAATCTGAGGCCTCAATCAGTGGTTACGCTGCGCTTTCTGGCGCCGTAAATGAAGTCAAGGTTGTATTAGACTTCCTGGCTAAGGCAAGCAGCACTCGGTCTCTATCACTGACTAATAGCTCTACTGCCATTGACGCAACTATTAATTCACAAGCCTTAGCTACAAGTGGCAATGCAGACATTCAAGTTGCCAGATTGGCTCTTTCGACTACTATGAGAAGCGCCGAATATGCTTCCAAAACCACTCAACTTAATGACGGCAATTCTTTTAACATAACAGTTACAAAGAATTCTGGTGATAGTGCAGTTATCCCAGTTACCACTGCAACACCAAAAGGGGTTGTGGATGCGATTAATACATCCACCAGCGGTATTAAGGCGACGCTCGTTAATGATTCACCGGCTGAAGATGGATGGTATATCTTGCTCGACGGGGAGCTTGGGTGGCGCAACGGCTACTCTGTTTCCACCTCAACTGCAAGCGATCCATTTCAATTCGCAACTGGAACGACGGCTGTAAATTCTGAGATTGTTTACAATGGTCTAACCATAAGGCGCGACTCAAATAGCATCGATGATGTAATCCCGGGTGTTACCTTAAATCTGAAAAGCACTACCGCCACAAATGCTTTGATATCTATCAGTGAGGATAAGAGTTCGTTGCGGGGCACGATCGATATTTTTGTCGACACAGTCAACAGCTTCTCGTCTGTGGCTAAAGATCTAACAACGGAAGGCGGTGAAAACGAATATTCTGGCTCGCTAAGTTCAGATAAGTCATTCGTTAATCTGGTCTCAAGACAAATAAAGAATCTCGTCGATAAGACGTCTTCTACGCCATCCGGTGGGCTGAGCAGTTTGAGAGATCTCGGGCTGTCGTTTAACCTATCTGGCGACATGTACGTAGACGATAAGATTTATAATTCGGTGATTTCTACCAATTACAGATCTGCAGTCACCATGCTGACGGCAGACACAGAATCACAATCAAAATACGACGCATCTAACAAGGGGCTATCTCTGGATGCAAGTATTGAACTGGATAATTTGGTTGGGAGTTCCGGCAGTATCACGCGTCAATCTAGTTCTGCTCAGGATAAAGTCGATGAGTACACCGAACAGCTGTTAGAACTCGAGCAAAAGCTCTTGAATCTCCAACAAAAATACATCAAGCAATTCGCTGCGATGGAATCTCTTGTTCAGAGGAGCAAAGATACCCAGACTTACCTTGAAGGTCAGTTCGAATCTATGTCTAATATGTACAAGTAATCGAGGGGAGGATTTTATCGTGATGAATTCGGCAGATTGTCCGCTGTGTAAAATTATTCGTACATACTTGATCCTAGCGGTTCCGATTCTCGCAGTGTTATTTTGGCAGCCGTCCGAACCGATATTTGGAGCGTATTCAATAGTGAAAATCGCACCCTGGTTTGTAGCTGTAGGGCTACCATCGTTGATTGCATGGAAGTATTACCATGAAATCTATAAAAAGAAGAGGTGATTCAGAGATCGAGCAGGTTTGCATTAACTGCGCGTCATACTACGTCACTTGGGCGCCCAGACATCCTCATGGTTGTAAGGCGTTTGGATTCAAATCGGCTCAGGTTCCAAGCGCGGTGGTGTCAAGTGTTAGTGAGGATCAATGCCTAAAATTTAGTGTAAAACCGCGCCTCGAGCGCAGGTCTAAATAGACTCAGTCTAGCTGCTGATCAGTGACGATCAGGAACGGGAACAGGTTTTCTCCATCAAGTCTGCAAGAGCTCGCTCCTTGATAGGTATAAACAGCGCACGCTAGGGCAGAACCCTCCTCAAGAT
>Ga0181574_10005245_pt1:7500-11133 | contig 11133 bp, 4 predicted proteins | sample 101ome_24_FD_145600 | JGI IMG/M metagenome (GOLD analysis project Ga0181574, IMG submission 145600) | Coastal salt marsh microbial communities from the Groves Creek Marsh, Skidaway Island, Georgia - 101410AT metaG (spades assembly) | ecosystem: Environmental > Aquatic > Marine >... | reverse complement strand
GAACCCGCCGCTTGTGCCCCGTCCACGAGCGTCAGGGCCCCCACCGCGCCGGCCGCACGCGCCGCACCCGCCACGTCCAGCACCGCACCGGTCATCCACGACACGTGCGACAGGGCCACGAGCCGCGTGCGGCCCGTGCAGGCCGCGCCAAACACGGCCTCCAGATCCGCGCTGCCGTCCCCCACGTCCGCCGCCACAACGCGGGCGCCGGCGGCCTCCGCCGCGGCCCGGAGCGGCACCGCGAGACCCGGATGCTCCATGCCCGTGGTCACGACCTCATCCCCGGGGCCGAGCCGCACCCCCCAGATGACGGCGTTCATCGCATGCGTGGAGCTCTGCATGATCGCCACCTCGGACCCGGGGCGGCCCAGCACCCCGCCGACCGCGGTGCGCAACCCCGCCTGCCGCTCCCGTGCCGCTTCCACCCCGGCAGCACTCATCCGGCCCCTGGCCAGTTGCTGCTGCATCACTGCCTGCATGGCCTCGCATGCGAGATCCGGCAGCGGCCCGGCCCCGCCGGTGTTCAGGTAGGCCTCCGCACCGAGCGCGGGCAGGCGCGCGCGGACCGCGCCCCGGCCCGCATCCCAGCGGGTCGCACCCCCTGCCACCGTGTCAGGCCCCGCCCGACGACCGCGTCGCGGCCACCATCTCGCGCGCGGCGCGCGCAGCCCGCTCCCCCGCCACCACGGCACCCTCGATCGACGGGTGCGCCGTCACATCACCGGCGATGAACACGTTCCCTGCGGCCGTCTGCGGCCCGGGCAGCGCGTCGCGGACGCCGGGCGGCACGGCGAACTGCGCCCACGCCTGCCGGATCACCTCCACCAGGCGCGCGCATCGCGCCCACGGGAAACCCGGATTCCAGCGGCCGGCGAGCGCTGTCATCGCCTCCTCAAGTGCACCCGGGTCCGCCCCGCCATCCGGCCCGTCCACGCTGGTCGCGAGCAGCCGGGCACCGGCATCGGCCGGAGCGGAGGGCAGAAGGTTGGACTCCTGGCACACGAGGTCGATTCGCGCGGGCCCCGTCTCCGCCTCACCGTTGAGGATGATGGTCCGCCCCGAGTGGAACGAGGCATCTAACTCGTAGGCGAGGCTCGTGACCCCCCGTGGGCGCACATCGAGGGCGCGTGCGCACTGGCGATCGAGGTCCGCGAGCAGATTCCGCGCCGCAGGCGCCTCGGTCGCAACCACAACCGCGGCCCCAGCCACGGCCCCCACCCCATCAACCGTCACCCCGCGGGCGTGCCCGCGGTCATCCGGCGCGGTCACGATCCCGGCCACCCGGGCGCCCATCCGGACCACCCCGCCCAGTTGCCGCACCCGAGCGGCGGCCCATCGGCTGATCATCCCGTGCCCCTCGGCCGGGATCACGGCCGGGCCGCGCAGCATCATCTGGATGAGGAAGCGGAAGTACGCGGCATCGCTGCCCAGGTCGCGGTCGGCCGTGATCACCCCGAAGAGGGGACGGAAGAAGCCATCGATCGCCCGCTCCGTGAACCCGCGGGCTTGCAGGTACTCCAGCGCGGTCGCATGGCGCTCATCCCCCGCGAGCACGCGCCCGGACGGCACCGCGACAACCTCGGCGCCCAGCGCCGCCAGCCGACGCACGTCACCTGCGCTGAACGCCGGGAACCGCATCACACCGGTGGGCGACGCCGACATCCGCTCCCACGACGCACCGTCGTGCACCACCGCGCCGCGGTCGAAGGGGACAAGGTCACGCCGCCGTATCCCCACGTCCCGCAGCAGCCGCGAGGTGCGGGGGTACGCCGCGAACAGGGATTGGAATCCCCGGTCCAGGGGGTGTCCGCCCACCGACAGCGTCCGCGCGCGGCCCCCCACCTCCTCGCCGGCTTCCAGCACCGTCACCGGCACCCCGCTCTCCGCCAACCGCAGGGCGCACGTGAGGCCCGAGAGGCCCGCACCCACAACGATCACGGGAGCCCGGTCCCGACCAGTCATCATGGCGGCGATCGTACCGGTCCCGAAACGGCGAAGGGCCGCCTCTCGGCGGCCCTTCTCGATGAATCCCGGCAGCGACCTACTCTCCCGCGGACGTGAGTCCGGAGTACCATCGGCGCTGAGCGGCTTAACTACTCTGTTCGGAATGGGAAGAGGTGTTTCCCGCTCGCCCTGACCACCGGGAACGCGTGAGGGCGAACCCTCAAAACTGCACAGCGACGTAGATGTAAAATCAAGCCCTCGGAGTATTAGTACGGGTCTGCTCCACGCATTGCTGCGCTTCCACATCCCGCCTATCAACCAGGTGGTCTCCCTGGATCCTTACTCCCTCAAGGGGATGGGAGATCTCATCTCGAGGTGGGCTTCCCGCTTAGATGCTTTCAGCGGTTATCCCGTCCAGACGTAGCTAACCAGCAATGCCGTTGGCACGACAACTGATGCACCAGAGGTCTGTTCATCCCGGTCCTCTCGTACTAGGGACGACTCCTCTCAAATCTCCAGCGCCCACCGCAGATAGGGACCGAACTGTCTCACGACGTTCTGAACCCAGCTCGCGTACCGCTTTAATGGGCGAACAGCCCAACCCTTGGGACCAACTCCAGCCCCAGGATGCGACGAGCCGACATCGAGGTGCCAAACCCTCCCGTCGATGTGGACTCTTGGGGAGGATAAGCCTGTTATCCCCGGAGTACCTTTTATCCGTTGAGCGACGGCAATTCCACTCTTGACCGCCGGATCACTATGACCAGCTTTCGCTCCTGCTCGACTTGTAGGTCTCGCAGTCAAGCTCCCTTGTGCCATTACACTCTGCGCACGATTTCCAACCGTGCTGAGGGAACCTTTGTGCGCCTCCGTTACATTTTAGGAGGCGACCGCCCCAGTCAAACTGCCCACCTGACACTGTTCGCGACCCGGATCACGGCGTCGCGTTAGAAACTCAGAACATCCAGGGTGGTATCCCAAGGGTGGCTCCACCGAGACTGACGTCCCGGCTTCCCAGCCTCCCACCTATCCTGGACAGGACATCCCAAGTCCCAATATCAAGCTGCAGTAAAGGTTCACGGGGTCTTTCCGTCTTGCGGCGGGTAGTCGGCATCTTCACCGACACTACAATTTCACCGAGTCCCTCGTTGAGACAGCGCCCAACTCGTTACGCCATTCGTGCAGGTCGGAACTTACCCGACAAGGAATTTCGCTACCTTAGGACCGTTATAGTTACGGCCGCCGTTTACCGGGGCTTGGATTCGAAGCTTCGCCGAAGCTAACCTCTCCTCTTGACCTTCCGGCACCGGGCAGGCGTCAGCCCCTATACGTCGTCTTTCGACTTAGCAGAGACCTGTGTTTTTGGTAAACAGTCGGTTGGGCCAATTCTCTGCGGCCGCCTCGAGCTCGGGGAGTAAATCCCGTCACCCTACCGCGGCGCCCCTTCTCCCGAAGTTACGGGGCCATTTTGCCGAGTTCCTTAACGAGGGTTCTCTCGATCTCCTCGGTATGCTCTACCTGCCCACCTGTGTCGGTTTTGGTACGGGCACGTTCCAACTCCCTAGAGGATTTTCTTGGGGGCATGGAATGGGCGACTTGCCGGCCGAAGCCAGCTGACATCCCCTCTCGGACTTAATGGATCCCGGATTTTCCTGGGATCCGTCCTACAGGGTTGTCCGTGGACTACCA
>Ga0181574_10005245_pt1:0-2500 | contig 11133 bp, 4 predicted proteins | sample 101ome_24_FD_145600 | JGI IMG/M metagenome (GOLD analysis project Ga0181574, IMG submission 145600) | Coastal salt marsh microbial communities from the Groves Creek Marsh, Skidaway Island, Georgia - 101410AT metaG (spades assembly) | ecosystem: Environmental > Aquatic > Marine >... | reverse complement strand
GGGCGGCCCGCCGCCAGGCGCTCCTCCAGCTCGCCCGGGGGCTGCACGTCCACGGCGCGGGCGAGGAGGTCCTGTGTGCTCATGCGGTGCTGCTCCTGGGGATGGGACGGGATACGAAGCGGGATCCGCGCGCCACCATACGCCACGGGAGGTCGGTGGCCTTCGATATGCCGATGCGCGGCACGCGGGCCACCTCCACGGTGCCGCGCCGCCGGCCGACGTGCAGACCCGCGGCGCCCACGCCGAGCCCATCGAGGGCGCCGGTGATGCCGAGGGCCTGCGTCAGCCTGCCCGGGCCGGCGCACAGGAGGCGATCATCGGCCACTCCGCGCCGCGCGCGCATAGCACCCAGGCCATGCGTGGGCTCGATGGCGCGGATCAGCACGGCGGCGCCCCTCCCCTCCCCCTCGGTCACCAGGTTCAGGCACCAGTGGATGCCATGGATGAGGTACACGTAGAGCGTTCCGGGCGCGCCGAACATCGCCTGGCATCGCGGGGTGGGTCCCCGATGGGAATGCGACGCCGGGTCGTCCTGACCGTACGCCTCCGCCTCCACCACCACGCCACCGGCGCCGTCGAAGGAGATCTCGCACCCGATGATGTCCTCGGCCACCACGTCCGGTGGCCGGTCGAAGAACGCCCGCCCCACGGCGCGGGCGCGCGGGCTCACCAGTCCGCCACCCGCTGCTCGATGACATCGGCTTGGGCAAGGACCCGCTGCCGGGCGGTACCGCCCGGCACGTCCTTGGCCTCCACCGACGCGCGGGCTCCCAGGTCCGGGATCGCCACGTCACCAAGCCCCGCGGCCGCCAGGTCCTCGGGGGTCGCGCCCGTCAGGCCCGTACCCCGCTCGGAGCATGCGCGCACCAGCGCGCCCACGGCCTCATGGGCACGACGGAAAGGCCAGCCCTCGCGCACCAGGTGATCGGCCAGATCCGTGGCGGCGAGAAAGCCCTCGTCCGCCGCGGCGTTCATGACCTCGGCCCGGAAGGTAGCCGTCTGCACCATGCCCGTCATGGCCGGCAGGAGCAGGTCCAGGGTGTCCGCGGCATCGAACACGTAGTGCTTGTCGTCCTGCAGGTCCTTGTTGTACGCGAGGGGCAGGCCCGACAGGACCCCCAGAAGGCCCGACAGGTCGGCGGACAGGCGGGAGGCCTTGGCGCGGGCCAGTTCTGCGGCATCGGGGTTCTTCTTCTGCGGCAGCATCGACGACCCGGACGCATAGGCATCCTCCAGGACGACGAAGCCCACCTCCTCCGATGACCACCACACGAACTCCGCCCCCAGTCGCGAGAGGTGCACCCCGAGTTGCGCGGCGAACGCCAGGTAGTCCAGCAGGGCGTCCCGGCTTCCCACGGCGTCCATGCTGTTCTGCGTGATGCCGCGGAACCCGAGCTCGGCGGCCGTCATGTCGCGGTCGATCGCGAAGCCGCTTCCGGCCAGCGCCCCGCTGCCCAGGGGGCTCTCGGATGCGGACTCGATCGCGAACGCCAGGCGCCGGTGATCACGGTCGAGCATCCATGCGTATGCGAGCAGGTGATGCGCCAGGCGAACGGGCTGCGCCCGCTGCAGGTGGGTGTAGCCCGGGACGAGCGTGTCCACGTGCTCGCGGGCGCGCGTGATCAGCGCCCGGGTGAGATCGGCCAGGGCAGCCGACTGGTCCTCCGCGTGGGTCCTCAGCCAGAGCAGCGTGTCGGTGATGACCTGGTCGTTCCGGCTGCGACCGGTGTGCAGCCGTCGCCCGGCATCACCCGTGATTTCGGTGAGACGCCGCTCCACCGCGGTGTGGATGTCCTCGTCTCCGGCGACGAACCGGAAGGTGCCCGCGGCGAGCTCATCCGCCACCTGTTGGAGACCCGCATCAATGGCCGCCGCGTCGTCAGCGCTGATGATGCCGGTTGCCCCCAGCATGCGGGCGTGCGCACGCGACCCCCGGACATCCTCCTGCCACAGCCGCCGGTCCACGGGCAGCGAGGCGTTGAGTGCGTCGAAGGCCTCCGCGGAGGACCCTTCGAAGCGTCCGCCCCACAGCCGGCCGCCCTCGGTACTCATGTCGCCCTGGCCCCCACCGCACCGGTGGCCCCGGCGCGCTCCGCCTGGATGGCGCGCTGCACGGCATCGCACACACGGTCCACCTGCGCATCGGTCATCTCGCAGAAGAACGGAAGGGCGATGGTGGAGGCGCTGATGGCCTCGGTCACGGGGAGCTCCCCGGGTCGGTGGCCGTGCTCATCGCGATAGTAGGGCTGCAGGTGGATGCACGGCAGGTAGGGCTTGGCGCTGATTCCCTCCGCCTCGAGGCGCCCGATTATGGCGTCCCGGTCGAGGTCGGGCGCGAGACGCGGCGCGTACACGAACCACGAGCGGCGCTGCGGACCCTCGTACATGGGCGTGACCCCGTCGATGCCGGCCATGCGCTGCTGGTAGAGGCCCGCGATGCGGGCGCGGGCGTCTTGCATCCAGTCCAGGCGCTCGATCTGCGCCACGCCGATGGCCGCGT
>Ga0181574_10005239_pt1 | contig 11137 bp, 15 predicted proteins | sample 101ome_24_FD_145600 | JGI IMG/M metagenome (GOLD analysis project Ga0181574, IMG submission 145600) | Coastal salt marsh microbial communities from the Groves Creek Marsh, Skidaway Island, Georgia - 101410AT metaG (spades assembly) | ecosystem: Environmental > Aquatic > Marine > Intertidal zone... | reverse complement strand
ACATACGCTAAACGCGCACGTTTCATTAGTGCAGATTCTTGATTATCGTCTGTAACACCAACGCCTTTATAGGTAGCGCCTTTGGCAGCTATCTCGTTTGCTGTTCCTTGGAACTGAAACGCTTGCCCTGTTAAGCCCTGCTCATAAGCGTTTTTAACAAATAGATCGTCTTCCTTTTGTTTAGCCGCTTTAGCTTCTGCTTGGATTCGTGCTATCTGCGCTACCTTTAAGCGCGAGCGCCCATCTTCTAAGTTAGAGGCTCCTGAGTCTACAATGATTTGTTTGTAGTAACCGCTAGAGTTTTCCGAGATACCTTTGAGATATTCGCTAAATAGATTTTCAAACAGCTTTGGAGCATTGCGTTGCTCGGACACGCGCTGCATAAGCTCGGCTTTTTTAGCACGAATGTCATCTTGTATAGCGCTTTCAAAGCGTAGAAGGATTGCGTTTTCAAACGCTTCTTTTTGAATAGACCCCATGTTCGAGGCTAGTTGCATAGCCTGAGGAACAAGAGTGTTTGAGTCTAAGCTCGTAATAGAATCCAAATTAGCTTCAGCGGCTAACTTCTTGCCACTCTCTTGCGCCTCGGATGCAGCAACTTTTACCGCTTCGCGGTTAATGCCATCAGCCAATTCCCTTACAGCACCAGCAACAGTCGTACTTGCTCTTGATACTCGGGCAACCCCAATTGGGCCTACTTTAAATCTACGTTGCTGTTTTACTAATGCCATTTGATTTACCGCTTCCTAGTTGGTCTTAAGCGTGGTCTAGGACTTGCTTTACGTTGTTGAACAAGGCTTGGGCGATCTTGCCTTGTTGAGTAATAGTCTACACCAGCTTGCAAAACATCACCAACAGCTCGAACAACAGATGCCTGTCGTTCTTCTACACCTCTACGTCTAGTTCCGTAAATTTCTTGCTTGTACTTAAGATCGTTTAGATAACTCATTGCTGCAATGTCATCTATATCACCGCCAGCAATATCTTGCTCTCTTTCGTAATATGCCTCAATGTCCATAGTTTCCTCCCTAGTTCTTAAGAAGAAACTTTCTGCAGCTTCCATTACGTCTTTTAATTCTTCACGGCGACGAATTGCATCTATATTAGCAGATGCCTTAGCTAAAGTGCGCTCAGTGCCAATATTAAAGGCTTCAAGTTGAGCCTCTCTCTCTTTAATAATTCCCTCTTGAATACCAGCCCCAACTTTAAAAATTGTTGAAGCAATCGTAAATATTGTGGATGGTCCCATTAAACAATTAACTCCATAACAACACCATTAACTTGCATTGGCAGGGGATCATCCTGTTCAATAGTTACTTGGGGATTTCTATTATAACCACGCACTCGAACTTCTTTTTTACCAGTAAATTGTTCAAATAGCGCAGTGTGCGTATTTACCTTCATTGACGAAGTTTCCTTTACGTCAACTATCACATTAGCCAGACCACGAATATCACCAGTAGCAGGGCCGTAACCAATGCTCGCATCAATAGGATTAGTAACAATCTTAGAAGTAAACTTTAATCCAGCATAAACATCACCAGTATAACCTGTCAGATCAATCTCATTAGATGAATCTACAGTATACGACCCAAGATACGATCCATCACTGTGTACTGCATCAACGACATCGCCATTAGAAAATGCAGCGCTTACATCTAGTTTGTTTGCAGCAATTGTACCCAAGACCCACTTATCAAGACCAATGTTTGTATCAAACTGACAAAGATGTAGTTGATTGTCATACCAAACATTAGCAAACAACTTGTCATGCACAGCTACAACAGAGCAAAAACTACCATCAGTCGTAAAGCGCGACCAAGAAGCTCGCTTTTCAGACCTGTTTGAGCTAAACAAGGCAAGCTCTCCGTTACCCGTGGTCAGTGCCGCATAAGAATCTGGCAGATCAAAGCCGCTATGTGAAACAGTTAAACATTTTGGCTCATTGATTAAGTGAGAAGCAAGTGTTGATACAGATGCAGCCGTGTAAGCATCTTCAGCATCAGTATAGATATATTCTCTAATAATCTTACCGTCATGTTGAGCAAAGATTGTAGCGCCATCAATAGAAACAGGCTGAACAAACTCACAACCATATGGGGTTTGCTTGCGAATCTGAGCATTTGTAGGTGTAATTGCTTGGTTTAGGTATGTTGGGACATACAACTCGCCATTTGCAGTAAAGACTTGCAAGTCTCTGTTAGAAACCAAGTACCGAATAGAGTTAATATCACCAGTTGCAGCAATTAAAATAATTGCTTCAGTATCTTCAGCTTCACCAACGTCAAAGTTAAAAAACGAGCCAACTTGCGACATCCAAATTGTATCTGGTTCTGCTATTGTGCCGCCAAAACACAATCTATTTTCATGAAATGTAACGGCTGCGGGATAACCTCGAGCCGCAGACCAAGACTGCTCACTCCAATCAGATGTAGGCGCATGGGTAACAATCTTAACGTAACCACCACCATCTTCAGAACTAGAAGCGCTACCGCCAGCAGTAAAGTTAAAGGTGTTTTCATCAATAATGTCACCAACCGTGCGAGTTCCGTTTAAGTTCCCACTGTTAATGCCACCAGTTGCAGAGGCTTCTTCAATTGTGATGCTTTCTCCACCAGCAAAGCCATGATTAATCATAGTAACTTCAACGGTAGAGCTTCCATCAATGGTTCTTAGTGGATTAAGAACTGTTAAACGGATACGCAGTTCATCAACTACATTGCCAGTTGCCTGTGTAGCAGATTGAACGCTAGTAATTTCTATTTCACTTTTGCCATAGCGAACTACAACGCCAACGTGTTTAGAATCAGGATAATTACCGCCAGACTGCGTACCAGTTATATCCCAGTAGTCTTCGCTAACTGTTAAAGTAATGCCATTGCCACTTGTTGCTGAAGGATCAAGCGTTACATTTTGACCATGAAACCGTGTGTAGGGTTGGTAGGTAACAATATTATCGGCGCGTTGATCGAATGTATAAACATCCATTTCAAATGTAGTAAGGCTAGTTCTAATTAAAGTTCTAGGCGCAAACAAAGGGTGGCAAATGAACATAACATCGCCATACTGAGCGTATGTATATTCTTGCAAATAGCTCTGATCGAACGGAAGGGAGTTACCATCAACGTCCTGAGTAATTGTAGAAACTAAAGTAACATCACCATCTGGCTCTATTTGAAAACAACGTACTTTTTGATGCTCAACAGAAATTACATACTGCTCATTATCATCAAAGATAAACTTAAAAAGATGCGACTGAGCTGGGTATGTAGAATTGTAAGCTATGCTGTAGTCATGGATATGCTTCAGACCAAAGCGCTTTTTAACCGCACCTTCAGCCATAACAACCATGTTTTCTAAACGCTGTGCAGATTGCGCATAGATGGACGTATCTGTTCTCATCAACAGAGAGTCACTAACTTCGCCATACTGAAAGCTATTAACTGGTACTTTAACTTTCTGCATTAGCTACGCCTTTGTGTAATAAACCTCGAGGTGTTTAGCTTGCGCGTTGTTTGCTGTTGAGAATCAGCACGACGAGCTTGCGCCATAAAGAGCTGCGCTTTTTGATCCATTAACTGTGATAGTGTTGAATCTCTAGCAATAGATATTGCAAAAGTACCTGCAAGCATATGTTGAACAGCCAAAGTAAAGAAAGAAGGCCAGTTCTGTTCATCAGCGCGGTAAGTAAAGTCAGCAATAACAACATCTGTAGAAGATGAATTGGTGTAAGCCTTGTCGCCATAAATGTCATATTTAATGGGAACATCGTTTACTGTAAGCGCGTGAACTAAAAGTGTTTCAGAAGGAAGTTGATATGCAGCTTCCCAACGACCAGTTGGCGCTGCCTCCAATCTGTTTAGCTGTTGTTGATTAGTAGCAAATCGCCAGCGTGTATTTGTTAAAGCTGCACGAACAATGTCTTCGTATACAGAGTCGGCTACAGAAGACTCTAAAGTACCGTCTGTAAAAGACTGAATCTCGTCGCCGCCAATCAAGACAGAAGCGCGAGAGCATACTTTGATAGGTGTGTTTGCTACATCAGGCATAAGTAAAGTTGGGGGCCGTAGCCCCCATCCCTATTAACGTGTGTCTGTCGCTGTGACAGTTGTACCATCAACAACGTCTACCGCAGATGCCGTAACGCTATTTGCGTACAGAATCTTAATTACAGGCGTACCGCCTGAAGCAGTAACAGCAAGGATAATGTCGTTTGTATTAAACATACCCGCTGAATCATTGAAGTAACCTGCCGCGTCAACAACAGTTGCAGCGTCAGTTGTAGTGTAATGCCACAATGAAACGCCAGAACCGCCAGATAGACGAGTTAGATTTGCTGGATTATAAGCCATAATCTAATCCCCTTAGTTGTTGTCTAGAACTTCGTAGACACCATCATCGTCGATGACTACAGCGCCCATTGACATCATTGATGTGGTTAGGTGTGATACCTTTTCTGGAACGTAGTTAACTTCAGTCTGTACGTCAGAGTTGATACCTAGACCGACAGCAGATGTGTGGTACGCAAAGTTCTTACCACCAGCTACAGCAGACGTTGAGAAAATCTTGAAGCCCAAGAACTCTTTCATTGTCATGCCGCCAGCAAACGGTAGGTTTTGTGGCCCAACATAGTCTGATGATGCAAACTCGTTGATTGCAAACAAGTCAGCAAAACCAGCAGGTGACATTGCAAGATAGCGTTGGCCATCTTCTGGAATGTCAGCTGTGCCGAATGTTTCAAACAAAGTTAGCAGGTCAGCTTTGACTAATGCGCCAGTTGCATCTGCAATTGCAGTTGAGTTTGCGCCAGCGTCCATAGCTGTTGTGATGATCTCGTCAGTCTTACGGCCTAGAGCAGCAGCAGCAGATTGTGCGACAGCTTGACGCTCGTTGATATTGACTTTCAACTCGTCTAGCTTGTCGATGTACTCTGGTGCATAGTAGTCAGCCATTGTGACTTCTACATTGGTATGCGCCAGCTCCATTGCTGTTACATTGCCGTTGCGTGATTTAGTGTTAGCTACGCCTTTGCCGATTACTTGGAATCGAGCTGTTGAACCAGTCACATTGGTTGTGCGGCATGTGTTCCGTAGCTTGGAACCCATACGTTGATACGCCATGTGAACTTCTGATTCAAACTGTTTGATAAAGGCTTGATCGATTGTATTAGCCATTTTTCAGTCCTAAATTGAAGTTTCGGGTTTCTACGGGTGTCCGCTTGACCACTTCAACTTGGGTATCCTTTCGGGCCAATCAGTGCATTACGGGCCGTGGTGACTTATCGTAAACACAATTTGCATCCAAATTGCAACGAATAAATTCAACATACTTGTTATAACCGCTTGTAATTGTGCCTATTGGCTCGAATCCAAGCCATAAAGCCCAGTTCAACATACCCTCATAATCAGCAAGTATTGTCATAGTCATATGGTCATTTGTTGCCGATAAGTAATTAACTAGCATCTTAGAGCCACGCGCTAAGACCATGTGGTTATTCATTGCCTCATTCATAAACAAAGCAAACATCTGTGGATAATCCTGATCCTCAGCATACCACAAACCACCAACAAACAATATTGGGCCACCTTCTTTACGAACAATGTAAGCCTCAGACGTTTCGTACATTTCACTAACCGCGACACGAATATCTGTATACCCAAGAAGTTTTATTTCACGTTTATTTTCTTGAGACATGTTTTCTGCAATTTCATCAAGGTGAAATGGCGAAAGGGGCGTCATGTAGAACGCCCCTCTTTTTAAAATCTTAGTCTCGGTAGAGTTGTTTAAATCCATCTTCCACCTGTTTTACAAAACTTGGGTCTTTCGTGTACCCGCTATATCGCGGGTCAAGCATCATTTGCTGTAACTCTGGAAGGGTTTTACCTGCTGTGGTTTCACCTGCACCACCAAAGTTACCATCTTTCATTTTTTCCATGATAACTTCTAAGGCAATAATCCCCTCATGGGATTCACACATACGCTCGATTGCTGGTAGTGCTTCATCAGGGAAGAACTTATTAGCAAAAGCTGAAGCCGCTTCAATGCGTGTATTTGCATTGTCGCCTAGTTGGCTTGCTTCATACTCTAAATCAGGCTCTGTTCCAGCAATTGCTTGAGCGTACATTTCAATGCCCTGCTCGAACTCTTCTTGGCTAAAGCCATTTTCAAAAGAGTGTTCAGACCACCATTTCAACAAATCATTGTCTACTGATTGCTCTGGGTCAATAGATTCTGGCAATGTGTAGTCATTGGCAGATTCAGGGCGATCCGCAAACGCTTCATTTTGAATCTCTTCAAGAATGGCATTACGAATGTCTTCGTCTTTTGATCCTAGTTTTTGAGAAAGTTCACTGTAAGACTTTGCTAAATCTTCTGGCGTTTTAAACTTTTCAGGCAACCATTCAGGGCGTTCCTGTGGTTGTGTTGATTCAACATCTTCCTGAGTTACAAAGTCACGACCATCAGCGGCTGCTACTTCTACTGCTGCTTCTTCACTCATTTATCTTTACTCCTATGTGCGTGTGCAATGCGCTGCTCGAGTATGGCGACAATATAAGATTGACCAGCGGCATGAAAAAGCTCATTTGCCTGAACATTCGGGCCGTGAGCTGTTTCAATGGTAATTGACCTAAGGTAACGCAAAACCTCTTTACCAGTAGGTGTTTCAAAGATTTGAGCTACATTCTTACTGATCTTAACGTCTTCTGCTGAAGACCTTTTAATCCCATCAATACCAATATTAACCTTGGCTACCAACGTCTGCTCCCTGCTGTTGCGCCATTTGCTGCATCATTGCAGTTATTTGTTTACGCTCTTCTTCATCACGAATCAAGCTATCTGGTACACCAAACTTTTTAGCCAGTTCTACAGAAGTCTGTTCTGGGTTAATTAGAATGGGCAACATTTGTGGGCCAAATGTCCCACCAACCAATTCTAAGAACCGTGCAATACGCGCAATATCCTCGTTTGCTTGGCCTTGCGCTAGCGGTGAAACCGAACGAATTTTGATCTCACGACCATTAACTGTAGGGATTTCAATGCGGCCTTGCTTTTTAAGAATATAAATGACTCGCTGTAGAACTGGCTGAACCAATTCTGTTTGCAACCGTCCGAAAGTCGCAGACATGCGCCGATTTAAGTCAGCCATTCTTTCCGCAATTTCTGTCGCTGATGCAGGAGTTTTATCAGGATCACCCAACATATCCATGTATAGATGCTTGCGTATTTCCATGCGCATTTCATTTAGCTGTAGTTGGCCTACGTCAAAACGACCCGCAGACTGAATGGGTTGAAGACCTGCGCTGCCCATAGCCTTTGGAATAACAGTCCCTGGCACAAGATTAATTGTGTCTAGGTTCATAACACCATCATCTTCAGCCTGATAAATGCCAGAGATAGCCATTTGAGCATTCTCTAAAATTAATTCAGTTGTAAGATTGGTAGTCTTAATTGCAGAAAGCGCAGTAACAATTGGGCCACGACCATAAACTTCGCTTGGCGCTGGAGACCAACGGAAACAAATAAACGGATTAGAACCCAAACCTTTAAGCTGCTTTTCATAAAGCAATGTTTCGGTGGTCATGCAGACTGCATAATGATAAAACGCTTCTTCATTGCGCTTAGAATAATCACGACAAACAATCTCGAGAACTGTTGTCTCACGATCTTTACCCATTTGATCCATAACTTTAGGGTCAAACGTAGAATCAGGGTAAAGAATACTCAGATCATCAAAGCGAATCTTTTTTCTCTCGCGGAAAACATGATCGATGTTGTTGTTGGGGCCAGCGTCTAAGATAACTCGAGGCAAAGGAACCGAGGTAAAAATGACTGGGTTGACTGAATCCCCCTCCTCAACACACAAGACACCAGTCCCAACAGCTAAGTCCATAAAGGACTCATGTACTTCTTGAGCAAAGTTAGAGTTTTGAAGTACCTCAAACACATAGTCTGTTACTTCATCTAACTGATTGTTTATTGCATCACGCTCTGCTGGGGGTACCTCACTGCCAGCAATGAAGTCAGCCCAGCGCGTAAAGTTAGGAACCATAGCAGACTGCAAGCGAGAGGCAAATTCTTGAATGCCTGAAACGGCTGTTGCGTCAAATATCTTTTCATCACGGCGCTGTCCCGCTTCTTCGTAATAAAAAGATTCACGCATTGGCAGCGTGTATTCATAACACTCTTCAAAAAGAGGCACCCAGTTTTCACGGTATGCTTTTGCCTTTTTGTAGCGTTGCAGTTTTGCTTTGGCTAGTTCATGCATTACTCAAAACGTCCTAAGAAACCACCACCAGATGATGTCTGCATAAGAGAGCGACGACCTCTACCGCGACGACCATATCTAGATTCGGATTTGCGTTTAATAGCATCAGAAACATCTTCGCGTTTTGCTTTTGCTTTTTCTGTTGCCGCTCGTTCTCGCTCTGCGTCAGCCGCTATTCGCTGTTCTGCTGCCGCTTTATTTTCACTTTCAGAAGGCCCACCGCCTCCACCACCAAAACACATTTGCTACATCCTTGACCAAACATTACTACTACGTTTAGCTTTCGGCCCTCGTCTAAAGACATCAAAAGAGCGGTTAGCTACTACTGCCTTAGCAGGTTTTTGCGTATTCATCAACGCTCGTCCTTCACCAGCACCTAGCATCATGTATTGAAGCGCATCGTGAATGTGCGAAAACATATTCTTATCAGGCTTATCGCTGTATCTTTCACCACTTACTTCCATGCGACGATATTGATACCCACCTTCAAATCCTTTGATAAGCTGTTGGCAGCGTCGATCAATTAAAAAGGCTGGCTTACCCTCAACCATCTTGGTCAGTTGTGAGGAAACTGCTTCAAGACGTAGGTCAACAGAGTTGGAGGGCGCAGGGAAAGCCCTCAAGCCAGCCCCGCGCAGAATGTGAAAGGGAGTGGATTCATCAGTCTGCGCTCTAAAGTCACCAGCGGGATCACCATAAATAATAACTTCAGAGGCAGCGCTAAATCGTGTTGCAAGCTCTTGCCGTAAAACTTCAGCAAATCTCACAATCCCCATATCAATAGCGACAATCTCCTGTTGAATTAACCACCTGCCACGCACTTTTTGCCCGATAGTGGCGGCAGGGGTCAGTCCAAAGTCCAAGCCAACGTAGACTGGGAGGTTTGCCGCAATGGCAATTTCTTCGTTAGAGACATGGGCTTCGGGCGCAAACATAGGATATATAGGTTTTCCGTCTTGGATTGATCCCAACCTATTCATAACATAGACATCAATCCAGCTTTTTGTTTTACCGCGAATAAGATTCGGGTAATACGACTTCATCATGTGTTGGCGATTTTCTGCTTTATCGTTCGGCTGGTAATCCTCAAGCTCACCATCTTGGTTTTTAATCTCAACCATTCCCGCAGGTTGCGTAAAGAACTCCCAATTGTCAGGCTTTACCAGCATTTTGGCTTGCTCACGAGGAATGTGATCAGGAATTGGAACCTCACCAGACATAATAGGCCACCAGTGATCTTCTTCGGGTGCGTTTGTATCCGCAATAACGCCAGTCCAGCTAGGCCCACCGTCCTTCATGCTAGGGAAACGACCAACACGCATAGTACACGCATCGATGATAGACTTGGGTATCTCCCTAGCCTCATTGATCCAGATGCCAGTCAGTTCGAGAGAGAGGAGTTTTTTGACATCTTCTGGGCGATCAAGAGCTAGGAAGATAACTTCGAGGTCAATATCACCCTTTTTTACTCGGTGTGTGTAAGGGACTGACCATGTAAACTTTCCCCAGTCTTCTTCTGGGAACCAGTCAAGCCATGTTTTAATAGTTGTAGTTCGTAACTGTGGGTTTGTGTTCCGTATAATAGCCCATCGAGACTTTCGGATTCCGTCTGGGCCTTTCTTTTGCTCCAGCGCTCTGCGAAAAACTTCAACACAACATCCAACACTTTTACCACTCCCTACTGGCCCACGAATACCACGAAAGAATGTATTGTCCTTCATAAAGGACTTTAGCACTTCACCATCAGGTTTGTACTTGAAATCAACCACTATCGCAGTCCTTTATCTACCAATACTTTCATAGATTTTTCTACAACCTCTGGGCCATACCAATCAATGATCTGGTCAACCATTGCATTCGTAACAAAGGAAGAGCCATGTTTTTTATCAAAATACTTAAAGTGAATGCGCTTAACGGCTTCCCGCAGCGCATTTAGGTCTTCTTGTTTTAGTGTATTTACAAAGCTCATTTTTTCTTAGCCGCAGGTTTTTTCTTAGGTTTTTCTACTTTAGGCTCTGGCCCTTCAACAAGTTTCATAGAATCAGCGGTCTTTGTTGCACCACTCCACACCCAACCTTGAAACTCATGGGTTTTGCCAGTCCACAATTCATTCGTACTTTTTACATACCAAGCCATTACGTTCTGTACCTCTTTACTTTCTTAGCAATCTTCTTCGGTTGAGCCACAAACTGTTTGCCCGCTGCCTTGCCCGCTCGTTTAGCTCGGGTTGTAGCTGCATATTCAGCATCACTAAGAACAGAGATAGCCGCAGAAGGTAAGTAGCGTTCACCAGTTTCGCTGGATTTCTTACCACTCTTGGTGCGCCACTTTTGCTTGCCCCAGTTAAGTAGAGACTTTTGCGGAGCTTTCATCTGCTTCCCTCTGCTTCTTTAGTATGGCGTTTAGTGTGCCGCGATCTTCGTAGCTCATTACATCTTCTTCTTCAGAAGCGACATACGACCACGCGCTGTTTCGTCAGGGGACTTAATGCTACCGCCTCCAACACCACTGCCGCCCTTCTTGGGTAATTTAAGTGTTTTCTTTGGTTTTGATTGATACTTATCTAAATCATGTTTTGCTTCAAACTTTTGTAGTTTTTCTCTAGCATCTTCTGCGTGGCGCTTAAGTATCTTTTGTTTTTTGTAAATATCATCACCAACTTTATTTTTTGTTTGACTAAGGTACTCTGTAAGCATGCGACTTGCTCGAGCTTCTTCATTTTTAAGAATTTTATGCTGCTTTCTGATTTCAGTCATATTTTTTGAGTCAGCCATTATCGGTATCCTCCACCCTTCGCTTTGTATTCTTTAGCCAATAGCTGCGCCTTTCTAGCTGACCACTGACCCGCCTTAGTTCCGTGAGTAGCCCGAG